>Ga0192240_10025_pt1 | contig 87999 bp, 79 predicted proteins | sample Koala_Koa27_H3_FD_131237 | JGI IMG/M metagenome (GOLD analysis project Ga0192240, IMG submission 131237) | Enriched cells from koala feces incubated with labeled cellulose particles, San Francisco Zoo, California, United States - Koala_Koa2-7_H3 ...
GTTACTTTTCGTACCTACAACCTGCCCACCCCTTAAAAAAGTGTATCCGAAAAGCGGCAGAATATAAAAATAATGTTGTACATTTGGCCTGATTGAAAAACGTTTATTTACTAACTTAACACACATCACACCACATGAAGAAGACATTTTATTCTCTTCTTTTGTCGCTTTTCTGCATCTTTACCCCCGGATGTGAACAGACAAAAGAGGTAGCGAACGAGTATAACCTCGTTCCCCTGCCCAATCAGATGATCCCTCAACCGGGACGTTTTCATCTCAGCAACCAGGTAACCCTCCTGACCGAAGGCTGTACACCGGAGGTAAAAGCCATTGCCGGTGAACTGGCGGAAAGGCTGGCAGCCACTTCCGGCATCCGGCTGCGACAGGCAGACAATGCCCGGGAAGGACAGCCGGTGATCCGTTTCCTGCCTGCCGAAGGATGGGAGAAAGAGGCTTACCGGCTTTCCGTCACTCCGGAAGCGATGGTGATCCAGGCTTCCGAACCCAATGGATTTTTCTACGGCGTACAGACCCTCTATCAACTGCTTCCTGTCGCCATATATGGCGATCAGGTAGTGAAACGCGCGGCCTGGTCGGTACCCGCCGTAGAGATCGAAGATGCTCCCCGGTTCGGCTACCGGGGTATGCACTTAGACCCGTGCCGCCATTTCATCCCTCTGGAATATACCTATCGGTTCATCGACCTGATGGCCATGCACAAAATGAATACGCTGCACTGGCACCTGACAGACGATCAGGGATGGCGTATAGAGATCAAGAAGTATCCGAAACTCACTGAGATAGGATCTAAGCGTAAACATACCCTGGTAGACTATTACTTTACCAACTGGCCCCATGTATTTGACAACAAGGAACACAGCGGCTATTACACCCAGGAAGAGATCAAAGAGGTGGTAGCCTACGCGGCCAGCAAATACATTACGGTGATCCCGGAGATCGAAATGCCCGGTCATGCCATTGCCGCGCTGGCCTCCTACCCCGAACTCTCCTGCCGTCCGGATACCACATATGAAGTGACAGGCATCTGGGGCATCTTCGATGAGGTATTCTGTCCCAAAGAAGAGACCTTTACGTTTCTCGAAGGAGTGATAGACGAGGTGATCGAACTGTTCCCAAGCCCCTATATCCACATCGGTGGAGATGAATGTCCGAAAACCGCGTGGAAGAACTGCGCGCATTGTCAGGACCTGATCCGTAAACTGGGTCTGAAAGACGATACCACCCCCAGTCCGTTAGACGGCATCAGGCATAGCAAGGAAGACAAACTGCAAAGCTACTTTGTGACCCGGATGGAGAAATACATCAACAGCAAAGGCAGGAATATCATCGGATGGGACGAGATCCTGGAGGGCGGACTGGCACCCAACGCTACCGTGATGTCGTGGCGGGGCGTACAGGGCGGACTGAATGCTGCCAAAGCCGGACACGATGCCATCATGACCCCCAGCCCGCAGATGTATCTGGATTATTACCAGGAAGATCCGGAATTCGCGCCGGTCACCATCGGAGGATATGAAACCCTGAAAAAAGTATATTCTTTCGACCCGGTTCCGGAAGACGCGGACGAATTAGTGAAAAAACACATCATCGGTTTTCAGGGCAATACCTGGTCAGAGTATATGTATACATTAGAAAAAAGAGACTATCAGATATTTCCCAGAGCCCTTGTGGTAGCGGAATCGGCCTGGACAGAAAATCAGAACAAAGACTGGGAAGACTTCTGCAAACGTCTGGTAAGTGAATTCGAACGGATGGATCTGCTGGGCGTAAACGCTTGCCGCAACTTCTTCGATGTCAATGTCTATACAAATGTATTAAACGATAATGGATTGTATGTCAGATTAGAAACCTACTATCCGGGCGCAGAGATCTATTATTCGACAGACGGTACGGAACCCTCGCCCCGTCAGACACTTTATACAGAGCCTTTCCTGCTGGATAGTAACATGGATCTGAAAGCTGCCGCGTTCAAAGACGGTAAGATGCTGGGGAAAGTGATACACAAACCGCTTTATGGCAACCTGATCAGCGGAAAGAAATTCCACAGTGCCCCTGCCCCGGGATGGATGAGAGGAGACAGTTTCGGAGAAAACGACTACCTCGGAGCAGATCCGAACACGCTGGGTATCACCAACGGGAAAAGAGGAAACAACGCCTCTTACACTCCCTGGAGCAGCTACAAACTGAAACCAGACCATCCGGAACTCAAATTCGTAATGAAGTTCGACCAGCCGCAACAGATCAGACAAGTGGTGTTCGGCACACTTTTCAACCCTGCTTATCGTGTACTTCCCGCCAAAGGAGCAGTGATCGAGATATCAGCCGACGGAGAATCTTATCAGCAGATAGCACAGGAAGTATTAGAAAAAGAATACCCTGAGCGGGGAAGGAAAGCATTTACCGATGTGATCCACTTTGAACCTGTAGAGGCACAGTATGTGAAGATACGCATCCAGGGAGGCGGTACCCTGCGCAACGGTATCGACTGCCGCAAAGACACACCGGAAGATAGTATCCTGGCAGATCTGTATGTAGACGAGATAGAGATCTATTGATCTCCGGAACAAGAGATAGATAGCACCTGTCCCAGGATAGAATCTAATAAAGTAAAATCTATTCTGAGACAACCTCTATCAGTGACAGCCTCTTTAAGTGAATCTCTTAGTCCTGAGGGGACGCGCGATTCCAGACCAGGGTAAGGAGGACGAAACGCGGTGTAGGCTGACACCGCCCTGTGGTGCGAACCGCACATGAAAGTGAGTGCTGTAAGTACGACCGAAAGAAAGTAGCGTAAAGAAATTTCGGTCGTACTTACAGCACTCACTTTTGTTTGCGCCTCTTAACCTGGGGTGACGTTTGTTTCGCCTTCGCTACCGCTACGGCTTCACTGCTCTTACTCCAGGTTAGAATCGATCGTCCCTTCAGGACTTTGAAGTATCTTCATTTTTTTGAGACAGCCTATTCCTTGTTATAGAGATAGGTAGTATGTTGTCTTCTTATACTTTCTCATCGGGTTTCGGGAATTATTAGTATCTTTGGACAAACGATATGTATTCTATGCGACATCTATTTATCAGACTCCTGCTCCTTCTGCCCATCGCCTTCCTGGCAACTTCCTGTGTCACCAAACAGTACAGGAACCAACCTGTATCTGTTTTTATGCCTTTGGATCAACCCGCGCTTTTCGAAGGTACTTACCTCAATGAGAACGGAGTATTGGTGGAGATGCTATACTTAGCTAAGAAAAAAGGAAGAGAGATAGCAGACGATATAGACTTTGTTACGCTTACCTGGGATGGTAAGGATCACCTGATAGCCTCAGCAACTACCGAAAAGGGTCCCTTTACCTACCGCGTTAAAAGAGAAAAAAACGCTCCCTATTTTCAGAAAAGTTCTACTTTCCTGATCCCCTTTCCGCCACTCTATATGCAACACGACTACAGACAGATCCGACTGGGCACAGACAGCATATCGGATCTGTTGCTCTATTACTGGCACCGGGGCGGAGGCATGGTGCTGCTGGTTGCCGGAGGCGGAGCAGACCAGAGAGACTACCGCTTCAACCGGTTCGACCCGCAGGATAGTGATGTGTGGTATCCCTGCAAAGAGGGAGATAAATGGGGATACAAGCGAGGAAACCGATGGATGATCTCTCCGCAATATGAGTACGCGCGCCTGTTTCAGGACGATCTGGCCCGCGTGAAGCAAAACGGCAAATGGGGTATCCTGAGAAAAGACGGTAAGATGTTGACACCCTTCCAATACGATCGGATCGACCCGTTCTATATACATCCTTATGGAGGGGTCATAGGAATAGACCCTCCCGCAGACAAATACGACCCGGAAGTATATATCATCGCCAAAGCATACAGGAACGGCAAAGAGGGATATATAGATAACGAAGGCAAAGAGTGTATCCCCGTCCGATACGAAACCATCAGGTATTTCGATGACGGGGTAGCCAAAGCCCGGCTAAACGGCAGGAAAGTGACTGTGACCTACAGAAAATAGGCTTTACAGGATCAGCCAGATAGCGATGATATGTGCCACGCTCCCTCCCAGACAGAAGAGATGAAAAAGAGCGTGCATATAGGGCTTGCGCAGAGAGTACAAGACAGCCCCCAGGATGTACGAGGCTCCACCTGCCAGTAACCACCAGAAAGCAGCGGTAGAACCTGTCTCTGACAGACGACTCAATAAAGGTTTCATCGCTACAAGGATACATCCTCCCATACTCACGAAACAAACTGTCTCCAGATGGCTGTGCTCTTTGAGGCGCATAAAACTCAGTATACTACCCCCCAGGGCACAGATCCATACAAAAGAGAAGATCCCCCACCCCCAATATCCTTCGTGACGAAGCACCAGCAAGGTGAAAGGTGTATACGTACCGGCAATGTGGCAGTAGATCGCGGAATGATCGAACCGCCGCAGCAGTTCTTTGGTACGGCCCGGCTTCCAGCCATGATACAGTGTAGAACTCAGGTAAGAAAAAAGCATACCTGCCAGGTAGATGGATATACATATATATGCCCATACCACATCTTCCCCATGCGCGGCTTTCCGGAACAAAAAGACCGAGGCCACGGCTCCCAGTAAAATACCCAACCCGTGCGTCCAGGTATTCCATGCCTCCTCTACAGGACGGTAACGTGCAACAGTATCAGACAATTTGATTTACGATTTACGGATTTACGATTTACGAATCAACGGCCTACGAAGTCAATCGAAGATCGGCGTAGCCAACCCGGCGGTCAGCAAAGAGATTTACGCATGAGATTACTGATGTTCTTACAGCAGGCTGCAATGCGTAAACCGTAAATTCCGGATAAACAATAAAGGGATTCTAAGTAAATATCGTGCTTTGTACACCCTCTTTCCAGCCAGAGCAGATACTCAGAGAGATCCTATCCACCCTTCCCCAAACTTAAAACTCAGAACTCACAACTTATAACTCAGAACTTATAACTTAGAACTCATAACTTATAACTCAAAACTTATAACTTATAACAACTTCATCAAAGTCTGTGCTCAGAAAGATAACGCTCTGCCTCCATAGCGGCGCGGCATCCCGAACCGGCAGAGGTGATCGCCTGACGGAAATAGGGATCGGCCACATCACCGGCGGCAAACACTCCCGGTACATTGGTACGGGTAAAATGTCCCGGTGTAATGATATATCCGACCTCGTTGGTCTCCACATACGGCTTGAAAATATCCGAATTCGGAGTATGACCAATGGCTAAGAAGAATCCGTCGATCGCCAGATCGTAACGATATTCATCCGGCTCTCCGATCCGACGTACCAGGTGTACACCCTCTACTCCATTCTCGCCATATAGCCCCACAGCGTTGTGTTCAAACAACACTTTGATCTTCTCATGCTCCATCACACGCTCCTGCATGATCCTGGAAGCACGCAGATAAGGCTTGCGCACGATCAGGTAGACCTGTGAAGCCAGACCCGCCAGGTATACAGCCTCTTCACAAGCGGTATCTCCGCCTCCCACTACAGCCACGATCTTGCGGCGATAGAAAAAACCATCGCAGGTAGCACAGGCACTGACACCCATACCGGCATATTTCTTCTCATCGTCCAGGCCCAGATAGTTGGCACTGGAGCCGGTAGCAATGATCACCGTATCAGCCTGTATTTCTATATCGTTATTAATAAACACTTTATGAGGAGTACCGCTGAAATCCACACCCGTAGCTAATCCCTGACGGACATCTGTACCAAAACGTAACGCCTGCCGACGCAGGTCTTCCATCATATCCGGTCCCATGATCCCGTCGGGATATCCGGGAAAATTCTCCACTTCGGTAGTAGTCGTCAACTGTCCCCCCGGCTGCAAACCTTCATACAACACGGGATTGAGTTCCGCCCGCGCGGCATAAATAGCAGCGGTGAAACCCGCGGGACCTGATCCGATGATCAGGCATCTTACTTTTTCTTTTTCCATATATATGCTTCTTTTTTATTAACGTAAATCAATGATCTCCGCGTTCGGATATTTCGTCCGGTCAAATACAAAGATCGATTCTGAAAACTGCTGACCGCTCCGGTAGTCACTCAATACGATCTCACTCCGTGTCTGGTCACGTTGCCAAAGCTGGATAAAAAGCGGCTGATAGTTCTGGCGTTCAATATATAAAATCAGTTTAGCCGGGTCTTTCCGCTTGTCCGTAGCCGTCAGGATCACCTCATAAACAGCCTTTCCCGCATACCGGGAAGTTGTCCCCAGCTGATACGTATATCCTTGCTGGTAAAGCGACCATACCGCATAAGGATTCATCAGTTGAAGTTCCTCAGCGGCAGGATGGCTGATATTCACTTCATCCGCATCGTTCAGATAGCTCCATTGGGTCTTTCCGTCGAACCAGGTAATGGCATCGCCGGTAGTCAATACAAACTTATCTCCCTGCAACCGGATGACCCCTTCCGCCTCTCCCAACAGACGCTGGCGGTCGTAAGTTTTCGCGGTAAACACACTGCGGATACCACCGGCCTGACGGAACACCGTCGCGGTCTTTTCCAGGACTTCTCTGGCCGAAAGTTGCTGCGCCTGTAGACTCGTTGCAAACCCGATCAGGAACAAGCCAATTATATATTTTTTCATCATGTATGGAACGAACGTTTAAAGTAAATTGTTCAGACGCATTTCAAGGTCATTTTCATCCACACACAACACCTGACGCGCCTTGCTTCCTTCACTCGGACCCACAATACCAGCCTTCTCCAGCTGATCCATGATCCGGCCGGCACGATTGTACCCGATAGAGAATTTGCGTTGTATCAACGATGTAGAGCCTTGCTGATGGATCACCACCAGACGGGCCGCATCCTCAAACATAGGGTCCAGCCGGGTCATATCCACATCCAGGTCAGCAGTCTCTCCTTCCGCTACATATTCAGGAAGGGCAAAAGCAGTGGGATACCCCTGCTGCTTTTTGATATGCTGAGTGATCAATTCTACTTCCGGAGTATCGATAAAAGCGCACTGTACACGCACCGGATCGGCCCCTTGCAGGAAGAGCAGATCTCCCCGTCCGATCAGCTGGTTGGCCCCGGGACGATCGAGAATGGTACGCGAGTCCATCATCGCCGATACCCGGAATGCCACACGGGCCGGGAAGTTGGCCTTGATGGTACCCGTGATGATATTGGTTGTCGGACGTTGCGTGGCAATGATCATGTGAATACCAATGGCACGCGCCAGCTGGGCAATACGCGCGATAGGCAACTCGATCTCCTTACCCGCCGTCATGATCAGGTCTCCGAACTCATCGATGACCACTACGATATAAGGCATGTATTTATGCCCCTTCTCCGGGTTCAGCCGCCGGTTGATAAACTTCTCATTGTACTCTTTGATATTACGTACATGAGCCATTTTCAACAGATCGTACCGACTATCCATCTCCACACAGATCGAGTTCAGGGTCTGCACCACCTTGGTGACATCGGTGATGATCGGCTCTTCCTCATCCGGCAACTTAGCCAGGTAATGTTTCTCAATATCCGAATAAATGCTGAACTCCACTTTCTTAGGGTCTATCAGTACGAACTTGAGCTCTGCCGGATGCTTCTTATATAATAAGGAAGTGATGATGGCATTCAGCCCCACGGATTTACCCTGTCCGGTGGCTCCCGCGACCAGCACGTGAGGCATCTTGCAGAGGTCTACCATAAATACCTCGTTGGTAATGGTCTTACCTAAAGCGATAGGCAGATCAAAAGCAGACTCCTGGAATTTCTTACTGCCTATGATGGATTGTCCGGATACGATCTTCGGATTGGAGTTGGGCACCTCAATGCCAATGGTTCCCTTTCCGGGGATCGGCGCGATGATACGGATACCCAACGCGGAAAGGCTCAGCGCAATATCATCTTCCAGGCCGCGGATCTTGGATATACGGACTCCCTGCTCCGGAGTGATCTCGTACAGCGTAACGGTAGGTCCTACCGTGGCCTTGATGGTACTGATCTCAATTCCGAAGCTACGCAGCGTATTGATGATCTTATCCTTATTGGCCTTCTGCTCTTCCATATTAATGGTAGGCTCACTGTTCTCATAGTGCTTCATCAGCTCAATGCCCGGAAAGCGATAATTCTCCAGATCTAATTTCGGATTATAAGGCTCCTGTGTGCCCTGATAATTTTCTTCCTCCGCCGCGGCTTCTATCTCGAAACGGGGTTCATTCTCTTCATCCTCCTCCTTCCGGGCAGGTTGACCAGGAGCTACCATCGGCTCGGCAGGTTGTACCGGGTCAAAGCTCAGGGTAATATCTTCCGCGGGCAATACCACTTCCGGTTGCTCCGGTGTCAGGTCATCGTCTAAGGTAAAAGACACCGGAGATTCTTCGACAGGAACCAAAGAAGAAGCCCCGTTTTTCTCTTCGTCCAAAGTTTTCTCATCCGCGGCCAGATCCGGTTGCGGCCCGTCTTCTGGAGCAGGTTGCCGGGGTTTACGCTTCATAAAACTCAGAGAAAGCAACTTACGCAACCAGATAATGGTACGCGCACTCAGGTAAATAAAGAAACAAAGCGCCGTGGCCAGCAAGAGCAACCAGACTCCCGGGATACCGATCTGCGAGACAAGCCAGTTGCTCACATTGTATCCGTGCATTCCTCCCAGATAGAGGAAAGAACTGTCATAATAACCTTTAAAAGCAAATCCCAGAAATACAGAGAACCAGATCAGTGCCAGCGAACAACCGATGAACCAACGCCAGAGCCGGAAAGCGCGTACACGCATCAGTTTCAACCCGGCAACTGCCAGAAAAAGCAAGATGAAATAGGCCGGCACCCCGAAACAATCATTGATCAGGTAACTGGCCAGTTGCGCGCCACGCGATCCGGCATAATTCTGTACCCTGTTGTCCGTAGCGGCCAGTTCCTGCGGATCGCCACTGTCCAGGATGCTCTGATCGGCTGCTCCCGTAAAGAAAAAGGAAGAGAAAGCCAGGAGCAGATACACCGAAAAGATGACCAATACCAACCCTACGACAAACTGAACCGTCTCGTTCCTGAAAAATGCGAAAAGTCTGAAAGAGGGAAACCGTTTTTGATCCGGTTCTTTATCTGATCTTTTTTTTGCCATGAATAAATGTTGCCTGTTTAGAAAATACCATACTGCAAAAGTAATAAAAAAAACAATTGCTCCTTGCGACAAAAAACAGTTTAAGGTTTTATATAGAATTTGCGGTTTACCGATTACGGCTCGTGTTGCATGGCTTCACAAGCAACTCCAATTGTAAATTGCCCATCGCAAATCGTAAATCATTAAATATCTTGTTTGAAAATCCTAAGTACTACCATAGGTTTCGCTACTTTTTTTTACCTTTGCGTTTCAATCAAAAAATGTATGAAAAGAGAAAGTCAGGTTATATTTGACAGGAACACCATTGAATTTGTGACAGTAGCTGCTGAGTTTTGCGGCTTTCTGGAGCGTGGGGAAGGTATAGACAGACATTCCTTTGTAGACACCAGCCTGAAAATATTACCGCTTCTCTACCTGAAAGCCGCGCTGCTTCCCCAGGTGGAAATGCTGGGTGAGGAAGCTCCGGAGACCTATGTAACAGAAGAGATCTACGAGATACTGCGCATCAACATAGCCTCTGTACTGGCCGAAAAGGACGATTATCTGGAGGTATTCCTTCCGGAGATGGCTTATAGCGATCAACCGATCAAAAAATGTATCTCCGAAGACCTGGCCGATATATACCAGGATATCAAAGATTTTATTTTCGTCTTCCAGCTGGGTCTGAATGAAACCATGAATGATGCTTTGTATCTGTGCAAAGAAAACTTCGGTATGCTCTGGGGACAAAAGCTGGTAAATACCCTGCGGGCATTGCATGATGTCAGATACCATACGGATACGGAAGACGACGAACACGAATGTGAGGATGACTGTGATTGCCACAATCACAAATGAGAGAATTAAACCTATGATTATCAAACGAAGCATAACCAAAGAAGATATCAGAGATTTGCCCAAGGCTGCCTTCCCGGGAAAAATAGATGTCATTCATACGGAACAGGAAGCTCAGAAAGCCGTAGATTATCTGAAAAGTTGTAAAGTAGTAGGTATTGACAGCGAGACACGCCCCTCCTTCACCAAAGGACAGATCAATAAAGTAGGTCTGCTACAAATATCTTCCGACGAGATTTGCTTCCTTTTCAGACTCAACCATACCGGACTTATACAACCGATCATTGACCTGCTGGAAGATCCGGAACTGCTAAAAGTAGGCCTTTCGTTGCACGACGATTTCAAGATGTTGCACAAACGCGCGTCTTTCACTCCGGAAGGCTGTGTGGAGTTGCAGCATTATGTGGATCAATTCGGGATCTCGGACAAGAGCCTTCAAAAAATATATGGTATCCTTTTCGGAGAAAAGATATCCAAGACACAGCGATTGTCGAACTGGGAAGCAGATGTCCTTACCGACAAACAAAAGGTATATGCCGCGACCGACGCGTGGGCCTGTCTGCAGATATACAACCGCCTGGAAGAGCTGAAAGCAAGCGGTGACTACCAGCTGGAACCCGCCTCTGTAGCGCTGACGGCTACCCAGGAAGTACACTCCGGTACTCCGTGAGGTCCCTAACCCTAAAATGTAACTACATGTCTTATCATCAAGTGTATCTTAAACCCGGCAAAGAAGAATCGCTGAAAAGATTTCATCCCTGGATTTTCTCTGGTGCCATCGCGCGCATGGAAGGTATCCCGGAAGAGGGAGAAGTGGTAGAGGTATATACCAGCCGCAAAGAATTTATCGCTCTGGGACATTACCAGATCGGTAGTATTGCCATACGGGTACTGTCTTTCCGACAGGAACCGATCGACAGGGAGTTCTGGAAACGCAAGCTGCGCATAGCACTTCAACTCCGTACAAGCATAGGTGTAGCCGGATGCGCCGACAACGATACCTATCGCCTGGTACATGGAGAAGGAGACAACCTGCCCGGATTAGTGATCGATGTATATGCGCACACAGCAGTAATGCAGGCGCACTCTGCCGGCATGCACCTCGATCGGATGGAGATCGCGGAGGCCCTTGCCGAAGTGATGGAAGACAGCATCCGGAATATCTACTACAAATCGGAAACAACTCTGCCTTACAAAGCCGACCTTTTTCCGGAAAACGGTTTCCTGAAAGGAGGAAGCAGCGACAACATAGCTACGGAGAATGGTCTGAAGTTCCATGTAGACTGGCTGAAAGGACAGAAAACCGGTTTTTTTGTGGATCAGCGGGAAAACCGCGCGTTGCTCGAGCGCTATTCACGCGATCGCTCCGTACTGAATATGTTCTGCTATACCGGCGGATTCTCTTTTTATGCCATGCGCGGAGGAGCCAGATTAGTGCATTCGGTAGACAGTTCTGCCAAAGCCGTAGACCTGACCAACAAAAACGTAGCGTTGAACTTCCCCGGTGACCCCCGCCACAAAGCCTACGCGGAAGACGCGTTCAAATACCTGGATCGTATGGGACACCAATACGATCTGATTGTTCTGGACCCTCCCGCGTTTGCCAAGCACAAAGACGCGTTGCGCAACGCTTTGCAAGGCTACCGCAAACTGAACGCGAAAGCCTTCGAAAAGATCAGGCCCGGAGGTATCCTGTTTACATTCTCCTGCTCACAGGTAGTGACCAAAGAGAATTTCCGTACCTCAGTCTTCACAGCTGCCGCCATGTCAGGACGCAGCGTACGTATTCTCCACCAACTGACCCAACCGGCAGACCATCCGGTGAACATCTACCATCCCGAAGGGGAGTACCTTAAAGGCCTGGTTCTGTATGTGGAATAGGAAGTACAGAAGCAGGTTTAGACAGAAACAATGTTAATAAAGATTAATAAATAAAAGATTTGCGCGAAAAATCTATGTTATATAACATAAAACACTTACATCTGTCATGTGTTTTTCATGGTATTAGATTTAAGGTTAATAAAGATTGGTTGTCGAGATGACAATCAATTTTTTTGCCCTTATTAGGATTCCTATCTCTTTGGATTTTTCAGATCAAGAGAAGCTGACCTGCAACTTATAGCCTTTTTCAGGAAGAGTAATCAGAGAAATATGATTGTCCGCAAGGAATTTATTCCGCAAGGAAAAAACCAACTTATTTATAGAAGACTTTTTATTCTTAGATTCGGCTTCATTCCACAACAGTTTACTTACCGTATGCTTATCAACCACGCTGTTTTGATTTTCCACCCACAGTTTCAAAAGTGCATTCTCCTTTTATCCCATATGGACCCGATCTTATCCATGGGAAGAGTTACAAGCCATTTTCTCACAATTTACAAGAGCGATACACCATTACGAAAGTTTTATCACTACCCACCTGATCCGGCAGGAAAGGAAAATATTACAGCAACAATTATCCAATAAAAACAGATACAGACAGACTCTTCTCATTAAGCGCACTATCCGGTATTTCTTCCGGTATGACAGACCTGGTCGGTATTTTTACAGGAAATTGGAACTATCGGAACAAAGTTACCAAAGACGCTTTTTATATACATCAGACACCAAACTATATAGATGGTACAGCAGTATGGATCTTTACTTTTTCTATAACTTCCCGGATCGGGTTCCCCTGGAGGAAAATAAAAAAGATCAGTATCAAATAAACTATCAGGTATTGAAGAAGACTCTTACCACCTATGTGTTCCTTTGCTAACCGATGGCATCACAGCCTTCGCTTTTATGATCTGGGAAGAAGGCGTTTTTAAGTCATTCAGATCCCTGTGAGATCTTCTCTTACAGGGACTTTTTTATGTAGTCGCTGAGACATCCGGGTTCGTATAATAGCTAACGATCTATCAGCTGTTTTCTGCAAAACAAATCAGTGGACAGGTTCTCTGTTCCCTGTTTATGTACTCTTTACAACGCTTGGCGTACGCATTTTTCATCCGAAATGTGCATTAATCAAGATTTTTATGTAAGTTTGCATATACATATATCTATATTCAAACACAATTAAAATTTACATTAAAATCTAATATCATGAACATTAAATTTCGCTTAATCATCATGAATTTCCTGCAGTATGCCGTGTGGGGTGCCTGGCTCATCTCTCTGGGCGCATATCTGGGCGGAAGGCTGGAATTCAGCGGCCAGCAGATCGGAAGTTTCTTCGCCACGATGGGGATTGCCTCGCTGTTTATGCCCGCCATCATGGGAATTATCGCCGACAGATGGATTCCCGCGCAGAAGCTCCTGGGCATCAGTCATCTGATCAGCGCGGCATTGATGATAGCGGCGGCTCCCCAGACAGAATATATCCCTCTGTACTCACTGATCCTGTTAAGCGTGATGTTCTATATGCCTACCATTTCCCTCTCCAACTCCGTAGCTTACAACGCGCTCAGTAAGGCCGGATTAGACACAGTAAAAGCCTTTCCGCCCATCCGGGTATGGGGTACGGTGGGTTTCATCGTAGCCATGATCGGCGTAGATTTGCTGGGCTTCACTCAGTCTCCCATGCAGCTCTATACCTCGGCCTGTATCTCGATCCTGCTGGGGGTATATGCTTTTACGCTGCCCGAATGTCCGGTCAACAAAGTAGCAAAGAACCAATCCTGGGTAGATACCATGGGACTGCGCGCGTTCACATTGTTCAAACAGAAGAAAATGGCTATTTTCTTTGTCTTTTCCATGCTGTTGGGGGTATCTCTGCAAATTACCAACGCCTTCGGAAATGACTACCTGACCAACTATTTTGGAAGCATGGAGATATACAAAGGAACCTTCGGCGTAGAACATGCCAACATACTGATCTCGCTTTCCCAGATATCAGAAACGCTTTGTATCCTGTTGATCCCCTTCTTCCTGAGAAGGTTTGGTATCAAGAATGTGATGCTGATCAGTATGTTTGCCTGGGTACTGCGCTTTGGTCTGTTGGGTACGGGAAATCCCGGAAGCGGAGTCTGGATGCTGATCCTTTCGATGCTGGTCTATGGAGTAGCTTTCGACTTCTTCAACATTTCCGGATCTCTGTATGTTGATAAGGAGACCGATCCGTCTATCCGTTCCAGCGCGCAGGGAGTATTTATGATCATGACCAACGGGTTCGGAGCCTTTATCGGTTCCTATGCTGCCGGAGTAGTCGTAGACAAGTTCGGGTGGCCTGCCTCCTGGTTTGTATTTGCCGGATACGCGTTTGTGGTAACCATTCTTTTCGCGGTGATATTCAAATATAAACACAACCCGCAGGAAGAAGTAAAAGTGACCCATTGATGGAAAATAAAGTAGAGCTGACAGTCTTACATATATCCAACAGCCAGGCACAGGCAGGTGCCTACGCGATGATCCTGGAAGAGGTGGAAGGAAACCGCCAGCTGCCGATCATTATAGGACCTGCCGAAGCTCAGGCCACGGCGTTGTATCTGAAAGGGATACATCCGCCCCGCCCGCTGACACACGATCTGTTTGCCACAACAGTGTCTGCGCTGGGTAGTGAATTGCTCAGGATCTACATATATAAGGCCATTGAGGGAGTATTCTATTCCTATATCTACCTGAAAAAAGAGAATGATATATTCCGGATCGATGCGCGTACCTCAGACGCGGTAGCATTGGCCCTCCGGCTGAACGCTCCGATCTTCATTTCGGAAACTCTGCTCGAAAAAGAATGTATACGGATGGAAGAAGAGAGGATCCAGGATCCGGAAGAAGAGAGTATGAGTCTGGAGGCACTGAAAGAGGCATTGGAGAAAGCTGTAAAAGAAGAAAATTACGAACTGGCCTCTGTATTAAGAGATAAAATATTACAAAAGAAATAAGATGCATCTGTTTTACACGCCCGATATAGAAACAGAAAAAGAGTTGCCGGAAGAGGAGGCCCGACATTGCCTGCGGGTACTCCGTCTGGAAACGGGAGATACAGTGATGCTGGCAGATGGCAAAGGAAATTTCTTCCGGGCGCAAATTGGCCTTACCACCTCCAAAAAAGTGCGGAGTTGAAGTGATAGAGAAGGTGGTGCAACCTCCCTTGTGGAAAGGGCACCTGCATATCGCTATGGCACCCACAAAAAATATGGAGCGTAACGAATGGTTTGCTGAAAAAGCGACAGAGATCGGCCTGGACGAACTGAGTCTGCTCCATTGCAGGTATTCGGAACGGCGGGTGGTAAAGACCGAACGCCTCAGGAAAATCTTAGTTTCCGCCATGAAGCAATCCCTGAAAGCGCGCCTTCCCCGTCTGAATGAGATGACAGACTTTCAGTCGTTCCTGAAACAGGAGGTTCCGGGACAGAAATTTATCGCTCATTGCCACCCCGGAGAAAAACCGTTTCTCCAGGAAGTATTGCAGCCGGGAGATACCACGGTACTTATCGGGCCGGAAGGAGATTTTAGTGAAGAAGAAGTAGTCCAGGCTGTGGCAGCCGGTTTCCGCCCGGTGAGTCTGGGCAGATCACGGCTACGTACGGAAACCGCGGCTCTGGTAGCTTGTCACCTGTTGAATCTACACAATCAGGTCACAGAATAGAGAATAACAGCGGGAGCGGATTTGCTCTGTTTCTGTAGGAGGTATATAAATTACAGACAACGCCGGAGAGCCAGGTCAGCTAAATTATACACGCATATTAGGTATTACATTCTAAATAAATTGTCTATGTTAAGAAAAATGTTTTTCCGGTTTTCGGTACTTACTCTACTGATCGCAACCGTAAGCTCCTGTTCCAAAAAAGCAAGAGAGTATACTCATGTTATCCCATCGGACGCGATGGTAGTATCTATGGATCTGAAATCATTGACCGACAAAGCCGGGATACAGGGAAATGACGCGGAACAAATGAAGCAGACCCTTCTGGACGCGGTAACCCGGGGTACCGATGCATCTACCCGGTCTCAGATAGAAAAAGTGATCCGCGACCCTTCCGAATCGGGAATAGCGCTGGACGAGCCGTTCTATATATTCAGTTCGCCTACGATCCAGGGAAATGTGGCCATGGCCATCAAAACAAGCAATATCAAGAACTTACGCAATACGCTGAAAGCATTCAGTACAGTAAATAGCCAGAACGGTTATGAATATGTAACCCTGGGACAGCGCGGTCCTTTACTGGCTTTCAATGAAACCACCGTTCTGATTCTTTCCAATAATTCTGCCCCTACCGATGAACTGCGTCGCAGCGCGGAAAAACTGATGAAGCAGACCGCGGAGAACAGCATCCGCGAACAGAAAGGCTTCCGGAAGATGACAGATCAGAAAGGGGAGATTACGTTCTGGGCACCTCTTTCCGCTTTTCCCAATGCCGAGCTCCTGAAAAGCAGCATGGCTGTACCTACGGAAATAGATCTGGAACAAGTAGCTGTGATAGGTGGTTTCTCCTTCGAAAAAGGGAAAGCGGTGGCTGAGATCGACTATTATACAGAGAATAAAGAGGCTAAAAAGCTTTTAGACAGACGTTCCGACGCAATAGGTAGTATCAATAACACTTACCTGAAGAACCTTCCTGCTTCTACGCTGGGCTTCATGAGTTTCTCGATCCACGGAGAAGAATTGTACAAGATGCTACAGGAGAACCCGGAGTTCCGCCGCGCCATCCCCGGAGACGCGACGGAACAATTAGAATCTGTGTGCAAAGCATTCAAAGGAGACATTACCCTGGCACTGACCGGTGTGTCTCTGGATCGCCGGTTCAATCCGAACCCCTCCTTTGTGATGCTGGCAGAAGTAAAAGACAAAGCATCTATCCGTGAACTGCACAGGCTGATCGAAGAGGAAGGTGCAACTATGCAGATCCGCAAACGGGGAGAAGGCGAATATGTAATGAGTGTTGACATGGAGATCTTCCTGGGAGAAAGAGACAAGACCTTCTATGTGACCAATGAATTGTCGTTGCTGGCCAACTTAGACAAAGGATTAGACAAAAGTCTGAAAGATGCCTCTTACGCATCCCATGCCAAAGGCAAAAGTATGTATGGAGTGGTAGATATAGCGTCTATCTTAGACATGCCTTTAGTGAAACTGGCTGCCGGTATGGGAGGTGAAGAAGCACAGACCTATTATCAGTTGGGATCTTTGTTCGAGTATGTGGAATTCTATGTGGAAAAAGACAGTAAAACCACCTTCGTATTACAGATGAGCAACAAAGAGACGAATGCGCTGAAGCAGGTGGTGGATTTCGCAAGAGGCTTTGCCGGTCTGTAACACCAATCCTATGAATCAGATAATATTACAACAAACACTTCCCGAAGTGTTTGTTGTACGTGATCCCCTACCTTCCGACATCTGGCAACAGGATATCATCTTCAGTAAAGGAGAAAAACACCTGATCGAGGCTGCCTCGGGTACAGGAAAATCTTCTCTGTGCAGCTACCTGTACGGATACAGGAACGATTACCGGGGAACCATACGTTTCGACGATACAGATATACGCTCTTTTGCAACAACAGACTGGGTCGCTACCCGGCAGCGTACATTAAGTATCCTGTTCCAGGATCTGCGTATTTTCCCGGAACTGACGGCACTGGAAAACGTACAACTGAAAAACCGGCTCACCGGGCACAAGACAGAGGAAGAGATCCTTGCTCTCTTCGGGGCATTGGGAATCGCGGATAAAGTGCACAGTACAGCCGGGAAAATATCCTTCGGCCAGCAACAGCGGGTAGCATTCATCCGCTCACTCTGCCAGCCTTTTGATTTTATCCTGTTGGATGAACCCATCAGCCACTTAGATGATGAAAATGCCCGGATCATGGCAGAGATCCTTCTTGCGGAGGCAACTACGCAGAACGCGGGTATCTTAGTAACTTCAATCGGAAAGAATCTCCCTTTGGACTACACATATATATGGAAGTTGTAGCTTCTTCTGTTTGTATACAAAGGAGGGTATACAGTCGGAAAAGATAGCCCTTCACTTACTTATGAAACACTATGATCCATGAATAGACTTGTCTGGAAACTTCTTCGCCAACATATCAGCATCGGCCAACTGACCGGCTTCTTCTTTGCCAACCTGTTTGGGATGGTGATCATACTATTAAGTATCCAATTCTACCAGGACGTGATCCCTCTGTTCACCGCAGGAGAAAGTTTCATGAAAAAAGACTACCTGATCGTCAGCAAACAGGTAGGCGCGTTCAGTAGTTTCAGTAAGAAAGGGAGTACATTCACAGCCGAGGAGATCCGGGACCTCAGAGAGCAATCCTTTACCCAGGCAATGGGTCAGTTTACCCCTTCGCGCTTCGATGTATCGGCAGGAGTGGGTATGCAGCGGGGAGGCATGCAATTCTCTACCGAAATGTTTTTTGAGTCCGTACCCGATGAATTCATAGACGTGAACCTCAACCAATGGCATTTCGATGAAGAGGCCCGTTCCCTGCCTATCATCATTCCCCGGAATTACCTGAACCTGTATAATTTCGGATTTGCCCAGAGCAGAAATCTGCCTCAACTTTCGGAAGGGGTTATCAGCCTGATCGGAATGGATATACGCATACGAGGCAACGGGCAAACAGAGTCATTCAAAGGAAACATTGTCGGATTCTCTAACCGGCTCAATACCATATTGGTACCGGATACGTTCATGCAATGGGCCAATGATAAATTTGCTCCGAACGCGGAGATCGCCCCTTCCCGGCTGATCGTAGAGGTGAACAATCCGGCAGATGCCGACCTGGTACGATACTTCCGGGAAAAAGGATACGAAATAGAGGATGATAAATTAGATGCCGGGAAAATGACTTATTTCCTCCGGTTAGTAGCCGGTATCGTACTGACGATCGGGCTCGTGATCAGTGCTCTTTCTTTCTATATCCTGATGTTAAGTATCTACCTGTTGCTGCAAAAAAACACCGTCAAACTGGAAAGTCTGCTTCTTATCGGTTATAGCCCGGCACAGGTGGCTCTGCCTTATCAGACCCTGACTGTGACATTGAACTTCCTGGTTCTGATCCTCTCTGTACTGATCTTGGGGAGTATCCGTAAATTTTATATGGAGGTCTTGTCCCCACTCTATCCTCATCTGGGCAGCCAGAGTCTGGCCCCTGTGATCTGTATAGGCATTCTTTTATTGGCAGGAGTAAGCCTGATCAATCTGATCAGTATCCGAAGGAAGATAATGAGGATCTGGAGAAATAAAGATTGATCTACGGAACGGAAAATGGAGGGTTTTCCGATGTGTATCTCTCAGGGAAATACAACTTACAATTTATCTACAATCCTGTATCCTTGTCTTATATAGAGTCCGGATTATGGGATATGGCTTCCGTTGTAACCCGGTATGATATAAAAAAGGAGTCACGCCTGACTCCAACCTTTGTTAACCTTAAATCTAATACTATGAAAAACACAGTTGCGAAGGTAAGCATTTCTTTCGAAAAATCAAGAACTGTGTGCGAAAACGACGCGATTATAACACCATTTAAGATTTACCCCCCTGCCTTTCACTTCCTTTTTCATATATTTGTAGAATACAAGATGCGGTTCGGACAAAGTTTCAAACAAGTTGGACCTTTGCCTCTCACCTTTCCATCTATTTGTAATATGTAGGATGCGCCTTGGCATAACTGAAGTGAACTTCACTCTGCTTCCGGCTCTCCCTTTTTTACACACTTAATTTATCAGACAATGCCAGGATATGACCTGATCACTATATTGGGACCTACTGCGTCAGGAAAAACAACTTTTGCCGCTGCACTTGCTCACGAACTGGAGGGTGAGATCATCAGCGCGGATTCCCGGCAGATATACAGAGGGATGGATCTGGGAACAGGAAAAGACCTGCAAGACTATATGGTAGAGGGGAAAACCATTCCCTATCACCTGATAGATATTGTGGAGCCGGGTTACAAATACAATGTATTTGAATTTCAGAGAGACTTCCTGACTGCTTACCAGGATATCAAAGAGAGAAAAAAATGTCCGATCCTGTGCGGAGGTACGGGAATGTATCTGGAGTCGATCCTGAAAGGATACAGGTTGCTCCCGGTTCCCGAAAATACCGCGCTGAGAGAAAAACTGGCAGACAGACCCTTATCCGAACTGACCGAAATATTAAGTTCCTATAAACAACTTCATAATTCTACAGATGTAGATACCGTGAAAAGAGCGATACGCGCCATTGAGATCGGGGAGTACTACCGGGAGCACGAACGGGAGCACAGGGACTTCCCGCCACTCAACAGCCTGATCGTGGGCATCCGGATAGACCGGGAACTACGCAGGGAGAAAATATCACGTCGCCTTCGTCAACGCCTCGAAGAGGGTATGGTAGAAGAAGTCCGAAAGCTGCTTGCCCAAGGGCTTACAGCGGCAGATCTGATCTATTACGGTCTGGAATACAAATACCTGACCTTATATGTGACCGGAGCGTTGACCTACGAAGAGATGGTCAGCCAGCTCGAAATAGCCATCCATCAATTTGCCAAGCGGCAAATGACGTGGTTCCGGGGCATGGAGAAAAGAGGCTTCACCATCCATTGGATAGACGCGACCCTGCCTACGCAGGAGAAAATAGAAAAGGTTTTAAGTTTTAAGTAGTAAGTTATAAGTAGTAAGTTATAAGTTTTAAGTTAAGTAAGTGTTTATAATTCATTGTATGTATCATGTTTCTTTATGCTGTGGAAACGCAGTATATAATTTATCTGTAAGCGCATCTGCGACATGAGTTTCCATTACTTTGTCTACAGAGAAGGAGATTACCTGTAGAGACGCACGGCGTGCGTCTCCGCGGTGCAGGTCCAACCCAGATGTTATACGTCTCCACGGTATACATCCGACAAAAAACATTTCACATGGTATATGTATTCCCATGCGGTATGCCGAGACGCACGCCGTGCGTCTCTACAGGGCACCGTAGCAATAGATATAAGTATATATACAATGAAGAACGAACTTCTACTGCTAAGTTTTAGGTAGTGACTCCTGTAAGTACACAAATAACTTAAAACTTAGAACTTAAAACTTACAACTTAGAACTTTCTTCGTATATTTGTAAGCCTGGACAAAAATAATAGGACAAAAAAACAGAAACAGTATGAGTGTAGAACCGGGAAAATGGGGAGTGATCTACAACCCCAAAGCTGGAACACGGAAAGTGCAGAAACGCTGGACAGAGATCAAGGAGTACATGGACAGTAAGGGTGTATCTTACGACTATGTACAATCCGAAGGTTTCGGTTCCGTGGAAAGACTGGCCGGCATCCTTGCCAACAACGGTTACCGCACCATCGTGGTAGTGGGAGGAGACGGAGCACTCAACGATACGATCAACGGGATCATGCACTCCGGAGCCACAGACAAAGCAGACATTGCCATAGGAATCATTCCCAACGGCATCGGAAACGACTTTGCTCAATACTGGGACATGAATCTGGACTACAAATATGCTGTGGATTGTATCATCAACAACCGGCAAAAGAAAATCGACGTAGGATATTGCAGCTACTTCGATGGAAAGCAGCATCAGCGCCGGTATTTTCTCAACGCGGTAAACATTGGTCTGGGCGCACGGGTGGTTAAGATCACTGATCAGACCAAACGCTTCCTGGGAGTCAAATTCATCTCTTATGTAGCCGCACTGTTCCTGATGTTTTTCGAACGTAAATTATACCGGGTACACCTGAAAATAAACGGTGAACATATCCGCGGACGGGTGATGACGATCTGTATCGGCAGCGCGCACGGATATGGCCTCACTCCCAGCGCGGTACCTTACAACGGCTGGCTGGATGTATCGGTGATCCATCGCCCCAGATTCCTGCAGATCGTATCCGGACTCTGGCTATTGATACAGGGCAGAATATTAAACCTTAAGGTAGTAAGGCCCTATCGTACCAGAAAGGTAAAAGTATTCCGCGCGCGCAATGCCGCCGTGAATCTGGATGGTCGGCTGCTGCCCAGACATTTCCCACTGGAAATAGGTATCCTGCCTGAGTCCACTACACTGATCATACCCAAATAACTCTTTACCGGATCTCCTTACCTGATCCGGGCAGGAGAATTTACTATATTTCCATACAAATAAACTTACTTATATAATGATCCAACAACTCTGTAATCACCCTTCCGGCAATTTCTTTCTCCTGGCCGGTCCGTGTGTCATAGAAGGGGAAGATATGGCTATGCGCATTGCCGAACAGATCACCCGCATGACCTGCAAACTCAGTATTCCCTATGTTTTCAAAGGTTCTTACCGCAAGGCTAACCGTTCGCGTATAGACTCTTTTACCGGGATCGGCGACGAAAAAGCCCTGAAGATCCTGCGCAAAGTGAGCCAGACCTTCGGCATCCCTACAGTAACAGATATACATACCGCCGAAGAGGCGGCTATGGCAGCGGAATATGTAGATATTCTTCAGATCCCGGCCCTCCTGTGCCGACAGACCGATCTGCTGGTAGCTGCCGCGCACACCGGGAAGGTGGTGAACATCAAAAAAGGTCAGTTCCTCTCTCCGGGAGCCATGCGGTATGCCGCGTCTAAAGTGGTGGAAGCGGGCAACACCCAGGTGATGCTTACCGAGCGGGGCACAACTTTCGGCTATCAGGACCTGATCGTGGACTATCGGGGTATCCCGGAGATGAGAGCGTCGGGCCATCCGGTGGTGTTGGATGTCACGCATTCGTTGCAACAGCCCAACCAGACCGGTGGAGTGACCGGAGGGATGCCTCAACTGATCGAAACCATCGCGCGGGCTGGGATTGCCGTAGGAGCTGATGGCCTGTTCATAGAGACACACGAAGACCCTTCCGTTGCGAAAAGCGACGGAGCCAATATGCTCCGGCTGGATCTTCTCGAAGAGCTACTCACCCGATTAGTGCGTATCCGGGAAGCCATCCGGTAATTTTCCGGAAAAAATTCACTTCTGTTGTGATTTATCAGTCCGTATCCCGACTGATGGTAACAGATAAATTAAATTTTAAACGATAATGAAACAGTTATTTCGTAGTTTATTTGTAGCCGTATGTTTACTATGCGGCTTCGCGCAAGGGGCTCTTGCACAGCAGATGCCTCCCATACCTGTTGATCCCGATGTACGTATCGGAAAATTGGACAACGGCCTCACCTATTACATCCGCAGGAACACGCAGCCCGAAGAGCGGGCCGACTTTTACATTGCCCAGAAAGTGGGTTCTATCCAGGAAGAACCGGAACAGAGTGGTCTGGCACACTTCCTGGAACATATGGCTTTCAACGGCACCACTCACTTCCCCGGAGACGCGTTGAAACAGTATCTGGAAACGATCGGAGTGAAGTTCGGAGAAAACCTCAACGCTTATACCTCCGTCGATGAAACGGTATACAACATTACCAATGTACCCATTACCCGCGCGGGAGCCATAGATTCTTGTCTGTATATCCTGCACGACTGGTCTAACGACCTGCTATTGGAACCGGAAGAAATTGACAAAGAGCGTGGTGTGATTAACGAAGAGTGGCGCACACGCATGAGCGCCGGACAACGCATGATGGCCAAAGCACTTCCGCAGATGTTTGCCGGTACCAAATACGAAGATTGTTTCCCTATCGGAAGCATGGAGGTAGTGAATAACTTCCCTTACCAGACCCTGCGCGACTATTACGAAAAATGGTACCGCCCCGATCTGCAAGGGATCGTCATTGTCGGAGACATCGATGTAGAGGATATAGAAGCCAGGATCCGGACGATCTTTGCCGATATCCCGGCTCAGCCCAACGCGGCAGAGCGCATCTACTACCCGGTGAATGACAATGTAGAACCTATCATCGTGATCGAAAAGGACAAAGAACAGCCTTATGTACAGGCTATGTTGTTCAACAAACACGAAGCCACTCCGGACGAGGCCAAAGGAACCCTCGACTACTTAGTACAACAATATGCAAAGAACATGATCACCACCATGCTCAATACGCGCCTGGACGAACTGAGACAGTCTGCCGAACCTCCTTTCATTCATGCCGCGACGGAAGATGGAATGTTCTTCGTAGCCAAAACCAAAGATGCTTTCACCGGATATGTAGTCTGTAAGGAAGACGATATGGAGGGAGGTATCACCACCGTACTCAGAGAGATCGAAAGGGCTCACCGCTTCGGCTTCACAGAGGGTGAGTACAGCCGCGCAAAGGCCGATTATCTGCGTCAGCTGGAATCCGCGTTCAACGAAAAAGACAAACGCAAAAACCGGGAATATGTCAACGAGTATGTACGTCATTTCTTAGACAATGAGCCTATCCCGAGCATAGAAGACGAGTATACACTCATGTCGCAGATAGCTCCCAATATCCCGGTAGAAGCACTCAACCAGATGATGACTCACTTAGTACAGGAAGAGAACCGGGTGATCGTAATCTTCGGTCCGGACAAAGAAGAGCTCGCTTACCCCAGCCACGAAGAGATACTCGCGATGCTCAAAGGGGTACAGGCCGAAGAGCTGACAGCCTATGTGGATACGGTATCGGATGAGCCTCTGCTGCCTGTGAAGCCGACAGGCGGCCAATTGGTAGCAGAGACCTATGACGATCGATACGGCACCACGGAAATGGTTCTCTCCAACGGTGTAAAAGTCATTCTGAAGAAAACCGATTTCAAAGCGGATGAGATCCTGATGAAGGGTGTGAGCCTGGGCGGTACTTCCCTGTATCCGGACTCCGAAGCGATCAACATCAGCAACATCAACAGTGTAGCTGCTATCGGCGGATTAGGAAATTTCAGCGCGGTCGATCTGGACAAGGTGCTGGCCGGGAAAAAAGCATCTGCCAGCGTAGGCATAGGAGACAAGACTGAAACGATCTCCGGAAGCTGCTCTCCGAAAGATTTCGAGACCCTGATGGAGCTTACCTATCTGCGGTTCACTGCTCCGCGTCAGGATCCGGAAGCGTTCGAATCTTATAAGAACCGTACCAAGGCTACCCTGCTCAATCAGGAGATGCGTCCGATGGTCAGTTTCATGGACTCTATCCGCAGCACGGTATATATGAATCATCCACGTATGAAACGGACCACAGCGGAGATGGTGGATCAGATCGACTACGACCGGGTTATGGAAATGTACAAAGACCGCTTCAGCGATGCCAGTGATTTCACATTCATCTTTGTAGGAAATATAGAACCGGACGAACTGAAACCCCTGATCGTGCAATACCTGGGTGCCCTTCCGGCAACCAACCGCCAGGAAACATTCAAAGACAGCGGCATACGTGTACGCAGCGGTATACATAAGAATGAGTTCCTGAAAGAACAGGAAACTCCGAAAGCTTCTGTTTTCCTTGCCTATAGCGGAGCCTGCGAATATAATCTCAGGAACAAGATCCAGATGAGTATGCTGGATCAGATCTTAGATTTGATCTACACAGAAAAGGTACGGGAAGACGAAGGAGATACCTACGGCGTATATGTAGGCGGATCGTTGGACAAGTATCCCCGGGAAGAATTCCTGTTGCAGATCATGTTCGATACTGACCCGGCCCGTAAAGACCAACTGACCGACATCATCCTGAGTGAGATCGACGCCATGGTAGCCAACGGTCCGTCGGAAACCGACCTTAATAAGGTGAAGGAGTACATGCAGAAAAAGCATATGGAAAACCTGAAAGAGAACAGGTTCTGGCTGGGACTGATCGATGAATATCTCTTTACCGGTACGGATAACTTAGACGGTTACGATGAACTGGTAAACAGCATCACCACCGAAGACATCCGCGCGTTCGCGGCCAGACTGTTTGATCAGAAAAACCGGATAGAAGTAACTACGACCAGTCCGCAGTAAGTTTTAAGTTATAAGTTTTGAGTTATAAGTTGTAGGCAACCAGCCTGAGGCTTATTTTCGGATGTTACCGGTCTGGTGTTTACAACTTATTACTTAGAATTTATTACTCGTGACTTAAAACTTATAACTCAAAACTTATAACTTATCACTTCAAATGTTTTTTAACGAACTACGCAAACAAGGTAAGCTGGCCAACCGGAGGCACCCGATGTACGACAAGAACAGATTCGCCCGGTTCTTTATGTACTTCGGAGCGGTTTTCTGGGGAGGATACTTAGTATTCTTTGGGGTCATGATGGCCAAAGCTCTTTCCATGGCTTCTCATACCGAGGCTTATCACCTGCTCAACAGCGCGCTGGTTTTTATCCTGGCACTCGACTTCCTGATACGTTTTCCCTTTCAGAAGACAGCCACGCAGGAGATCAGGCCCTACCTGCTGCTTCCCGTCAAAAGAAGAAGGATCATCGACTTCCTGCTGATCCGCTCCGGACTGAGCGGTTTCAATCTGATCTGGCTGTTTTTCTTTGTTCCTTTCGCGCTGCTGACCGTCACCCGGTTTTATGGGATCACAGGTATCATCACCTACTCCATAGGGATCTGGCTATTGATGGTATTCAACAACTACTGGTACCTGATCTGCCGTACCCTGATGAACGAACGGATCTGGTGGATACTCCTTCCCATTGGGGTATACGGACTGCTGGGAGCTGCCATATTCCTGCCCGACCACAACGCGATCACTTACTTTTTCATGAACCTCGGCGAAGGATTTATTGAGGGAAACCCGTGGGCATTTCTGGGGATCATCGTTGCCATTGCCGCCATAGGGTGGACAGACAGCCAGGTCATGTTCCGTCTGGCCTATGCTGAAATGACGAAACAGGAAGATATCAAAGTCAAGAATGTATCCGAATACAAATTCTTCGATCGCTACGGTGAGATAGGGGAATACCTGCGCCTTGAGCTCAAAATGCTCCCGCGTAACAAACGCTGCAAATCCTCCTTGCGCACCATCGCGATCGTGGTTCTGATGTTCTCCGCGGTACTAAGCTTCTCGGAAGTTTATGACGGAGTCGGTATGACACAGTTCATTGTGGTGTACGCGTTCTCCACCTTCGGTATGGTCAGCCTGGGTTCCCTGATGGGATATGAGGGCAATTACCTGGATGGACTGATGTCACGCAAAGAATCGATCCATACCCTGCTCAGAGCGAAATACTATTTCTACAGCACAGGTACCATCATACCCTTTGTTTTGATGCTCCCGGCCATCATTATGGGAAAAGTAACCCTGCTCAACGCATTCGCGATGATGTTGTTTACCACCGGACCGGTCTATTTCCTGCTGTTCCAGATGGCTGTTTACAACACCAAAACCCAGCCTTTGAACGAAGGCATCACCGGTCGTTATCAGGCCGGAAGCGCATTGCAAACGATCATCAGCCTGATGGCGCTGGGCCTCCCGATGATGTTCTTTTTTATCTTCAATGCCCTTTTCGGTCAGACAACAACTTTCTGGATACTTCTGGGGATCGGGTTGTGTTTCACACTCACCTCACCCTGGTGGATACGAAACGTATACCAACGGTTTATGAAAAGAAGATATACGAATATGGAAGGATTCCGCGACAGCAGATAATGAATAAACAGACGAATCATGATTGATATAAGAGATTTACAGAAATTTTTCGGCAGTAAGAAAGCCGTGGATATCGAAGCATATGCCATCCGTCAGGGAGAAATGCTCGGCCTGGTCGGGAACAACGGAGCAGGAAAGACGACACTGTTCCGGCTGATGCTGGATCTGCTCAAGGCCGACAATGGATATGTAACGATCGGAGGGATAGATGTGAGCCGCAGTGAAGACTGGAAGCAGTTTACCGGTGCTTTCATCGACGACAGTTTCCTGATAGATTACCTGACACCGGAAGAGTATTTTTACTTCATGGGGAAAATGTACGGACTTTCGAAAGAAGTGGTAGACGAGCGTCTGCTTCCCTTCGAACGTTTTATGAACGGTGAAGTGCTGGGACAGAAAAAATTCATCCGTAACTACTCTGCCGGGAACAAGCAGAAAGTGGGCATTATCTCCGCTATGCTTCACTATCCGCAGTTGCTGATCCTCGACGAACCCTTCAACTTCTTAGATCCCAGTTCACAATCAATCATCCGGACGTTGCTCAAGAAATACAACGAAGAGCATCAGGCCACTGTACTTATTTCCAGCCACAACCTCAACCATACAGTAGACATCTGTCCGCGGATTGCCCTGCTGGAAAATGGTACCATCCTGCGCGACATCATCAACGAGAACAACTCGGCCGAAAAAGAACTGCAAGATTATTTCAATGTAGAACACACATGAACACAAGACTGACCCTCTTTGTAGTCCTGGCAGGTACGGTATTGTTGCTGAGTTCCTGCCGCACGGCGGCGCCACGGCTCGACTACCGGGCACTGGCAAACGCTTCCGTGAAACTGGGAATGGACATCGACCTGCGCGACAACCACCGTCTCTATACAGAAGTGGCCGGATGGATCGGAACCCCTTACCGCATGGGAGGAGATACAAAACGTGGTACAGATTGTTCGGGATTTACGCGCCAGATCTACAAAACCGTCTACCACAAATCACTGGACCGCAACTCGGAGAGTCAGCGCAAGCAATGCAAAAAAAGTCGCCAAGCATCAACTGAAAGAGGGCGATCTGGTGTTCTTCTCGAGCAACAACTCCGGCAAGAAAGTGGCGCATGTGGGCATCTACCTGAAAGACGGGAAATTCGTGCATGCCAGTACCAGCCGGGGAGTGATCGTCAGCAAACTCAGTGAGAATTACTACAAGACCCACTGGATCTGCGGTGGAAGAAGATAAATATATACGCTATTATTCAGCATGAAAAAGACAATCGCATCTATCATTTTTCTATGTGCATGCTTCTCTACGCAGGCACAATTGTTGTGGAAAATATCCGGCAACGGGCTCGAACAGCCCTCTTACCTCTTCGGCACCCATCACCTGGCTCCGATCCGTATCATGGAAGACATTGTTGAACTGAGACCGGCTCTGAACCGGGCAGATCAGGTAGTAGGCGAAATGGTGATGAGCGACCTGCAGGATCCGGAAATCATGATGCAGATGCAACAGATGATCCTGATGCCCGCGGATACCACACTGTCTATGCTCTTCACTCCCGAACAGTACGCGCTGATCAACAGCCACACCAAAGAAAACATCCTGCTGGATATGGATGTAGTATCTGTTCTGAAACCAATCGCCATACAAAACAACTTAGTGGTAGCTCTGTACCTGAAGCTGATAGGCGGTGGCTACAATCCGCAATTCCAGCTGGATACTTTCATACAGAAGATCGGAGCCGACAACGGGAAAAAGATATTCGGACTCGAAGATCCCGCGTTTCAGTTCGACCTCCTGTTCAACAGAAGCACACTCAGTCGCCAGGCTACGCTGCTGCTGTGTTTGGTAGAGCATGTAGATAAGAATATGCAAAACGCCAGAGAACTCACAGAAGCCTATATGGCACAGGATCTGGAAAAGATGGAAGCTCTCGCTTTAGAAAGAGACGGTACCCAGTGCGATCCGCTGCCGGGAGAATGGGAGGCTATGGTAGACAACCGCAACGTCAGCTGGGCACAGCAACTTCCCGATATACTGCGGGAAGGCAGTACATTCATTGCCGTAGGCGCTTTGCACCTGCCTGGCAGGAACGGATTGCTCAGTCTGCTCAGGGAACAAGGATATCAACTCGAACCTCTTCCGTAAGTTCTTTGTTCAGTAAGCTAAAAAACAGATATGACCTCCAGACACCTTCCCCACCCGGATCCGACTACCCAGCCGGATCCGGGTGGGGAAGGTCGCGTCAGGAAATATAGATTTCAGCGCACCACAATCCTTTTTATAAATTACAGATGATGAAGTACACTACCTATTTATTCGATTTCGATTACACGCTTGCCGACTCATCGGTAGGGATAGTTACCTGTTTCCAGAATGTCCTCCGCAGACATGATTTCACCCACATTTCCGACGAGAGTATCAAACGTACCATCGGAAAGACACTGGAAGATTCTTTCGCCACCCTTACTTCGGTCACAGATACCGAACGGATCCTTTCGTGGAAAAAAGAATACACCCGGGAAGCTCAGACTTACATGACACCCCATACGTTCCTCTACCCGGACACCCTGCCTGTACTCACCGCATTGAAAGAAAGAGGAGTGCAGATCGGGATCATTTCTACCAAATACAGATTCCGGATACGCGAAAAGATGGATCTGCACTTCCCGGAAGACTTTTTCGACATCATTGTCGGAGGAGAAGATGTACAATATGAGAAACCAGACCCACAAGGTATACGCTTTGCCATGGAGCAACTGGGAACAACAGCCCCGGAGGTACTCTATATCGGAGACAGCACCATAGACGCGGAAACCGCGCAGAATGCCGGAGTAGATTTCATAGGAGTAACTACCGGAATGACCAGCCGGGAAGAACTGGCCTCCTACCCGCACCTACAGATCATCCGTTCGCTCAAAGAACTGCTCCCCGCTCCGTCCGGAATACCAGTGGATACCCTACCATCCGATCGTAGCACTGTGGAAAGCAAACCCACAGAAAACCAAAGATAAAAACCAAAAAAGATTTGTACGTTCGGAAAGAATGTAGTACTTTTGTGCCCTGATTATTCCGCACCGGGTAGAGGAAAGAGTACGGGAGTGATCCTATACCACCCGACGGAGCTAACCTGTATAATATAAACAGATGTACGCAATTGTAGAAATTAACGGTCAGCAGTTCAAAGCAGAAGCTGGCAAAAAACTGTTCGTTCACCACATCGCGGATGCGGAAAACGGTTCGACAGTAGAGTTTGACAAAGTTCTTTTGGTAGACAACGATGGCAATATCACCGTAGGTACCCCTACCGTAGAAGGCGCGAAGGTGGTATGTCAGGTGGTAACCAGCCTGGTAAAAGGAGACAAAGTACTTATCTTCCACAAGAAAAGAAGAAAAGGCTACAGAAAGTTGAACGGACACCGTCAGCAGTTTACAGAGTTAACAATTACTGAAGTATTGGCTTAATCCATAAAAAGTAGAAAGAAATGGCACATAAAAAAGGTGTCGGTAGTTCCAAGAACGGCCGCGAATCACACAGCAAAAGATTAGGCGTTAAGATATTTGGTGGTGAAACCTGCAAAGCAGGAAATATCATCATCCGCCAGAGAGGTACAGCTTTCCACCCGGGTACCAACATGGGTATGGGTAAAGATCACACCCTCTTCGCCTTAGTAGATGGTACCGTAAGTTTCAAAGTAGGTAAGAACGATAAAAGATACGTATCGATAATACCCGCTGAGAAAACAGAAGCATAAGAAATCAGATTTCTGTAAGATAGAAAAAGATTGCCGGATATCCGGCAATCTTTTTTGTTTGCCAATAGTAATATGTTTCACTTTTTTGCTATTTTTGAACCAAGACTGTCTACGTCATTCCCACATAAAGAAAAATAAATGCAAAAGCTCATCCATCTACTTCTGATACTTTCCCTTTCAAATAATATGCTATTCTGCCAGAAGAAGACACTCAAAGAAAAGGCATGGGAAGAGTTCAGGAACGAACATTACGATGAAGCTATTCAACTATTGGAACAAGCAGTGATACAAACTCCCCATGATCCGGAAATTTATTATTATCTGGGCTGGTTCAATCATTACAGAGCTTACGATAGTCGTCCTCTACAAGGGTATGATTATTCCTATTCGGAACGCATTTTCCACTATCTGGATAAAGCCATTGAACTAAATCCTAATTATGGAGACGCAAAGTATTTTTATGGGGCAGAATGCAGTGGCAATGCTTTTCTGGCCATGCAAAACTATGATGTGGAAAAAGTAACATACTTCTTCAAACGCGCATATAAGAAAGGGGCATATCCGGATTGGCTAATCGAGTTTGGCAAAAATTTCCTGATGAGTTGTGACAAAGACGCGATCCTGCTTACAGGAGGAAACGCGGATTTCGATATATGTTCTTACCTGCAACTCTGTGAGAATTACCGGACAGATATTACCGTGATTCCTATTGGGAATATAGATCGTCCCTGGTATGTCGGATTACTTAAAAATGGTTTGAACAACGGAATACGAAGTATACATATAAATCTTACCCCTCAACAAATTATAGATATACACCCTTTCAAATGGAAAGGAACAGAGATCTCCATCCCTATATCACCTACAGACAGAGCCAGATATGATTTGAAAGAGGACTTCAGCATGTTATGGACTGTTCACCCTGATTTGCAATCCGAACGGATGCATGCGAAAACAGAAGACGAAGCAGCTCAAAAACGAACATACCTCAGCCCTCAACGAGCCATCCTTCTACAAATTATTGAAGATAATTTCTCCCGGCGGCCAATCTATTTTTCGGCTTTTGCCGAACCCAGCTTCTTCGGAGAATTGGATCATTTTTTTCAAAACTGCGGTTTGATCTCCAGGCTAACCCCCATAAAAACGACCGGAACTCCACATAACTTTGACCAGAAAAAGATCCAACAATTGCTTACTCCGAAAAATCTGGAAAAATACCACGATATACAAAAGAACAATATACCCCGGATATCCCGCATGATCATGTATGGATATGCCAACGCAACCTTAAATTTATCAGACCTATATAAAGAAGAGAAAAATGTTCAAGGCATCAAAAACCTGATAAAACTTTATACAGATTATTTAAAAATCGATTTCGATACTGAGTATGAAATCTCAGTAATAGAGGAACTTAAAAGACAGCTTGAGGTTATTTGAATGTAAAGCTATCATTAATTATCGATCAATAGTACTCACACATATAGAGGTAAGATCAGACAGGATACAGCTATCCTACCGACTATCAGATAAACACCCCGAAACCAATTACAGCCACAAACCTCTGCGACATACCTGTCTCAGGCGTACCGTCGTCGCCTTTGGCCCCGGAATAGCAAACGGAATAGCAAAAGATATAAATCATACGTTATGCGATGTATTTTCAATCGTAAATCTCCTGGTGTCGCTTTCTTTGGTTCGTTTCTTTGTCGGTACAAAGAAATGAGCCAAATAAATATTATCTTTGCAACTCCCAAACAAAAGATCATAAAAACAGAAATATGCTTACCATCAGACAACTCACAGAAGATACCGAAGCGGTGATCCGCGGATTGGAAAAGAAACATTTCAAGAATGCCAGAGAGGCAGTACAGCAGGTGATCGAGGTCAACGACAAACGCCGTCGCACTCAACAGCAATTAGACCAGAACCTGTCGGAAGTGAATGCTCTTTCCCGATCCATCGGTATGTTGATGAAAGAAGGGAAAAAAGAAGAAGCAGAAGCGGCCCGCGCCCGGGTGAGTGAAATGAAAGAGGGCAATAAGCAATTAGAAACCGCCATGAACGAAGTGAGTGCCGAGTTGCAAGCCCTTCTCTACAACATTCCCAATGTACCCTGTGACGATGTTCCGGAGGGCAAGACCCCGGAAGACAACGTGGTGGAACGTAGCGGTGGAAAAACACCCGAACTTCCCGCGGATGCCCTGCCCCACTGGGAACTGGCGAAAAAATACGACCTGATCGACTTTGAACTGGGAGTAAAGATCACAGGAGCCGGTTTTCCCGTATACAAAGGCAAAGGCGCACGCCTGCAACGGGCACTGATCAACTTTTTCTTAGACGAAGCACGCGAAGCGGGTTATCTGGAAGTAGAACCGCCGTATGTGATCAACGCCGCGTCCGGCTACGGCACCGGACAACTTCCCGACAAAGAGGGCCAGATGTATCACGTGACAGAAGATGATCTCTATCTCATCCCCACCGCGGAAGTACCTGTGACCAATATCTACCGGGACGTGATCTTAGACGAAAAAGAACTGCCCATTAAGAACTGTGCCTACTCCGCCTGCTTCCGTCGCGAAGCCGGATCATACGGCAAAGATGTACGTGGCCTCAACCGCCTGCACCAGTTCAACAAAGTAGAGATCGTACACATCGATACGCCCGATCACTCTTACGAATCCCTGAAAGAGATGATCGCCCACGTAGAGAACCTGATACAAAAACTGGAACTCCCCTACCGCGTTCTCCGGCTGTGCGGAGGTGACATGAGTTTTACCTCTTCCATCACGTTCGACTTCGAAGTCTATTCCGCGGCTCAGAAACGCTGGTTAGAAGTAAGTTCGGTATCCAATTTCGGGTCTTACCAGGCCAACCGACTGAAATGCCGCTACCGCAACGCGGACAAGAAGACAGAGCTTTGCCATACCCTCAACGGATCGGCTCTGGCCCTGCCCCGTATCGTAGCTTCCCTGCTGGAAAACAACCAGACACCGGAAGGCATCCGTATACCGGAAGCACTTGTACCCTACTGCGGATTCGAACTCATTGATTGATTGAACATTCCCTTCCCTTTACAATATCCGTAAAGCCGCCTCAAATGGGCGGCTTTTATTTTGTTATTTCTAAATTAGCAGTATCTTTGCAAAAAATAGCATTCTGATAGCGGTTACGTAATAATTCCAACAAAACTAATAGATAATGAATAAAATCATTAACAAAGAACAATTTTCTGAGAAAGTTTTTAAATTAGAGATAGAAGCACCCCTCATCGCCAAATCACGCAAAGCCGGACACTTTGTTATCGTACGCGTCGGAGACAAAGGAGAACGCATGCCGCTGACCATCGCCGGAGCCGACACACAGAAAGGGACCATCACACTGGTGATTCAGGAAGTAGGACTCTCCTCCGCCCGGCTGGCCGAACTGCAGGTGGGCGATTACATAACAGACGTAGTAGGCCCGCTGGGTAAAGCTACGCACATAGAAAATTTCGGAACGGTAGTCTGTGCCGGAGGAGGCGTAGGTGTAGCACCCATGCTCCCCATTGTACAGGCATTGAAAGCTGCCGGCAACCGGGTGATCACCGTATTGGCCGGACGTAACAAAGACCTGATCATCTTAGAGAAAGAGATGCGTGAAAGCTCGGACGAAGTGATCATCATGACAGACGACGGATCTTACGGTACCCAAGGCCTTGTGACCGAAGGCATCGAAGAGGTGATCAAGCGCGAGAAGGTAGACAAATGCTTCGCCATCGGTCCGGCCATCATGATGAAATTCGTCTGCCTGCTTACCCAAAAATACGAGATCCCTACCGATGTATCCCTCAACACCATCATGGTAGATGGTACGGGCATGTGTGGTGCCTGCCGCATCACCATCGGTGGTAAAACGAAGTTTGTATGTGTAGACGGTCCGGAGTTCGACGGTCATCAGGTAGACTTCGACGAGATGCTCAAACGCATGGGAGCTTTCCGGGAGATCGAACAGACAGAAGTAAACAAACTCAAAACCCGATGTGAAGCCGCCGCTCCGCTGAGCCAGGCCAAAGGAAGAGATGCCGAATGGCGCGAAGAACTCCGCAAAGCCATGAAAGCCAAAGAACGTTCCGCTATCCCCCGCTGCCACATGCCGGAACTGGATGCCGAATACCGCTCGCACAGCCGCCGGGAAGAGGTGAACCAGGGACTTACCGCCGAACAGGCGGTTACAGAAGCGCAACGCTGTCTGGACTGTGCCAATCCGGGATGTATGGAAGGTTGTCCGGTAGGAATAGACATCCCGCGTTTCATTAAGAATATCGAACGCGGAGCATTCCTCGAAGCAGCCAGAACACTGAAAGAAACCAGTGCCTTACCTGCGGTGTGCGGTCGGGTTTGCCCCCAGGAAAAACAGTGTGAAGCCCGATGTATCCACCTGAAAATGAAAAAAGAGGCGGTGGCTATCGGCAACCTGGAAAGATTTGCCGCGGACTACGAACGCGAAAGCGGTCAGATCTCTATCCCAGAGATCGCGGAAAAGAACGGCATCAAAATAGCTGTGATCGGCTCCGGGCCTGCCGGACTCGCGTTTGCGGGTGACATGATCAAATTCGGCTACGATGTGACCGTATTCGAAGCCCTGCATGAGATCGGTGGTGTATTGAAATACGGTATTCCCGAATTCCGCCTGCCCAACAAGATCGTGGATGTAGAGATCGACAACCTCGCTCAGATGGGAGTGGAATTTGTAAAAGACTGCATCGTTGGTAAAACGATCGGGGTAGACCAATTGGAAGAAGAGGGCTACCAAGGCATATTCGTTGCTTCCGGTGCCGGACTACCCAACTTTATGAATATCCCGGGAGAGAACCTTATCAACATCATGTCTTCCAACGAATACCTGACCCGTGTCAACCTGATGGACGCTGCCGATCCGGACTCCGATACTCCGGTTACTTTCGGAAAGAATGTAGCCGTGATCGGTGGAGGGAATACAGCGATGGATTCGGTACGTACCGCCAAACGTCTGGGAGCCGAACGTGCCATGATCATCTACAGACGTTCGGAAGAGGAAATGCCCGCCCGTCTGGAAGAGGTGAAGCATGCCAAAGAAGAGGGAGTCGAATTCCTTACCCTGCACAATCCGCTGGAATATATCGGCGACGAACGGGGCCGGATGAAACAGGTAGTACTGCAGAAAATGGAACTGGGCGCACCGGACGAATCGGGCCGTCGCAGTCCGGTAGCCATCCCCGGAGCTACGGAGACCATAGACATCGACCTGGCCATTGTGAGCGTAGGTGTATCGCCTAATCCCATTGTACCCAGTTCCATCGAAGGTCTGGAGACCGGACGCAGAGGAACCATTACTGTAAATGACGACATGCAGACCTCTATACCGACGATCTATGCCGGAGGAGATATTGTACGCGGAGGCGCTACGGTGATCTTAGCTATGGGCGACGGACGCAAAGCGGCGGCGGCTATGCACGCGCAATTGAATGGATAATGTATCATCCATAGACTCCAACCGGGCAAGTCCTTGATTGCATCTGAGTATCCAGCATATAGAAGCGTCGCATATTGTATTTGTACTAAACACCGGTTGCCGTATTGGATGTATACGGCAGATACATACACTGTGTATAGTTATAAATAGATCACAGCATTTTTCTATGCGTATCCGATTAAGCTGTACGTACGGATAGCCCCAATAAATGTGTAACTTTACATTTCCGCCCTCACTTAAGGTGGAAAATACTAAGTATCTATTTGTTGCACCATAGGAAGAGATCTTTTTATCCAATGGGTCCTTACTGTTTTCTCTACGATATATATACAGTCTCCCGCCGAGTGCTTTATGGCCCTCCCCACGGACTTTATGGCCCCCGGCGGAGGCCTATCGTCCTCCGCCGGGGGAACAACCTTATTTATATGACGCTACATGAGAATAGTACTGAACCTCCAGCAGGCAAATATATAGTAAACCTATGGATATACGCGGGAGGTATCTTCTCTACAGCAAGTTACCCTGACAAGAAAAGTTTCCTGAAATAGATAGTGTATCCGAAAACCCACCTATAGTCTGATCAGACACAGGGAGAGATCTTCACAACATAAAGCAGTAAATAATTATTAATAATTATTTTCTTGATTTTTATCTATCACCCTCATAAACCACTAACAATAAGATAATTAAAAACACAAAGATGAGAGATAAAAGAAAAAGGTGAGAGATAAATGTTATATATTTTCATCTATCACCCACATATAAATCTATTAATCAGACAATTACACAAAAGGGTGAGAGATGGTGAGAGATAAAATGTATTTTTCTTAAGAAGCAGGATCTGGCTAATAACTATACCTTCTTTCCCCGCTGAACATTTCCGTAACAGTATAGATTTTGCTCCGCTGATAACGCATCAGACAGATGGAATGTATAAGACAGGGCCCTATATGCAGTAAGTTACATAACACATACACTAAAAAAGCCCGGAACCCCTGAAAAGATTCCGGACTTTTTTAGTATAGAAGGGATTGCTTATCTGACTACACAGTTGTTCATCGGATCGGGAAAAATGATGGCGGGAGAAAATTCCTTTGCCTCTTCAAAGTCCATCAGCGCATAGGCCATGATGATCACAATATCTCCCGGCTGTACTTTACGGGCAGCCGCGCCATTGAGACAGATATTTCCGGAACCACGTTTTCCTTTAATGATATAGGTCTCAAAACGCTCGCCATTGTTATTATTCACAACATGTACCTTTTCGCCGGCAATCAGATTGGCAGCGTCCATCAGATCTTCGTCAATAGTAATACTTCCCATATAGTTCAGATTAGCTTCTGTTACACGGGCACAATGAATCTTTGACTTCAATACTTCAATCATCATAAAGCCTGATCTTTTAGTTAAAGAGATTTATGGGTGATGTTATCAATCAACCGTACTTTACCACACCATACAGCTATACATCCTACAACAAACGAAGCCTCTTCCCAGTTTGATATACGCTGCAAGGTGTTTCCATCTACAATCTCAAAATATTCCAATTGCAGGCCTTCCACAGCTCCGATCGTATCCACGACAAAGGCTAATGTCCCGGCAAGTGTATGCGCCTCGGCAAAGGTACGACTTTTAAACAATGTCTCAGATATTTTTAAAGCTATTTCACGTTCTCTGGCAGAAAGTCTGGTATTGCGGCTGCTCATCGCCAGTCCGTCGGCTTCCCGCACAATAGGACACCCTACGATGTCGATCGGATATTGCATAGATTGTACCAGCTTCCGGATGATGGCAAGCTGTTGAAAGTCTTTTTCTCCGAAATAGGCCCGGTGCGGCATCACTGCATCGAAAAGTTTACTTACGATCTGGCACACCCCGTTGAAATGTCCGGGACGGAACCGCCCCTCCATCACGGTATCCAGCGGTGCGTAATCAAACCTGCGTGTATCGGGTTGCGGATACATTTCCTTCACCTCCGGAGCAAACACAATGACATCACCCGCGGCAGATAGCAGGGCACAATCGGCCTCCAGCGTACGAGGGTATTTCTGAAGATCATCCGGATCGTTGAATTGGGTAGGATTTACAAAGATACTGACTACCGTTACTTCATTAGCTTTCGTACTGTTTTCGACCAAAGATATATGTCCGGCATGTAAAGCCCCCATAGTAGGCACAAAGCCTATTCGTTTGCCTTTGTTCCGGAAACGAGCCAGTTCTGTCTGCAATTCCTGTATGGAATGTATAATTTTCATTGTGTATAAAGGTAGTTGATAAAAACGCACCACTCATTTGGAAAATGCTGCAAAATAAGCCATTATTTACCATATAAAGAAGAAATTAGCTAAATTAATACTAAAGGCAGGGGCAACTCTCCCAATGCCACCTGTACATAACAACCTATCTATCAAAACATTAACAAAACATAAGGAATTATACCCGCTCCGTATTTGCTTAAGTGCCCGTTTTTTATATCTTTGCATAATATTTACGAGAACGATTGCTATGATGACAAGGGCGAATAAGGTTTTATTTATCACACAGGAAATTACTCCATACGTAACAGAATCAGAAATGGCGAATATTGGTAGGAATTTACCACAAGCCATACGGGAAAGAGGAAGAGAGATCAGAACTTTCATGCCAAAGTGGGGGAATATCAACGAACGGAGGAACCAGTTACACGAAGTCATTCGCCTTTCCGGAATGAACCTGATCATTGACGATACCGATCATCCGCTCATTATCAAAGTAGCTTCCATTCAGTCGGCTCGTATGCAGGTCTATTTCATTGACAACGACGATTATTTCCAGAGTCGTTTGCAGACAGTAAATGAAGAAGGAGTCGAATACGAAGACAATGACAGCAGAGCTATCTTTTATGCCCGCGGCGTACTGGAAACCGTAAAAAAACTGCGTTGGTCTCCTGATGTGATCCACTGTCATGGCTGGATGACCGCGTTAGCCCCGCTTTACATCAAAACAGCTTATAAAGATGAACCTTCTTTCCGGGATGCGAAAGTTGTTTTTTCCGTATACGAGGAAGACTTCAAGAAGCCGTTCGGACCTGATTTCACACATAAACTGATGTTGAAAGGCATCAGTAAAAAGGACATCGCCACCTTGCCGCCGCAAACCGATTTTACTGAACTGAACAAACTGGCTATTCAATATTCGGACGGAGTGATCCAGAACAGCGCCCATGTGATCCCTGAGATCATGGATTATGCCCTTCAGAGCGGAAAATTGATTTTAGGCCATCAGGAAGCTGACCACTATGCCGAGGCCTGCAACGAATTTTACGACCAGGTCTGGGAGGCCAATCAAAAATAGATAAACGATCCTTATACTCACACTACAATCATTTACTACCTCCTTTGTATGAAAATAAAATATGTTTGGATATTAATCGCACTGTGTGCTTTTGCCGGTTGCGATGACAGTACCGGATCATTAGGCTTGGACATATTACCGGATACAGATGCCAAAGAAGTAAAGGCTACGACCTATTACGTGGAGACAAATTCTATAGAAGCAGGAGCAGTTTATGCCAAAACAAGTACCGGGTATCTGGGAAGGTTCACAGACGATACATTCGGCTACTTAGAAGCCAGCTTCCTTACCGAGTTCTTTTGCCAGACAGACTATTTCCTTCCGGATTTGTACGATCCTGAAAAACTGACCACGTCTGCATCTATGGCAGGAGATACCCTCAACTATATCAACCTGCGCCTGTATTATCAGGACTATTTCGGAGATCCGCTGGTAGCTTCCTATCTGAACGTATATGAACTGGACAATAAACTGGTACGTCATCCTTATACAGATATTGATCCGGAACAATATTATAATCCGAACGATCCCAACAGTCTGCTCGGAGGACGTGCCTATACAGCCAATGATCCCTCTGGCAATGATTTTGATACGGACTATGATATGCATAGGATAAAGATCCCGTTGAAAAGTGAATTTGGCAAACGCATATTGAAACATTACCGGGAGCAACCGGAGGATTTTGCCGATCCGAACAAGTTTATCGAAAACGTACTGAAAGGTGTGTATGTTAAAAATGAATACGGAGACGGTGCCATACTGTATGTAGAACTTATGGAACTTGAATTGGGCTTTAATGTGCATTACAAAGATTCTTTAGGAAATAAATATGTTCAGCAGGATGGCAACGACTCGATCTTCTCCGCCAGTACACTGATAGCGGCAACCAAAGAAGTGATACAGGCCAACCGGATGATCCAGTCTGAAGAAAAAATAAAGGAAAAAGTAGAGGAACCTCAATGGACTTATCTCAAAACTCCGGCAGGTATTTTCACTGAAGTAACTCTTCCGTTAGATACAATAAGCAAATACCATCAGAACGATACCATCAGCGGAGTGAGACTGATATTCACTCACTATTATGAAAAAAGTGATGAGACATACGCTATGTCTCCTCCGGAAACGCTGCTACTTGTACGAAAGCATAAAAATGAATATATAAAATTCTTTGAAGAGAATAAAATATACGATGGCATCACATCGTATGCTACCGCACGCAACAGCAGTACCAACCAATATACATACTCCAATATTTCCCGACTGATCACTCTTTGTATGGCAGAAAAGCAAGATGAAAAAGACAAGGCACAGCAAGAAGCGGGCAGTAGCTGGGACGAGAAAGCCTGGGAAGAAAAATGGAAAACGGAAAACCCTGACTGGGACAAGATGGTGCTTATCCCTATTAAACAGGTAAACGCATCCACAACCTCGACAGATCCGGTAGGAGTATATCATGATCTCAGACCCTCGTATGTCAAACTCAAAGGAGGAGATCCGCACAAAGACGGACATTTATTAGATATGTGGATAGGGTATATTGACTTTACCACCCAACGATAGGAAAACAGCAATCCACTCATAGAAAAGAGACGGTCTCACCATAGATCTTACCTTATTGGAATCTATAGTGAGACAGTCTCTTTAAGTGAATAAGTGATTCTTCCAGTCCCGAATTGACAACCGCAAGAAAAATAATACACCTTCATTTTCGGTCGCCCCTTCAGCACTCCTGGCATTGCATCTGGTTATACCCAGGGTGGCAGCCCGCTCCGGTGCCCTGCACATTTCTCTTTACTCTGGGTTAGAGTCAGTCATCCCCGCAGGACTTTCAAGTACGCTGATTTCTTATGGTGAGACAGCCTCTTTCCATGAGTTTCTTTCAGAACACTCCCATACCACATAAAAAGCCGGCATTACAAAGCCGGCTTTTTACAATCTATTATCCTGTTCTCCGTCTATTTCGTGGTTTTCTTAGCAACCGTTTTCTTAACCGGAGCCTTTTTCACCGCGGTTTCTCCGGAAGGAGCAGTCTTCTCAGGCGTTTTCTTCTCTACAGTCGCAGCAGTAGCTTTCAACTTTTCTTTCTTTTCCTTATCTGCTTTTGCCTGTAGTTTTTCGATCTTCTTATTCAACTCCGTAATCTCATAATCCTGATTTTTGATCGTAGTCAATAAGGAATTCAATTCCTCATTATCTATATCTTCCGGATACAGAGCATTTACACGTTGGATAAAATCTCCAAGAATATTCATATAATTGGTGAAAGCATCATAAGGAGAGTCATAGATACCCCGGTTGAAATTCACACTGGATGGTTTGGTGGTCATAAACCGGAAGTTGTTGCTTGCCTGTAAATAATCCCAATCCTGTTTGATACGGCGATCTTTGCACAGATGCACTCTCTCCGCGATACTATACAACTTATTAAATGCTTCACGTTGCATCACATTTCCGAGCCAGCAACTGGTATCCCTCTCTTCATCTACCCAGGAAAGCGGATAGGCGACATCTAATTGAGAAACGGATTTCAGTTTGGTGACAATCTCTGTGGGAGTAGAAAAAGTGATACCGCGTTCTTTAGCACATACAGGAAGTGCTTTCAGAAATTCCAGGATATTGGAAGAGAGCGGTTGGAAAATACCTAACGCGCATAATTCCATAAATATATTGATCACCTGTTCTTCCTGCGGCAGGGTATCGATCCAGTTCATATACGTATCGGCAAACAGCGGATACTCATTCCACTCCGAATTGGAGAAACGCAACCCGATATCGTCTGAGAGTTTATAATCCCGCAGCAACAGTTTCAGGTTAGGAGCCTGATTGCAGTGATATACATAATGCGGACTCTTCCAGCCCAGTACAGCCTTCGCTCCCTCTGTCAGCATACCTTTGAATCCCATGGCCGCCACCTGCGCGCCAATATCATCCGAATAGATGAGACTGGAATTGCGGAACACCTTAGGTGCTTTCCCAAACAGCTGTTTCATCTTCTCATTCTGTCGCATCACCTCCTCCCGGAAGCAATCTTCATTGGCCAGTGCAGACAATCCGTGTGAGTAAGGCTCGGCCAGGAACTCACAACATCCTGTATCGTTCAGTTTATGGAGCAGGTCTATAACCACCGGAGCATGGATCTCCAGCTGTTCCAGCGCAACTCCGGAAATAGAAAGAGCAACTTTGAAATAACCGTCCGAATTCTTAACCATCTCAATCAAGGTATTCAGGGCAGGTACATAGGACCGCTCTGCCACCTCGTTGATACTATTCTCATTGGCATAATCATCGTAGTAATAATGATCCAGCCCTATATCAAAAAAACGATACCGTTTCAGATGTATGATCTGATGTATCTCAAAATAAAGACAGATTGTTCTCATATAGATTGTTTTTTATTTTCTGTAATTGTTTATAACCTCGTCGTAAATACCCCGTACTTTATAACCGACATTTTCCCATTTGATCTCATCGACCTCTTTCTTGCCCTCATCACGTAAATATTCATACATAGACGGATAGGTGCATATGGAATAGATCGCGTCTGCCATGGCCTGAATGTCCCAATAATCTGTTTTGATACACTTCTCCAGGATCTCGGCACATCCCGATTGCTTGGAAATAATAGTAGGGACACTACATTGCATAGCCTCCAGAGGAGAAATACCAAAGGGTTCGGAAACGGACGGCATGATATAAACATCACTGGCCTTTAATACTTCATACACCTGTTTTCCTTTCATAAATCCGGGAAAATGGAACCGATCGGCGATACCGCGCTCAGCAGCCAGACGGATCATCTGATCCATCATATCACCGCTGCCAGCCATAACGAACCTTACATTCTTAGTACGTTTCAGGGCCAGAGCGGCTGCTTCCACAAAATATTCCGGTCCTTTCTGCATGGTAATACGTCCCAGGAAAGTGACAATCTTCTCTGTGGGATTCTTCACAGGAACAATATCCACAATTTCCTGAGGCAAAGGCGACACAGCGTTGTGAACCGTAGACACCTTGCGCGGATCCTGAAAATATTTATGGATCACCGTCTGACGCGTCAGTTCACTCACACACATGATATGATCGGCATAATCCATACCGTTCTTTTCAATAGCATATACCGTAGGGTTCACATTGCCACGGCTACGGTCAAAGTCTGTCGCATGCACATGAATAACCAGGGGCTTTCCCGATACCTGCTTCGCATGAATACCCGCGGGATAAGTGAGCCAGTCGTGTGAATGAATAATCTCGAATTGCTGCTGACGGGCCACGACCCCGGCCACGATCGAATAATTATTGATCTCTTCGTGCAGATTGTCCGGATATTTCCCGGAGAACTCGATACAGCCCAGATCATTGGTATATAAATAATTGAAATCGGCATAAATATGATCCCGCAGGTCATAATAGAGCTGAGGATCCATATATGATCCGACACGGCTTTTCACATACTCCCAGTTTACATCCCGCCAGACAACAGGGGTACTGTTCATTCCTATGATACGCAGGAAACTCTGGTCTTCATCTCCCCAGGGTTTGGGGATACAGAAAGTGATCTCCATATCAGGTTGCGCGGACATACCTTTGGTCAGTCCATAACTGGCAGTACCTAAACCTCCCAGAATATGCGGAGGGAACTCCCAACCGAACATTAAAACTTTCATCTTCGTTCCTCCTCTTTTTAGAAATTATACTTGGATAATAATTTAAGAATACGCAGGATCTCAGCTACATTCATAGCGAAAGAGACCGCGCCTCTTCCTTTGAAAGGAGGGTTACCATCAAACAACTCAGGCAATGAACCGACACAATGGCTGGTCATCTCCTCTTCAAAACCGATCAGATAACGTTCCACAAAAGAGATACCACTCATTTTATATATACGCAGGTAAGCTTCCATATAGAATCCCATCAGCCAGGGCCATGCCGTACCCTGATGATACGCATAGTCGCGCTGTATCTGAGGACCCACATAGTTCGGATTATATCCACCGCTTTTAGGACTGAGTGTACGTAATCCTTTCGGTGTAAGAAGTTCTTTGGTAACAATATCCAGTACCTGCTTTCGCTGCACACGGTCCAGAGGAGAATAGTCGAAAGCGACTGTAAAGATCATATTGGGCCGTACGCTCCAATCCATCATGTAACCGTCTACATAATCAAGCAGATATCCGTATTCATTGCGGAATACTTCAACAAAAGATCGGCCGGTAATCGCGGCCTGCTCTTCCAGCGCTTCTGCCAGGACCACATTACCGCCTTCACGGGAGAGGTCGGCAATGAATTTCAGCGCATTGTACCACAACGCGTTGATCTCTACGATATATCCAGTGCGCGGAGTCACTGGCTTGCCATCTACCGTAGAATTCATCCAGGTAATAGCCTTTTCCTTACCATCGGCATACAGCAACCCATTCTCATGTACAAAAAGGTTGTCATGCTTGCGCTGACGAATATATTCGATGATCTCTTCCAGCAGGCTGCCGTATCTGGCCCGGCACTGTTCCCGGGAAGTCTCTTTGGCATATTGCTGCAAAGCCCATACCGCCCACAGGAGAACATCGGGATGTTCCATCTCGTAGATCTTATAACCCACGGGCTCTCCCTGTATGAAATTGCGGATCGCCTTCTGTGCCGTCTCCATAGCACTCTCAAACTCATGTACTTCATCTACAGCCAGGGTCAGTCCGGGCAGGGAAATAAACATGTCACGCGCGCGACATTTGAACCAGGGATATCCGGCCAGGATATAATGTTCTCCCTCCTGCAGGTTATGGAATTGATGAGCAGAATTTTTCAGGCAATGGAAAAAGCTGTCTCGGGGAGTACGGTCGGCAACTTCCACCTCGAACAGTTGTTTCAGACGCCGGGGAGCTATCGCGGAAATACCCGCTGAAAAGACAATGCTCTCTCCCTTCTTTATATCTACCTCAAAATAACCAGGAACATACAGGTCTTCATTGAAGTCATATCCTCTCTCCTGCTCTTTGGGATATTCAATTCCCCGGTACCAGTCCGGGACAAAATGGAACTCATTCTTTTTGTTGAGTTGCATCACCAATTCCGGATAACCGGGATACATACAGGTCTTGATCCCATTCTCCACTTCCTGATATTCCCTGCTGGCCTGTGGATTCTCATGAGTGTATTCACGTACACTCCGGAAAGCCAGGAAAGGACGGAAACGAAGTTTGGTAGGAGAATGCGCGTCGAGCAGTGTATAGCGGATCAGTATCCGGTTCTCATGATGAACGAATATTTTCTCCTTACTCAAAATTACTCCTCCTACCCGATACGTGGTAACAGGTATTTTTTCACAATCGAACTCCCGGATGTATTTGTGTCCGTTGGGACTGAAATGATTTCCCTGGTATTTGTGCAAACCCAGATTAAATTCCGCGCCATGTTGTACTACCGTTTCATCGAGAGAAGAGAGTAGCACATGGTTCTCATCATCGAGGTTGGGGACCGGGATCACCAACAAGCCGTGATATTTGCGTGTGTTACAATCTACAATTGTTGTACAATGATAAGCTCCTGACTGGTTCGTCCTCAGTATCTCTCGCGGTAAAGATTCCTCCAGATTCACCATGAGTGTCTTATCAAATCGTAAATAACTCATAGTTGTATATATTAAAGGTTAATTAATGCGGTTATCACTATTCTGTCACACACAGTGATGCCCAAAAATACGAATTAACGTGAAAAACGGAAATAAAAAGCTACTTTATTTTTCGTTTTTATTGTAAATATTCGTAGAATTGCATACGAATAATATAAAATAGAAATATGAAGCAGGCGGTACAGCGGATTTTTGCTGCAATGGCCATCCCGTTGTTCATACTTTTTGTCATGTATGCTCTCAAAACCCTTGAAGCAGGATTAGACTGGGACTTTACACGATTGGGAGTATATCCCTTACAGAAAAAAGGCGTGTTCGGTATTTTCGCTCATCCCTTTGTACATAGCGGATTCAGGCATCTGGTTGCAAATTCGTTACCCTTTTTTTTCTTGTCCTGGTGTCTGTTCTATTTCTATCGGGAGATCGCACCTTATATATTCTTTCTGATCTGGATCTGTTGCGGTATCCTTACTTTTCTGATAGGTAAACCCGGCTGGCACGTGGGGGCCAGTGGCATCATCTATGGCTTAGCTTTTTTCCTGTTTTTCAGTGGGGTCCTCAGAAAACATGTTCCTCTGATCGCTATTTCGCTTCTTGTCACCTTCCTGTATGGAGGAATGGTCTGGAATATGTTCCCTTTTTTCGCCAAACCCACCACCTCCTGGGAAGGTCACTTAAGCGGAGCAGTGACGGGAACCCTACTTGCCTGCCTTTTCCGCAGGTACGGTCCGCAAAAACCGGTCTATTTCAGTGATGAAGAAGAGGAAGATGCAGAAGACAACGAAGAAGAGGAAAACGCAGATCCTCCCTACAACAAGGGAACAGAACCCGCAGACAAAGAAGTATCGGGATAAACTTCACCCAACCTCTTCTCCGGAGGGTTTAAATATAATATTCTATGGGTTCAATCAATCCATGTTGGATAGCATACCGGACGGCTTCACGCACATTCCTGACTTTCAGCTTCCGAAACATATTCTTCCTGTGCGTATAGATAGTATGTATGCTTGATTTTCGTTCTCCCGCTATCTGACTGGTACTTTTACCTTGCACAATAGCATATAAGATCTGTTGTTCCGCATCAGTAAGCCGTTGCCAGACTTCCTTTTCTTTTCCACGACCAGACAGATGCATGGATTTTTCTATCTGTGGACAAATATATTGCCTGCCTGCTAATAAGGAATTTAACGCCTCTGTCAGTTCACGGACAGAACAGCCTTTCCATATCATACTTGCCCGTTCGCAATGGCAGCAAATAGCATATACACTTCCATCTGTCAGGTCCCTCTCCAGGAATAACCAGTTTACATGGTGAAATCTTTCCAATAAAACGACCAGTTCGTTCCTGTCTGAAAAGTCAAACAATGAATAGTCCAACACAACAATAGCCTCGGGAGAAAGGATAAGTTCCCCGACAAGTTCCTCTTGTCCGGATACCTGTTTCAGATCCGGCACAGGATCCAGAGAACTACATACATAGGTTATTCCTAAGGAAGTGATATCCTGGTTATCCGCTACAATAATCCTTACCATAATTAAGATGTTCTTCTGCTACCGCACGCATGCTTCGAAATATCTCCGGACACAAGCAGCAGTACCAGAAGCAAAGATCGCCATCCTGCTCTCTTGATCCAATCCCATAAATATGGTAATTATGTACTCTGAATAAGGTAGAAAGAGATTTACGATTGACGATTTGATGATTTACGATTGAAGTTACATAGTATGATCTGTAGTGCCAGAATTAAGATATTGATACATATTTACGATTAACAATAAAAGTAAAGAACTCAATCATTATTCATAATTTACAATTGATATTATCTCATTTTACTTATCAGATTTTCAGATAAGACCTATAGATCATATAATAACAATGTAATTTCAATCGTCAATCGTAAAATCGTAAATCCCTACAGTGCTTCCACAAGCTGTGTGATATTGGCCATAAACAGGCGGACAGCAATGGCTAATAAAATAACCCCGAAGAACTTACGGATCATATAAATCCCTCCTTTTCCCAGTATACGTTCGACACGGGAGGTCATGCGGACCACAATATATACCCAGGCCATATTCAGGGCAAGTGCGATGAGTATATTCAAAGTAGCGTATTCCGCACGGAGAGAAAGCAAAGTAGTGAAAGCACCGGCACCGGCAATCAGTGGAAAAACAAGAGGTACCAGCGTGGCTTCTTTGATAGGTCCCTGATTCTTGAATATCTCCACATCCAGAATCATTTCCAGAGACATCAGAAAGATCACAAAAGCACCGGCTACGGCAAACGAAGCTATATCTACATGAAAAAGTTTCAGCATCATATCACCCGCATAAAAGAAACCGATCAGTAATCCAAAAGAGATCAGAGTTGCCTTGTTCGGATCTACCACTTTTCCATGTTCTTTCAGATTTATAATAATAGGAATAGACCCGATAATATCTATTACAGCAAAAAGTACAATAAATGCACTGATCATCTCCTGAAAGTTAAAAGCTGCAAACATCAAGCTGATTTTTTATGCAAATATAACCATATTTTATGCAAATAACAATAATCACTCCTGCTAAAAGGCATTTCTGAATTAAGAAATAATAAAAAAATAAAAAGTGAGTTTTTTTTAATTCAGTAAAAACCAATTATGCCTACATTTGTTCTTAAACTAGAAGAATTAAACATATGGATACCATGTACGAAACCCTGTTACAGCTACCTCTATTCCAAGGCCTCAGCCACGAAGACTTTACTCACATCATCGGAAAAGTAAAATTAGATTTCACTAAGCATAAAGCCGGTAGTGTGATTGTACGCCACCATGCCCTCTGTGATCAGTTGTTTTTCGTACTTAAAGGAGAACTGGCTGCTCTGACTATCACGGAAAAACAGGATCTGACACTTATCGAACCTATACATCCTCCCTATGTCCTTGAACCTTATTCTTTGTTTGGAAGAAGTACCCGATACAATTCTACCTATACAGCCATTACAGAGGTACATACAGTAAGTATTGCGAAATCATTCCTGCTTTCGGAACTTTTCAATTATGAGATATTCCGTATCAACTTTATGAATATCCTGAGTAGTCGCGCACAGGTACTTTATAATCGGATATGGGCAGAAGCACCTACCGACGTAGAGGGAAAGATCATCCACTTTATCCTTATACACGCGGAAAAACAAACCGGAGAAAAATCCATTAAAGTCAAGATGGAAGATCTGGCCCGTTACCTGGACGATACCCGTCTGAATGTGTCCAAAGCGCTGAATACGCTACAGGACGAAGATCTGATCTCTCTGCATCGTAAAGAAATTATTATACCGGAATTGTCTTTGCTGGCCGATCGCCTTTCTGCCTCCCGATGAAAACAAAAAGGGGGTATCTGTATATATCTTTACAGCCCCCTCGCACTTACCTTCCTCTGTTGTCTTTCTTATGCTTCCTTCCGCAAGTTCCCTGAGCAAAGGGTACAGGTCTGTTATTGACTTCCCTTCCTGCCTGGATGAAAATAATAAACTGCGCATGTAACAGAAAGGAAATATCCTGCCAGAAAGCAGGCAGCAATCTTTCACCCGAAAAGCCTGTACAGAACTTGAGAAAAACCATATAACAGCCTTTTCATTCAACTCTCGCTTTTCCGTCGCACACGTTTTCGGATGATTTCTTTTAAATTTCTTTGAAGAAAATTAACTAAATCAGGTGATTTGTATACATTTGTAATTAATCATATTAATCCGAAGGCTTTAAGCGTTTAGATAGTATTGCTTATTCATGGCACCTGGTAAACCTGCGGAAACGCAGAAAGGGCACAGAGTTTCGCGCTGCGTAAAAGACAGAGAGCCAACGTTTCGTTGGTATCGTTATGGCCATGATCTGAAACCCGCAATGCTACTAAGTTCCTACGTTTAATTGCTATGCAAACACACAAAACACCGCCTGAAAGGGACAAGGTCGGCACAAACAAAAAATGAAAACAATTCTAACTATCCTTGTTGTACTCATTCCTGTTACTGCTCAATGCCAGGTAAAAGTTGATTCTGTTTTACAGACCCTGAATGAAGAGATTACTAAGCGGGATTATTATTTTGCCAAAAAAGAGGAAGCTGTTGACGCACTTCGCCACCGGTTGGAAGAAGCCCGGGAAACAGAAGAGCTCTATCATGCTTCCCGTGACTTGTACAAAAGCTATATCTCTTATGACTATGATTCAGCCTACTTCTACGCACAGAAATCTTACGAACTCTCTCTGGGATTAGATAACATAGTACACAAACTAAAGGCAACATACGATCTGATCTACTGTTATCTGTCCGCAGGTCTGTTTATGGAAGCCTATGATCTGCTTACCTCCATAGACGTGGAGCGTATGCCGGAAGATCAAAAGTACAGATATTACAATTTATATAGTCGGCTTTATTCCAAAATGGCCGATTACAGTCAGGATATACCCCTGCATAAAAAATACCTGAAACAAGCACTGGAGTATATGGATGCGGCCCTCAGACAGGTTGAGCCCCATACAATGACCTATGACTTCCAGGAGGCTTACAAATATTTCCTTCGGAGAGACATCACAGCGGAAAAAAATAGAGGTCTACAACAGTCTGATCGAAAAACACAATATCCGGATAGAGAGAAATGCTGCCGTAGCAGCCAACCTGGGACAACTGTACTACACCATAGGTGATATGGACAAGGCCATATACCACATCGCACTGGCAGCCAGCACAGATATCCGGAATGCTGTCAGAGAAACTACCGCTATGAGCGCACTGGCATCCTATCTGTATCACATCAACCGAATAGAAGATGCCAGCAGATATATATATGTGGCACTCGAAGATGCCAATCATTACAATGCCCGTCAACGCAAACTCACGATCAACTCCATTCTGCCTTCCATTGAGAAAGACAGAGTCACATTTATTCAGAAACAAAAAACACAGCTATCCTATTCTCTGTTAGCCGTCAGCCTATTAATCGTATTGGTTTCTGTTACTCTGTTTATTATCTACCAGCAAAACAGAAAACTCTCACTTGCCAAAAAGCCCTTAACCATCAGTTGAATAAAGTTTCTTCTATGTATGACGAACTGGAAGAATCTGCCCAGATCAAAGACCAACAGATCTTCCGTTCTCTCTATACTAAATCCGAGTATATGGATAAAGTAGATATCATCCTCAAACGCTTAGACAGAAAACTGAAAACCCGCCAGTACAACGATATCAATTCCCTGTACAAGGAATTCAACCTGAAGTCTGAACGTGAAACGATTCTCCGTTCGTTTGATGAAGCTTTTCTGAAGGTCTATCCTCATTTTCTGGAAGAATATAACAAGTTGCTCCAACCCGCCCACCAGGCTTCATTGGATGAAAAGGGAAATTTACCTCCGGAAGTGCGCATTTTCGCACTGATGCGTATGGGTATCAACGACAACGAGCAGATTGCCGGATTTCTCCATTTATCGCTAAACACAATTTATACTTATAAAACAAGAGTAAAGAATAAAGCGATAGTTCCCAAGGAAGAGTTTGAAGATTACATCATGAAAATTGATAGGATCAAGTGAAAACAAGCACTTGATAAGAACCATATTTCCCTACGCCGCCCAGTCCATAAAACTTCTGATTAAAAGCCAGTTAACAGTTTCATAGATTTATATTTACACTTGAAGAGTATTTCTTTGATCGTCGAAGGCATACTTTTGCCGAATACTTAAAATGTGTGAATTGAACAAATCTACATTAACAACTTTTAAACACAAGTTCATGAAGAAAGCCTTGAGTTATGACTGGAAAACAAGGTTGTTGGCAACCAACAAACTGTTACTCTCTTTATTTTTATTGTGTACTTCTACTCTACTTCTCGCCCAACAACAGGTGGTAACCGGTACCATAGTAGACGATCTGGGTGATCCGCTGATCGGGGTTACTATTGCCGTAAAAGGTACAGGAACAGGTTCCTATTCCGATATAGATGGGAATTTCTCTGTGGAAGCTCCGGAAAACAGCACCTTAGTGATCACTTACATCGGTTTCGTTACGCAGGAAATCCAGGTAACAAATACCACCAGACATCTGAATATCGTATTATCAGATGATACGCATACGCTAAGTGAAGTGGTGGTTGTAGGATACGGTTCCCTGGAGAAAAAGCAGGTGACCAGTTCTATTTCTTCCATTAAAGGAGATAATCTGCCTGTGGGTGTGGGTGGTGCTACTGTAGCAACTGCTCTGCTGGGGAAAGTCAGCGGATTGGTGATCGATGGAACAGACAGTCCCAATGCCACCAACAAGTTTCAATTACGTGGTCCTGCCTCCATCAACTCCAGCGCGGAGCCTTTAGTTGTGATCGACGGTATGCCCGGAGGCGATCTTCGTTCATTGGTACAGGAAGATATCCTCTCGATTGATGTATTGAAAGACGCTTCGGCAGGTGCTATCTACGGTACACGTGCCGCGGCCGGTGTGATCTTAGTCACCACCAAGAGTGGACAGGCAACCGACGGAAAAGTGAGAATGACCTATTCAGGTGAAGTATCCGTAAAGCAAGCATTTGGCAAGCCAGCTATGATGAGTGCAAAGGAGTTCCTGGAACATGATCTGGGAACAAACTACGGATCCGATGTAGATTGGTGGGACGAAGCCCTGGCAAACCATACAACCTCACAAAAACACAACATCAGCCTGCAGGCCGGAAGTAAAAACGCACAGTTGTATGCCTCTTTCACGTACCAGACCAACAAAGGTATAGTGAAATTTGAAGACCGTACAGACTACGCCGGACGCATGAACGCCAAATTCAAACTGTTTGACGGATGGCTGGATATCGATGCACGCGCAGACTATCGCCAGGCATTCCGTAACAAAAGTACACTGGATATGGAAAAAACATTCCGTAACAACCCGACCCGCGCGGTTTATGACCTGGAAAGCGAAACCGGATACAACATCTGGACGGGAGACAACAACCAACAGAATACCATTGCAGATGCTGCCCATTACACAGATGACGGACTTGACAAATGGTTCCGTCCGGATGTATCTTTCAAATTGAATATACTGCCTATTCCCGGATTGTCTTACCAGCAAACCATTGCCTACGAATTGCGCCAATGGGAAGGACATACCTATCGCGGTAAGAATCATACGGATGAAATCAGTGCCGGACGTACCGGGACAGCCAGTATAGAATTCAGCAAAACGGAAAACCTGAATACAGAAGGATATTTTACGTATGTCAAAGAGGTGGGTGATCACTATTTCAACGCGGTAGCCGGTTACAGTTACTTCGAAGAGAACGGAGAGAGTTTTAGTATGAAAAACCGCAACTTTACCAGCGACCTGGTCGGCTACTGGGATATTGGCGCAGGTACGGCACAGTTAGGAACCGGTAGTAGCGACGCGGAGATGAAATCCAAGAAAAATATCACTGAGCGCCTGATGGCCTACTTCGGACGTCTCAATTACTCCTATAAAGACCGGTATATGGCTACGGCTACCATTCGTCACGAAGGATCTTCCAAATTTGCCAAAGGCAATCAGTGGGGTACGTTCTGGGCACTCTCCGGTGGCTGGCGCATTTCTGAAGAGAATTTTATGAAAGAGATCAGCTGGATCAGTGAGCTGAAACTTCGCGTGGAATACGGGGTGACCGGTAACAACGGTTTTGATGCCAAATACGCAGCCACCATGTACGGTAAAGATGTATATTGGATCATGCCTGACGGAACCTGGGCATATACTTACGGAAAATCGGAAAACATAAATCCGGATCTGAAATGGGAAGAGAAAACAGAATGGAACTTCGGTCTGGATTACTCTTTCCTCAACAACCGTCTGTACGGGAAAGTCGATATCTATCGCCGCAAAGTAAATGACCTGATCTATAGTGTAGCTGTGCCTAATCCTCCTTATACCAAGACAAGTATGCACCAGAACATCGGAAATATGGAGAACAAAGGATGGGAGTTTGAGATTGGCGCGGACATTGTACGTACCAAAGACTGGAGCTACTCAACCAGTATAAACATGTCTCACAATGAAAGCAAACTGACTTATCTGGATGGCAATCAGTCGTACATAGGGAAAGGAAGTTTCCCATCACCGGGAAGTTACGGTAATCCCATCCGTATATACGAAGGAAATACCATCGGAAGTTTCTTCCTGTATAAATACGCCGGTCTGGATGAAGACGGAAAGTTCTTAGTCTACAATGCCAATGATGAAATCATTCCGATTGAGGAGGCTCATAATGTAAATGACAAACGTCAGGTAGGTAACTATAACCCTAAAGTGATCTTAGGCTGGACACAAAACCTGAGATACAAAAACTTTGACCTGGGTATTACCTGTGTGAGCTGGTTGAAATTTGATGTGTACAATACATTCGATATGTTTCTGGGATTGCCAAATACTCCGGATCCCGGATTCAATATGTTGAAGAACGCTTACAAGAAAAACGGACATATCTACTCCAACAGAGACGCGATAGACTATTTCTTAGAAGACGGATCATTCTTCAAAATACAGAACATCAACCTGGGTTATACGCAAGACCTGAAAAAATACAATAAATACATTGAATCGGCACGTCTGTATATGACCATCAACAATGTGGCTAAATTCACCAAATACAGCGGTTCAAACCCGGAACAAAGCATTGTGGGTCTGGAGGGAGGTATCGACTACTTCAATAAGGTTTATCCTCAGGCACGCACCTATACTTTCGGAGTTCAATTAAACTTTTAATTCGGATACAATATGAAACAATATAAATTATCAGCATTTCTGTTTGGCATAGTGGCCATGATCGCTATAGCCGGATGTAGCATAGATCCTGTTTACTATACGGAAACGGTACCTGATACCTTCTTTGAGACCCAGCAAAATGTGTGGCAACGATTCTATCGCCCGTTCACCCACTGGAGAAACTACATTGCAGGTGACAGATACAGGTACGAGACCATGGAACTGGGTACAGATGAAATATGTATGCCCAGACGCGGAGAAGACTTTTCAGATGTGGATTATGAAAAAAGACACATACATGACTTCAGCTCCGGTACCCGTCGTTTAGACAATGCCTGGGAAAAGATAACCCAGGGAATAGCGCACGCCTGGGATGCCCTGGAAGATATAGATGCGAATGTAGACTTTGAAAAGATGGGCTTTCCCGAAGGGACCCGGGAATCTATGCTTGCCCAATTGCGCACGCTGGTTGCCTTCTACTACCTCGAAGGATTGGATCTTTGGGGAGGAATGCCTCTATATTCCACAGTCAACACTCCTGTGGTCGGACGTTCTACAGATAAAGAGACATTTGACTTTATAGAAGAACTTCTGGATCTTGCGATTCCCGATCTTCCTGTAAAAGAAAGCCTGAACGAACTGGCTACAGGCAGTCTTACCCAGGCTGCAGGTGCCGCCCTGAAGGTACGCCTGTACTTTAATGCAAATTCTTACATAAAAAAAGAGATGTATAGCGAAGCTGCTGAGATCTGCGAGGATATCATTGCCGGAAAATACGGAGAGTATGAGATCGCGGACGACTGGAGAGAACCTTTCGGATTCACCAACAACCGATCAGGTGAAGTGCTCTGGTCGGTACCTTCGGACAATGTCTATCTACAAGGATATGAAGCTGTAGTACAGGCGATTATGCATTACAACAGTAGAGATTACCTGAAAAACAATGATGCCGGAGAAGGTTACAACGGAATATGCCTGACTCCTTCATTAGATCCGGAAGGAAATCCGTATACCTATAAACTGGGAAGCCCTTTCGCTAAATTTGAAGATACGGATATCCGCAAGAAACCCTACCACTACATCGGAGATGGAGAATACGAAGGGATGTTCCTGTATGGTTTGCAGATCCACCCAGGGGATCTGGCAGATCCGACTATCGCGTATGAAGACAAAGCCGCGACCCGGGGAACCAAAGAATATGCCGGAGAGATCCTTGAATTCCGGGATCAGATAGCCCGCTTTTCGGGAGTAACTCCTGATAACCCTGTGGAAACCCTGGTATCAGATATGAAATCCGGAGAGGAGAATTCCGGTGTCCGGTTGATGAAAATATCTCCCATGCCCAATCTGGCAGATAATAACAAGAAATATGATCCTTACATTCCGGTAATCCGCCTGGCAGAGATCTATTACACATTGGCCGAATGCGAATTCAGGACAGGTAACAAAGATAAAGCCGCACAACGGATCAATGCTGTGCGCAAACGATACTTCCCTGGCGGAGATCCGAATCCGGTGACGGCAGCCAATCTGGATCAGTGGCGTCTGCTGGATGAATGGCTGATCGAATTTATTGGTGAGAACCGCCGCCGTACAGACCTCATTCGCTGGGATGTATATGTCAATGAAGACTGGTGGGCACATACAGCATCCAAAGAGCCGCACAAGAACAGATATCCTCTGCATAGTAACAGTCTGAATAGCAACAACCTGCTGGAACAGAATCCCGGTTATTGAAAAAATGATCTGTTAGAACAGGATCCTGGTTATTATTTTTTAGGTAAAAAGATTGTAATTGAAAATGGGAGTGTGTCTCTCGGGACACCTCCCGTTTTTATAAAACAACCGGTAACTATCCGGAATATATCAGATTAAAAATCTAACTTTGAAGCAGAGTAATACCATGAATCGATTTTATATTACACTCTACTCTGCGCGATCGGTTCAATGAACTTATTAGAATGTAAAACCATGAAGAAGATTACTTTTTTACTGACAGTACTGGCCGTATCCTTTCTATTTACTTCCGCATCCGCAAAAGAATATCCCTATGAGTGGCTTTCCCTGGGAATAAGCGAATCCCCTGCCACCATACAACGGGTCAGATGGCGCACAAAAACCGACCTGCCCCAGGCGGTGGCGGAACTGACACCGGCCAGGCCCTCCCCTGACCTGTGGAACGATGTTACACTCTATCAAGCCGAATCTGAAATTGAAGATGACTACGGAGTAGTCAGATCTTACCATCACATCACTTTTGACAACCTCATCCCCGATACCAAATACCTCTATCGCATAGGCGATGGCAACGAACGCTGGAGCGAATGGTATGAATTCAAAACAACTAAAACCACCGATGACGAGTTTTCGTTTATCTACATATCCGATGTACAGGTAGGGATCCACGATCATTATCCGCGTGTGATCCGACAGGCGATCAGATCTTCAGCAGACGCGTCGTTCATTATGTTCGCGGGCGACCTCACAGGAGGTGCGTCCGAATGGGAATGGAACGCTTTCTTCCAGTCCAACAGCTGGATCTTTGGTATGCTCCCTGTGGTACCCATTCCCGACAGCCACGAATATACACATGGCAAACTGACTACTTATTGGGATCACCTGTTCAGCTATCCGGAAAACACTCCGAAAGAATTATCGGAACAGGGGAATTACTTTTTCGACTACCAGGGATGCCGCTTCCTGATGATCAATACCAAAGAACTGCTGAGTGGCAGCGAAGAATACCGCGCCCAGGCATTGGCCTGGATAGAAGAGAAACTGGCAACCAATCCTCACAAATGGTGCGTCGTGCAACAGCACCGCCCGATCTATTCCGTAGCGGAGGGTCGTAGCAGTGAAGGGATATACGAACCCCTCAATCCGCTGTACGAGAAATACGATGTAGACCTGGTACTCACCGGACACGACCATATCTATGCCCGCATGCGGGGAGAGAACAGCCCCAAAGATTCCGATCGGTTATCCGGCCCCATACATGTAGTATCCATCGCGGGATCTCAGGTATATGTACCCGAATTCTACACCTATGTAGAAAGAACAGGATCCAACATCCAGCTGTATCAGAGCGTAACTATCAATGAACATCATCTGGAATTCAAAGCCTATCTGGCCACAGGCGAACTATACGATCATTTCCTCATCAGCAAATCCGGTGATTCCAAATCTTTTACGGACAAAGCGGCCGGATGGCCCGAGATCACCGATATACCAACAAAGACATGGCAGGTATATACAGAAGAAGATATGACACGTTTCCGTCGCCAACGGGAAGAATATCTGAGATCTAAATCCTCTAAATAAGTTAACAATTAATAATTACATTTCTCTTGGTTTGATCCGCGCACGAACAAAAGGATCAACAAAAAAATACCCGCGTCGCGATTGACGAGGGTATTTTTGTATACTACTAAATTATTCTTATTTCAAATCAAAGAAAGTCCTTACATGTTTAGTCTATTTTCTGGTTATACAATTTCAATATAAATATATAGATGCACCCCGGAAAGACCCATGTCAATTACCAATTATCATTCTCATTACCTATAAGCCCATTTTTTACAGCTTCTTCAATCTTATCCATAACAACGTTTGAATAAGCATGTGTCATAACCAGAGCCTTGGAAGAGCTTTTCTTAGCTTTGTAGCCATCCTTTTCCTGAAATGGGAAACACTTTTCAAGAGCCCACTTCTCGGCCGATTTTACAGCTTTACTACCACTTATACTGCCCATAACTCCACCACCCACATACTTATCCACTTCATAGCTCTGAATAGTATAACTGATACGGATCCTGGTATCTTTAATATCTACCCTGATTATGGGAGAAATACTGACCACATAAGAGTTTGATCCTCCTGTATGAGATGCAAGCCCTCCGATAAATCCTTTAGCAATAATCACCCCCGCATCCTTATCATTAAGCTGAATCACAGAATTCGCATCATTAAAGCTTGCTGTAAACCAATGATTCAAGGTAATGTATAATTATTCTTTGGTTTGTTCCCCGCAATCAACAACCTGAACATAAGTCAGTGAATTGTTTTTGTCAAGGATAAGCTCCTTACTCAAATTCTCGGCGGCATCAGTCCATTTATCTCCATAGTTCTCAACTGCATACTTTTCAAGTTCTTCTGCTCTCATTAGCTGAGCACTCGCATATACCGAAACCAAACATACAAAAATACTTAAAAATAATTTCTTCATATTATTAGATATTGCACCGTAGACCCTATAGTGCTTTAATGATTCAATAAATTAAAATACAAAAGACACATAAAAGTGTGAGTCCATTAGTTGATATTCTATTATAAAATTTTTGATGACCTTGCAATAGTACATAAAGGAGACTTTATCTTTAAACGCTCTTTTCTATCCAAGATAGAATAAATATAAAGGGAATATTTCTATTAATTCCTATCACAAAATGTCTTTCTAAAATCCTATAAAGGGAAAAATCCTAAACATTTTTATTCTATGTCTGTTGTCTGTTGTTTAAATATAAATAAAATAAGAATAATTTAGTCACAATCTTACTTAATCACTCCCACTCTATCGTCGCGGGAGGCTTGGAGCTTATATCATATGTCACACGATTCACGCCCTTCACCTTATTAATAATATCATTCGATACCTTGCCCATAAAGTCATAGGGAAGATGCGCCCAATCGGCTGTCATCGCGTCCGTAGAGGTAACGGCGCGCAAAGCAACTGCCCGTTCGTAGGTACGCTCATCGCCCATCACACCGACCGATTGTACCGGCAGCAGAATAACTCCCGCCTGCCATACCTGATCGTACAGTCCCCAGTCGCGCAATCCCTGGATAAAGATGTCATCCGCGTCCTGGAGGATACGTACCTTCTCCGGAGTAATATCTCCCAGGATACGCACGGCAAGACCCGGTCCCGGAAAAGGATGTCTTCCGATCAGATGTTCCGGCATACCCAGCTCACGCCCCACCCGGCGTACTTCATCTTTAAACAGCAGGCGGAGAGGCTCGCACAACTTCAGATTCATTTTCTCGGGAAGCCCTCCCACATTGTGGTGGCTTTTGATCACTGTACCTGTGATAGACAACGACTCTATGCAATCGGGATAGATGGTTCCCTGTGCCAGCCATTTCACATCCTGTATCTTGTGAGCTTCTTCGTCAAAAACGTCAATAAACCCTTTACCTATGATCTTACGCTTCTGTTCAGGGTCTGTTACCCCAGCCAGTTCACTGAAGAAACGGGCACTGGCATCTACACCGATCACATTCAGACCCAAACATTCGTAGTCATGCAATACATTGGCAAACTCATTCTTACGCAACATACCATGATCTACAAAGATACAGGTAAGGTTGTTACCGATCGCTTTGTGAAGCAACACGGCCGCAACGGAAGAATCGACTCCGCCACTTAGTCCAAGCACCACTTTATCATCACCCAGCTGCTCTTTCAGTTCAGACACTGTGCTCTCAATAAAAGAGGCAGGCGACCAGTCCTGACGGCACCTACACACATCTACCACAAAGTTTTTCAGCATCTGCGTACCGTCTTCACTGTGGAATACTTCCGGATGGAACTGTACACCCCAGATCTGTTCACCCGCTACCTGATAGGCGGCAATAGCCACTTTGTCCGTAGAAGCAATGGTTTGGAAGTGATCAGGAACCGCGGTGATCGTATCACCGTGGCTCATCCATACCTGTGTATTATCTTTCACCCCGCGGAACAGCACATTGTCTTTACAAAAAGAGGTCAGGTATGCCCGGCCGTATTCACGTGTATGGGCTGGCTCTACCTTTCCACCCTGGGAATAAGCCATAAACTGTGCTCCGTAACAAATCCCCAGGATCGGATATTTTCCGCGGATCTCACTCAACTCCGCTTTGAACGCTTTGTCGTCGTAAACCGAAAAAGGACTTCCCGAAAGGATCACCCCTTTCACCGTTTCATCACCTGTCGGAAATTTATTGTACGGCACAATCTCGCAATACGTGTCGAGTTCGCGTACCCGCCGACCGATAAGCTGAGTGGTCTGTGAACCGAAATCAAGTATGATAATCTTCTCTTGCATATAAATGAGGGTATAAGATAATTTGGTGCAAAAATAGACAATTTATTTGTCTCTCTATCTATACTTGAATAACATTCCCAGGATTTTATCAGATAAGTAGTTCCGCTTTTCCCGGATACAAGCAAAATTCTTACATCATACAGGGAAAGAGGATTTCAGCATACAATCAGAAGCCAAAAAAACAGGAAAACACTCCAGTGCTATGAAATATGAATACCAGCAACAGGACTGTATAGCAAAGTCTGTGTTACACAAAATTCACACCGGTTTTGCGTCAGACCTACACCAGAGTGGCAACAGACTCACACATAAGCCCAATTACCACCAGACAGTTGACTTTATAGAAAAAGAATAAAGAAACAGGAATAAGATTCTCTCTGAAAAGAAAAAAGTGTGCAAAACAAACCATAAAAAACACCCGGTTTGAAACAGGGCCAGCCGGGTGGATCTACCCCACAAAAATTCCACCCGGATTGCATCAGCATCCGGGCGGAATTAAATAGGCAGTGGAGTCAGGTTCCATACGCATCCGGTACGAGTCGCATCAGTTCCGGAACCGAATACCATAAGCACTTCAACCCAAGAATATAGTTGGTCAGTGATCAGGAATTTGCCTGTCCCTGAACAGATTTCTGTGTCTGTTGTTTCAGCAGGTCACGGATCTCGGTAAGCAATTCCTCTTCTTTCGTAGGCTGGGGAGGTGCGGCAGCTTTTTCCTCCTCTTTTTATGGGTCAGGCGGTTCACTAATTTCACCAACAGGAACACAGAGAACGCGACAATCAGAAAGCTGAACACCGCCTGCAGGAAATTTCCGTAATTGATGGCCACCCCGGCAACCTGACTTCCGTCCGCGGCAACTTCCGGAGCTTTCAGTGTCAGTTTCAGATCCGTGAAATTGACCCCTCCCATCAGCAATCCGATAGGAGGCATGATCACATCCGCGACTAACGAAGAGACAATATTATTGAAAGCCCCTCCGATGATGACACCTACTGCCAGGTCAATCACATTGCCTCTCATAGCAAAAGTTTTAAACTCCTGCAAAAATGATTTTTCCCATCTTTTGATATTTAAATAATGTCTGAAGATGCGATTATCAAAAGAAATTGTTACTTTTGCACCGCATTTAATAAGAGAATAACAAAGGTTTTGAAATTTAGTTTCAACATTTTAATAAAACCCTTAAAATTTTAAACAAAATGATTAAAGTAGGTATTAATGGATTCGGCCGTATCGGACGTTTCGTGTTCCGTGCCGCTCAGACAAGAGACGACATTCAGATCGTAGGTATCAATGACCTTTGCCCGGTAGACTACCTGGCTTATATGCTGAAATATGACACTATGCACGGTCAGTTCAAAGGAACGATCGAAGTAGATACAGAAAAAAACCTGTTGATCGTGAATGGCAATCCGATCCGTATTACTGCTGAAAGAAACCCGGCCGACCTGAAATGGAGCGAAGTAGGTGCTGAATATGTAGTAGAATCTACAGGTCTGTTCCTGTCAAAAGACTCCGCACAGGGTCACATCGACGCTGGTGCCAAATACGTAGTCATGTCCGCACCTTCTAAAGACGACACTCCGATGTTCGTTTGCGGTGTAAACGAAAATACATACGCAGGACAGCAATTCGTATCCAACGCGTCTTGTACAACCAACTGTCTGGCTCCTATCGCCAAGGTATTGAACGACAAATGGGGCATCACAGACGGTCTGATGACTACTGTACACGCTACGACAGCTACACAGAAAACCGTAGACGGTCCTTCCTTGAAAGACTGGAGAGGCGGACGTGCTGCTGCCGGCAACATCATTCCTTCTTCTACAGGTGCTGCTAAAGCCGTAGGTAAAGTAATTCCTGCGTTGAACGGTAAACTGACTGGTATGTCTATGCGTGTTCCTACCCTGGACGTATCTGTAGTTGACCTGACTGTAAACCTGGCAAAACCTGCTACCTACGCAGAGATCTGCGCTGCCATGAAAGAAGCTTCCGAAGGCGAACTGAAAGGTATCCTCGGATATACGGAAGATGCAGTTGTATCTTCAGACTTCATCGGAGATCCCCGCACTTCTATTTTTGACGCCAAAGCAGGTATCGCTTTGACAGATACATTCGTGAAAGTGGTTTCGTGGTATGACAACGAGATCGGTTACTCAAACAAAGTACTCAACCTGATCGCTCACATGTACAGCGTAAACAACAAGTAATGGATTACGGACTCTTTATAGAAAAGCTGCTCATCACGGGCAGCTTTTTTTATACCTGATTTTCCCAAGCAATCGTCTTTTTTAGTGGTCATTACTTAAGTTTCAGTTGGTATCACTTAAGTTTTATTGGGTATTAATTAAGTTTGCTTGGGTATTGATCCTATTCTCCATGCAACTACTCTTGTTTTAGTTAGAGATATTCCTGTTTTATTTGTCTTTGCCCTGAAAGGGCAACTCATCCAGGGCGTACCTCTATGTCTCCACCGCATCCGTCATGCAATGAATTGTGTCTGAAATACAACCTATATACGCTACATCTCCCCCTCTCTGAAGATTTTAAAGAAATTTAAACCACAGATAAACAACCTCTTCTAATACTTTGTTAAAAAGAAAGCACGCCGGATAGGAATAATATTTAAATTTAGTACTTTTGTATGCACTAAATTTTATATCCAGTCATTCATCATTCGACGTATATGAAGAAAATCTATCTATTATTGATCTCAATCTGTATGACAAGCATGCTACAAGCTCAAAACCCTTTTTTTGAAAAGTATAACACCCCTCATCAGACCGTTCCGTTTGATAAAATACAAAACGAACATTTCGAACCCGCTATCCGGGAGGGAATCCGCCGGCACGCCGCGGAGGTGGATGCCATAGTAAATAATCCGGAAGCACCTGATTTTGCCAATACCATTCTCGCATTGGAGAAGTCAGGGGAACTTCTGGATCGTGTCACCACCGTATTCGGAAACCTGAGAAGCGCGGAGACAAATGACGCCCTGCAAAAGCTGGCACAGGAGATGATGCCTCTGCTGAGTGAACACAACAATAACATCAATCTCAACGAAAAGCTTTTCGAACGTGTACAAGCGGTATATGAGCAGAAAGATGTGCTGGGACTCAACCCGGAACAAAGCCGTTTGCTGGAAAATACATACGACAGTTTTATCCGTCGGGGAGCCAATCTGCAAGGTGAAGACAAAGACAAATACCGGGAACTAACCCAGAAACTCAGTACGCTCACTCTGGAATTCAGTGAGAACAACCTGAAAGAGACAAACAATTACCAGTTAGTCATCACGGATAAAGAGCAACTGGCCGGACTTCCCGAAAGCGCTATAGAGGCTGCCGCGGAGACAGCCAGAGAAAAAGGTTGCGAAGGGTGGGTATTCACCCTCCAGGCTCCCAGCTACATCCCATTCATGACCTATGCGGATAACCGGGATCTGCGCCGGGAGTTATACATGGCCTATAACACCAAAAGTACACATGACAATGCGTACAACAACTTAGAAATTGTCAAAGACCTCGTTAATACAAGGATGCAGATCGCCCAGGTACTGGGATATGACAACTATGCCGAATATACCCTGCTCAAAAGAATGGCGCAAAACAGCGACGGTGTATACACCCTGCTCAACCAGCTGTTAGAGGCTTACACCCCAACCGCGCGGAAAGAGTACCAGGAGGTACAGGAGCTGGCACGTGCGGAGCAAGGAACCGAATTCACAGTGATGCCCTGGGACTGGAGCTATTATTCCAATAAGTTGAAAGATCAGAAGTTCAGTATCAACGATGAAATGCTGCGTCCCTACTTCGAACTGGAGAATGTGAAAAGCGGAGTATTCGGACTGGCCACCACCTTGTATGGTATTACTTTCAGGAAAAATCCGGAAATACCGGTATATCATCCCGAAGTAGACGCGTATGAGGTATATGACAAAGACGGATCTTTCCTGTCTGTTCTGTATACAGACTTCCACCCAAGGGCCGGGAAACGCGCGGGTGCGTGGATGACCTCCTTCAAAGGGCAATGGATAGATGAAGAGACAGGTGAGAACAGTCATCCGCACGTCATGCTCGTCATGAACTTCACCAAACCGACAGAAAGCCGTCCGGCCTTACTCACGTTCGATGAAGTGATCACTTTCCTGCATGAGTTCGGGCATGGGCTGCATGGCATGTTTGCCCATACAACTTACGAAAGCATGAGCGGTACAAGTGTATACTGGGACTTCGTGGAGCTGCCGTCGCAGCTGATGGAGAATTTCGGGATCGAGAAAGAATTCCTGAACACTTTTGCCAGACATTATCAGACGGGAGAATTGATACCCGAAGAACTGATCCGCCGCCTGGTAGATGCGGCCAACTTCAATGCGGCGTATGCCTGCCTGCGTCAGGTAAGTTTCGGCCTGTTGGATATGGCCTGGTATACCCGCAACGAACCCTTTACCGGAGATGTAAAAGCATACGAGCAACAGGCCTGGTCACGCGCCCAGATCCTTCCTGTAGTGGAAGAAGCCTGCATGAGCACGCAGTTCTCTCATATCTTTGCCAGAGGATACGCTGCCGGATATTACAGCTACAAATGGGCGGAAGTACTGGATGCAGACGCGTTCTCCGTATTCAAAGAAAAAGGTATCTTCAATCAGGAAGTGGCTCAGTCTTTCCGTGATAACATCCTTTCCAAGGGCGGAACAGAACCCCCGATGGAATTATATAAACGTTTCCGCGGACAGGAACCGACCATAGACGCGTTGCTGATACGCACCGGTATCCAAAAATAAAAAACAATGAAAAGATTTATTTATATTCTTTCGTTTCTGATCGCTTTGCCTATACTCAGTAGCTGTGACAATGAAGATGACCTGGTGGGTATCTTCATCGGTAAGACCTGGATATTAACAGATATCATGCAGGGAACTACCAGCTACTTTGTCTGGAATACAGAGTCTACGGAAGAAGAAAAAGCGGAATCCAAAGAATTGCTGGGAACAGGAGAAAACTACTGGATCGCATTCGCCGGATCTGTTGCAGACGGAACCATATCCGGTACATACACCGGTAAGGCTGTCTCAACTGTCGGTTTCTCCAATGTGAACTGGAGTGCCACTCAGAAAAAAAAGTTCTATTCAGATCTGTACAAGTTCGAAATCAATGAATCAGAGCCTTTGGCCAAAGAATTCATCTATGGATTGGAGAATGCCGATTCTTACCAAGGAGATTATAACAATCTCTCTATATACTATACACGTGAAGGTAAAAAATATTCTCTGCTTTTGCGTGTACGAAATTAAACCCGATCTTAATGGAAGCTGTATCTGACAAACGGATAGAATTAGATAAGCGCTACTTGCGTATGGCAGCGATCTGGGCAGAGAATTCCTATTGCCGGCGCAGACAGGTAGGAGCTCTGATCGTCAAAGAAAAAATGATCATATCCGATGGGTACAACGGCACTCCCTCAGGATTTGAGAATGTATGTGAAGATGAGCACAACCTGACCAAGCCCTATGTATTGCATGCGGAGGCGAATGCCATCACCAAAATCGCCCGTTCCAACAACAGCAGCGACGGTGCTACCCTGTATGTCACGGCTTCGCCTTGTATAGAATGTGCCAAGCTCATCATACAGGCAGGTATCAAACGGGTTGTATATTCGGAAAAATACCGGTTGGAAGACGGGATCAACCTGCTCAGGCGCGCAGGAATAGAGGTGCTTTATATAGAAATGCAAAGCTCCGGAAAATGAAACCAGACAAAAACAGATACACATTATGAGTGGAAAAAACTCTTTCCGTTTCACCCCTGTCATTATCGCAGTCAGCGTAGTGGCAGGTATACTTATTGATACGTTCTACGCGAAGAATTTCACAGGCAATCGACTGGGGATCATCAACGCATCTTCCAACAAGCTCAACGCACTGTTACGTGTTGTAGACGATCAGTATGTAGATTCGGTGAATATGTCTGATCTGATAGAGAAGGCAATGCCACAGATCCTGGCAGAGTTGGACCCTCATTCCTCTTATATTCCGGCAAAGTATGTACAGGAAGTCAATTCGGAACTGGAAGGAAGCTTCAGTGGAATCGGTATCCAGTTCACCATACAGGAAGATACGATCCATGTAAACAGCGTTATCCCGGGAGGTCCGTCAGAAAAGGTAGGTCTTATGGCGGGTGATCGTATCGTGACTGTAGACGACTCCCTGTTTGTCGGCAAACAAGTGACCAATGAGGTGGCCATGCGCACGTTGAAAGGGAAAAAAGGCAGTCAGGTGAAGATCGGAGTGAAACGGTACGGAGAGAAAGAGTTACTCCAATTCGATATTGTACGCGGAGATATACCCCAGCACACCATAGATACAGCCTACATGATCACTCCTGAATTGGGTTATATACAAATCTCTAAATTCGGACGGACCACCCATCTGGAACTGTTAAGTGCCATCGCAGTACTGAATCATCAGGGCTCTAAAGGGCTTATTATCGACTTGCGGAGAAATACCGGAGGATATATGGAAGCCGCGGTACGTATGGTCAATGAATTCCTGCCGGCAGGGGAACTGATTGTATACAGCGAAGGACGCAGATACAGGCGTACAGATGAATATGCCGATGGTACGGGAAGTTGTCAGAAAACTCCGTTGGTTGTGCTCATTAACGAAGCCTCAGCCTCAGCCAGTGAAATATTCGCGGGAGCCATTCAGGACAACGACCGGGGGATGATCGTAGGCAGACGTTCTTTCGGCAAAGGACTGGTGCAGCAGCCGATAGACTTCAGCGATGGGTCGGCCATCCGGCTCACTGTAGCGCGCTACTACACCCCGTCGGGCCGCAGTATCCAGCGTCCGTACGAAAACGGGAAAGACGAAAATTACGAGATGGACCTGCTTACCCGTTACGAACACGGCGAATTTTTCTCCAGAGACAGTATTAAATTAGATGAGAACCTACGTTATTCCACACGCATGGGACGCGCGGTCTATGGCGGAGGTGGCATCATGCCGGATGTTTTCGTTCCTCAGGATACTACCGGGATCTCGTCTTATCTTACCACTGTATTGAACCGGGGACTGACCCTGCAATTCAGTTTCCAATACACAGATCGCAACCGGGAAGTATTAACGAAGTATACAGACGAAGCCTCGCTGTTGAACTACCTGCGCAGACAGGGAGTCCTGGAACAATTCATACAATATGCCGACGCGAAAGGAGTAAAAAGGCGTAACATCCTGATCCAGAAGTCATACAAGCACCTCGAACGGAATGTATACGGAAATATACTATACAACATGCTGGGACAGGAAGCCTATATCAAATACGTGAATGAAAGTGACACAGCCGTGCTGAAGGCTGTTGAATTGCTGGAGAACGGCGAATCATTCCCGAAACCACCTCCTGTTACGGAAGAGATCCTCCCTGTCGCTGACCATGAAAACCAGGAAAACCAAACTGCGCAAGCAAATACGGAAAGAGAAAACCCGCTATGCAGACTCTACGCTTAAAGCGTGGTCGGCAACCATCCTCTCGGAACTGGAACATCATCCTTCTTTCCGGAAGGCCCGGACTGTCGTGCTCTATCATTCATTGACGGATGAGGTATACACGCATGAGTTTATTGAAACCTGGAAAGAAAAGAAAAAGATCTTGCTACCCGTCGTTTGCGGTGACTGTCTCGAACTACGGGAATATGCCGGAAAGGCACAAACCGCACAGGGGTGTTTTGGCATCACAGAACCTCTGGGAACACCTTTTACAGAGTACGATAAAATAGACCTGGTGATCGTTCCGGGGGTTGCATTTGACCGGAATAAGAATAGGCTGGGACGGGGAAAAGGATATTATGACAAACTACTCCCCTTGATAAAAGCCCGGAAGATCGGTCTCTGTTTTCCTTTTCAGGTGGTAGAGCAGGTTCCCACAGAACCGTTGGATATAGGTATGGATGATCTGATCTATGGGAAATGTATCCCATGATCCGGCTACATATTCCGGTTGGATCAGCGAAACACAATATCCGTGATCACTGTAGCTCCTACTTTACGATTCAGACTACGCACCAGCATTTCCCTGCCCATCATCAATTCCTGCCGGAGTACGGCAGAAGAGAGATGTACATACAAGACCTGATTACGGATATAGATCTCCCGGGTATACGCCGCCATGGCAGGCCCCAGCACTTCACTCCAGGAAGCGAGCAGACGTTGCTCATTCAACGGAGTTTCCAGACACTCTCTGCGGAGATACTGCTGGATAAGCTGACCGATCTGTTCTGCGTTCTTGCGTTTCATGCTTTTCCGTCCTGAAATTCCACAATCCCCCCATTCTCCACCATAAAGACCTTGTGATCACTCCCGACACCTCGCAGGATACGGTCCAAGTGTTCCCGGTTGGTATCTGTGATAAAGATCTGTCCGAATTTATCACCAGATACTAATTTAACAATTTGTTCCACCCGCGTAGCATCCAATTTATCAAAGATATCATCCAGTAACAACAGAGGGACCTTTACTCCCATACGCCGCAGAAAATCAAACTGAGCCAGTTTGAGAGCGATCAGATACGTTTTGTTCTGCCCCTGAGAACCCTCACGTTTAATGGGATAGTCACCCAGCAGCATGGACAGGTCATCCTTATGAATGCCCCGCAACGAATAGCCCATGATCTGGTCACGTACCCGGCTCTCACGGATAACTTCCAGCAGAGAAGCATCCCGGGCATGGGAATCATAAGCCAGTCCTACCTGCTCCTTGTCCTGAGAGATAAACGAATAAAACGACTGAAAGATCGGAATAAACTCCTGAATAAAAGCCTCTCTTTTGCGAAACACCACTTCTCCGGCCTGTGACATGGATTCTTCCCAGATCAGAAATACCTCTTCATCTACTGGTCGATCGCTTTTCAGCAACGCGTTGCGCTGAAGCAAGGCTTTGTTGTAGCGGATCAGCGCATCTAAGTATTCCCGGTCATACTGCGAGATCACCACATCCATAAATTTCCGTCGCTCTTCACTGCCGCCGGAGATCAGTTCCGAATCGGCAGGCGAAACCATCACCAAAGGCAGGAACCCGATATGTTCGGACAATTTAGGATACTCCTTTTTATTGCGTTTGAACCGCTTCTTCTGCCGGCGTTTCATGCCACAATAGATCTCTTCCGGCGATCCGTCGGCATTCTCGTAGAAACCCTGTATCACAAAAAAATCCTGATCGTGACGGATATTCTGCGAGTCTATCGGATTGCCCGCGCTTTTGCAGAAAGAGAGAAAATAAATGGCATCTAAGAGGTTCGTCTTACCCATACCATTCTGTCCGAAAAAGCAATTCAGCTTGGCAGAAAAGGCAAGTTCTACCTGCTCCAGATTCTTATAATTAAGTACGGAAATGCGTTTCAGTATCATTTTGATCGATTCTTATCCCTACAAAAGTAGAAAGATTTTGTTGGTTTTCCCGCCTTCTACAAAAAAAGATGCTCCTAAATTTCTTTTATATTTCTAAATAAACTACTTTTGCTGTCCGAAATACCCTAACAAGAAATAACAAAAAGAATTCATATAAAGATGGCAGATCAAAAGAAGCACAACGAACCTCTGAACGTAGAAGATGCACTTACTCAATCGGAAGCATTTATCGTTAAGAACAGAAACATAATCACAGCCGTGGTTCTTGCAGTGATCCTTGTGATAGCCGGTGTATTGTTGTACAGAAACCTCTACGCCGCGCCGAGGGAAGCCAAAGCTCAGGCCGCGATCTTCAAAGCCCAGCAATATTTTGAATTGAGTGCCTTCGATATCGCCCTCGACGGAGACAGTATCTACTCCAAAGGATTCCGTCAGGTAGCCGACGAATTCAGCGGCACCAAGACCGCCAATCTGGCACAAGCCTACATCGGACTCTGTTATCAGGGACTGGGAAAATACGAAGAAGCGGTAAAAGCTCTGGATAAATTCAACGGTAACGATCAGATGGTTGCACCCGCCATACTTGGGGTAGCAGGGAATTGCTACGCCGAACTGGGACAAATGGATAAAGCTTCGTCGCTGCTGATCAAAGCCGCGGATAAAGCGGACAATAATACGTTGAGCCCGATCTATCTGTTACAGGCAGGAGAGATCTTTGTAAAGCAAGGAAAATACGATGACGCGATCCAGGCATATACGAAGATCAAAGACAAATACGCACAATCTTTCCAGGCCATGGACATTGACAAATATGTCGAACAGGCCCGGTTGATGAAAAAATAAAGAGAATCATTGGTTGATGTATCTCATATGCAAAAGCTGTCCCCAAAGCGGGATAGCTTTTTTTAAACCAATCCGCAGGCATAAAAAACCATACCCCTCAGACAAACTTTACAGTTCCCGGATTTGTTGGTTGTATCCGGACAGGCTTTAAAAAAAGAAAACCGCTACTCTTTATCATTACCTATTATATATTATATGGCAACAGCTTTTCACAACTTATCTGATTACGATCCCGCATCTGTTCCCGAGGCGGCAAATATGCGGTTTGGGATCGTTGTTTCCGAATGGAACAGCGAGATCACAGGAGCCCTCCTCCAGGGAGCAATAGATACACTCCGGAAACATGGAGCGAAACAGGAAAACATCCTTGTCAAAACAGTTCCCGGTAGTTTCGAACTCACCTTTGGTGCCAGCCAACTGGCCAGATGCGGTAAAGTAGACGCAGTGATCGCTATCGGTTGCGTGATCAAAGGAGACACCCCTCATTTCGACTACGTCTGCATGGGCACCACCCAGGGTATTGCCCAGCTCAATACAAGCGGCGAAACACCAGTGATTTACGGACTGATCACTACGCTGGACATGCAGCAGGCACTTGACCGGGCCGGAGGAAAGCTGGGAAACAAAGGAGATGAATGTGCCATAACAGCAATAAAAATGATCCATTTTGCTTGGAGTTTAAAATAAAATTCATATCTTTGCATTCGCAATTGAGAATAAAACTTAGTTGCAAACGGGCAAATACCAGAGTGGCCAAATGGGGTAGACTGTAAATCTGCTGGCTTACGCCTTCGGTGGTTCGAATCCATCTTTGCCCACGAAAGATGCGGAAGTAGCTCAGTTGATAGAGCATTAGCCTTCCAAGCTGAGGGTCGCGGGTTTGATCCCCGTCTTCCGCTCTATAGAGAATCTGAGTACTCAGATTCTCTTTTTTTATTCAACCACAAACCCTATATCTATGAAACCTTCAGAACCCTCCCGTCGGGATGTCCTCAGACTGTCCCATCCCCCACTCCCAATCGTCCGCATGGGTTTCATCGGGCTGGGCAACCGGGGACTCATGACCCTGGAACGTTACATGCAGATCGAAGGAACAGAGATCACGGCACTCTGCGATCTCAGAGAAACAAACCTTTGCCAGGCACAACAGATCCTTAAGAGATACGGACACCCCCGGGCCACCACATACACAGGCAAGAATGGCTGGAAAGAACTTTGTCAGGATCAGACCATCCATCTGGTATTTGTGTGTACCGACTGGCTCAACCATACTCCTATGGCCGTGTACGCCATGACACATCAGAAGCACGTAGCAATTGAAGTGCCCGCGGCCATGACCATAGAGGAGTGCTGGCAATTAGTGGAGACTGCGGAAAAAGAGAGAAGACACTGCATGATGCTGGAAAACTGTTGTTACGATCCTTTCGCCCTGGCTACCCTGAATATGGCCCGGCAGCATGTATTTGGGGAGATCGTACATGTGGAGGGCGCTTATATTCATGACCTGAGAAAAGCCTACTTCGCAGATGAAAAAGAAGGGGGCTTTCACAAACAGTGGAACCGTTCCTATGCCACAGAACATACAGGCAATCCTTATCCGACTCATGGATTGGGTCCCCTCTGCCAGGTCCTGAACATCCATCGGGGAGACCGGATGACACACCTCGTATCCATGTCCAGTCATCAGTCGGGAATGACAGCCTATGCCAGAAAGAAATTCGGTCCGCATTCACCGGAAGCCCGACAAACCTATCGCATGGGAGATGTAAATACAACCCTGATCCGCACGCAGAAAGGAAAGAGCCTGATGATCCAATACAGCACAGCGTGTCCCCGCCCTTACAGCAGGCTACATACGATCTGTGGCACGGAAGGGTACGCACAAAAATATCCCGTACCTGTTCTTTGCTTAGATACCTACCCGATCCCACTTCCGGCGGCACAACAGGAACACCTGCTTAAAGAATACGAACATTCCTTCACCACCCATATCGGTAGCCAGGCCCGTAAGCGAAAGCTGCCCAATGAGATGAACTATATCATGGATTACCGGTTGATCCATTGCCTGCGCAACGGTCTGGCACTGGATCAGGATGTATACGATGCCGTGGAATGGTCTTGCCTTACCGAACTGACTGAACGTTCGGTCCTGGGAGGAAATGTTCCGGTAAATATCCCCGACTTTACCCGGGGAAAATGGGACCAATTGTCTCAACTGGAATTTGAAGGAATTCCACAAGGAAGATGATTGAAGGATATACGGATGTACTGAGATACGATGTACGATTGGAAATACAGATCCATAGTTCAGTACAACCTGTTTTTACTCCTCAACATTCAGGAGATCATTTACTTGTAGAGACGCACGGCGCGCGTCTCCGCGGTATATATCTGTATCACAGGGAATTTGAACATACAGCGACTTACATCATGATCGATCTCTCCCTCACCATAGAGGTACTTATACAAGATACACCTATACCCCATATCCCCGTTCCATATATAAACAGTTACATTCTATGTTTGATAGAAGTCTAATAAATAAATGAATTCTCACCAGAAAGCAATTTCTATTGTACGTACATCGCGAAGACGCACGGCGCGCGTCTCTACAGGTGTATACTAACATCTATTTCCAATCGTACACCGTAAATCAGCAAATCGTACATACTCCGGGTTCTTCCTTTTTATTTCAGATCAGCATTCAGTTTACGCCGCAATTGTTTCAGGACTTCATTGATGTGTCTTTCCACTGTTTTGGGTGTAATATGCAGTTTCTCCGCTATTTCTTTATAGCTGAGCCCTTCATTGCGGCTCAGTTTAAAGACTTCCTGCTGCCGTGCGGGAAGCATCTCTACCAATGTCCGGATATATTGCCTGAGATCTTCTGTTTCTACTTCTCCAGCCACTGCTCCATCGGCCATATCCCACGCAGACGCGATCGTATCTATCAGGAATGGCTCATTAAAACTCTTTCTGAATCGGTTAAAAATAATATTCCTCGTCATGATAAAAAGTATACCATCCGGTTTCTTTTCTTCATCAAGTACCGGATGATGCTCCCACAGTCTGACAAAGACCTCCTGGACAATCTCCTCCGCATCAGCTACGGAATCTATATACAGGCGGGTAAATCCATACACCTGTCTCCAATACCGAGTGTACAGAAGCGAAAAAGCGTCTTTATCCCCCTGCTTTACCCGCAAAATCAAGTCCCTCTCTTTCATCATTTAAAATACAAATTTTAATTGATATCAAAACACAACAAGATATATACAGCTGTATACACCTATTTTACATGAAGAAAATAAGGGTTGGTAATTTATAAAGCAGAAAGACACGCTTCTCTGGTCCGATAAAAGAGAATGAAGCGTTTGGACTGTACAAATATACACATAATATACGAGATTTATATCTATTCTCATAAAAAAACAGGATCACTCACACCTATTTATTGTGAAATTAAAAACACATTATTATAAAATAAAAAATACTCTCTCTTCTGTTCGGAAGATAAGAAGCGGGAAGTATCCTCTGCTACCCGACCAGCTTTTTTCATTATTTTCCTCAGGTGACTGGGGGATATGCTCCCGGTACGTGTATTTATTAAAGATAGGGATAGTTTGAATGGACCTGGATTATGAATCAGAAAAAAGAAGAAAAGAATATTTTCATTGAAACAGGCTGGGAGTTTATAGAGCGGCTGGTTCATAGCTCCCTGATACAGGAAAGTATGAAAGTTCAATGGGAAGATGGCAAAGAAGACGTTCCGGATGCAACCCTGGAGGAACATATCCGGAAACAGATCCTGGAGAAAATAGAGGAGTGATCCGGAAACGGCTCTTCTTCATCAGCATATAAAAGTCATTCAGCGCAAAGGCTTATTATTTTCTTCAAACTTGTTAGTGCCGGGGTATCCCCCGCTTCCGGACCTGTAACAGCGTATCCACATGAGGTTACAGGCCGGGAGTAACAAGTAAGAGAAAAGAACCTACAGAGAGCAAACAACCGTTAACGGCAAAGAATAACAAAGTAAATATACATCAGATACACAAGCAAACCCATTAACTAATCACTAACAAGTATAATTATGAAAAAATTATTTCAGTTTTCACTCTTCTTTCTGTGTACGCTCCTGCTATCCGGATGTGGCTCAGGAGTAAAAGAAGAACAAGCATGGACTCCGATCGCCGTCGTCACTCCGGAACGTCCCGCGGGACAAAGCGATGTGATCGGACTGGTCACGGAACCCTTAGAAGTGGTACGGGTCGGCTTCATCGGATTGGGTATGCGTGGCCCCGGCGCGGTATCACGCTTTACACACATTCCGGGAGTAGAGATCAAAGCACTGTGCGACCTCCATGAAGACCGTGTAGAGAAATCGCAGCAGCTCCTGGAAAAAGCAGGATTTCCCCGTGCCACGTCCTACAGCGGCAGTGAGTACGCGTGGAAAGAGATGTGCGAACGGGAAGACATCGATCTGATCTATATCTGTACCGACTGGAAACGCCATGCCGAAATGATCCTCTATGCCATGAACCACAACAAGCATGTAGCCTGTGAAGTTCCGGCTGCCATGACTATGGAAGAGATCTGGGACATTATAAACACCGCCGAACGCACCCGTAAACACTGCCTGATGCTCGAGAACTGTGTATATGATTTCTTCGAGCTGACCACACTGAATATGGCTTAGCAAGGGGTGTTCGGTGAAATACTACATGTAGAAGGAGCTTATATCCACGATCTCAGAGACTTCTGGGATGCCTATGAGGGCAACTGGAGACTGGAGTGGAACCGCAAACACCGGGGAGACGTATATGCTACTCACGGTATGGGACCGGCTTGTCAACTCTTAGATATACACCGGGGTGATAAAATGAACTACTTGGTATCTATGGATACCAAAGCGGTAGGAAGTCCGGAATACATCCGGGAAAAAACCGGAGAAGTAGTCACAGACTTCCGCAATGGCGATCACACGTTGACACTGATACGTACCGAACAGGGAAAAACCATCCATATACAGCACAATGTAACCTCACCCCGCCCTTACAGCCGGATGTATCAACTCACCGCGACCAAAGGGTTTGCCAATAAATACCCCATACCAGGATATGCGTTGGAGGCGTCGCAAATGGACAGCGAGGTAGCACTGAACCACGAAAATCTGAACGCACACAAGTTTGTGCCGGAAGAGGTGAAGGCAGCACTAATGGACAAGTACAAACACCCGATCCACCGCGAGCTGGAAGAGACTGCCAGGCAAGTAGGCGGACACGGTGGGATGGATTTCATTATGGACTACCGGTTGGTATATTGCCTGCAAAATGGCTTACCCTTAGATATGGATGTATATGACCTGGCCGAATGGTCGTGCCTGGCTCCGCTGACAGCCCTCTCTCTGGAAAATAATTCCGCTCCTGTAGAAATTCCGGATTTCACCCGGGGAAGCTGGAATAAAATAAAAGGATACAGACATGCGTTTGCCAACCCCTGAAAAAACGGTTCAACCCTGACCTTACTATAAAAGAAGGTGATTACCAGGAACTATACTTCCCACGTAATCACCTTTCAACTCTTCTTTTAACCTGACCTTTGATTACGCAGCCCATACGGATCTGCTGCTAAAAAGTATCCACGTAATCCTTACAACTATGGAAGATCTATTCTATATTGTTTCCAAATTCAAGACCTACGGTACTCCCGCGGTAGTAAAACCTTTAGGGAACGGCCGGATCCATGCTACCTTCAAAGTCACTACTGCGGAATTAAACTCTCCGGACTATGTACTCCAACGCATCAATCGTACGGTTTTCCCGGATATCGATACCCTCCAGAGAAACCTCGTCTATATCACGAACCACATGCGCGGCAAATTGCCAGCTACTGACCCCGATAGAGACAGGAAGGTTCTGACATTCATTCCCACGATACAAGGAAAAAGATACTGGACAGACGGAGCATCGTACTGGCGCATGACGAAGTATATCCCTTTTTCACAAACCCTCACGGCCCTTACGCCTGAAACAGTTTATACCGCCGGGAAAGCTTTCGGAAATTTCCAGGCTGTGCTTTCCGACCTTCCGGTACAACTGGAAGAGACCCAGCCCGATCTATACAACATCGAATTCCATCTCAGACAATTGAAAGAAGCCAGAGAGAGCAACCGGGCCAGACGACGCAGGAAAGTAAGTAAAGAACTGGACTACATCGAACAGTATGCCGCGGATATGTGTAAAGCAGAGATCGCACATCGGGCAGGAAAATTATCGAAACGTATTTGTCACGGCGACCCCAGGATCGGCAACTTATTGTTTGATCAGGATAGAGAGGTGTTGTGTGTGATCGATCTGGACACGGTAATGCCTGGGTATGTATTCTCGGATTTCGGAAATTTTCTGCGGACAGCGGCAAACACGGCCAAAGAAGATGAGAAAAACCTGGATAAAGTATACTTCGATATGCAGATATTCTCTACCTTCACAGAAGGCTACCTCGAAAGCTGTATAAGTTTTCTTACAGCTTACGAAATAGCCCACTTACCTTTTGCCGCCACTCAGTTTCCCTATATGCAGGGAGTCCGTTTCCTGACGGACTTTCTGAACGGAGACATCCATTATCAGATACAGTATCCGGAACACAATCTGACACGCGCACGCAACCAGCTACGATTGCATGAAAGCGCCACAGAACAACTGCTGCATATGCAGGAATTTATTCATCAACACCTGCCTCAATAAGGTCGCCCGGAATAAACTTATTGTCATCTTTCCAATAATAGACCATGGAAGGACGAATAAAAGCTTCCAGCCGGTCCGCGGTTTCTTTATCCAGATATTCCGGAGTAGTAAAAGTAAAGATCACCGCGGGTTCCGTATCGGAGACATCGGCTTTCATCAGCAGGATATCCGCATCACGCGACGCGTCGATTACTTTTTCTCTATCCTCTCCGGCATCAGGGATAACAATAAAATCGGTCAGTTCCGGAAGTACCAGATAATGGTGCGACTCGAGCAGGTTCCAGTTTGCATCATAAAACTCCACCCGACTGTCGCAAACCGGCGCGCAGGAAGTAAACACGGCACACAGTACAGACCCTCCGTTACTGAGAGGCAGCACCTTCATCTGCCAGTCACTCTGCGGAGTAAGCTGCAAACGGATATAATCTTTGGTCATATGAGTCAGTTCAGTCTTGCTGCCAAAGCGGTTGGTTACCTCCGCTTTCATATTACTTTCCAGGAAATCCACACAATCCGCTCTGTTGTTCGCGGAAAGCATGGGACTCAGAGAATCCGGCATATTTACAAAAAATGTTTTAGCCTCCTGTGCGTTCACAAGCGTAGCAAGCAACATCAGAACGGAAAGTAATACTGTTTTTTTCATCTGTAACATTTAATTAATTAAGTTATTTTGATCCCAAATATAGAAATATCATACCTATTAACACCAGAAGCAGGTCAATTGCTTTACTTTTTAAATTCTTTTCACGGAAAATAAGAGCCCCGAAGAGAAAAGAAACCAATACACTGCCTCTACGGATCATAGAAACAACTGATAACAAGGACTGTTCATAACTCAGGGAATAAAAGTAGACAAAGTCTGCGACAGAGAGCAACACCGGGATACAGAGGATCGCCCACTTCCATTGAAAAGGAGTAGTATCTTTTCGCCGGGGCCACCAAAGCCCCAGCAAAATGGGACACATGAGGAACAATTGGTATACATTATACCAGGATTGCACCGTCATAGGGGGCAGTTGCTTCATCAGGAACTTATCATACAAACCACTGACTGCCCCTGTCACAGCAGCCAATATGATGAAAAAGATCCATTTATTATGAGCAAAATCGATCCCTTCTTTTTTACCCGAACGGCTCAACAGGAAAAAAGAACAGATCGCCAGCGATACCCCGATCCACTGACAGAGGTTGAGGCGTTCACCAAAAAGCAACATAGCCCCTACCAGCACCAGCACCGGACGGGTAGCATTGATCGGACCCACTATGGTGATAGGCAGATGTTTCATTCCGAAATAGCCGAAGATCCAGGAAGACAATACGATACAAGCTTTCAGGAGGATATAGGTATGAGTCTCCCATCCGGCCTGTGGCACAAAGAAAATGGTATCCTCGAACAAAGCCGGCCGGAAAGCGGAAAGTAAAATGAAAGGCAGGAATATAAAACTGGAGAAAAGCGTATTCAGGAACAGTACGGGAAGCACGGCATTGTCTTTAAGCGCCTGTTTCTTGGCAACATCATAAAACCCCAGAAAAGTAGCGGAAAGAAAAGCCAGAAGTAACCACATTTTGATTTACGATTTACCGATTTACGATTTGAAATACAAATATTCTAATAATGGGTTCATACAACCTGTAGAGACGCACGGCGTGCGTCTCCGCCGTGCAGGTCCAACAAAGGTAGGTGTCTGATAGGTTTGTTTATCTTCCTACCTATACCCTGTTGAAAAATCCTGTTGTGCATACGTATACCGCGGAGACGCACACCGTGCGTCTCTACAAGTAATATAATAGAATATTTGTATTTCAAATCGTAAATCGGTAAATCGTAAATCAAAAGATGTCTTCCGGATAAGTGACATTCACCAGAAAAAGAGCATGCCCCGGTGCGGAAGAACCGGCTTTTCCCCGGTCTTTGGATTCAATCACCTGCCGGAATTCCCGCAGAGAGAGTTTTCCTCTTCCCACTTCCAGCAAAGTACCCACAATCGCGCGTACCATGTTGCGCAAAAACCGATCTGCTGTAATGGTAAAGACCCACGTTGACTCATCTACCTGCTCCCATACGGCGTGAGTCACCACACAATTGTTGGTTTTCACATCCGTGTGCCGTTTGCTGAAGCTGGTAAAATCCGTATATTCATACAACACAGCCGCGGCTTCATTCATCTTCTCAAAATCAGGAGTGTGGAACAAACGACACCGGTAGTTCCTCAGGAAGGGAGATTTGGAAGTAACTACATAATAGTGATATGTACGTGAAGTGGCGTCGAAACGCGCGTGCGCGTCCGCGGCAACAGGTACCACTTTATACACAGATATATCCGGCGGAAGGATCCGGTTGAGTTTATCCGTCACCCACTCTCCATCCAGGATTTCCGAATGATTAAAATGCGCCACCATCATTTCCGCGTGCACACCGGCATCCGTTCGACCGGCTCCGATCACCTCCGTTTCACTCCGCAGGAATGTGCTCAACGCGCGCATCAGACACTCCTGCACACTGTTTCCGTTTGGCTGTATCTGCCATCCGTGATAGCGGCTCCCATCGTAGGCCAGATAGATAAAATAACGATATGGCTTCATACACACTCTTTTTCGGCTGCAAAGGTAGCCAATTAATCCCTTTCCTGAGAAATCATCGTTGGTTTTCTTTTCTATAGCCGGTCAGCGGGCGGTAATGTGAAAACACCCCTGTTTCCATTCATATACAATGTAGCATTTATCCTGCTGACGGATATCCCGCAACACCTCCGCCAACACCATTTTCAGCGTATCCGCGCCTACATCCTGCAAGGGTCTTCCTTTTTTATCTTCCACCTTAAGGAATATTTTCCAACTGATATCAAAGGTAGTGCCATAGGTATGTGCCGATTGGGCAGAAGCATTGATATTGCTTTTCCGGAGTTTCTTTACATCCTCCTCCGTACGGAGCACGGAAGTCACCACGATCCGGTTCGGGTTCAATCCTTTTGCCTCCAGCGAATCCAGGAAATTAGCTCCGATCAGTTCCAGCAGTTCACTGGCCCGGGGCACCAGATAAGGGATGGAATGGGTCAGCGAATCCACCTCATACAACTCATTAGTCACAATATGCCGGAGCTGTTTTTTCAATGTTCCCGCCTGTGTACGATCGGCCAGCGGCTCCACCCCTAATTCCTGGGCAGCCATCAGATGCCATTTATTGAGATCCCCGAACGTTTTTTTATAATTGCTGACCCCGCGTATATTACGCGGATCGTTCCTCTTCATGGTCATCTCTTTTTCCTGGCAGGCACCACATATAGCCGCGATCAGTAAAAAGATCCATATCCTGTTCCTTACGTCCATCACAAGTAGGTATAAGTATTGTGTATCTGTTTTCAGACCTGCAAATATAAATCAATACGCAGATTATAAAGAATACTCACACAAATTAATTTCGATGAACAATCAAACTATCCAAACGTTTCATTAAATTTGCAGACAAATTCGCCCTATACAGCGATTCTTTTTAAAAGCCTGTTTAAATTTTGTCCGTTCCTTTTTATTCAGGCTTGCTTTAGTCACATTTTTCTATTTCAGAGATGCTATCAGGCATTGTAGAGACACATACGTAGGTCTGAAAAGAGGAAAAGAGAAAAAGAAGGCGGAAGAAAGAGCGAAAAACAGATAGAGTAAATGATTTGTAGAACCAACGGTCGACACAGTCCATCGAAGATCGGCGTAGCCAACCAGGCGGTCCATGCAGTTAAAATTTAAACAGGCTCTAAATTTCATTGATGATAGAAAAACATATTATTCTGGAGGATATTGACCCGGTGATCTTTTACGGTGTCAACAACTCCAATATACAACTGATCAAGGCTCTGTTTCCTAAACTTCGTATCGTAGCACGCGGTCATGTGATCAAAGTACTGGGTGACGAAGAAGAGATACGTGTTTTCGAAAAGAATATCCACGCCCTTGAAAAATACTGTTCCGAATACAACTCTCTCAAAGAAGAGGTAATCATCGACATTGTTAAAGGGAATACCCCCCAGGGAGAAAAGACCGGTAATGTGATCGTTTTCAGCGTCACCGGGAAACCCATCCTTCCACGGAGTGAAAATCAGCTGAAATTAGTAGAAGGCTTCGACAAGAACGATATGGTATTCGCTGTAGGGCCCGCCGGTTCGGGAAAGACCTATACGGCTATTGCCCTGGCCGTGCGTGCGTTGAAGAACAAAGAGATCAAACGCATCATCCTCAGCCGGCCCGCCGTAGAAGCAGGAGAGAAATTAGGTTTTCTGCCCGGAGACATGAAAGAGAAGATAGATCCTTACCTGCAACCCCTCTACGATGCCTTGCAGGACATGATCCCGGCAGCCAAACTGAAAGAGTATATGGAACTGAATATCATACAGATCGCTCCCCTGGCTTTCATGCGCGGACGCACCCTCAATGACGCGGTAGTGATCCTTGACGAAGCACAGAACACCACCACCCAACAGATCAAAATGTTCCTGACCCGCATGGGGATGAACACCAAAATGATCGTAACAGGCGACATTACCCAGATAGACCTGCCTGCCGCGCAGACCTCAGGCCTGGTACAGGCAACCCGGATATTGAAAGGGGTGAAAGGGATCAGTTTCATCGAATTGAACAAAAAAGACATCGTCCGGCACAAACTGGTAGAACGCATTGTAGATGCCTACGACAAGTTCGACAAAGAACATAAAGCCGACAGGGACAAACGCATCGGGAAAGCAGAAGAACACAAACCGGAGACGTGAACGGCATTTACGATTTGACAATTGACGATTGAGATTACATGATTGAATCCAACATTTGGTTCTGATCAGAGCGAAGTAGTTGAAAGAGCAAATCAGATCACAAATCAATAAATCGTAAATTAAGGAAAAATCTCAATCGTAAATCGTAAATCAGTAAATCGTAAATTAAAATGATATGAACCAAGCATTAGTCAGAACAGATTTCCATTTTCCGGGACAGAAAAGCGTGTATCACGGAAAAGTACGTGATGTCTACAACATCAACGACGAATTACTTGTCATGGTAGCCAGCGACCACATCTCCGCTTTCGATGTGGTATTGCCCAAAGGCATCCCTTTCAAAGGTCAGGTCCTCAACCAGATCGCGGCACGTTTCTTAGACGCGACAGCCGACATTGTTCCCAACTGGAAAATAGCCACCCCAGACCCTATGGTCACTGTAGGTGTATGCTGTGAAGGCTTCCGCGTGGAGATGATCATCCGGGGCTACCTTACCGGAAGCGCGTGGCGCGACTATCAGGCCGGATGCCGTCTGCTGTGCGGTGTACCTCTGCCGGAGGGTATGAAAGAAAACGAAAAGTTTCCCGTTCCCATCATCACTCCCACCACCAAAGCCGATGAAGGCCACGACGAGAACATCTCCGGAGAAGAGATCATTGCCCAGGGGATTGTCAGCAAAGAAGACTATGAACGGATGGAGAAATATACCGCCGCATTGTTCCAACGCGGTACGGAAATGGCCGCGGAAAAAGGGCTGATCCTTGTCGATACCAAATATGAATTCGGCAAAAGAGACGGAAAGATCTACCTGATCGACGAAATGCATACTCCCGACTCATCCCGTTATTTCTACGCGGATGGCTACGAAGAAAAGTTTGCCCAGGGATTGCCACAGAAACAACTCTCCAAAGAGTTTGTACGTCAGTGGCTCATCGAGCATGACTTCATGGGCAAGGAAGGACAACAGGTACCTGAAATGACCGATGAATATGTAGAATCGGTATCCGAACGCTACATCGAGCTCTATGAGCATATCGTAGGGGAGAAATTCATCAAAGCAGACACCGACAGCCTGTTGTCACGTATCGAAAAGAACGTCACCGAATTCCTCCACGCGCGATGAACCACCCACAGGAATCCATCAAACCTTATCACGCGAATGGGGAGAAGGCCACACAGGTAGAGCAGATGTTCGATAACATCGCTTCCGACTATGACCGCCTCAACCACACCCTATCGTGGGGCATAGACCGGTACTGGCGAAAGAAGGCGATCCGTCTGCTCAAACCCTCACGCCCGCAACAGATCTTAGATGTGGCCACCGGTACGGGAGACTTTGCCATTCAGGCCTGCTATGAATTGAAACCCCGGCAGATCATCGGTACGGATATCTCTGAAGGAATGATGCAAGTGGGACGACAGAAGGTGCAGAAAGCAGGCCTTTCCGGACAGATCACATTGGTCCGGGAAGATTGCATGGCACTCTCATTTGCCAGGAACAGTTTCGACGCGGTGACAGTCGCGTTCGGCATACGTAATTTTGAAGATCTGGAGAAAGGACTTGCCGAAATGTTCCGTGTATTGCGTCCGGGCGGAAAATTAGTGATGCTGGAACTTACCACACCGGAACGATTTCCCATGAAACAGCTTTTCGGCATCTATTCCCGGATCGTCATTCCTCTGCTGGGCAGACTCTTCTCCAAAGATCGCCGGGCATACGCCTACCTGCCGGAGACTATTCGTGTGTTTCCCCAGGGAGAGGTGATGCAAAAGATCTTGTGGCAGACAGGTTTCAGGGAAGCCGCCTTTCGTAGGCTCACCCTGGGTATCTGTACGTTATATATGGCAACCAAATAACTCATTTTAAATTCTATTTTCTATGGATAAGTACGGCTTAATAGGTTACCCCCTGAAACATTCCTTTTCTGTCAGTTACTTCAACGAGAAATTCCGTTCGGAGGGCATTGACGCGGAATACGTTAATTTCGAGATACCTGACATCAAAGATTTTCCGGAAGTTATCTCCAGGAATCCCGGTCTGTATGGTCTGAATGTCACCATCCCTTACAAGCAACAGGTAATCCCTTACCTGAACGAACTGGATGACGATGCCGCTGCCATCGGAGCCGTGAATGTGATCCAGATCACCCGTCAGAAAGGAAAAGTAAGGCTGAAAGGTTTCAATACAGATATTATCGGTTTCAAACAGTCCATAGAACCGTTGCTGCGTCCTTTTCACCGGAAAGCCCTGATCCTGGGAACCGGAGGGTCGTCCAAAGCCATATACCACGGTCTGAAACAATTGGGTATAGAAGGCACCTATGTATCCCGCACTCCCCGGGAAGGTCGGCTCACCTACCAGGATCTTACCCCGGAAATCATAGATACCCACCAGGTGATCGTCAATTGCACACCTGTAGGTATGTATCCGAAAGTAGATTTCGCTCCGGAAATCCCTTACGATCTGCTCACTCCGGATCATCTGCTATACGATCTGCTCTACAATCCCAATGTGACCCTGTTCATGAAAAAAGGGGCAGCCCGGGGAGCCATTACCAAGAACGGATTGGAAATGCTGTTGCTACAGGCATTTGCCGGTTGGGAGATCTGGCAAAGATAACCTCCATTCACCCACATTGAACGTCATGCGTATCCTGTTCCGGAAATATCGTCTCTGTCTGGCAGCCTTCTGGCTGCCGATGCTTCTGTGCTCCGGGTGCTTCACAGGAGGATACATCATGCTCAACTATTCGCTGACCCCCAAAAATCGTGGAAAAGACATAGAAGGTTCCTACCGGTTTATGTACGATCGCTACGATTTCTTAGAAGCCTGGGTCGATAGTCTGAACCAGGCAAGTGCTCTTCGAGATACCTTCGTGGTGAACCCGGAAGGAATTCCTTTGCATGCCCTCTATATAGCTGCTCCGCAGCCCACCCGACGCACCGCTGTGATTGTACACGGATATACCGACAATGCGGTACGTATGTTGATGATCGGCTACCTGTACAACCGGGATCTGGGCTACAACGTGCTGTTGCCCGACCTGCAATACCACGGCACGAGTGGAGGGAAATCTATCCAGATGGGATGGAAAGACCGGTGGGATGTGCTCCAATGGATGGACGTTGCCAACGAGACATTCGGCAGCAACACAGACATGGTAGTACATGGCATCTCTATGGGAGCAGCTACCACGATGATGGTGTCGGGCGAATCTCTTCCCGGCTATGTGAAGTGTTTTGTAGAGGACTGCGGCTATACCAGTGTATGGGACGAGTTTTCCAACGAGCTAAGGACCAGTTTCTTCCTGCCTCCTTTTCCCCTGATGTATACCACCAACTGGCTTTGCCGGAAAAAGTACGGATGGAATTTCAAAGAAGCTTCCGCGCTCAGACAGGTCGGTCGTTGTGACTTGCCTATGTTCTTTATCCACGGAGACGCAGATACCTATGTACCCACCTGGATGGTATTCCCTTTGTATGAGGCCAAACCCGGACCAAAAGAGCTGTGGCTGGCTCCGGGCTCCGCGCACGCCCTTTCCTACAAAGATCACAAAGAGGAATATACGGAGAGAGTACACGCTTTTGTCAGTCGTTATATTCCCTGATCTGTAGTCCATTCGACATACATTACCTTCGTGTTCCATCACATAGAGAACACCAGGTTATTTACGATCGGACGAACCCACAGTCGGCGCAGTCAACCAACGGTCAGCCAAACCAATTACCATACACAATTGGAAAGACCAGTACTCATCTACTTGCAGAGACACGAAGAGAGTTACGATTTATTTCTTCGTCACGACCCCTATCAGATGATGAATGCTAAGACACGTTAGAAAGGCAGCATTCATCTACGTGTAGAGCTTCATTTGTGCGTCTCCTTCGTTGCGTCTATGCGACATTCCGTATTCCTTTTGTTCTTTGTCTGTTCGCAGACCAGAAAGACATAGGAGCAAAAGTACATCCTCATAAAGGGAAAACCTGTTAAATGAAGTAAAAGTAATTTCAATCGCAACTCATAAATCCATACCTTCTTTTCCCGGTCACGGTTAAAGGTTTCAAAAGCCTCTTCTATCCAAGAACTTATTCATCCGAACTGCGTTATAACAGTTACACACCTCCTCACTCCTGGCAGAAACCGGACTGTTTTTCTTTCCGGAGCAACCTGTATCCCGACCCATACGGGGTCAATCGGGAGACAGAGGAAAGGTAAAAAGGAAGACAATGTGCATCGTCATACAAACGAAGACTATAACTGAAACGAAACGGTGGTGGCTGACAGGGCTTCTGTGTTTGTGCCCGGGAATTCAGGCACAGGAGAAGGTATATACAGTAGATAACATTCCCAAGGTACATCTGGCCGATCGTACGCAATATGTATCGAACCCGACAGGCATCCTTTCCCAGCAGGCTGTGACAGAGATCAACCGCATGCTCTACAACCTGGAAGATTCTACCGGTATTCAGACCGTAGTCATCGCCGTACCTTCCATCGGTGAAGCCGATTGTTTCGACTTCTCCCACCAACTGCTCAATCAGTGGGGAGTAGGTCAGCGTGGAAAGAACAACGGACTCGTGATCCTGCTGGTCACCGACCAGCGCTGCGTACAGTTCTATACCGGATATGGCCTCGAAGGCGATCTTCCGGATGCCATTGCCAAAAGGATACAGACAGTAGATATGCTCCCTTACCTGAGGGAAAACAAATGGGACGAGGCCATGATCGCTGGTGTCCGTGCCGTATACAACCGGCTTCAGGGCACAGATGTCAATACCGGACAGAACGATGAAAGAAGAGCATTGCCGGTACTCCTCGGGGTATTTCTGATCTTTCTGCTGATCAGCTTTCTGTCCAAT
>Ga0192240_10026_pt1 | contig 86847 bp, 69 predicted proteins | sample Koala_Koa27_H3_FD_131237 | JGI IMG/M metagenome (GOLD analysis project Ga0192240, IMG submission 131237) | Enriched cells from koala feces incubated with labeled cellulose particles, San Francisco Zoo, California, United States - Koala_Koa2-7_H3 ...
CACCAGGGTTTGTTACTTGCCAGGTCTTTCAGATCCTCTTTCAGAGGGGCCTGTTTTTCGCGGATAGGCTTCACCCGCTCCCGGGTGAGTGCGAAACATCCGAAGAAAAGCAACGCGCACATCACGCCCATGACTGCTACAGACAGCGTCCATCCCGTACGTTGCGCCTCTATACTGGTATCTCCGCCACAAAACGCGTTCACCATCGGCATAAAGAGCAGCAAGGCCACGAAACTACCGATATAGGCAAATCCCATGCGGTAGCCCGACAGTGTATTGCGCTCCGCCGGATCGGGACTCATGACTCCCAGCAAAGAGGCGTAAGGCACATTCACAAGTGTATATACGATCATCATCAGGATATAGGTTACGTAGGCATATACTAACTTTCCTTCCGTACTCAGTGAAGGGGTGAAGAAGGTAAGCACACCGACCAGAGCGAAAGGGACAGCAAACCAGAGCAGATACGGACGGAATTTTCCCCAACGGGTCTGCGTACGGTCAGATATTACTCCTACAATCGGATCATTGGCCGCGTCGAAAATACGGGTCACTAAGAACATGGTACCCACTGCCGCCGCCGGGATACCGAACACATCCGTATAAAATATCATCAGATAGGCTGTAAATATCTTCCAGAACATGGAAGAGGACATATCACCCAGCCCGTAACCGATCTTTTCTTTGAGTTTTATCATGGTATTGGAAGTTTGGAGTTTTGAGTTTTAAGTAGTAAGTTTTAAGTGATAAGTTTCAAATTCTGTATATACAGTTTGTCTCCGACAGTAGCGTGTCGGACTTAAAACAGAACACTACACTCATCACTTAAAACTTATTCATTTTTTTCAGGTTCTTATCAATCATACACTTCAATACACTTACCGAAGCGGAAGAGCACAAGCCATCCTCCGGGGTATGCAGACAATAGTCGACCAGTTGATCGATGGTCGTAGTAGCCACATGCATTCGTGTGTCGGAAGAGGCGTAATAAATAAACACCTTCCCGTCGTCATCGGCAATCCAGCCATTGGAGAACAGTACATTAGACACATCTCCCACACGCTCTTCTCCCCGCGGGGCCAGCAGATGTCCGCCGGGCGAAGCAATCAATCGGGTAGGATCTTCCAGCGAGGTCATAAACAGATAGAGTACATAGCGCAATCCGGCCGCGCAGTTACGTACGCCGTGTGCCAGATGGAGCCACCCCCTCGATGTCTTGATCGGAGCAGGTCCCTGTCCGTTTTTCACCTCTTTGATGGTATGGTAGTACCGATGGTCGATGATAATCTCTGTGGTAATCTCCGCCCGGGTAATATCCTCTACCAATGCCCAGCCGATGCCACCTCCGCTACCGGTATCAATAAATCCGTCTTGCGGGCGGGTATAGAACGCGTATTTCCCGTTTACGAATTCCGGATGCAACACCACATTGCGTTGCTGGCTACGGGATCTCAGATCCGGCAGACGCTCCCAGGTTTTCAGATCCCTGGTACGCGCGATACCCGCGGTGGCGGTAGCGGCCGACAGGTCTCCGGCAGGAGCTGTTTCATCGCGCCTTTCCACACAGAACGTACCATAGATCCATCCGTCTTCATGCGCCGTCAGTCGCATATCATACACATTGGTAGCCGGAACTACGTCTTCCGGCAGCGTAACGGGATAGTCCCAGAAGCGGAAATTATCTACTCCGTTGGGACTTTCCGCGATGGCAAAGAACGATTTCCGGTCTACGCCTTCCACACGGGCCACGATCAGGTACTTACCGTTCCACTTGATCGCTCCAGAGTTGAGCACGGCATTCATTCCGATACGCTCCATGAGATAAGGATTGCTCTTCTCGTCCAGATCGTAACGCCAGAATACCGGGGTATGCGCCGCTGTCAGGATCGGATATTTATACCGGATATACACGCCATTCCCTTCTGCCAACGGTTCATTGGTACGTGTCAACAGTTGTTCGTGGTTGTCTAACAACCGGTTTACTTTTTCATCAAACAGATTCATAACTATTTATTCAAAAATGTTTATCTAAATCAAGAGGGTTCATCCGCGAAAAGGTGGTTTATCCGCAACGTATAAATAGATCATTTATAGAGTCCCTTTACATCTCCGGCAAACAGGGTGCGGGGATCTTCGTAGAACTTCACAAAATCTTCAGCGGATACTTGCCCGGGATAAGGAGCATAGTAATGATTTTCGCGTTCACGGGCATTGCGCCATACCAACGCGTACGAAAGCGGATATTCGCTCAACAGCGGCAATACCGTCTCTGTCCACCACACCGGATCGGGAATAGTCTCATACCCGAATTCGGTTACCGCGATGGGTTTGTGATGGGCCTGCCCGATGGCAGTCAGGATATCCAATGATTTTTTCATCTGTACCAGGAAGATCTCCCGGTCGAACTGGTAACAATCGAACCCGATCAGATCCACAATATCGTCTCCCGGATAGCGCTCGAGGTATTCGGTCGTATCCTTAGGTTCCGTACCCGGCGAATAGGCATACAGCAGGTTATTGACTCCTTTGTCTGTCATAAAATCGTAGGTCATGCGCCAGAGAGCTTTGTATTCTTCGGGACTACACCACTCTTTGCCCCACCAGAACCAACTGCCGGTATGTTCGTGCCACGGACGGAAAAGGACCGGTACCTTCACCTCGTCGGCTGTTTCTAAGGAAGAGAGAAACTCCGCGGCGTTTCCCAGCCACTGCTGAAAGGTCTCATACCGCGCTCCCCCTGGCAGAATAGATGCTACCACCCCTTTCTCACTGACATCCCAGGAGTCTCCTCCGGTAAGCGGATTGTCTAAGTGCCAGCTGATTGTATTCATCCCTCCGCGTTCGTACTGGGCGATGATCTCCCGGCGGATCTTACCGAACGAGACCTTATCCAGACTTTCCGCGCGTCCTAACTCAATATGACCGATATCAAACGACATCACCGCCGGATAGTCTCCTACCACGCTTTTTACGTCGCTGCGTCCTTCTTCACCTTCCCAGCCGATCCCATACAACGGATCGTCGTGATGTCCGAACATGACTCCCTGCCGCGGGATGACCCGTAGGTTGTTGAGCAGGTGTTCTGTCTCTGGTGTACGGCCATTGTCAGCTACTGTCACACGCTTCTGGTTGCCCGCGCTCTGGCACGAGACAATCCCTGCCACAAGTAAGGTACCTGCGGTTAAATTCCTTATTTTCCGTATCATAACTTATTCTTCAATAGGAGGATGGAGCTCTGTTTCTGCCGTATCTTCTCCGTGTCCGGACAGATCTTTTTTCTGATCGGTCCGGGAGGATCAGCGGGTAGATCGGCGAGCGATCCACCCAGCCCCCTTTCATCTGTTTACCCTTGAAAATGTATACCTATCCTCTTTGTTTATTTAACTGTAAATGTTTCTTTGATCAGGTCTTCATCTGCCGATGAAGCACCTACCATCACGATAAAGTCGCCCGGCTCTACGATCCAGTTCATCTTCTGGTCGTAGAAAGCCAGCTTATCGGGAGTAATGGTAAAATTCACCACTTTGCTCTCACCTGCTTTTAAAGAGACTCGGGCAAAATCTTTCAACTCCTTCACCGGGCGGGTCACACTGCTGTATACATCCCGCAGATAGAGTTGTACGCTCTCCACACCGTCCCGGCTGCCTGTATTGGTCACCCGTACACTGACATCCACTGTTCCGTCTGCACTTATCTCTTTAGAAGAAAGGGTTAGCTCATCATACTGATACGTGGTGTAAGAAAGTCCGTGACCAAACGGCCAGAGCGGGGTGCTCAGTTTCCCTGCCGCATACGGATGGAAATACTGCGACGGTTTGTGGTTGTAGATCATCTGTATCTGTCCCACACTACGCGGGATGGTCACTGCCAGCTTGGCCGACGGATTCACCTCTCCGTACAGGATCTCTGCCACCGCCTGTCCGCCATACATGCCCGGTGCCCAGGCCTCTACAATAGCAGGCAGGTGATCAGCCGCCCACTCTACACCCAGCGGACGTCCGCTGACCAGTACCAGAATCGTTGGTTTGCCCGAAGCGGCTACCCGTTCGATCAGTTCGTTCTGCAACCCTACCAGGTCGATGTCCGAGCGGTCGGTATCTTCTCCGTCCGTACGGTCTTCCCAGCGGAAACGCATCATATATTCTCCGGCTACCACAATGTTCAGGTCGGCATCCTTAGCCTTCTCAGCAGCTTCCGCCACCTTCGCCGGATCCATGTTACGCGGGTCCCAGCCCTGGTCTACAAAGGTAAAGTGGGTATCCGGAGCCACCTGACGCAACCCTTTCAGGATCGTGATCACATTCTCCTCTTTCTGAGGCGCGGTCCAGTCGCCCATGATATTCTCATCATCGGCATTGATACCGGTCACCAATACATTTTTGTATTTCGAAGCGTCCAGCGGCAGGATACCGTCGTTCTTCAGCAATACGATCCCGTTGCGGGCAGCTTCCAGAGCCGTGGCCCGGTGCTCGTCACTGAGACGGATCTTCATACTCTGCTCCGGATCGGCAAAGGGTTGTTCAAACAATCCCATGCGGAACTTGATATCCAGGATGCGGCGTACCGATTCGTCGATACGCGCTTCCGGAATGCGTCCTTCCCGCACCAGTTCCACCACCATCTCGTTCCAGTGTACCCCGTGCATGTGCATATCCATACCGGCCATGATCGACTGATAAAATGCCTCTTTGATATTCTCCGCCGTAGCGTGCAGGTCATGAATATGTTCGATATCCATCCAGTCGCTTACTACAAACCCGGGGAATTTCCACTCGTCACGAAGTACATCCTGCATCAGCCATTCGTTGCTGTGGCAAGGGATACCGTTAAGTTCGTTGTGTGCTGTCATCAAGGACATCGCTCCGGCCTCTACCCCTGCCCGGAAAGGTGGAAAGAACACCTCACGGATGGTCCGCTCAGACAGATCGGTGGGCGAACCGTTGGTTCCGTTGATCGGCTGGCTGCCTCCCACAAAATGCTTGATACAGGCCAGTACATCTTCCGGAGAGTTGAGATCGCCCTGATATCCTTTTACAGACTCCACGCCCAGCAGTGTCACCAGATAGGGATCTTCTCCGAAGGTCTCTCCTACCCGCCCCCAGCGCGGGTCACGCGCTACTTCCACATTCGGGTTGAATGTCCAGTGCATATTCATCGCGCGCATCTCCTTTGCTGTCTGACGGGCTATCCGGTAGGCTAATTCCGTATCGAACGAACAAGCCAGGTTGATATTGGTCGGATATACGGTATTATCAGGCGCGTGCGCATTGCCGTGGATCGCGTCGATCCCGAAAATAATAGGGATCTGCAACCGGCTTTTCATAGCCAGGGATTGCAGGTAGTTGGCCTCTTCGATGGTAAGCACATGCAGGAAAGAGCCGATGAGTCCCTCTTCGGTCCAACGTTCCACGTCCGCCTCGGTCACCCCCGGATAAAACGCATTGGCCGTATTGTTTTTCAGTTCTTCTTCGGTCATTACCGCACTGTTAGCACGGATATGTTCTACGCCGACAAACTGGTTCATCTGCCCTACTTTCTCTTCGAGGGTCATACGTCCCAACAGATCTTCCACCCGGTCCCTGACCGGGGCGGAAGCGTCTTTATACATCTCTTTACCATTGTCTGCCTGTATACAGACAGAAGCCATCAGTCCCATTGCGATCAAAATGTTTTTCATGATTAATACTGTGTTTTTAATACATATTTTCAGGTTTGACAAAGTTACAGCTAAATGACAGCCGGAACTCATACATTTTTACCCAAAGATAGTATTTATTTCAGATCAGGCATTTGATCCAATGTAATAATTTTATCATTGTTAAAAGCATTTTTCCACCACTGAGCGGAAGCGTGGTCGTGATCAGTTCCGGAAAAACCGGCAGATTCGGGGTCAAGCGTACGGTCGTAGTCGTACCAGGGCATAAACCAGGACCAGGTGGCTCCACCTTCAAACTGAGTATCTATTTCAGCGACATTCCCACATTCCGTCAGAGCGACTATTTTATCCGGATAACTGCTAATCAGGCTGTTGTATTCGGATACGATGTCCGAAACAGAATGATTATTATAGATATCCACTCCGATTATATCGACATATGTGTCTCCGGGATACCACTCATGATCGCCGGACTCACAGGTCCATACCCAGATCAGATGGTTCAGTCCGCGACTCTCAAAATAGTCGAACATCCATATCCAGAGTTGTTTGTAAGATTCAGCTCCTTTGGTACCCCACCAGAACCAACCTCCTGACGCTTCGTGCAAAGGACGCCAGATCACAGGAATCTCTTTCTCTTTCAACAGCAACAAACAGTCAGCGATCTTTTCCAGATCGGTCCGGATCACCTCGTTTTCATACGTTCCTTCCTGCAAGCCCGCATTCAGGTCAAAAGTGGTAGTTGTTTCATACCCGGTAGACGGTGCGTAAAAGGCTACTTCTTCATATCCAATTTCCTGGGAAACAGGAACATTCCAATGCCAGGTTGCAGCTACAAGACCGTTGCGATTCCACCAATCCTCTATTACGGAAACATCTTCGTAATTGATCCAGTTGGCCGGAGAAGCCCAGAGGTGCAGATAATCCACCGCATTGAGCGCCGGATATTTTCCTGTATGTTGGTACACCCACTCCGCCTCGTTGGTATTCCAGGTCACATTGGACATGGTTCCCGAAATCAGCTTCGTTCTGTAATTCTCCCGCAGAAAATCATAGACATTCTGTGCCTGTGGCAAAGGGTCTGATACGACCAATGAGGTTTTGATCTCCTGGGTCACCGCTTCCCGGGTTTCAAAAGAGAGAATCACTTGGTCGGCGTACAGACCAGCAGGACCTTTTATTACTCCGGAGGGAACAATCAAGGTATAAGCCGTACCTTTTACCAGTTCCACAGTCACTTTCAATTCTTTATAAGCAGCATACGTATGCAATACCTCTTCGCCATTCAGCGTGATCCCATGTGGAGTATCTAAGGTTATATTCTGATCATAGATCAGCACAATATCCACCTCTCCGGTAGTTGTCAATACAGTTCCTGTAGCAGGATCCGATGATACAAAGACAGAAGGTTCCAAATGGTTTTCATCTGCCGTACTATCCTTATCATTACAGGCTATCAGAAAGAAAAAGGTAACACAGACAAATAATACCCAGTATAGGGTTGAAAACAAAATTTTATTCATCAATCAATTATTATTAAGGTCGTTACAGTGTGGAAAGCTTGTTTCAAAGAGCCTTATCTCCCAACAAGCCTTCTCACACTACCTACTCCGATATCTATTTACCGTCCTGTGATAATAGATACACTGGTAACAGTCATATCACTTCCTTGCATAATAATCGCATCCTCTGAACCCGTTCCTCTGATATTGTCCAGAATATCCTGCGTCAGAATCAACTCTACTTCTGTCACTGATTTATCACCAATATTATCTGTGGTCAGCGTACCGCCTCCCAGTTCGCTAAAGACTATTTCATTCCAGGAACCGTTATTGATCTGTATCTGCCCCCAATTATCATTCTGTTCAATAGCTATTTTCAGTATTGCTCCGGCAGTGAGGTTCTCAAAGTCAGACATAGAAAGATGAACCCTGCCTCCGTCACTCCAGGTCATCTCTACCGGTCCGGTAAAGATCACTGTTTCAACCACACCACCTTGCAATACTTCTATTTTATAAGTAATTTCTCCATTGGAGGAAACAAATGTAAGATCAATGTCTTCTCCGTATGACCCGCTCGGGATAAGTATTCTGAGCTTATTACCTTCTCTGATATACTGAGCCGTATTACCTTCTACCTGAATACTGGTAAGTTTATCTACATTCGCGACTTCAACGATCAGCAGGTCACCCGCATAAATCTCATCTGTCTGCCAGTTGACAACGTAACAAACGACTGGTGCTACCACATTCAAGACAGGACATTCGGCAGTTTCACCGTTATTCATAAGCAGAATAACATTTCCTGTCTCAGCATCTACAGGCACGGTTACTACCAGCGTTGAAGGATCGTTTGTGCTCACCTCAACCGGACTGCTATTACCAAAAACGACACCGGTAACAAGATCAAGATCTGTTCCACTGAATACAATATCCGATGCCATGGCTATAGAAGATGTACTGTATGCATTTACAACCGGTTTCAAAGTAGCAATCTCCACTATGGCATAACTTCCGTTTGCTATATTTAATATGACTTCACCACTAACCGCCATTTCAGGTACCGTTAAGTTCAATTGGGTTTCGCTTTGTGAATCCGGAGTAATCTCTTCCTCTTCTCCTGCGAAAACAACCGTTGTCACCAGGTCCAGATTGTTACCTGTAATAGTAAGCCTATCTCCGGCTCTTATTCCTACCTCGGGAGATATTACCAGATCGGTTAATGTCACCAACGTTATCACAGATGTGCTCTCCACTTCCAGACCCGATTTAGTGATCAATGTCAAAGCACCTTCCTGTGCTTCATAAGGAACTATTACATAGATTTCTGTGTTATTTTCATTCAGGTCAAATTCTTCCGCCTCTACCTCTCCGGCAAACCGGACTGCCGCAGCAAGCTCGAGATCTGTACCTGTTACAGTCAGAACTTCTCCTGCTTTAACCGGAGAAGGTGCAATTTTGGTAATTGTGGGAAGTGTCACGACCAATTCTTCTTCCGAATAAATTTCAATAGGAATTTCTGCTCCATTGGAGATACGGAATTTACCACTCTGTGCTTCAAACGGAACTATTACCTCCAGTTTCTCACGGGACTGACTTACGAAGGCTTCTGCGTCTACCGTTACGTCTTCTACAAAAATGATTTCCTGTATCAAATTCAGATAATCTCCGGTAATCACCAGTACATCGCCGGCCTTTACAGTTTTCGGACTGAAATCTTCCAGTACGATAGGCTCCGAGAAAGTGAGTTCAGTGATCGTTGTAATATCTCCCTGAGGTGTTTTCAGAGTCACATATCCGGGAGCAGCATCCTGTGGGATGATAATCTTAATCTCCCGCTCATCCACCACTGTAATATCTGTAACTTCTATTGTGGTACTCTCCAGTCCGTAAAGAACAATAGACTGAACCTGATCCAGATTGTTTCCGATAAATCTAAGCTCTCCTCCACGCAATGCCGGACTCGGTCCGAAAACATTCAAAGAAACGGAGTTATCCTTATCATCGCTGTCACAAGCAGTCAATAGTACACCACTTACAGACAGAAGGCATACCCACAAACAGGTAATCCATTTATATTTCTTCATTGTATACATAATATTCTGTTTTTAAAGTATTTCTTATCCGGAGTTTTCACGCTCCGGATAAACTTCTCAATTATTCGGCTGGTACCACACGTATATTATCAATACAGATATTTGGATTACAGTCTTTTCCATTTACTCCGCCACTATATACAAAGAAGGTGAGACCGCCATAGTTACCAGGTCCCGGCAACTCTAAAGTAGCCCCGTCATGTGCGTACTTAAATTCGGAAAGTGAGAAAGAAACAGTAATCCATCCATCCGTTGTATAGTTGCCCGTTGACCCCCAAGGTCTCCACAATCCACGCGGGTAGGCATTATCGGTATAATACCCATTGCTGTTACTCAGATCCCATGGAGTAAAAATCATCTGTAGAGCTCCGGATGACCAGTTTTCCACTACATTCACCTCAAATTTTAGTAACATGTTGTTCAAATCGCTTGTATCAAACAAATCACCTTCCGGCCGACCGTTAGATACTCCCCAAAGATTGAAACAAAATGCGTCTTCATCCCAGGTATTCCCTGAGTCACCGGACATAAAGCCCTGGAAACGAACATATAGTCCACTGATACCTTCCGGATCAGTATCGTCCAGATTACCAGACCGCCATCCGCCATCCGCATTTAGATTGTCCCAGTCAAGAATCATACCACGATCATCACGGAACTGGAATTTAGATCTGCTCGTACCATAAAGTGTAGTCACGCTGATATATCCTTTCTCGGAACCTTCAGGAATCCTGAATGAGACCTGTGTTTTCTCTATGCTGAGGATTTCTGTTACCGGTATATCCCCTGCCATACTTATTGTTAATGGTATATCCGGATCATCAATCAGGTAGTCGCCATACAGAATAGCTATATCACCATCATGAGCATATTCACAAGAGATGCTCGCTACTACAGGTTCAGGTACCTGTACCCCAAAATCATAGGTTACAGTATCATTTTTTTTAGTTATCAGATACATTTTATTGGTAACTACCTCAGGAATCTCTTTAGGTACCGCAACGATCAAAGTATTGTCTGTAATGAAGCTGGTATTCAAAATAGCTTCCTGGTCGTTAAAATAGAGTTTGTATACACTTCGCAGATTATTTCCTACAATACAAATGGTATTATCCATATAGGCCTCTACCAGCAAAGAATCGGCAGACGCAGAGTCTGTTACCCTTACATAATACACTTCGGGCACACCACCCGCGATTTTATATTTGTCGGGATCATCGTTACAGGCATTAAACACGCTCCCGGCACAAAGGACTACTATCAGCAGCCATATGTATCTGATTTTGTTCATATTCCAACTTTTCATGATTCTGTTCATTTAAGATCAATAGGTAAATTCGCTCAGATCATACTCTACCGGATCAGCCGAAAGATTGGGATTCATGGTCAGATCCGTATCCGGGAAAGGAAGTTCAAAGTGACTGCTCGTCACATTAGGGGCAGCCGTATCTTCATCATAATAAGTAGACGCCTCTCGAATATACCAGTTTTGTAGTAATTATCTAATCCATTGTAATAACTTCTTCGCTGAGCAGTCAGTTCCGCAATGGCTTTCTCTGGCTCATAATAATGCCAACGTACATAATCGTACCAGCGATCTCCTTCACAGGCGAGTTCCAGACGACGCTCTTTCCATATATCCTCCCATGTTATCTGAGCAGGTCTGACAGCACTGACAATCGCCCGGCTACGCACCTGATAGAAAGCATCAATCGCTTTCGAATCGGAAGTGGACGAATTATTACCCAGCACAGCTTCGGCACAGATCAGATAGATATCTGCCAGACGAAGCAGGTGTGTACTCAGACTGGTCTGCATATAATCCAATCCTACGCCGGCTCCTAATATATGATCATTGTTGTTGCCTACCAAGTGCTTCACAGCATTAGCCCCTGTAGGAGAACGGAATTCACCGATGTTGTCGATACAAAAATCCGTATAACTGAAACCACCCTGATCTACCCAGAAATAGTCATATACATCTCCATACATCATCATAGTTGCTTTACGACGCGAATCATAGTTGTTGCGGGTAAGGTTCAACGCACTCTCATCAAATGCATCCTGCAGATCAACCGATATTCCTGTCCAGTCTCCCCAACTGTCTCCCTGTTCACTAAACCCAGTCATCCCCAAATCAGACTGAAAGGAGTTCGCTGAAGTCCACATACTGGACACTGTCCAGTGCCAGGCCAGCAGACTCTCTTCATTGTAGTTATTTGCCAGACGGAAAATATCCGAATAGACAGGTAACAAACTCCGACCACTCTCTTCAATCACTTTCAAGGAGTAATAGGCAGCCGAGTCCAGATCGGACTGCCTGCGTGACCCACTCATTCCGTAACCCGATTTGGTAAGATATACTTTAGCCAGGAGTCCATAAGCTGAATAACGATCGATACGACCCGGCTGATTGGTCTCAGGCAACCATTCGATGGCCTGTTCAAGGGTCATGATGATATAGTCATAGACATTTTCAATGGTAGCTTTATATACATCATTGTAACCTCCCTCTGCTATTTTTTCTGAGTTACTATGTATAATAGGTACCGCTCCGAAACAACGCACCAGATAGAAATAAGCCATTGACTTCCAGACCAACGCCTCTCCTTTCACAGTCAATTTGGTCTGTTCGGAAACCTCACTACCCGATTTGGTATCGATATTGAGTAATATCTCATTGCAATAGGCATTTACAGACCACAAAGAAGCCGACATACTTACCAGGTCTTCATCCGTAGAGTTGATAGTGAAAGTCAGATAGGGAGAACTTCCCGCATAGTAGTTCCCGGGTAAGAAGTCCCCGATTTTGAAAAAACCACGCTGAAAATCATACCAGGGAGAGTTGTACACCGGATTCACAGCCTGAAAACATTGTTCGTCGGTCTGATAGAATCCGTCGATGGTATATGTATCCTCTGCCGGACGATCCAAAAAATCGTCACAGGAGGACAATACGCATCCCAGCAAAATGAACCATACTATATTTTTTATTTTATCAAGACTTTTCATATGCTTATTATTAAGATATTAGAAGGAAAGATTAAGACCAAAAGTATATACCTGAGGCGACGGATAACGTCCGTTGTCCAACCCGAATACATTTACACTTTGTGTACTCGCACCGATTTCAGGATCATATCCGGAATAGCTGGTGAAAGTCAGCAGATTCTGAATATTGGCATACAGTCTCAGGTTGTCTATTTTCCATTTTCTGGTGACTTTTGAAGGAAAAGTATATCCTATGGTTATATTTTTGACCCGCAGATAAGAACCATTTTCGATGTATCGGTCACTGATACGTTTGTTATCATTGGGGTCATTAGCAATGGCACGTGGTATTTTAGCTCCGGGATTAGAAACTCTCACGTTTGTCACATCATCGAACCAGTTGTATACCGTCACACCATTTACAACAACACCTTCACTATAATCTGCATTGGCATTGATCGGTTCCAGGATTGCCCGTTTGGTCACATCTCTCAACTGATTGTTCCAGGTACTTACCATACTGGAAAGATCGATAGCTGTGTAGTTCAGGATTTTATTACCATATGATCCATTCAGGAAAACAGAAAGATCAAAATTCTTGTAACGGAATGTATTGGTAAAACCAAACGTAAATTTCGGAAACGGAGAGCCCAGGTTCACACGGTCATTCTCATCAATAACACCATCCTTATTGATGTCTTCGTATTTGATGTCTCCTACCCAAGTCGTATTATAGCGGTTAAAAACGCCGTTAGAAGGATAAGATTCGGTTTCGCCGAATTTACCAGATCGTCATAGTCCTGATAAATACCTGCAACTTTATATCCATAGAAGTTGTATAACGACTCACCGATCTTAGTCAGTGAGACGATATCACTCCACTGTCCATATCCTTCGATCTGCGCGGCATCCGTACCATCCAGAGCTACTAATTTATTTCTGTTGAAAGAGATCTGAAATTCCGAATCCCACTCGAAACGACCAGTCAGATTGCGCGAATTCAAGGTGATCTCCAATCCTTTGTTATTGATTGTTCCGTAATTTCCATAAGGAGCAGCCAGAGCAGAAGACACATTACCGCGTGTCCCCATATAAGACGGAAGTTGCAACTGCATCAGCATATCTTTGGAAGTTTTGTCGTACCAGTCTACGATTATTCCCAGCCTGTCATTAAACAAGCTCAGATCAAGCCCGATGTTCCATTGCTCCTGTGTCTCCCACTTGATGGCAGGATTAGCAATATTGGCCTGGCGATAGCCGGTTCCCAATCCGGAATCCATACGGCTGATGGAAGTACCCCACCGATACGAACCGATATTTGAATTACCGGTCTGCCCCCATCCGATCCTTACTTTACCGTTACTGATCACAGAACGCAAAGGTTCAAAGAATCTTTCATTGGAGAATCTCCAGGAAAGCGCAAACGCATGGAACGGTGCCCAGCGATTGCTTGGTCCAAAATTAGAAGAACCATCGTAACGATAGGTATAAGTACCCATATAGCGATCGTCATAGTTATAGGTAGCACGTCCAAAGAAAGAAGACATAGCCGAACTACCGTATCCGAAGGTGATCTGAGGATCTTCTCCCAGGAAAGGATTTTTCACATCATTGGAAGGTAGGTTACTTGTAGAGACCTTCTGGTATTCATAACTGGATTCCCAACATTCCTGTCCTAACATCAGCGAATAACTGTGTTTGTCTATATAACCATTATAGGTTACATAGTTCTTTACCTGCCAGAATGTATTATCGTTTTTCTGAACGGATATACTATTCATATCACGTGACCAGTTTCCATAAGTAACCGCGGGTTTGAAGACTTCCCCTCTGGAGCCACTGAGATCGTAACCAAACTCACTGCGCCAGACTAAATTTTTAATAGGGGTGATCTCCAGGTAGAAATTACCGTTCAATTTGGTTCGATCCAGCAAGATATCTTCATCCAGCGCCATAGCAATAGGATTGATACGAGTATACCCCTCGCGAACTACTGACGCATAGTTACCATCAATATCATAAATCGGAATGTCCGGAGTGGTGAGCAACGAATAATTGATAATACCTGCTTCACTATCTGCCAATCCCAGTTTCTCCTTGGTAGATGAATACATGGCATTTACACCTAACTTGAGCCACTTTTTCAAATCAGCATCCAGATTGACGCGGAAAGAATAACGCTGGAATTCGGTACCAATGATCGTACCATCCTGATCCAGGAAAGAACCGGAAACATAATATTTCACCTTTTCACTACCTCCCTGAGCCGACACCTGATGCTGGTGCATCATCGCATGACGAAATATAGCATCTTGCCAGTTGGTTCCTTTCCCAAGTAAAGAGGGATCTTCGAACTCCACGCGACTATCTACGCCGTTGGTCTCTGCTGCTACCGAGTTGCTGTATTCGGCAAACTCCCGCAGATTCATCATATCAATACGCGAAGCCTGTCGCTGCACACCAAACATTCCTTCATAAGAAAATTTAGCGTCACCCGTTTTACCACGTTTGGTCGTAATAAGAACTACTCCATTGGCACCTTGCGCACCATAGATAGCAGTAGCTGAGGTATCTTTCAGTATCTCCATAGATAATATATCAGAAGGATTAATGGTAGAAAGTGGAGAAATAGTAGAGACACTACCATTACCTAATGAACTGCCCAAGCCGAAATCGGCTCCACTCTGACCCGTGCTTTGTACAATCACCCCGTCAATCACATACAACGGTTCCGCATTGGCATTGATAGTGGCCTGACCGCGTACACGCACAGAGACAGCCGACCCTGGAGCACCGGAAGTCATTACCGAACTAACCCCGGCAGCACGACCTTGCAAAGCCTGGTCGAGGTTGGTTATTACCGATCCCTTGATCTTGTCCTCCCCCACGGAGACAGAGGCACCGGACAGGTCGCTCTTTTTCATCGTACCGTAACCAACTACTACCACTTCGTCCAGAAGTTCGGAGTCTTCACGCATGATAACATTCAACGTGGTCTGGCCGGGACTTAACGTGATTTCCTGTGTCCTATAGCCGATACTGGAAAAAATGAGAACAGAGCTTCCTGCCGGAACGCTTACACTGTAATTACCATCTATATCGGCAATGGTACCGTTGGCGGTACCTTTTACTAACACGTTGGCACCTATCAGACCGGAGCCATCCAGCGCGTCGGTAATCCTACCGGTCACTAAGGTCTGTTGAGCCATCACCTGGCTACCCAGAACGAGCGCCAATAGAAATAACATGATGTTCTTCATATAAATAAATAGATTTAAAATAACTGTTTTACATTTTCACGCCATACAAAAGTAAAGTTTACGTATATAGCAAAAAAATACTATTTTATCATTAAGCAATACTTTCTTCATATTAACTTAATGGGTATTTCATACATATAAACAAAAGGAATCAGGCCATAGATCCGGATGCTCTCACAAACCATGTACGGGCAGAAGGGCTGCGCCAGAAACCCACCTATCACTCCCTCAACCGTACACAGCTACGTATTAACTTCTTTTGTTCTTACAGCCAGATATATGAAAATATCAATGATACATTTTTATTGGTATTTCTCAAAAAACTCCATGCGGGTCTGCCACCAGCTATCGGGTGTATTGTGTCCGTTGAGCGGATAAATATGATACTTTTTTTCTGAAGTGATACGATTGTAACCGGAGAAATTGGTGTGTGGCGGGCACACTTCGTCCTGTAGCCCTACTCCTATGATCACCGGGCACTCGATCCAGGCGGCCAGGTTCTTGATATCGAAGTAAGAAAGGGTCCGGTACATTTCTTCGTCGGATAGTCCCAATTCACGCTGCTTGTTCAGTACAGGCTGAGCGGGCCAGTGAACAATACGGAAATAATCGGGATAATCTGACAGGAACGGAATGGTAGGTCCGATGGCGCGTAGCCGATTGTCTAACGCGGCAGCGGCCATGGAGAAGGCCCCTCCCTGACTGCCTCCTTCGGCGAAGATAGCATCTGTACGCACTTCGGGGCGGGAAGCCACAAAATCGATGGCGCGGATCAGGTCCATAAAAGCTCCGCGGTAGTAATAATGTTCCTTGTTGTCTAAGCCATAAGTGATCCAGTCGCCATAAGTATTTACAGGTTCCTGCAAGGCTTGGCCGCGCACGGAAAGCACAAATTCTACATAACCGGGGGTACCACCGGGCACCCAGGGTTTGGAACCGTAGCCCATATAGGAGATTACAGCGGGGTATTTTCCTTTCTTGGCAGGGACGGAATAGTAACCGGAGATCACTTCTCCACCCAGAGATTTCATCTTTACCAGATAGAGTTTCCGACGGTGGTCCGAAGAATCGGGGATCAGTGTCAGTTCGTATTCAGGTGCCACTTGTGCCAGTTCGGCACGGGCTCTGTCCCAGAACTCCCGCAAGTCGGGCTGCGCGTCGGGCAATGACACGATCTGTTCGGGTTCGTAACCGATATTGAAGCGCTTCACTTCTACTTCTTTTCCCTGGGCCTGCTCGGTGAGCAGGCAACGGTAGAACCCTGGTTCGGGCAGGGAAAAGGCAAACTGCATCTGTGCAGACTCTCCCGAAGCTACTTGCACAGACTGGGAAAAAGTATACAACGGCTCGTGTGTATCCCGGGTAATGCACAACCTTAACGCCGAAGTTGTCCGGACATTGCTGTTGTTCGCTGCTTTCACATCTATACGGGGCTGATCAGGCGCGTAAAACACCCAATCGCTTGTCAATTCTACTTCATAGTCGAGTAAGCTCTTTTCCTCTTCCGTCTGAGCGGAAAGGGAAAGAGTCAGCACCCAACTAATCACCATCAACCAATAAGTATTCTTCATAAGTTCTGAGTTTTAAGTTCTGAGTGGTAAGTAATAAGTTATAAGTAATAAGTTATAAGTAATAAGTCATAAGTACTAAATAGCGCTTGTATTCAGTCCGTAAAACTTATCACTTATAACTTACCACTTAATCTGTAGAGTACTACATCCCGGCCGGGGATAGTTACTTTGCGTACCTTCTTCGTATTACCATCGTCTTTCAAGGTCCACAGATTACGTATGTTGTAGGAAGTGGTATCGAATGCGGTGGAGCGACCGGACAAATCATCGCTCAAGTTGAATTGCTGCCAGTCGATGGTATATTCTCTGGGTTCCGTAGTACGGTTCAGGATACAGAATGCCCAGTCGCCATCGGAAAGTGGTTTGAACCAGAACTCCAGTCCGTCTTCCGCCGCATGCTTGAATCCCTGTATTCCCAACGGGTCCTGATCGATCGCAATCACTTCTTTGTTCAGGATGATCCCACGGGTATCATCGGTCATATTACGCAGATCATTGCCCAGGATCAGCGGAGCCGCCAGCATACACCACATGGTAAAGTGCGCGCGGTCTTCATTCACCGTCATGCCGTTGCCTATTTCCAGCATATCCGGATCGTTCCAGTGACCGGGTCCGGCATATTGGCGCAGTCCTTCCTGCATATCTAAGATCTGCAACACACCGAACGCGGCCCAGGTAGGATACTGATCGATACAGTCGAAGCAGTTGTAGATATCCCCCGTAGTACGCCACATGTGCCCGGTCTCCTGTGCCCATTCCCAGGGCTGATTGTCACCCCATTCACACATACTGAACAGGATAGGCCGCCCTGCCGCATAGAGTGCGTCACGCATCAGGTTGTAGGCCCCTTTGGGATTGATATCTTCCGTCTCACACCAATCATACTTCAGGTAATCGATTCCCCATTTCGCATATTGCAGCGCATCCTGATATTCGTGCCCGAAACTTCCCGGACGTCCTCCGCAGGTCTTGCGGCCGGCATCGGAATAAATACCGATTTTCAGCCCTTTCGAATGTACATAGTCGGCCAACGCCTTCATCCCGGAGGGAAAACGCACCGGATCGGGATGTATAAATCCCAGACTATCACGCTCTCCGTGCCAGCAATCGTCGATGTTCAGGTAGATATATCCGGCATCACGCAATCCGGTCTCTACCAGCATATCGGCAGTCTCCCGGATCAGTTGTTCATCGATGTCACAGGCAAACTTGTTCCAGCTGTTCCACCCCATAGGCGGGGTTTCGGCCAGTCCTTCGAATTTCTGGGCATACAAAGGTGCGTGCATGCACAAAAGTCCCAGACAAAAAGCAAGTAAAATTTTCTTCATTGTATTAGTATAGTATATATGGATAAGATCAGATACATGGTTTTTTATGTAGAGAGATAAAGAGATTTACTGATTTACAATTGAAAATACAAATACGCTAACGATCGGTAACATTTACCTGTAGAGACGCACAGCAGGCGTGCGTCTCTACAGACCGAATGGGAATATATGTCGATCCATTGATTCATAGGATACAAAAAACACGTCACGAAAGCATAGATTTATTGGACTTGTACCGCGGAGACGCACGCCGTGCGTCTTTACAGGTGGATGATAACACTGAGCTACTTGTAGGTTCAACTGTAATTGGCATTGCTGACGGTTAGCTGACTTCGTCGAACGTTGGTTCGTCACTCAGTACATCGTACCTATCTCAGTCTTCTGCTCTGAGCAATTCGTCTCTCACGATCCGTCCCCACTCCCGCAGGTCGCTATCCGTCCATCCGCCTTCCGAAGCGCCTTGTTTCAGGATCATCGAACAAGTCTCTTCCTTGTCGGAAACCGACCAGGCGGCCCAGCTCAGTCCGTTGTTGTGCATCCAGTCGAGCCACCGCTGCCATTCCGCATGATCGATGGGGCCATCGCCGGTAGCCTCCATACCGGCACATTCCGAGACAAAGAGCGGTAGTCCTTTGGCCAACGCATAGTTGCCCCGGTCGCGCAATTCCTGTCCATGGGTAGCGGCATAGAAATGCAGGGTATACATCAGGTTGTCATAGCCCGTGATCGGATCATCGGCAGCAATATGCACATCCTGATCCCAATGGGGAGAGCCCACCAGGATCACGGCATCCGGCTCTATCTCCCGGATCACAGCGATCACCTCTTCCGAATAGGCTTTGACCTGCTGCCAGGAATCTTCTACCGGCTCATTGAATATCTCGTAGATCACATTCGGCACCCCTTTGTACTTCCGGGCCATCTCCGCGAAGAATACTTTAGCCTCTTCCGTATGGATGGGGTGGCTGTGCCAGTCGATGATCACATACACTCCGTTGTCGATAGCCGCATCCACCACCTGTGTCACACAGGAAAGAGCCAGTTCGGGATTCTCTAAGTAGGAATTTTTCAGCATCACTCCCATAGCGGCACGCAGCACTTCTGCTTTCCAGGCATCGACTAAGAAATTTACCGAAGAGGCGTTGTAGAAGCGCGGCCAGAGGTTGTGCCAGCCGTAACTAACCCCTCGCAAAACGACGGTCTCTCCTTGCTCGCCCACTAACTGGGTGCCCCGGACAGAGAGTTTTCCATGAAGTTCTACAGGAGTTTTCTCTGTGGTAACGGTATTTTTTCCACTGGTCGTAGTACAGCAAACGATACTACAGATACATAACAGGCCGATCAGCCCGGATAAGAAGGTAGTTTTCATAAGTATGATTGAGTGTTGAGTTATAAGTGGTAAGTTATAAGTTTTAAGTGGTAAGTACTGTGATCACACAAAAAACTCAAAACTTATCACTCAGAACTTAAAAGTTTCTCATTCGCCGCCCGGATCACTTCAATGGTAGTATCGGTATCAAACACTGAGTTCAATCCCTGTTCTTCCTGGGCCGGATCTCCGGTATAGTCGTCGCCCTTTTGCCAGAAGACATGATCTTCGGCAGGCTGTGCAAAGCCGCCCCAGGCCCAGAAGTTGGCTCCGGCAAACAGGCCGTCGTACAGGTCTTTATCTGTGATCAGACCGAATATGTATTCGTAATAGGCATCGCGTGTAGCAGTGGTACTCTCGCGGGAGAACCGGAACCCGTCACGTGGAAATCCGAACTCTTCCATCACCGTCGGTTTCCGATACTTACGGGCCAGCACCATGTGTTCGTCGATATACGCTTTGCTGTTGGCTTTGGCCCGTTCAAGGCTTTCGCTCAGGCTATCCTGCGGAGCCCAACCCCAGTTGTAGGGCCACATGTGGAAGTTAAGATAGTCAATATTCGCGTCGGCATGTATCTTTTCAAACAGATCTATATCCTGTTCGCAACCATGTTTTCCTTCACTGCCGGAAGAGATCAGATGATTGGCATCGAGCGACCGGATCTGTGCCGCCACATCCGCCATCCAGGTGGCAAAAGCGGGTTTGTTGGCATCGGAGAACGCGCGGGGTTCATTGCCGATCTGCCACGACATAATGGTGGGATCATCTACATATTTTATATGCGTATACCTGTTGACACGTGTGATCATATCTTCCACATACCGGGCAAAAAGAGCTTTGGCACTGTCCGACTGTACAAACTGCTGTACATATTCCATGTATTCGGGCCATCCGTCTTCGGCAGGCACAGGTGCTTTGCCATATCCGGCCCATTCCAAGTACTGGCTGTATCCTCCGCTCCATTCCCAGGAGTTGTTGAGATAGAGCACCGCCACCATATCCCGTTTGCCCATCTCCATCAGCAGATAGTCGAGCCCGGCTAAGATGGTATCATTGTATACACCCGGTGCCACTTGCAGGGTAGGCTCTACCTTAGCGGTGATACCGCGGCTGCCGTCGGATCCCACCAGCACACGCAGGTTGTCGATCCCGATACTCTTCATAAAGTCCAGCTCACGGTGCAGACGCTCCCGGTCACCTCCTTCTCCTTCCGATCCCAGTATAGCACCGTACCAGAAATTAGTACCTACATAATAATACGGTTTTCCGTTACGGATAAACTTCCCGTCTTCAACGCGGATGAACGGATTGGATTCTGTTGGTCCGGAGCCACAGGCGCAGCACAGCCATACTACCAGACAGGTAATAAGAAAAGTTGGTTTTGCCATATATCAGATTTTTAAGTCTTTTGATTAATTGAGACAAAATTAACGCATAATTCCGGAGACTTCCAGTACTTTTTTATCCAATTGATGTACTATTTGAGTCCAGCCTTTCAAAAAGGGAAAAAACGTTATCAAATTATACCCCTCTTCCAAATTATTTTCGTCGGGAAGTCTTATCTTTGACAAAAGAACAAACATGTATTTTCAGAAGAAAGAACAGACGAGCCAAAGGAGTGAAAGGGTATTCCCGCGTCATAAGCCGCATATCGGATTCCTGACCTCCGGGAACAGTCCTTGTTTGGCGATCGGAATCACAAGGATACCTTCTTCGGAAGGTGGCTGGATTTCATACGAATAATTACTTTCCGGTGCAGCCTTTTTGTTCCTTTGTGCTTTTGTCTAAAAAAATTGCATATCATGATACCACCTCTCTACGCAGCAGACAAAGACCGTTACACCGCCGGCATGAAATATCGCCGTTGCGGCCGCAGTGGCATCCGGCTTCCGGAGATCTCCCTGGGTCTCTGGCATAACTTCGGCGGAGTCGATACCTTAGAAAACAGTACACGCATGGTGCACTACGCTTTCGATCGGGGAATCACCCACTTCGACCTGGCCAATAACTACGGACCTCCTTACGGATCGGCCGAGGAGACCTTCGGTCAGATCATGCAGCGTTCGCTCCGTCCCTACCGCGACGAGCTGTTTATCTCTACCAAAGCCGGACACGACATGTGGCCCGGTCCGTATGGCGAATGGGGATCACGCAAATACCTGATGAACAGTCTCGACCAGAGTCTGCGACGGATGCACCTGGACTATGTGGATATCTTCTACTCACACCGGTTCGACCCCAACACCCCACTGGAAGAGACCCTGCAAGCACTCGTAGATATTGTGCGTCAGGGAAAAGCCTTGTATGCAGGTATCTCCAAATACCCGGCGGAAGCGGCCGCGTTCTCCTATGATTATCTCCGACAGCGGGATGTTCCCTGCCTGCTCTACCAGGGACGGTACAACATCTTCAACCGCGAACCTGAATACGAAGGCATCCTCTGTCAGGCCCGGGAAGCAGGCAGTGGTTTTATCGCCTTCTCTCCCTTAGCACAGGGACTGCTGACCGACCGTTACCTCCACGGTATTCCCGCGGATTCGCGTATCGGACGCGGTGGATTCCTCAAAAAGGAACAACTGACGGAGGAGGTGCTCCGGAAGATCACCGCCCTCAACCAAGTAGCCGCCCGTCGCGGACAGACGCTGGCGGAGATGGCATTGGCCTGGGTATTGAAAGATGATCTGGTGACCTCGGTGATTATCGGAGCCAGCTCCGTGGAGCAGATGAAGGATAACCTGAAAGGGATAGAGAATACAACGTTCCTGGCAGAAGAACTGGCGGAGATAGACAAGGTCACGGGCTGAGCCTCTCTCTGAACGCTGTGATATAGCTACATCCAGAAAAATACAGGATGATCAGAGGATCTATATAAGTGTGGATGGACTATCTTGTATCTATATGAACACCCTATAGTGACCAATCATGCCTTCCTGATTTGTTCCACTATGTCGGGAAGGTAAAGAGAGCGAAGGGAACCGTAGCGAACGACACACTGGGGATATAAAATTGATATATTTAAAATCACCCTGTAAGGGGAGATCTACAGTAAGAAATCTTATGATCGGGGAATGATCTCCTGAGCCAGATCTGCCCTTACAGGGTGTCAACGATTGTGCATCTTGTAATTACCCAGGGTGCCACTACGTATTTCCACACCATCGTTCCGAAATACTCCGCTTTGCCCTCAATATCCCTGACCCTTGGAAAAGAAAAAAATAAAGAAGACTCTTTCTTACAGACAGAAGGAGGGTGCGAAAAAGCAGCGCATCCCCCACCCTGGACTGAGTCTGCTCCGGAGAAGTGAGTACAGAAGCTCCACCAGTAGCAGATCCGGAAAGAGGCGATGGCCATGAAATCAGGACGAGGTCAGGCGTTCCTGATCTGCTTCCCCGAACTGGCCGGAGGGTGTCAAAGACTACTACCAAAAAGGTTCCGGAGCCTATGTAACCTGCTACGGATTGCATAAGAACCTGACTCAAGTTCCATAAGGATTCGGCTCAAGTTGCATAAGCATTTGACCCGAATTGCATACACACTCCAAGCGAGCTTCATACGTATTCCGAAGCAGACCCCATCGGCAAGTGAGGGTTGCATACAAGTCTTTTTCATTTCACCTCTATATTGAGTTTATATTTTATGCTTCAAAGACAAAAAAGTGCAATACACAAACATAAGCAACTGTTTTTCAGATGACTAATAGAATCCTAAAACATTCTTTGCGGTCTGGTTCATATTTCTGCTGTACAGACTATCTGCCGGTGCCTGGGAAAAGGGAAAATATACAATAATGTACTTTGGTGTACTTTACTACTAAAAGATGTCAGTCTGCAGAAAACGGGGATGGCGGGGGTGGTATCTTTGCTTCTGTGGTCACACCCTGGAATAAACAGATTATTTTATCCTTTCCAACCATTTACCTATGAGTACAAATACAAAGCTACAGGCGATACACTCCAAGCGTTACCGCCTGATCGGAGATCCGACCTCACCGGAGGTGTACCTGCGCAAGCGCAAACCGGGACCGATTAAACGAAAAACTCCGGGAGTTATACCGGGAAATCCGGAAACTGAACAGTAAACTTAATGAGACGCTACAGTGACAATGCAAAGCAGAAGATTGCAAAAGCCGGAAATAAGTGGATGACTATTGTCTTTCCGAATCGTAAATCGTATCTCTTACTTGTTTTCGGCTTTTTTCGTCCTTCTCTTTTTAGTAAACTCCACAACAACCGAAGTATGGGCTTTCACAACGAACTTATTACCGATTTTTACCTCTTTGTCATCCAGCACACTTATCCCGGTAGTATATCCGCGCAGGCGCTCGGCATAGCGTTTCCAGTCGATCTGCACATTCCGGCCCGAAGGATTGATAAACACCCATACTACCTGGTCACGTGTATAGCGGATATAGGCATAGCTATTGTACTCCGGCAGGAAATGTGTAGTTTCGCCCTTATGTATGGCAACTGCCGTTTTGCGCCACTGAAACAATTTGCGGGTATGTGCCAGCAGTTCTTTCTCTTCTTTACTTTGCCGCCGTCCGGTGAAGAGATCTTTATGATCTCCTTTCCAGCCTCCGGGAAAGTCTTTCCGGGCTGCCCCGTGTCCTTTGGAAAGATCGTCCGAACGCATTCCGAACTCCGTACCGTAGAAGAGTTGCGGAATACCCCGCAAGGTAGCCAACATGGTCAGGCCCAGTTTTATCTTATCCGTATGGCCTCTCATGACATCAGTAAAGCGATCTATATCGTGATTGTCTAAAAAGATCATCAGATTTTTCGGGTTGGGATAGAGAAAATCCAGTGCCATAGCCTCATAGATAAGGTTCATGCCGCCATCGAAATCCGAGGTATCTACCGCCAGTCCACTGTGCAGGGCCTCCTGTAGAGGAAAGTCCATCACCGCAGGCAAATGCGACGAGTAGCCGTCTACGTTGGGAGCCATACATTGCCAATAAGAGACGATGGCCGGAGAAGAATGCCAGCACTCCCCCACGATATTCAATTGAGGATATTCTTCCAGGATGCTGCGGGTCCACCAGGCAATACCCTCTTTGTCGTTGTAGGGATAGGTATCTACCCGCAGGCCATCCAGGTCGGCCCATTCGATCCACCAGACATACAGTTGCAGGAAATAGCGTTGCAGGTAGGGATTCTCCATGCCCAGGTCGGGCATACATTCATCAAACCACCCCCGGACGGTTTCCAGACGGTCGTATTCAGAACCGTTGGGATCGGTAATGGTGGCCAGGCGGTAGTTGGAGAGGATCACCTCGCCTTCCTCACAGTGTACCCAGTTGGCAAACGGGCGGTCTGCTATCCACCAGTGCGCCGTACCGCAGTGGTTGGGCACGGCATCCATGATCACTTTGAGCCCGTGTTCATGGGCTTTACCTACCAGTTCCCGATACAGATCATTGTCTCCCAGCCGGGGATCTATGCGGTAATAGTCGGCACAGGCATAGCCGTGATACGAATAGGTCTTCTCATTGTCTAATTGCGGAGGGGTGAGCCAAAGAACGGTAGCTCCCAGTGAGGTGATATAATCCAGATGCCGCATCACTCCGTAGAGATCTCCGCCGTGCCGACCGAAAGGGTCTTTGCGGCGGACGCGCTCCACAGTATCGGGTGTGTTGTCGATGGCCGGATCTCCATCGGAAAAACGGTCGGGCATCAGCATATAGATCAGGTCTGCCGAACTGAAACTTTTACGGGTAGCCGATCCGCGGCGGCGTTTGCCGATCTCGTAACTGAACCGGTTGACTCTTTTGCCCTTTTTCACCTCAAACGTATAAGTTCCGGGTGTAGCATCCGGATGGATGGTCACATCTGCAAAAAGGTAGTTCGGACTCTCTGCCGTATGTACTTTAGTGACACATACCCCCTCTTCCAGTACCTTTACATGGCTTCCTGCCAGGTCCGTACCATAGATCATCAACTGCAAAGGGGTGTGCATGCCTATCCACCAGCTAAGAGGTTCGATACGCTTCACTACTAATTCTTCCTGATCGACTGCTTTTCTCATTTCTTTCTCAGATGCCCTATCACTATTTACTACTCAATCCACCGGTGCGTCCGTAGACCTCACCGGTCACATACGATGCCTCTCCGGAAGCCAGAAATACATAGACACCCGCCATCTCTACCGGTTGCGCGGGTCGCTTCATAGGGGTATCCAGTCCATGACGGGGGATCTGATCATCGGAGTTACCTCCGGATCCCTCTAAAGGTGTCCACACCGGACCGGGACAAACCACATTCAAACAGATACCCTTTCCGATGACCGGTTTGGACAGCGCAAGGCCGAAACCAACCACCGCGCTTTTAGATGCTGCATAGTCAAGCAACACCTTATTGGGTGTATCGTACTCTGCCGAAGCCGTTATCACGACAGAGGAGCCCGGAGACAGATGAGGTACAGCAGCTTTGCACAGATACATGACGGAGAAAACATTTACTTCGAACGTAGTTTGTATCTGACGGGCAGTGAGGTCTGCTATATCTTCCTGTGCCGTCTGCATCCCGGCATTACAAACCAGCAGATCGAGTCCATCCATACGACCGACCGCAAAGTCTATCCCCTGTTTGCACACCTCTTCTTTACGGAGATCGGCAGGCATCAGGTGTATCTTCCGACCCTCTTCCTGAAGCAGGGGCACCAGCGACATACCATCTTCCCTTTCCTCAGGCAGATAAGGGATAGTAACCGCGGTCCCTTCCCGCGCACAGGCAATGGCTACCGCCCGCCCTATACCGGAATCTCCTCCGGTGATCAGAGCCCGACGCCCCTGCAAACGTCCGTAACCCCGGTAAGTTTTCTCTCTACTGTCCGGAAGGGGACGCATACGCGACTGCAATCCGGGGGCTTGCTGCTTTTGCATGGGAAACTCCGTATGCGGGTATTTTTCCAGAGGATCTGTCAGAGGGGTGTTCTTTTCTTTTGGCATGGTAATATGTCCTTTGGTAATGACCTCTTACACACAACAAAAAAAATCGGAATGGTTTGAGTTTATTTTTCACTATATACAGAGAGAATAGAGGAAAAAGGCAGGCATACCACCTTCGTATACAGGTAAAAAAGGCTACTCATCACGAGCAACCAATCTTTGTTAACCTTAAATCTAATACTATGAAAAACACACTACAAATATAAAAGTTATTTTGAAATTCCCAAACTTATATAACTCAAAAACAGATCTTATAACATTGATTAATAGTTTCAGTACCCTTAAGGCGCAAAAGGGATTTTTAATTAACAAAATTAACAATTAATACGGTTCGAAAAGGAGTATGTTCCTTCGGTAAGGTGCGGAAAGGTACCGGAACAACCTCTATCCAGGGTAAGAACAGGGATCAAAGACAAGGAGTGATGAAGGCGCGACCGAAAGAAAGTGGCGCAGAGAAATTCCGGTTGGGTCGTGTAAAATGAACTGTATCAGCTTTGATTTTTCTCCAGGCTCATCGCTCAGGGAGTGCCCAGCGCTGGGGGGCGGGAGCACCCGTCCCGACGAGCGATAGATTTATAAGATTTTAAATCTATCTGCAAATTTAATGGCCAACTCTCCGGCCATAGCTGCCCGGTTTGCCAGGGGCATGGTCTATTTCTTGCGGATATTGCGATAAGCTAAATAAACGAGTTTTTCCAGTGATGTATCATTGGGGAAAACTCCTTTCTTTTTAGTAATCTTACGCACTGGCCTATGATACCCTTCTACTGTATGGGTTGTATAGATCATTCTTCTGATACCTTTCCTATAGTCAAAGTAAGCAGACAGTCTCTCCCGGTTGTTCCGCCAGGACTTTATAACGAGAGGATACTGCCCTGCCCCCATTTCAGTTCCAGTTCATCCGGATTAGCCTGAGCTGGCTCTTTGTTTACCGACTGATAAACTCTCTTTAAGTCTTTTAGAAACTCTTTTTGATGTTTGCTACCTACCTGTTTACAGGAATCAGGGATTGGATGGACGATACAGAGCCGTACCGTGGTCTGGGAAAAGACGCTGGATATGGCATCGGAAAAACCTTTTAAGTTATCCATACTGGCAATGAGTATATCCTTTACACCTCTGTTTGGAAGATCTCTCAGAATGGCCAGCCAGAAATTAGCTCCTTTACTCTTTCAGATATACATACCCAGGACATCTTTACGACCTTCTTTATCAACATCCACTTATAAATAGCACCAGATACAGAACGACCGGATTCATCCATTACCTTGTAATGAATGGCATCCATCCAAACAACAGGATAGACAGACTCTAAGTTCCGGCAGCCTCAAGCCTTGATCTCAGGCAGTACACGCTCCGTTATGGCACTTATGGTATCAGCAGCCGGTTACCTGAGTGTTCTTTCATCCAATCACTGCTCCGGCGGGCACTATTACCTAAAGCGTATAAACCGATGATCCGATCAGCCACACCTTGGGCCAATATCGTTTCCCGCTTCCTCATAAACCAAAGGTTCAAAACCCGAAGTACGATCACCGGGAGTGGAAACGGTTACTTCACCCAAAGGGGTCTGGAACTGTTTACTCATCTTACCATTACGGCCATTGTCTAAACTACCTTCCTCAACGCTTAAGTGGGCATCCATCTCACCTTCCAAGGCAGAATGAAGGATACTCTCTAACAATGGAGCAAAGGCACCCTCTTTGCCAAGTAAAGGCTGACCAGACTTAAGCTGCTCCAGAGCCTTGTGTTTAATCTCTTCAAAATTGAATTCCTGTTCCATAAGAGAAACTGTGTTAGTAAAAATAATAACTTATTTCTTACTAACACAGTTTAAATTACAGTATCCCCAGTCGTACCTACAGGCCAATCTAAGGTTTGGCACTCCATTTTATGGTGCGGATTCGCATCTATGGCAGCATTTGTTCCGCTTTCGCTATCGCTACGTCTGCACTGCACTTACCAAAGGCCGAAGGCTGACGTGCTTACCATACTACAGCAGGTATGGTGTATTACCAGGTATGCCACATCCTATACAACAGTGCCTGTTACACCTGATAAGGTTCTCTGAGATTACTACTCATCTGACCCTGCTCACGCTCCATAAATTAACAAAACATTCATTCCTTTCCCCGTTCTGCCATTCCATCTACCGTTTTTACTAACCGGATGAATTCCCTGCGGTATCCCTGCGGATCCTTATCCAGGCCTTTCTCTGCCAGTTTCACCACTTTATTATATGTAGCCTCTCCTTTGTAATCGGACGAACGAAGCAACCGCCCAAACATAGCCACTGAAGCTGCAAAACGAAAATCTGCTGAGACCCGATCTCCTCCTCCGTCGATGAGAGTCTTTTCTATTTTCCGGCTGGTATCACCGTCAGGATCTTTGTAGCGCAGTTTCACCGTCAGCATCTCGGCTGAAGGATCTGCAAGAATGGGTTGCTGGTGTTGTTGTGTGCTCTTTTTCTGGTATTTCAGATCATCTACTCTACCTACCCAGTTGCTTTCCACACCCACAGGTATCACCTCGTAGAAGGCAGTAACACAATGTCCGGCTCCCATCTCACCCGCATCTTTGGTATCGTCGTTGAAATCTTCCGCCGCCAGCAAACGACTTTCGTATCCCACCAGACGATAGGCCTGCACATGTGCCGGATTAAATTCGACCTGCAACTTCACATCTTTAGCCACCGTACACAGGGTACCACCAAATTCCGTTACTAACACTTTATTGGCTTCCTGCAGATTCTCTATATACGCATAATTTCCATTACCCTTTTCGGCCAGCGTCTGCATGCGATTGTCTTTATAGTTACCCATACCATAGCCAAGTACAGTCAGGAACACCCCAGTTCTGCGTTTTTGCTCGATCAGTTTTTCCAATCCATCCGGTGAAGATACTCCTACATTAAAGTCGCCATCGGTACAGAGGATAATACGGTTGTTACCTCCTTTAATAAAATTTTTCTCCGCAATCTTATAGCCCAGTTGGATACCTGCTCCACCCGCGGTAGACCCGCCCACGGTCAACCGATCCAGCGCTTCCCGGATCTTTTGCTTGTCTGCTCCTGAGGTAGCAGGTAAGACTTCTCCCGCTGCTCCGGCATATACAACGATAGAGACTTTATCTTCTTTCCGCAGGTTGTTTACCAGCAGCTTCAGCGAAGCCTTCACCAGATCCAGTCGGGTAGGTCCCCACATCAAACCGGAGACATCGATCAGGAATACCAGGTTAGAGGCAGGCAGATTTTCATCGGCAATCTCCCTTGCTTTCACTCCCACACGTACCAGACGGTGTTTGCTGTTCCACGGACAAGCACCTACTTCGGTGGAAATATGTACCGGATCGGCACCCGTCGGTTGCGGATAGTGATAGGAAAAGTAATTGATCATCTCTTCAATACGCACAACATCCGCGGAAGGGAGCCGGCCGTTGTTGATGTCGCGACGTACCATACTGTAGGCAGCCACATCTACATCCGCTGAAAAAGTAGAAAGCGGCTCTCTCCATACATCCATAAAACCATTTTCCTGTATGGAGTTGTACTCTTCATTCTGCACGCGGCTATAAGCAGAAAGAGCAGGCGCGGGAGCAAGGTATGCGACCGGGGCCGCAGCCACTCCTTCCGCGATGGATTTAGACCTGCGTGATTGCCTTCCTTTTGACTGAGCAGTCACCGATGAAACGGAGGCTGTCATAGTAGCTTTCTTTACAGGTGTATAGGAGACCACCACTACTTCTGACAACAGCTGGCTATCCTCTTCGAGTTCTATGTTCCATACGGTTTGTCCGGAAGAGATTTCGACCTGCTGTGTGACATATCCGATATAGGAGATGACCAGGACTTCTCCCTGCTTCACCCGGATAGCAAAACTCCCGTCAAAATCAGTGATCGTAACCCGTGTACTATCCTTCACATAAACCGATGCCCCGATAAGTGGCTGTTTATCGCTTGCACTACAGACAGTTCCTATCAGCCTGAAGGTTTGTGCCTGTACCGGCAACGTCACAAATACATATCCCAGAATCAGGAATATATACACGCTTAATCTACTTGTTTTCATACTGTATCGTTTAAAATGAATTTATTGAACTTCTCATCCGCGTTTTCCTTATGGATGCAATAAACCGGAGAATTCCATAAATCATTCATTCTTTTTTTTAATTTTGCTCAGAAATAATTGAAAATACATCCGGCAACAGTGTACACGCGGCACGACTTCATAGCAACTACTACCTGGAGATGAAGTTCCGTAAAGAGGTATACTGTGCAGTATATAAAGGTATTCTTTATAACGTATCGGATGAAACGCTAAAAAACACGCTGCATTTGTCATTCTCCGGAAACATATCGAAACTGACCGACGAGGAACTGTTGCAACGCTACAGGGAAAGTGGTAAGACCGACTATTTCGGAGAGTTGTATAACCGCTATCTGCCTCTATTGTACGGAGTATGCCTGAAATACCTCCGGCAAACGGAAGCTGCCCAGGACGCAGTGATGCAATTGTTTGAAGAACTGATGCCTAAAGTCTGTAAGTACGAGATCGGCAATTTCCGCACCTGGTTGCACAGTGTGGTACGGAATCACTGCCTGCAACTACTCAGACAGGAACCCAAAGAGATTTCACTTGATTTCACACTTTCCGTTATGGAATCGGAAGAGTTTCCGCATCTCTATCTGTGGGAGGAAGAGCAGCCGGACGAAGAAAAGCTGGTAGCTCTGAACCATTGTCTGGAACGATTGCCGGACAAACAGCGAGTGAGTATTGTACATTTTTATATGGAGGAAATGTCATACGCCGACATCGCGGAAAAAACAGGCTACGCCGTAATGCGGGTAAAAAGTTATATCCAGAACGGAAAACGTAATTTAAGTATCTGTATAGAAAAGCATCTGAAATGAAACTGTTGAAATACATACAAGGTTTCCACAAAGGAAAAGAGGCTCACCGCATCGAAAAAGAGGCGATGCGCGATCCTTTTCTGCGGGAAGCTCTCGAAGGCTTCGACAGTGTGCCGGATGATCATCTGAAACAGATCGAAGCACTCCGCAGACAGGTAGAGATCCGTAGCCAGGGAAGCAACCGCCAGCGTCTGCTCTGGGGATGGGGCATCGCGGCCAGCCTGTTTGTCTGTGCTTTCCTGGGAGGATATTACCTGCTTCAACCGCAGCGATGGCCAGACACGGAATTCGCCCTGGAGAGAGATACGCTGCATCGGCCCTCACCACTGATGACCCCTGCCGCGCCGGAAGAGCGGGTAACCCGGACCCGGGAACCGGAACGAAAGACCGCGCCCTTGCCTGAACAGCCAAACGAGAAAAAGGCTATGACTGCCACCCTCACCCCCTCCTTTACAGATGTTATCCCTGATACACAGGAAATAAGAGCAGAAAACAGGACGGAGCCGCAGGAAAACAGAAGGAGTGAAAATCAGCAAACTCCGCCTGAGGGTAAAGAGGAGCCCGAAGAACAGGTATCCGACTCCGGACTCCTGCCGGAACAACCGGAGAGATTAACCGCTATCTCTCCAGATCCCGCATCTCCGGACATTCACAAGATCCAACCGGTAAAATGGATCTCCGGAAGAGTGGTCAGCGCGGAAAACGGGGAACCTATTGTGGGAGCCAATGTCGCCATAGCAGGCACACAAAAAGGAACCATCACAGATATAAATGGCTATTTCGATATAACCACCAATGAGGGAGAGCGGATACAGATCAGTTACATTGGTTACGATCAGGTATCTCTCCCCCTGGACACTACCCGAATATTAACCATCCAATTGCATGAAGATGTACAGACACTGGATGAATTGGTAGTGACCACCTACGGACGTATAATTAGAAGAGACATGACCGGTTCGGCTACCCGGGTAAAGGGCATTACTCCCAGACCGGTGCCAGGAAAACGGGCTTACAGAAAGTACCTGAAAGAAAACATCCGGCTACCTGACACCGGAGCATGCGCAAAGGTAAAAGGAAAAGTCGTGCTTTATTTCTTTGTCAATGAGCAGGGAAGACCTTACCATATCCATGTCCGGAAAGGGCTGTGTCCGCAGCAGAATGAGGAAGCCATACGCCTGGTAGAAGAAGGACCCGACTGGCGTCCGGGAAATAAGAAGGTCAGACTGAGTATACGTTTCCGGCCTCTTCCTATTGAAGAATAAGAACAAGGAAGCCTGCGGATGTGTTCCCGTCTGTAGACGGTACAGGGGAAACAGCCTCCTCCGTCTTTTCTCAGCACCCGCTTTCAGAGAAAAAAATACAACCGCAGCGAAAAGTGAGCTCAACCACTGAGGCGGTTCGGTCAGGAATATACTTTTTATATAGTATCCATATGAAAAAAGCAGTGATTGTCGGAGCCACTTCCGGCATAGGAAAAGAAGTGGCTCTTTTACTGATCCGGGAAGGATGGCGCATAGGCATCGCGGGCAGACGCGAAGAAGAGTTGAAAGTATTGCAGGCTTCTGCCCCTGACCAGGTAGAATGGCAGGTATTGGATGTGACCCGGGAAGAGGCGGCAGCGCATCTGCATACACTGATCGGAAAGCTGGGAGGTATGGATCTCTATTTCCACAGTTCGGGGGTTGGCTATCAGAATCCGGAACTGAAGGCAAAGGAGGAAATACAGACGCTCCGGACCAACGGAGAGGGGTTTACCCGGATGATCGTTGCCGCTTTTCAATATTTCAAAGAGCACGGCGGAGGACATATAGCGGCCATCAGTTCCATTGCCGGAACCAAAGGGCTGGGACTGGCTCCGGCCTATTCGGCTACCAAACGTTTTCAGAATACCTATATAGATGCACTGGATCAACTTTCCCGCATGGAGACACTGAACATTCGGTTCACAGATATCCGTCCGGGGTTCGTAGCCACTCCTTTGCTGAAAGAGGGGCACTACCCCATGCAGATGCAGGCCGGCCAGGTGGCAGCACATATTGTGAAGGCCCTGCGCCAAAAAAAACGAGTGGTAGTGATTGACTGGCGCTATGCCATACTCGTCTTTTTCTGGCGCATGATCCCCCGATGGATATGGGTGAGAATGCCTGTAAAAAACCAGTGATCTACGATACAGAAAGGCGGGTAACCTCCGGAAATCCAGTTCTGTTTTGTAGCCAGATCGGATAACCTGCCTCTGCAACAGACAACCTATCTTTGCGGAAACGACGGAGAGCACCTGTTGTACTTCCCTGACTTCCTCTCTGATTACGCCAAGAAGCCTTTCTACAGATGGCATCAGGAGAGAACAAGGGGAAAGGAGGATCAGCCAACCATCTGGTCCGGCAGGCGGAAAGAACATACAACTACGCAGAGAGAATTGCTTTCTGCGCTATATATTCACTCGGAGCCTTTTTACAGGTTGACTTAGCCAGTCGTTGGTTGCGGGTCTCATGTAAAAAAGCTCCTAAATAAACAAACATGATGGAACAGAAATTTTGCCAGAGTTGTGCTATGCCTCTGGATGACGTGGCTTCTCTGGGTACAAATGCCGATCAGAGTAAGAACGAAGAGTATTGCTGCTATTGCTACAAAGACGGTGCGTTTACCGCAGACTGTTCGATGGACGAAATGATCGGACATTGCGCCCAGTACGTAGAGGAATTTAACAAAGACGCTGAGAAGAAACTGACCCGGGAAGAGGCTATCGCACAGATGAAGATGTATTTCCCCCAGCTCAAACGCTGGAAACAGTAAAGAACATTTTGTGCGCTGAACCACCTCGTATGCTGTACCAAAGTCAGAATGATCTTGTCGCCCCGGCGGCAGGCAACTCCCTACTCAGGTACAGCATATCCTGTGTATTTCTGTCAGGGATACCCACACGGTTGTATCTACCGCGATACGGGCACCGAACGCTGTACAGTGCGCACCGCTATAACCCGACGGGAACTTTTTACCGGGAGAACTTCCGTACGGGATTGCCTACCCAGATACAGGTGTATACCCCTGAACCTTCTCAGTAACTTTCGCTGTTCCGGCTATCGGAAAGAGTATCGCGGTTGCGATGGAGCCACGCTACAGCATATGAACAGGTAGCAAGGGGTTCCAGGCCATTCGATACCGCATATTCACAGGCCGCCCGTACCAGAGCGGAGGCAATGCCGCGGCCTTCCAGAGGTTCGGGAACGAAAGTATGGGTGATCACTAATTTATCATCTTTTAAAGCATATTCTACCAGTGATTTACGTCCTTCACATTCTACAATAAAGCGTTGACGATCCGCATCGTGCGTCACATCATATTTTTGCTGATTTTCTTTATTCATACTCCCACTTTTTGGATGTACCCAAAAAACCCTTAAAGGTACCAAAAGGATGGAAAAAGAAAGATATTTTAAATTTATTTATTTTATCCCGCAGGTAAAAACGATGTTCATTTTCCGGGAAATTTTCTTTTTGAGTGTGTCTGAATACCACTCGTTTTCATCCTTCTAAAAAGTATTAATTCTCCACACTACCGAAACTTTTGATACCAGAGGACTGTTTCTGTAAAGGAGACAAGCGGGGTGGAGAATCGTGCCATGCACACGCAGAAAAAGAAGGGATAAAAAAGACGAAAAAAGTTCTTTTTTCCCCGGAAACACTTACAGTCAGAGGAGGTACGAATAATTTAGTATCTTTGTCTGCCTGAACAAAATCCGTTGCGACACACACAGGATCGAAGCACCGGAAACAGCGTATCTGGCCACGCAACTGGCACATACCCGGATCAGGAAAAAAGGTATGGAAGTATATGCCTACAGTTCTCCGCACAAATTCGCCTGGTTTCATGGCGATCCGCAGGAATATACGTGGCGGCTGGCAGATAAAAAGATCACCGCGGTACGTCTGCAGGAAGGTAGGGTGTAAATCACCACAGGCAAAGATACCCGTCTGTTATGTACAGACGGAGTGAACCCGCGCTACATAGAAGCGGGTGAAAAGCTACCGGGCAAACACCCGTTACCGGTTACTGGGGAGGATGAAAACTGTATCATGGCATCGGTGCGTATGTACGGAGGCGGTAAGAAGCAAACCGCAAAAAGAGAAAGACAGGCCGTACAGACAGATACGCAGTACGCTGACAGAGCGGTGGCAGGCAGGAGGCAGAAACTGCGAAACGGACCTTTTCGGCAGCCCCGGAAGGTATGTGCCTTACCTGTCGAAAGATACGACAGGCAAGTCGTGTCCGAAGCGCGAAGAGCCGATACGAACAGAGAATTACCCGGGAGGAAACATTTACTATAGCAGCAAATGTCAGCCTCCCTGAAACCAATATAAAAAATGAAGAATATCTGGAATCATACGGGGTTTACCTTAGGCATCGTGCTGCTGGCAGCAGCCTGTCTGGGCGGTAGTCATACCCAACTCAGTGAACAGGAATCGGTGAAATCGGAGATAGCCTCTCCAACCATGGCCCCCAACGTACCGTCAGTGGCTACCTTTGCGGGAGAGGAACTGGACCTCACCCGTTACGACCTGCGTGAGCGGATGGATCGTGAACTGATGTCTTTCACCTATACGCATTCTACCACCATGCTGATGATCAAACGCGCCAACCGCTACTTCCCGGTGATAGAACCGATCCTGAAAGCCAACGGCATACCGGACGATTTCAAGTACCTGATGGTGATCGAAAGCAACCTGAATACGCTGGCACGCTCCTCGGCGGGTGCCGCGGGATTGTGGCAGTTCATGCCGGAAACCGGCAAGCAGTTCGGACTGGAGGTGAACAACAACATCGATGAACGCTACCACGTGGAGAAAGCTACCGTAGCAGCCTGTAAATACCTGAAGCAGGCCTACGGACGCTACAACAACTGGCTGTCGGTAGCAGCCTCCTACAATGCCGGACAAGGCCGGATATCCGGAGAACTTACCAAACAACTGGCCGACCGCGCCGTAGATCTCTGGCTGGTAGAAGAGACCTCACGCTATATGTTCCGCATCTTAGCTGCCAGGATGGTGATCGGCGAGCCTCAGCGGTATGGTTTCCTGCTCAAACGCGAACAACTCTACCCGCCTTTACACTACAGGGAAGTAACTGTAACCAAAGGGATCGCCAGCCTCGCAGATTTTGCCAAACAGAACGGCATCACCTACCGGGAACTGAAAGATGCCAATCCGTGGTTGCGACAGACCAATCTGGAAAACAAAAGCGGACGCACGTATAAACTCCTGATCCCAAGCCAGGAAAGTATGTATTACGATCCCCGACAGATCAGGCCGCATGAAAAGAACTGGGTAATTAACTGAAACAAACACACACGATACGATGAAACTGAAAAAACACATAGAGCGGTTTCTTCACAACGAACCGCTGAAACGAAAACTGTATGTGATTATATTTGAATCGGACACACCCGGCGGGAAACTGTTCGATGTGGTACTGATCGCCTGTATTATTACCAGCGTGATCATTGTAATGATTGAAAGTATGGAGACGCTAACCCCGCCGGTGAGCCGTCTCTTTATTGTGCTGGAGTATATTTTTACCGCTTTCTTCACCCTGGAATATCTGACACGCATTTATTGTTCGCCCAATCCACGGCTGTACGTAACCAGCTTTTTCGGAGTAGTGGACCTGCTCTCTACCCTTCCGCTGTATCTGGGATTCGTATTCCCTACAGCCCGGCATCTGGTAGCGATCCGGGCTTTCCGCCTGATCCGGGTATTCCGTGTATTCAAGCTGTTCGGCTTTCTCAGAGAGGGTGAAATGCTATTGAACGCTATACGCGCCAGTATGCGGAAGATCACTGTCTTTTTTCTTTTCATCGTGGTACTGGTGGTGGTCATGGGAACATTGATGTACATGATCGAAGGTACCCAGCCTGAAACACAGTTCAACAACATTCCCAACAGTATATACTGGGCCATTGTCACCATGACTACCGTGGGATACGGAGACATTACTCCGGTGACCGCGGCCGGACGCTTCCTGTCGGCTTTTGTGATGCTGATGGGATACACGATCATCGCCGTACCTACCGGTATCGTATCTGTGTCCATGATGCAGGAACAACGCCGTCTGGATCTGAAACGTTGCCCTGCCTGCCGCAAAGAAGGGCACGAAGCCAGCGCGCTGTATTGCAAGCATTGCGGAGCCGACCTGAAGGAGATGCGGGAAACCGAACCGGACTAAAACCGGGACATCTTTTCAGAAGTGCGATCCTTTTATTCTTCTGTCGTCTCACGATCGGACAAAAGAACAGAATATCTGTCAGGCAAAGTCAATGGAACAGATTTATTTTATCCGCCCGCTCTTTATCAGATCCAGTACATACAGGATCTCCGCGTTCGGGTCAAAGTCATAGGCTCCGTAATCTTTCCATCGCATCGGAAAATCGGGCATGTATACGTTTCCTTTTTCGGGATCCTGAGGAAACATGATCTGGAGCGCATTGGAAAAGCTGCCACTGATCTTTGTATGAGGGAGTTCGAACGGGGTGACCTCCATAAACGTATTGCCGGCCTGTGCGGCGGGTACACCTGCCACAGTGGCACCTCCGATCTGCGCCAGAAAGTACATAAAATGATAGGCCGCACTGAAGGTAGCAGGAGAACAGAGCACAATCACATGAGGTTGATACAGAGGAACCCCCTGAAGATCTTCCGTATGCTCTTTCCCCATCCCCTGATAGGTGATCAGAGACAGATTCATCCGTTTCTCTTCCAGAGATTCGTCCGAGGTCTGCATCAGGGATCCAAACAGAAAATCTCCCCATTGACAGGCGGTGCCGTATTTTTCATTGTACGCTTCGATCGAATCCAGACCCCATTTTTTCAGCAGCAACGGCGATAAGATACGGTTGTATTCTCCCTGGTCTTTATACTCCAGATAGGCATCTCCATACAACATATAAAGCAGGGGAAGGCACAACGGTGTCATTCCGCCTCCATTGGTTCGCAGATCAATAATCAGATATTCCGCCTGCTGTGACTTCATGACAGACAACAGGTCGGCAAACGTATCATAGATACCCGGAATTCCCAGATAGGCTTCCTGCGGATCTTCCGGTTTTTCCCGTTTCAGATAATATTGATAGATCTGATCCATCATGGACTGTGAATAGGAAACGACAGGGTCCATATTCCCGAAAACCTCACGGGCTGTCATGGAGTTCCACCGGAGATACCCGGTATCGGGCGCAAGCATCTGACCGTACAACAAGCCATTCTCTTCCGACAAATTCACCTTTGATTCTCTCTTTACCCGATCCAGGCTATCCTGAAAAGGCATCTCTACCTGAAGGATCTCGCCCGCGGGCGACTGTAGCGTAAACGTCAAGCCCTCTTTTTTCCCAAACAGAGAGGCGGCCATCTGTAGATTCCACAACCGATAGCGCAGTTCCAGAAAAGCTCCGTATCTGTTCTCAACAGGTTCTAACTTACCTACTTCATACAAAAGGGAATCTACCGTCTGTCCCTCAACCGCTAAGAGTTTATGTCCGATATAAGAAGTAAATCCCGGATTGGCTCCGCTCACAAACAACCCGTCAGTGGCTACCTGGAACACAAGCGGATTATACTTCTCAGGATTCGTTTCATCCGTCTGTCCGGCATCGCGTCTGACCCAGGAATGCGCGTCGCCCAGCGGAACGATCAGTCCCGACAATAACTCCGTAAACTCTTCTAAGGTCGTATCTTCTGTGAGGGTAGCACGCGCCTGCTGTACAGCCTTCATAAAGTAAGACCTTCCTCCATACGCCGTATACGGATCGGGATGTGTCTCCTGAAAGTACTTCACAAAAGTATGGAAATCTTCCAGCCAGATCTCTCGGGTGTATTTCTCCTGGGAATGCAGAACTGAGACCGCAAAAAGTAAAGCGAAAAAAAGCAGCATGTGTTTCATCATTCGTTTCATAGAATCTATTTTTATCAAAGATCTTGATCTATATTTATGACCTGTATTCCCAATCGTACATCGCAATTGACTTTGTTGCCTGTTGGTTCAGTAAATCGTACATCTTTCATTGTTTCTCCGTCAGGTATTTCCAGTACCGCACAGGCATATCCTGCCGTTGCTTGCGCGGATTGATCCGCTCCCGGATGGCAATGGATCTGAAATAGGTTTTCCAGAGTTGCTGAAACAATTTCTCATCCCGGTCCATCATGGATTCATCCAGCATACCGGTCACTAAGTGAGAAGCTTCTCCTTCCAGAGTCACTTCTGTCACCTCCGTCAGATCGTAGTAATAACCATACCTGCGCTTCATATCATAGATCAGCCATTTCTGATCGGCAAAGCGATCTTTGAAATGAGGGATCACCAACGGAAGTACATTGGCGGCGGGTTCAAAAGCCGCGAAATAGGTACCGTCTCCGGCTTTCTGAAAACGCGCGAACTGCACTAAAGCATGACGTTCACGCCCTACCCTTTTCCAGATACGGGCCAGTTCCAGTACATCCGGATCTCCGAAATTGCCCTCTACCGACCGGGGAGAATCCAGTGTTTTGCGAATGTACCGGAACTGGATCATTCCTATTTCGGGAAGTTCCGACAGCCAGCTTTGTGTGAGGCAGGTCAACGCTCCTCTCGAAAGGCGTTTCTGCAACGATACCCAGACCCGTCCCGACTTCTCTTCATCTGTGACCACCTCTACCAGCTCGTCATAGAAAAGAGGTACAGTCTCTTCCGGTCCCAGCAACAGATCCGGAAACGTACGACGGAAATAGGCATCGAAAACAGCAGTCAGCAATCCGTCGAATGTGCGGTCGTAAACAAAGATGTTCATTCGTCGTCGGTAAACAAAAGTTTCAACTGCCGCTCATCTTCCTGTTTTTTGGGACGAGGAACCAGCAAGCCTCTTACGGTCTGCGGAGAAAGTTCGTGTACGGTCTTTGCCGGAAGTTCGTGGCAGGTAATGAAATACTGCGCCTTCTTCATCACCACACCGATCTTTTTCAACTGGTAAAATCCCAACCGGGAATAACGCCGCGACACCACAATGAGCTTAGCCGACTTCACCCCGATACCCGGCACCCGCAGAAGCATCTCGTAATCCGCGCGATTCACATCTACAGGGAACTGTTCCGGATGCCTCAACGCCCAGGCTAATTTGGGATCTACCTCCAGGTCCAGATCCGGGAACCTGTCGTCTACGATCTCATCTACCCGGAACTGATAAAAACGCATCAGCCAGTCGGCCTGGTAAAGCCGGTTCTCACGTACCAGCGGAGGTTGCTTGAGTGCCGGCAGGCGAGTGTCGTAGTCATTGACAGAAACATACCCCGAATAGTAGACACGTCGCATGGTGGGGCGTTTGTAAAGCGCCGAAGAGAGAAACAGGATGTCCTTGTCTGTCTCCGGAGTAGCCCCCACGATCACCTGCGTACTCTGCTCTGCCGGAGCGAAACGGGGCGCGTGACGATACTTCTTACGCTCTTCATTACTTTCCAGTACCCCCTGCTGGATGTAACGCATGGGCTGGAAAACACTCTGGAAATCTTTTTCCGGTGCCAGGTGTCTGAGGCTTTCTTCTTTGGGGATCTCCACATTCACGCTCAGACGATCGGCGTACAGGCCGGCCTCGTTCACCAACTCCCGGCTGGCTCCCGGAATGCTCTTCATGTGGATGTATCCGTTGAAACGATGTACCTGACGCAGGTCTCTGATCACCCGCACCATCCGCTCCATCGTGTAGTCCGCGCTGCGTACCACTCCCGAGCTAAGGAACAACCCTTCGATATAATTCCTCCGGTAGAACTCCATGGTCAGATCTACCAGCTCCGTCACCGTCAGGGTGGCTCTGGGACGATCGTTGCTTCTGCGGTTTACACAATAGGCACAATCGTATACACAATGATTGGTGAGCATGATCTTCAGTAAAGAGATGCAACGACCGTCTTCGGCAAAACTATGGCACACCCCCATTCCGCCTACGGTATTTCCTATACCCCCGGCTGTATGCTGCCGTCTGGTACCGCTCGACGAACAGGATACATCGTATTTTGCCGAGTCGGCAAGTATCTTCACCTTATCCAGAACACTGGCTTTCATCTGATCTTTATCCCTGTAGTCACTGATTCACGTTCTTTCCCACAGTCTCCCGACACGGAACGTCAGGAGACAAAAAGGTATTTTCCCTCTATATAGTTACAGTTAAATCCGCGATCACCCGCGATGTGTTCCTTTTCCATTTCCTGAGAAAAACAGTCAGCCCAGTCAGTAATCGCAATACCTTCTTTCGCCAAAAGTAAACATAGCATCGGAAAATATCAAGTAAGGAAGACAAAAGTTACAGGCAATTTTTCAACACCCTTCTGATAAGGTATTCCGACAGGGACTCAGGATGTATACAGGCTCTATTTTCCCCGCCTCAACACCACCGGCATCCGGCAAGCGATCACACCGATCCGACAAATCATCCCTCTGCCAACAACAACTGTATAGCCCGGATCCCAGGGTATCGGCTACAGATCCGGTAGCCATCAGACGCGGCACGGAAGGAAAAAGACTGAAACTGAAAAAAGCGAAAGCACCCTTACTGACACACCCGGATCTGTCTTTGTCTGTACCACAGCCCTAAACACCGATTGACAGACCGCGCCGGAAATGCCTCCGACAGCTGTCAGCCACACGAACCAGATAAACCCGCTGGCGGGCAACCCGCCGGAACACAGGACACTAAGCCCGGTGTGTATATACATCAAACTCATCCCAGACAAATGTCCGGAAGAAAAAATACACAAACAACGTTTAAACCATCGGGATCCAATACAGTCCTATATCACAGATGAACCTAAGCAAAAGAGTATCTGTACAGATCAGCGCCTATCCACTTTGTACGCAGATAAGACAGGGATTCATTTATTTGATACTTACTATTACCGGCTTTTTTATTCAACGAAGTAAATGAGCTGGCAAATAAAACCAAAAACACAATGAGACATTTAACTATTCCATTCGTTATTGCCCTATGTATGATCCAATCCGGAAATTTACTTGCGGTGGAACACCTCCCTACAGAATCTGAAGTTGCTCAGAAACGCTCTAAAACTCCCCACGCCGCTAATCAGGACAACGTGTATGTAACGGACAACTTCACGGTGTATTACCGTGGAAAAGCGATCAAGGGTGCTCATGCCTCTTCCTTTGAGAATGTAGGAGAAGGATACGGTAAAGACAACCGCTATGTATATTACAACGGCGTGGCCATCAAAGGCGCTTGTACAACGTCATTCAAACAGTTGGGAGGAGGATATGCCAGAGACCGTTCGAATGCTTACTACGCGGGCGCAGTCATCCGGGGAGCCTACGCTTCCTCTTTTGAATACTCCGGCAAAGGGTATGCGAAAGATAACCGGAATGTCTATTACAACGGTAAACTGACAAAAACTCCGGACAGACGGTCAGACACCGGACATCCCTCTTCCGCTACGCTGACCACTCTGGGAGGAGGCTACTCCAAAGATAGTTTCCAGGTTTATTATGAAGGGAAACCGACAAAGGAGGCTACGGCTTCCTCCTTTCTGAGTTTAGGAGACGGGTATGCCAGAGACCCCTGGAAGGTATTTTACCGGGGAGAACCCATCAAAGAGGCCACCGCTACTTCTTTCCAATACCTGAAAGACGGCTATGCCAGAGATCCCTGGAAAGTCTTTTACCAAGGGAAAGTCATGAAAGAGGCTACCGCTACCTCTTTTCAGGTATTGACAAACGGATATGCCAAAGATGCCTGGTATACATTCTATAAAGGGGAAAAGACTAAATAATAAAGAAAAACAGCCCGGCGGCCTCCGGGACGTTACGGAAAGCCGATCACTTGGTCTGCGTATTTTTTCTGATCTCTGAGATCTGATGTCTGTTTTCCGACAGCTTTTTTATCGCGGAAAACAAAATCAAAGATCGTGAAACAACCCAGTCGGGGCAACCCACCCGGCCCATTTTGGTTACCCGTTCACTCCGGTAGGGTTACCAGCTGACCCGACTGGTGATCCGATTCCTATACGGTGCCGCCAGCAGCCTATCTTTAGGATAAACAGACCGCCTGTGCCACTACCGGCCAATCGTGTAAAACCGTTTATAAGAAGAATACTTTTTCCTCATGAAACCTGTCTGACAGACCGTCCATTTCCCATGCACAGATCTGTGGTATATCTGAAAGATCCGGACAGGTTTGTCTCTACTCTCAGCTTTCACTATATTTGCATCTGCAAACCAGACAGAGAAATATGAACGCGGAGGAGTTGAAGAAGCAGGCGGGGTTAACGGAAAAAACCAATCGGTCTTTTCTGAAATCCATCCGGAAAGGACGTGCCCGGGAACTGGACGATAAGATACATCTTCTTCATAAAGAAGAGTTCGAACAGACAGATTGCCTGAGCTGTGCCAATTGTTGCCGTACACTGGGGCCTATGGTCACCGATAAAGATATTGAAAAGATGGCCCGTGCTTTACGCATGAAGCCCGCAGCAGTGATCGGGAACTACCTGCAGGTGGATGAAGACGGTGATTATGTATTCCGGCAAATGCCTTGTCCTTTTCTGGGAGCAGACAACTGTTGTCTGATCTATGAAGACCGTCCCAAAGCCTGCCGGGAATATCCGCATACCAACCGTAAACGTTTTTTGCAGATCGCCACACTTACGGTGCGTAACGCTGCTACCTGCCCGGCCGTATACCGTATGCTGGAAAGACTCAGAAAAGAATTCTGAAAAACAGCGTGAAAGCCTTTCGGCTTTCACGCTGTTTGCGTCAGCCCTACTGAGGCCTATCCTGTATGCTACGGATACAATTTCCGGAGATCTTCCGTGTAGCGTGGCCCTACCTGTAAAGATGCCTGTCGGGGTCCATATAATGATCCCGATACTTCCTTATCTCCTGTTTGTCCAGACGGTGAAACGCAAAAACAAATCCCATATCAAAGATATGCAATACAATCAGGTCGTTCTTCTCCGAATCTATCCACTGCAACGTATCCAGGCGCTGATAGTGCGTAAAACAATGGATGAGATAAGGATTGACCGGTGTCTCCATATCTACCTGAAAGAAAGCTTTTCTACATTTCACTCCCTTCTGTCCGTGATATTTCCAGGGAATGATAAATTTGATCTCATTGCCATGAGTGGTTCCACACTGTATATAACACGTTTGCAACGTAGGATCCGAAACAGTTCTGACCTCTTTTTGCCCCTGTTGTTTCAATAGCGCTTCTATCGTGTCATACGAATGGTCTAAGTTTTCCTGCAAAAGAGCAAAATCACGCGCTATGCGATTTTCTAAATTTTCTACACCCATACTACCTCCTTTTCCTAAGAGATCTGTAGCAGACACTTTTTCCCGGAACGACAAAAAGGTGTGATATCCTCACCAGGCCGTTCCCAAGGTATCGCCAAACACCCGCGTACACATAGCCTGATGGAATCACACCTTTGTCAGGTGAAAAATGATCTCAGCATGATGTGTACGCACTTCCGGACAATTGGCGATTTTAGGGAAAGTGCTGTCTGATCTTTTATGTATGTTCTTGTTTTGTTTTCATCGTATTCTATTAATTTCTACACAAACATAGAACTATTATTTAATATTCCAAAGACTTTACCTGATTTTTGTTATAAAAATACCACAAACCGGGTATTTCGGATAGTTATGCCAGGCCTTAACTTTGCATCTTCTTTTCCAGGAAAACAAAAAGTCTGCTGTGGAGATGCCGCTATACTCCTGAGGACTCTTTTCAGGGATGCCGGCCAGTTGTGACCTTGCTTGTAAGTCACAGTATGGAGGCAAAACGATACGGGATCAGACACAAGGACATGGGTTGTTATATACAGATCGTATCAAGTACATATCCTATAAGTATATACTTGTTGATAGTTGATAAAGTAAGGATAACAGGGATGCCGGGATGGCATGTTGTCTTAGGAAAAGGAGAATTTTATTCCGTCGGATGTTCACAAGATCCACAAAAGTAATCTTCGTTTGTTTGTTGGTTTTCAATAGGGTTTTATTTGTTAGAGAGAGAAAAGGTGCTTGCGGATATAACTTCCGAAGCACCTTTTTTAATCAGATCCTGCTGAAATGCCGATCGTTTCCCTATTCGTTTTGCTGACCGTCCGGCTGACGATACCGGTCTCGGGTGAACTGATATTGCCCCGTGTGTGGGATACGCCGGTCTTGGGCTCAGACCTGTTCGCACAGGGGGGCCTCTTTCCGGGACGATGAACAGCGGCCTGCGAAGGCGGCTGGCAAACCCACTTTCATTTCCTGGTCTTATGGGTTTACTTTCCTGCCTGACCTGGCGGATCAGGTACCAGGAACCGGATCACAACATACTCTGAACGGGAACCGATCCGAAACTTCCCCCCCCAGATACCGATCCCAGAACTCACGTAAAAATCGGTATCATCCTTTCTCAGATATCCGTGAGAGACCTCATAGATACGGTCGGTGATCCAGTTGATGGGCCATACCTGTCCGCGGTGGGCATGTCCGGAAATTTGCAGATCTACCCGGGCAGCCGCAGCCTCTTCGAGATGATAAGGCTGGTGGTCAAGCAATATAACCGGGAAAGCAGGGTCAAGACGATGTACCAGTTCAGCCACTGCTTTGCGTTCGGGATGGGTACGGTCTTCCCGCCCCACCACATAGAACAGGCTGTCTACCAGCGTTGCCGAATCGCGCAAAACCTGTACGCCTGCCTCAGCCAGCCACTTCGCACTGGCCGCGTCATGAGCGATATGTTCATGATTGCCCATACAGGCATATACTCCGTACCGGGCATCCAGTTGACGCATGACCTCTGCTACGTGCCGGGTGTATAGCGGAACAACACTGTTGTCTATAATATCTCCGGCGATCAGGATGATATCCGGTTTTTCTTTATTGATCTTCCTGACCCAACCTTCCAGTTCTCCGAGCCCGATGCCATATCCCAGATGCAAGTCACTTACAGCAACGATCCGGATCCATCGTCCGGTCTCTCCGGCACGATGCGAACGCAGTTCCAGTTCTACCCGGTCTTTGTGCAGATAACGCACATATCCCGCGCACATAATCAGGCCGACAAAGATCCAGATTCCGCAGAAAGCCCACCAGTTGCCGTACATATATTTCTGAAAGGGGAAAAGAGGGATCAGACGGATCACATCCAGCACAAGCAGGGTCATCAAAAGATAGAGGAAAATAAATATCCAGGAGGTACTGAACGTATACAATACACTGGCCGCCGTATAGGGCAACGCATTTCTCAGGAGAAAAAACGCGAACAGGGACAAACAAGCCAGTACACCCCCTGTAACCAACAGGATGCGCCCGGGCAATACAGGAGGCATCAGCTGCCACAAACGGAAAAAGACATAGACATGGGCACCGATAAAAACAATCAGTATGATCAGGAGAGGAAGTATTTTCATATGTTTTCTTTTAACAGATAATCTCTTGAAATTACCGGCACAAATGTAAACAAAAAAGAGAATGTGCCGCGGTTCCACACCTTATTGTTTGTTAATTAGCTCCTCTTCAGGAACAAATAGTGAATACATGACACCGGCAACACCCTCTCTTTTCGACAAAAGACCGCCAGGATATGCTCCCGATATATACAGAGAAAAAAGCAGACCAGAGTTTTGTTCGGGACAGGCCGGTTTTTGTGTGAATGCCGAAAGACAGACTGCCTCCATGAGCAACAAAAACGCTCACGATCATTCTCCTGTTATCCGCCATGAACAGGGAGTTCCGGCACATTCGCTGGCTGTGCTTGCCGTTCCTACTTTTTCAGTGTTTCTTCGTAATCCAGACGAAAGGCTTCACACATCCAGTTGGCTAATGCCTGACGGTTGTCACTGATCACGAACCGGCGCTGATCAAATGTATTCTGAAGATTTCCCAATTCGGTAAAGATACCCACCGGAGTGGTGTTATTTAGTACATACAAACTGCGCGCGCTTACTGTTCCCGAGAAACCTCTGTTGGGCTGGTGACGTTTGTATTTCTGTTCAAACGTATTCTTCATGCGGGTAGCTAATTGTTTGCTCGCGGGCTTCTGATCGGAATAGTAGAAATAGACATCTGTTTGTTGCTTCTTGCTGCGACTGTCTATATGTATAAAGACAGACCGGCAATACTTGTAGTTCTTACTGTCTTCTTTATAAAGCCGATTGATCTTATCACTGCGTTGTTTCAGGCGCTGCACCTGGTTCAGTGGGATCGGATCTCCCATACACGTCTCCCGCTTGCTGTTAGACAAATACTTATCGTCACGAATACCGTCTTTGGCATCCTGAATGATGATATGCACTTTGGCTCCCTCCATCATCAGGTTACGCGCCAGCCGCAATGCCACATCATACGCGTATTCATCTTCATGCAATTCGACATTCCCTACCTTACCAATGGCCCCCGGATCGGGTCCGCCGTGCCCGCTGACCACATAGAAACAGGCATCTTTGAGCCGGTCTGTCTTGATCTCCACATCGGCCAGTTTTTTCCCGAACAGCGGCTCGTGTACGCGTCTGCCTATAGCATTTGAGGAACTGCCGGAAGAAGCGCCTGCCGCAGAGGAGGCATCCCGGAGAGGCGGAAGTGTATAACCGACTCCCATCTTCAGACTGTTGTTCTTACCGAGCTTGCCACGGTTCAATTCGACAAATGCGTCATAATAAGCCTTTCCGGTACGATGGTGTCGTTTCAGGAAAGCATATACGCCCTCTCCCTGACGAGGCCTGGCCTGCTCTTGCTGCGCATACAAGGTACATAGCACCAGCGAAAAAAACAGAGTACATATCAATCGGATCATGGTATTCATAGGTATTGCGAAGGCAACAGCGACCACTGTTGCCTGTTTCGTGTCTACGGCAAACAAAAATACAATATTTTTCTTTATTTTTGCCTGAGATTCTTTTTTTATCTATCCAAAAGCCAGGCGACAACACCTCTTACCCACCCGATAGTACCCCTGCTAAAGAGGATCAGTCATCCCTCAGGTAGTATCAGGTATCCAAAGAAAAAGATAGGAATGGATGTTTCAATCGTAAATCGTACATTTGTAAATCGTAAATAATAAAACAAGTATGTCCAAAAAACTAAGCCCCGAAACCCTTTGCGTACAGGCTGGCTGGCAACCGAAGAAAGGGGAGCCCCGTGTGCTCCCGATCTATCAGAGTACTACCTTCAAATACGATACCAGCGAACAGATGGCGCGCCTGTTCGATCTGGAAGATGCCGGATATTTCTATACCCGCCTGCAAAATCCGACCAACGACGCGGTAGCTGCCAAGATCGCGGCCCTGGAAGGGGGTGTGGCAGCCATGCTGACTTCCAGCGGACAAGCAGCCAATTTCTACGCCGTATTTAATATCTGCCAGGCAGGTGACCACTTTGTGTGTTCATCCGCCATCTACGGAGGCACATTCAACCTGTTTGGTGTCACGATGAAAAAACTGGGGATCGAGGTCACCTTTGTCAGTCCCGATGCCCCGGAAGAGGAAATCTCAGCGGCTTTCCGTCCCAACACCAGGCTGCTGTTCGGAGAAACGATATCCAATCCTTCGCTGGAAGTGCTGGACATCGAAAAATTTGCCCGTATCGCGCACAGTCACGGCGTACCGCTGATCGTAGACAATACTTTTCCCACGCCGATCAACTGCCGCCCTTTCGAATGGGGAGCCGATATTGTGGTACACTCTACCACCAAATACATGGACGGACACGCCACGGCGGTAGGCGGATGTATCGTAGACAGTGGTAATTTTGACTGGGACGCGTACGCGGATAAATTTCCAGGTTTGTGCACCCCCGATGAATCTTATCACGGACTGACCTACACAAAAGCATTCGGAAAACTGGCCTATATTACCAAAGCGACGGCACAATTGATGCGTGACCTGGGCAGCATACCCAGCCCGCAAAACGCTTTCCTGCTCAACATCGGGCTGGAGACACTACACCTGCGTATGCCACAACATTGCCGCAACGCGCAACAGATAGCGGAATACCTTTCCGGACATGAAAAGGTAGCCTGGGTCAATTACTGTGGCCTGCCGGGAAACCTGTACTACGAGCTGGCACGGAAATACATGCCTGGCGGTTCCTGCGGAGTGATCTCTTTCGGACTGAAAGGTGGTCGGGAAGAGTCTATCCGTTTCATGGATTCCCTGGAACTGATCGCTATTGTCACTCATGTAGCAGACGCGCGTACCTGCGTACTGCACCCTGCCAGCCATACACACCGCCAGCTGACTGACGAGCAGTTGCTCGAAGCCGGAGTGCGTCCTGACCTCATCCGGTTGTCTGTCGGTATCGAAAATGCCGGTGATCTGATCGCGGATATCGAACAGGCGCTGAGCTGTTGACAATAGAAAACTCCACCCGGAGACTGTCTCAACATAGAAAACCGCTATCTATATGATAGAATTTCTTTCGTAAGACAGTCTCCGGATCTGTATCTACAATTTACAGATATAGATTATATCCGATGATCTTTAGTGACTTGTCTTGAATCACCCTCTTTTGCATTCAGAATAGACAGCTCAAACTCTTCATGCTCCATCTTCCATTTATCCCATACATATTCTACAGCCCTACCTTCTTTATTACACACAGAGAACTCGCTTTCTTCTTTAAAAAGTCCTTTTAGCTATATACATCTATTTCTACTCCACCAGACAGATATTCTCTTTTGTTTTTCCTCTTATACTGTGACATACTTTTTCTGTATTATCCTTATGTTTGCGACAAAATACAACTAATAAATACAATCACCTGTACATCAAAATGAGCAGAATAAAACGACCGGCAGAAAACAGAAAGATCAAACTTACACTCCCCTCTCTTTTTCCTCCCAGTGACACTCATCAGGCAACTTATAAAAAACAGAATGATCAACAGATACAGCGTTCCACCTTTTATACCTTGTTTTATAGCTATGAGCTCCATTAGAATTAAATTCAGACCTTCCACTCTATATCACAGGGAAGGAGTGATATATTACCAGATCATCGCAGCACGGAAAGTGAAGCTAATAACAACCTCTTTCAAACTCTTCCCGGAAGAATGGGACAAAAAGAAAAATAAAGTGATACTCTCGTGTGAAAACGAAAAACGACTGGAGTATTTATTATCACTCCAAAAGAAAATAGAATCTGACTATCAATCCCTGCTACAGATCGCATCGCTATGTAAAGATCTACCTGATGAAACAACAAAAATAGCAGACTCGTACAAAAAAGCTGCTGCATGACAATCTTTTCCTGTTTATGGAAGGCTGCATCCGGCAGTTAAGAGAGGCCGGACAAGACAAAACGGCCTCTGCTTATACAACTACCTTACGAAGTTTTCAACGGTTCCGGTCAGGGAAAGATATACGCATAGATCAACTGGATGCAAAGCTGATAAAAGAATACGAATTATGGCTCTTGCATCAGCACATCCGGCCTAATACCACCTCATTCTACATGCGTATACTCAGGGCAGTATACAACCGTGCGGTATGGATGGGCCTGACTGCTCAGCAATATCCGTTTCAGAATGTATATACAGGCATAGAAAAAAAACGATCAAGCGTGCCGTGGATCAGGTAATCATCAACAAACTTAAAAATATAGATCTACATCAGAAACCAAAATTAGAATTTGCCAGAGATATGTTTCTGTTCAGTTTATACACACGGGGAATGGCTTTTGTAGATATGGCACATCTCAGGAAGACAAATATCACCCACGGGTATCTGGAATATAAACGCCGGAAGACCGGACACATGCTGTGAATAAAAATAGAACCGGTTATTCAACGTATCATAGACCGATATGACTCCCAGGCAATAGATAAAGAATATCTGTTTCCCATTTTACATCCTACACGAAAATACGAAAGCGTATTGCGTATACAGAATAAACAGTTGAATCTCCTCTCCTCTCATATGGGTCTGAAAAAAACATTGAGTTCCTACATGGCAAGGCATAGCTGGGCTTCCTTAGCTAAAAAGAATAAAATACCTATCGGGATCATCAGTGAAGGTATGGGACATGAAAGTGAACGTACTACACGCATCTATCTTTCCTCGCTGGATCAGACCACCATTGACGATGCGAATGCCAGGCTACTTACTTCTTTATAAACTAAACAGGAAAAATAGAAAAGGCTTGTTTACATATCGCTCATTTCGTTATTCAGATCCATTCTCAGGTCATTCTTTCCTCTTTTGCAATGACAAGTTAATCGCAATGTAGAGACATATAGTTGCGTCTGGAAAGAGAAAAAACGGACAAACCAACGGCTGGCGGGGTTAGAAAGGACAGGAAGAATAATATCTCCACCTCTTACAAAGAGAGGGACAGGAAACATGTGCAAAATTAAAAAAAATATTGTTAAAAACAAATCGATTATTCATTTTTTCTAAAAAAACTCATACATATCTCTGGATATAAAGTGTATGTCCCCCACTTGATTCACTCTCCTTACCTTTCACGTCCCTCAATCTTTTTCCGAAAAACAACAGTATACCGTACAATCCTATACGCTATCACATCTTATACGTACTCACAAAAGAGGCTAAATTCCAGACTGTTTAATCACTTGTTTACATATAGGTCCACAAGATTCTCCTCTCCTCTGATACAGACCACTGCGAAGGGAAAATGTACCTCAGGTAATCTGCATGCAAATTTAAGTTTGGCAAAACGTTTATAAAGCCCCTATGTCTCATTAAAGTCTTTTTTCCTTATAACTAAGATATTAACTTCTTTCTCCTGTGCTCTGTCCATCTCTTTGTAAGAGGTGGACAGAAAAGGGATTATTGCCTGAAAGACAGGTATATTATACGCTATATGATAAAACGGAAATATAAACGCGATAAGATCTTTCAATAACAATTTATATATTAATCAACATTTAAACATTCGTCAACATGAAGACACTTTTAAACATTATCTGGCACATTCCTTTCCTTGGTTTTTTATGGGCATTGGTTGATGCCATTATCGGTTGCATCTGGTGCATCACCATAGTCGGATTGCCTATAGGATTGGGATTGTTGCAGTTCAGCAAATTTCTGCTTTCTCCATTCAGTAGAGCTATGGTAAACCAATCCGATGTACACACCATGAAACAGACAGAACAAAACCAGCTATGGAAGGGATTCTCACTGATCGTACGCATATTGTATTTCCCCATAGGTCTATTGGGCGCATTGAGTGCCTTGGGCACCATCGTAGTAGAATTCATATCCATACTGGGAATTCCCTGTGGTATAGTATGGGCGAAATCCTTATCCACAATTTTCAACCCGGTAAATAAAGTATGTGTATCCCGGAATGTATATGAAGAGATCGAAAAAGTCAAAAAAGAGAAAGAAATAGCGCAGTTCAAGAAATAAGATCCGCTTTTATGGAAAGTATTATACAAATATGTACATTCACAGAAAGTACGAAAAGACAATCTGTTGACTGGTTTGAATAAATAAAAAACATTTGGTTATTTTAGCTATACAGTGATTACATCTATATCCGTTTTCTGAAATCTCAGAAACGGATATAGTAGTTGTATAACCTTTTCAGTCTCCACTCTACCAGATTTTTTGAGAAAAAAAGCGAAAAGAACAGAAAAGTATGAAACTTAAAAGTCAGGAGGAGTTCCATATCTCTCCCCTACCAAAGTTCTTGAACTCACGTTAATTTAAACTGACTACATTCGTGTAATTTCTAAAATCCAATTCAAATGAAAAACAAAATATTCACTCGACACATCGCTTGTATCACCTTAACAATGGTTTTGGTAGCCTGTAATTCATCAGGTAACAAAAACATCTCTCCCGGTGAAGAGATGCTGGAACACCTGTATATCTGCACAGCCGACAGGTTAAATATACGTGAAGAACCGTCTATCCATGCGGAGGTATTAGGAATAGTGCTCGCAGGCGATATATGTGTTGTGCTGGGAGAAAGTGCCATCGGTAATTTTAAACGGATCCGTTGGGGCAAAGTGGAAGCATTTGTCAGCGCTGACTACCTTAAAGAAGCACCAGAAGGCGCAGTTGCTACTCCAATAGGCTACAAAGGTGACGTCAAGATAGACATCCCTTCGACATCATCCTTTATTATCAATGACCTCTGGTATGACATCTATGCCAAAGCACCACATATGACAAAAGAAGAAGCACAGGCGGCAGGTATGGCATTTATCAAAGCTAAAATGCTTCCTAATATAAACGATCCAGGAGAATATTTCTCACCTGGTAAAAAATATACGAAGCGGAAGATTACAAGATCGAAACCGTAATATATTATGTACCTGGGCACAGAATAGTGGAATATCTTGTAACTTATGACTGGAGGAGAACCCCGGTCGATTGTATTGAAGTTGGAGTAATGGGTATGGAAGATCGCATAGAGTCCAAAATAGCAGGCGACAAGGTCGATGTATACGCGACATGGCCGGACGGACACAATAAAATAAAATATCAGATAACTCCGCGACTGAAATTCAAAAAGATATAGGTCGCAGCTTAATAAATGAATAATCCAATATAATATTGTTGAGGTTGAGAGTGCAATGAACAAATTGAAAGAGAATGGGTCTATATGCTGATTTTAACACACCCGCATAGTAGCCGTATAACCTTTTCCGCCTCCACTCTACCTTGTTGATTTTGTCCCATTTCTCATAAATATTGATCTATTTAGGGAGGTAAGGTAACACGTTATCGCATTTATGTTTACTTTTGCAACCATTGATAACTTTCACTAAAAACAACTTACCATGGCTAAAGTAACCAAAGAGGCCGCTCTGCTCTACCACTCACAGGGCAAACCGGGCAAAATAGAGGTAGTACCGACCAAACCTTACAGTACACAGAGCGACCTGTCGCTTGCCTACTCTCCGGGAGTGGCCGAACCCTGTCTGGAAATTGAGAAAGATCCGCAGAACGCATACAAATATACTGCCAAAGGAAATTTAGTGGCGGTAATCTCAAACGGCACCGCCGTACTGGGTCTGGGAGATATCGGTGCCCTGAGTGGCAAACCGGTCATGGAAGGAAAAGGACTCCTCTTTAAAATATATGCCGGAATTGATGTGTTTGATATTGAGGTCGATGAAAAAGATCCGGAGAAGTTTATCCAGGCTGTGAAAGCCATCGCGCCGACTTTCGGAGGCATCAATCTGGAAGACATCAAAGCACCCGAGTGTTTTGAGATCGAGCAACGTCTGAAAGAGGAATTAGACATTCCGGTGATGCACGACGACCAGCACGGTACGGCTATTATCTCCAGTGCCGGATTGCTGAATGCCTTAGAGGTAGCGGGGAAAAAGATAGAAGAGGTAAAGATCGTGGTAAACGGCGCGGGAGCTTCCGCAGTATCGTGCACCAGACTCTATGTATCTCTGGGAGCCCGGCTGGAAAATATCGTGATGCTCGACAGCAAAGGGGTGATCAGCAAAGACCGTACTGACCTGAACGAGCAGAAACGCTACTTTGCTACCGATCGTACCGATATCCGCACCCTGAAAGAGGCCATGAAAGGAGCGGATGTATTCCTGGGACTGCCCAAAGGAAATGTGGTATCTCAGGATATGATCCGCAGTATGGCAGCGATGCCCATTGTTTTCGCGCTGGCCAATCCCACACCGGAGATCTCTTACGAAGAGGCGATGTCTGCCCGCCCCGATGTACTGATGGCTACCGGACGTTCGGACTATCCGAACCAGATCAACAACGTGATCGGATTCCCGTATATCTTCCGGGGAGCGTTGGATACACAGGCAAAAGCGATCAATGAAGAGATGAAGATCGCTGCCGTGCACGCGATCGCAGACCTGGCCAGACAGCCTGTTCCGGATGTGGTGAATGAAGCCTATCGGGTGAACAACCTCACCTTCGGAGCGGAATACTTCATTCCGAAACCTGTAGATCCCCGCCTGATCACTGAGGTATCTATGGCCGTAGCCAAAGCGGCCATGGCAAGCGGAGTGGCCCGCAAGCGCATCGAAGACTGGGACGCTTATAAAGTGCGCCTGCGCGAACTGATGGGGTATGAGTCCAAACTGACCCGACAACTCTACGAGATGGCACGCCGCGACCCGCAGCGGGTGGTTTTTGCCGAGGGTATCCATCCCCATATGCTGAAAGCGGCTGTGGAAGCACGTTCCGAAGGGATCTGCCATCCGATCCTGCTGGGCAATGACGAACGGATCGAAAAACTGGCTAAAGAACTCGACCTGAGTCTGGAGGGGATTGAGATAGTGAACCTGCGCCACGACCGCGAAGCGGAACGTCGCGAACGCTACGCGCGTATCCTGTCGGAAAAACGCGCCCGCGAAGGAGCCACCTACGAAGAGGCCAACGATAAGATGTTCGAACGCAACTACTTTGGAATGATGATGGTAGAGACAGGAGACGCGGACGCTTTCATTACAGGTCTTTACACCAAATACAGCAATACGATCAAAGTAGCCAAAGAGGTGATCGGCATCCGTCCCGAATACAAGCATTTCGGCACCATGCACATCCTCAACTCGAAAAAAGGCACGTACTTCCTGGCAGATACGCTGATCAACCGCCATCCCGATACGGAAACACTGATCGACGTGGCCAAACTGGCGGAGCAGACCGTGCGCTTCTTCAACCATACCCCGGTGATGGCGATGCTCTCCTACTCCAACTTCGGTTCGGATCAGGCAGGAAGCCCGGCACAGGTACATGAAGCGGTGGAGTATATGCAGCAGAACTATCCGGATCTGGCCATTGACGGGGAGATGCAGGTAAATTTTGCCATGAACCGCGAACTGCGTGATGCCAAATATCCGTTTACCCGCCTGAAAGGAAAAGATGTGAATACATTGGTTTTCCCGAACCTCAGTTCGGCCAACTCCGGCTATAAACTGATACAGGCAATGACCGATACGGAACTGATCGGACCCATCCAGATGGGACTCAACAAGCCGATCCATTTTACGGATATCGAAAGTTCGGTACGGGATATCGTAAACATTACGGCAGTAGCTACGATTGATGCGATTGTTTACAAAAAGAAAACAGGAAAATAAATAGATTTACGATTTACTGATTTACGATGTACGATTGAAGTTACTTTTCCTTTATGGGACAGGTTTTCTCTTTCAGACAGAAGAACAAAAGAACATATAAGAGTTTTGAGTGATAAGTTGTGATTGACTACTCATCCTTCACTACTTGTAGATAGATGCCATTTTATACATTCTTATCTTTCTTCTTATGTTCTTCTGTTCTTTTGTGGGATGAAAAAAGAAAAGGAATAGCACACGGACCTACACAGGAAAGGAGTCGTAATTTCAATCGTACATCGTAAATAAGTAAATCGTAAATCTCTATACATCAAACATGAAGTATAAAAAACCATTATCTACCTCCCGGATTGTATGTCTTTCTCTGCTCTGGCTGGCACTTTGCTACATCGTATTGGTCAGTGTGGAACGGATAGACGGACCAGTCATTGTGACCCTGATCATGTCCGCGCTGTTTGTCTTCATTCCTGTTTATAAATCTCTCAGAAAAAAATAAATAATATCTTTTTATTCATTTTTATCGGATTAAACTGTCTTTTTTTATATTTTTCTCGCTTTTTATTTATAAAGTGTTTGCTTGCTTATTTTTTATATTTACTTTTGCAACCGCAAACTTAAACTTGAAAGAGAAGTATAACAACCCATAAAAGTAGAGAACATTATGAACGCAGCTAAGGTATTAGACGACCTGAAAAGAAGGTTCCCCAACGAACCGGAGTATCATCAGGCAGTAGAAGAGGTACTCTTCACCATCGAAGAAGAATATAACAAACATCCCGAATTTGATAAGACTAATCTGATCGAGCGTCTTTGTATTCCTGAAAGAGTATACCAGTTCCGTGTAACCTGGGTAGATGACAAAGGGAATGTACAGACCAACATGGGCTACCGTGTACAGCACAACAACGCCATTGGTCCTTACAAAGGCGGGATCCGTTTTCACTCTTCGGTGAATCTTTCCATTCTGAAATTCCTCGCTTTCGAACAGACCTTCAAAAACGCCCTGACTACTTTGCCCATGGGGGGTGGAAAAGGGGGGTCTGACTTCTCTCCGCGCGGAAAATCAAACGCCGAGGTGATGCGCTTCGTACAATCCTTTATGCTCGAATTGTGGCGCCACATTGGTCCGGATACGGACGTACCCGCGGGTGATATCGGTGTAGGTGGCCGCGAAGTAGGTTTCATGTTCGGGATGTACAAGAAACTGACTCATGAATTTACAGGTACACTCACGGGTAAAGGTCGTGAGTTCGGCGGATCTCTGATCCGTCCGGAAGCGACCGGTTACGGCAACATCTACTTCCTGATGGAAATGCTGAAAACCAAAGGCACGGATCTGCAAGGTAAAGTATGTCTGGTATCGGGTTCGGGAAATGTAGCTCAATACACAACTGAAAAAGTACTGGAACTGGGCGGTAAGGTAGTGACCCTGTCAGACTCTGATGGCTACATCTACGATCCGGATGGTATCGATCGTGAAAAATTAGACTACATCATGGAACTGAAGAACCTCTACCGCGGTCGGATCCGTGAATATGCAGAGAAGTATGGCTGCAAATATGTAGAAGGAGCTCGTCCGTGGAATGAAAAAGGTGACATCGCTCTGCCTTCGGCTACTCAGAACGAGATCAACGGCGACGATGCGAAAGCATTGGTGGCCAACGGCGTGATCGCCGTATCGGAAGGAGCTAATATGCCTTCTACTCCGGAAGCGATCAAAGTATTCCAGGATGCTAAGGTGCTGTATGCTCCGGGTAAAGCAGCCAATGCGGGGGGAGTATCGGTATCTGGTCTGGAAATGACGCAGAACTCGATCAAACTCAGCTGGAGCCAGGAAGAAGTAGACGAAAAGCTCAAAAGCATCATGAAGAACATCCACGAAGCCTGCGTACAATATGGTACGGAAGCAGACGGATACATCAACTATGTAAAAGGCGCTAATATCGCCGGATTTATGAAGGTGGCGAAAGCCATGATGGCACAAGGGATATTGTAATAATCAGCCCGATATCTTTAATGGTCATAGTCAAAGGACTACCTGATTTGCGCAGGTAGTCCTTTTTGTTTCCTCTGTTCCACTGTCTGATATACACAGTGATTCGGAAAGGGTAAGAAAATACCCACCATCCACGCACCAACTACCGAACGCCTGAAAAATCCGGAACGAAGGCACAGGCTGTCTCCCCCTGTCAGGGAAAGAGCCGTTTTTCTTTCCTTCCCTTTGTGAATAGCCGGCCGGGAGTTGTCTTTTCCATGACCTTCTGGTTGGATGTAGCGGGTTCTTACCACACATTTTATCAGAAAAAAGCTTTCAGTATGTCCACATACGGTTCGGAGTACGCTTGAACACCCTCTATTTTGCCAACCTCTCAGCAAAGAATTGGCAAAGAATTGCCACTTTGTTGGCAAGACATTGCCAACCTACTGGCGAAGTGTTGCCAACGCATTGGCAATATCTTGCCAACAAGGGTGGCAAAGCATGTGTCAAAAGCATCCTCTTATCCCATGGATGATGTATGCTATTCACGATCCATTCTATTTGCCAGGTAGTTTATTTACCAGGTAACCTATTTGCGAAGTAGGCTGTTTACGATGGATCTGTAGTGCTGTACCTTAGATTTGTAAATGAAAAGATAAGTGTTATATTTGGTAGAATATAAATGTTTACAAAAAGAAAGGAGGCCCTTTTTAGATACCCTTTCGTGCTGGTTAAGAATGTTATCTTATGTACCTATTCAGGATCTTTCAGTTCTTTGCAAAATAGGCACGTGAGATTTTAGCCTGGGGCAAATGCGGTGAAGCCGTAGCGACAGCGAAATAAACGCCGCCCTGGGGTGCGAACCGCACACGAAAGTGAATGACACAGGTACGACCGAAAGAAAATGACACACACAAAAATCGGTTGTATTTACCATACTACAGATACATCGTATACACACGGTGATCAGATGGAAGCCCAAAGTGCTATGCAGAGATGAACGTGTGAATAAGTAAACATATACATTCCTGTTATCAATCCGGAAACAGATCGTTGTGTTGTTATCTTTCAAGTATCCTACCTCTGACTGCATCGACCTGCGCTTGACCGCGTCGGCCGCCGGGTCAACTCCGTCGATCTGTAATGGACTGCATCAACCATGGTACGGATGTCGTCGATCCGCGATGGTCTGCGTCGGCCTGTGGTCCAGGACCTGGAGACCACCTTTTTTATCTCAGAAATACCTTTCGGGCAGTTTCCTGTTTGTGGGTATACAGATCTCTTTATTATAAGTCCATATAGACCTGCCGCAATGGTTCCGTCCGGAAAATACTACGTGTCGGTTCTTCCTGCTCTTCCTCATTGGCATCCTCTTCTTCCTGCTCCTCCACATCGTCGGCGGCAGTCCGGAGAGTTACATGCAAATGCCTGGCCGCGGCAAGCGAATACACACGTTCTTCCCGTTTTTCCTCTCCCCACGGAGTAGTCGCGCTGACTTCTACAGTCAGTTCTACAGCCGACTCCTCAACCGGTATATTGAAATATCCGACAGGGGAAGAAAGAGTAGCCTGCCGGTCGTAGATCAATGCTCTCTTTTCCGCAACCATCAGATTGCCTTCCTCGTCTTCTTCCCGGGAGATCACCGTAGAGACCGTCACTTCATATTCCGTAAATCTTTCCGGGAACAAAGGACTATACCCAATCGTCACGCAAACATTCGCAACGGTACACTCCAGTTCGATCAGATGCTCTTCCAGCGCTTTCACTTCAAAGACACCACTGGTTCCGGCCAGCCGTCGCTGGCCCCATCCGTCATTGGCCGTAACAGCCTCTTCATAGGTACAGGATTCTATATCGATCACATATCCGTCCGCGGCAGGCAGCGTAAATTCGTCCGGCAACTGGGAATACGTTCCATAGAAAGGCTTCGGAAAGCCCGGTACAGTCTCCTGATTATACAGATGCACATTATAATCCGACAGATCAGGAAGTTCTCCGATCTCCTCCGCATCCTCCCCACTCTCATGCACAGCCACCGTGAACTGTACCTTGCCGGAAGACAGCTCTGGCTGCTCCTGCTGATCGTTACAAGCGATGCAGACCACTCCCAGCCAACTGGCAGCTGCTATATATTTCTTTACATTCCTGATTGCTCTCATAACATTCCTATTTTATAATTCTGACACATCAATAATCATATTCCAGGCTAAATTCATCCAGGAAAAGTTCACTGGCCGAACTTCCCACAAAATAGTCTCCGTATTTACTGGCCGTACATACGATGACCAGATAAGTCGGTTTGCGACTGGTAGAACGATATTCCAATTCCAGATCCAGTAGCTGATACGAACTGGTAGGCACTCCTGAAATAAACTCGGCATACGCGATAATGTGGGGATCGTCCTTTTCAAACAATTTTCTCTCAGAAGGACGGGTACGTATGCGCACCGGTTCCGTCCAATCGCCCAGAGCCACATAAATGAAACAGGAGTCCGGTTTATCCTGTAAATTAGGAAATTCGTTATCCCCCAGGTAATCTATAATTCCGTTACTGTACTGGTAATACCCTTTCAGTCTGGTCGGGCGGGCAGTAAAAGGTCTTCCGAAGTCGAGGATACCGTTTGTTACGTCTGTTTCCACATACTCACCAAAGAAGAGGTTACCGGCAGCAAACTTACCCAGCGTCCCTACTCCTACAAAACGCGAATTCAGGTGAGCAGCCTGTCCGGAGGCTTTTCCCGGCCACACATAATCCGTAGGAACGGTATTACTGTCGCCTACAGTAGTTGCTCCCCGGTTGCCTGTATCCCAATACGACTGCGCTCCGGCTGCCCAGGGATTCCAGACCTTCCCTGACAGGTGCCACTCGTCAAAAGTCCCACCCGTAAGTTCCACTGCTGCCTCCGTAGTAAAAGAGAGACTCGCTCCGTACTCGTCATCAGAATAGGCCCGGAACACATACGAAGTCTCCGCTTTGAGGTGAGGCACACGCGCAGAGAAAGACCCTCCGTCAACGATCAGGTAAGATTTATCTACCTGTGTCCATTCCTGCTCAGTCGCTTCACGGATCTCAAATCCATTGTCAGCTCCCTCCAGCCCTTCTCCATAGAGCCACGCCACATGAGTCCAGGCATCTACAGAAGAGGTAGATACCGTAGCATCTGTCTGGAACACATACAAGGTCCATTCTTCGTCTACAATAAAATGACTGAAACTGACCTTTACAGTTGCCCGGCAATAATTGGCAAATTGTTCCCATTCCAAAGAAGGAAGATCAGAACTATTATTGATAAGAGATCCGGTAGGACCCAGCTTAAGGGCAGTCAGCGTCACTTCCTCCAGAGAGAGCGCTTTACTGATCTGCGCGATAGCTATCCTTTCTTCCACCTGGAAGGTCTCCGCGCCGACCTGTCCTTCGACCCGGAACACACGTTCGATCTCCTGCTGGGCAGTCACTGTCCATTCGTAATCCTGATAGAGCGAGAATGTATATTTCTGCGGAGAGGTCAGATCCATCGTCATTCCCTCTTTCAGATCTCCCGTCGCCCCCTCAGTGAGTTGTAGTTCCTGCAGATAGACCTGTTTGAGATTCACTGTATCGGCCAGTGTCACAGTGACTGTACGATCTTCGGTGTTGATCCGTACAGTCATCTGTCCCCGGGCAACAAACTTAGTGATGTCTACCCGGATATGCGGATAGTCCAGGTCATTCTTCAGACGGCCTGTCAGCACCACCACCCACAGGAACAAAAAAGAGAGAGATAGCTTGTATTGTCTTTTCATCATACCTTTACAGACAGAAAGTGATACCAATGTTAATATTGAGAAGATTGATCTTGAAATCGGCACCACTCTTGCGACGCGAACCGCTTTCTCCTTCGTTGTTCTTCTGATTTTCCCAGCGCATTTTAAAACCTGCCACCCCGAAAGAGAGTTCGGTACTTATATTTTCGGTAATGAACACAGCCACTCCCGGCGTGATCCCAAGATGCAGTTCATAGACATTCGTATCTGTGAGCTGTATCTCAGCGTCCAATCCTCTGGAGAAACGGGAAGTACCGGTATTGAAACCTAAGTAAGTTTCATTGAACACCCCGAACCGCCGCGCCAGATCCACCCCTACATACGAACGGTGGAAAGCCGCAATGGAATACAGATCTTCCGTGTAACGCATATCCTTCATCGTTACATCCAGATCGTCTATCTGTATACCTATATTGCCCAGGTTGCCTACTGTATGGTTGTATCCCATTTTGACCCCCAGTACTGTATTGTTACGAAACGCGTATCCGACAAAGGGTTTAATAGATAAAGTGCGCAGATGCGCGTCGAACCCGTCGATCAGTGAGAAAAGCAACCGGCTGTCGTCACTGTCAAAGTTAACATAGGAAGCGGTAAGCCCGCCTACCCATTTTCCTTTGGGAATAAATCGGTAATTGATAATACCCCGGTCGTAACGTCCGATCCCTTTGGTACGGATGATGTCTTCCGGTCCGAAAGATACCACATTGCCACTCCGGGCCATATCCAGATATACCGTATCACGCACCACTACGACCTCACGGATCACAGAGTCGTTGCCACTGACACTACGCAGGGTATCTGCTACCTGAGCAGAGAGCGTGGCTCCTATGCAGATCAGAAAAAAGAGTAATGTATGTCTGTTCATCATGCCTACAGATAAAATGCGATCCCCATCCCTATGGAGAACAGGTTGATTCTGAAATTTGCCGAATGGAGAGAACGTTCGCCCATATACACCTGATTGGTCGTCTGACGGGTCTTGCTGAAATCAAATCCCATCACCCCTACGCTGATCTCCACTGCCGTATAGTTATTGATAAACGCCACCATGCCGGGCGCTACCCCAATTCCCAGATCTGTAGAGGTAGCATAGGTACCTGTCACTTTATCTCCGTTGCTATTGACTACCTTGGACTGGCTTCCCCCTGCCTTAAGCTGTATATCGTTGTAGACAGCAAAACGCCTGCTCTTACCCAGACTGATGTAATTGCGCAATACCGCCACAGCCGAATAAGAATGCTTCAGACTATACAGATCGTCTACATCAAACTGATTGTCTTCATCCAGGTTCACCACCAATCCATCCAGTTTGAACAAAGTACGGCTGTAGGCAAACTGCCCGCCTGCCGCCATATTGTCTTTAAAAGCATACATCAGGGTCGGACTGATCTTAAAGGTATATCCGTCGGAGTTGAACTTATCCAACACCAGGAACTGATAACTTTTTTCCGTATGCTCGGAATAGGATAAGGAACTACCTGCGATCCATTGTCCTTTGGGAACAAAGGTGCTGACCTCTATGTCGCGTTTAAATTCCTGAGCCTGTGCCACACAGGTGTACAAACCCAGAAATAATAAACTATAAATTATTCTTTTCACGTGTTCAAATCAAGCGTTATTCGTAAACCAATTCCAGATCATCGAGCCGCATAGTGCTTCCCGTAGCTCCGGAGAAATAATCACCGTACTTACTGGAAGTAGCTACCACGATAATGGAAGTGGGTTTCCTGTTGGCATTATAGCTATCGTAATCCAGTTCTATTTCAAAAGGGATCAACCCCTCTCCTTCGGTAGCACTCTCAAATGACTTTTCTCCATACGCTATTACATCCGGACCTGTAGGATCAAAAAGTTTATTCTGAGTGGTCCGTATGATCACCGGCCAGGTATAGGTAGTACCACTATAGGTGGTCGACTCATCTTCCCAGTCGCCCAAAGCTATAAAAATATTGCCCTGGTCCAGATCCCCTTTGGCGATCATAGACACCTCTGTATAGTCTACCGTCTGCGGAATGTATTTGACATACCCTTGTAGTTTGACAGGCCTGCTGGTGAAAGGCCTTCCAAAACCGATAATACCACCGGAAGTCCCTTCCGTGGCGAAGTAGGCACCCGAGAACAGATTGCCTGCGGCAAACTTCATAAAGATCCCCTGGATCCCGAAAGCCCCCGAGACCAGTTTGGCAGAATACTGTCCGCTATGTACATAGTCCTCTCCGGGGATGGCTATATTGCCTCCCAGCGATCCCACGCTGGCAGAACCGTGATTGCCACTGTCCCAGAACATACTTTCTCCTTCCCCATAGATCAGCCACGGATTACCGGGCTTTTGCCAGCTCTCAAAACCGGCATTGGGCAACTCTTCCCCTTCGGTGACAAACGTATAGAGGGTCGAAGGTTTCTCTCCTTCCATCAACTGATATTCATAGGTAGTATTCTTTTCCAGTCCGGTAACTACCGCATAAACATCTGTTCCTGAAACAGTAGCGTCTATCTCACTCCAGTTAGTTACGTCGCCCGCTTTCTGATAACGGAAATAGACACGCTCCTGAGGCTCATAAATCACAATTCCCCGCAGCGTAGCCGAAGTGGCCCACACTTCAACCGGATCTGTCTCTATGGTAGCAACATTCATGTCTTTGACTTCCAGGATCAGCTCTTCCGTACGGTTCCTTCCGTTCGCGTCCGTGGCCGAAAAGGAGATGAGTATCTGCCCTTCTTCACTGGTCATGTGATATACCAGAGATTCGGAGAAAGTGATCCTCATGTTGGAAGTTCCTGTTACAAAATCAGATTTCAGGTAGTAAGAGAGTCCTTTTTCTTCCAGATCGGTACGTTCGCTTTGCTTGAGTTTCAGCAGATCCAGAGCGATGGGAAGACTCCATTCACTGAAACGATCGCACTCTATCATAACACTGCTCAGACTGGTTACTGCCGCGATCCAGACCTCGATCTCTTCTCCTTCGTTCAATCCCAGATAATAGGGCATCCCTTCCTCAAAAATACCATGGAAAGTAGGACGTTGCTGCAACGTGACCGTATCTGTCTCTTCCGACAAAGGAGTGGAATTGACAGTCACCACCAGTTCGGCACCTCCACCGGAATATTCCGTTTCCTGGTAAGAGAACGAGAAATCATACAACGTAGAGGGGGCTACCTCGACGCGGTTTTTCTTTGTATAAGGAACACCTTGTAACGAAGTCCCGATAAACTCATAATCCAGATACGCTTCCTCTTCCGGTACGATGTAATACCCCTGGGTCTCACCTTCGCGGCCGAAGACCAGTTCTCCCTTCACGGAAGAGACCGTGACCTGATAAGCAGAAAAGCCCTCTTCCAGCGTAGGATCAAAATCCATAGCCACCACTGTATTGAATATGGTAGAGACCACCTCTACAGAAGTAGTCTTTGAGGCAAGGATAGAGAAAGGCTCGACGCCTTTGTAATAGACCTAGTCATACGAAACGTCTACCGAATCCCCGGCAGTCACCACCGCTGTATATTCTCCGCTTCTCAATAAAAGTTCTTCGGGCAATTCTTCTACCCCTTTGTAATATCGGATAAGTCCGCTGCTACTATACAGGCGGATCTCACACGCTTCCTGCAACTGAGTCTGTTCCTCTTCGTTCAGCCCTCGGGTCACATGAACCTGGATCGCGTCTTCTACGGTCACGTTCATCCGCAAGGTCCCTTCTCCATCGGAAACCAATTCTGTCCTGTCGCACGAACCCGTCCACAGGCAGATCAGGAGTAAAACAGGAACAGATAAAATATATTTCTTCATATATTATTGTGTGATTAGAACCAATGATTCAGTTGTCTGTTGTCCGGCATTGTCTACCACAGTGATCTCAAACGTATGAGTTCCGGGAAATCCGACCAACAGCCATGTAAAATCCGTCACATCAAAATTTACCGATGTCGCGTCAATAACCTCCGCGCCATACGGCAATCCCAGACTCCCGACAGCCTCTCCCAGATCTCCGGGATAAGCCAGATCAAACTCTGTACTTAATATTTCATCTATAACTATGTAAAATTGTGTATTGGTACTTTCTATTTTCAGATGCAGGTGCGCGATCCCCTCTTCTGCCTCTATGGTTACAGATACAGGATAAGGATTGGCTTCAGTGGTACCTTCAGGAATAAGTACAGGTTCATGAATATCAAATCCGTTTCCCGCGATGGTAGGCTCATTTTCTCCCGGTTCCGGTCCGGGATCTTCTCCGTCGCCAGGTTCTTCCCCGTCGCCAGGCTCTTCAATGATGGGTTCTTCTCCCGGATCTACAACAATATCTTCTTCCACCAGCAAGCAGGTCACATCGATCCGGATACTTATCCCGACCGATCCGTCTTCGCCATTTCCACCCGGGTTTGTAGTATCTAAAGAGTACTTCACTATACGGTGCTGTCCGGCTTTTACATTAGGGAATCCGGTTGAGATGTGTACTTCTTCTCCATCTACAGTACCTGTCAGTACAGCAGTAAGAAGATTGCTCTCTGCCTCAGACTGGAAATATCCGGCGCGGCTATCCTGGTTCTCATAGGCAAGCGTACCCGCTCCAACGGTCACTGTTGCTACGACATCACTTCCCAGCAAAGCCGCCAGTTCCTCTTCGTATTCAACGGTCACCATGATACTGGTCAGTACACATTCCAGCGTCTCTATTTCCGTGATCTTGTCTTTTTCAATGACAAAATCCTGTGTTCCGTAATAGAACGGATTTTCAAATTCAGCAGGAAGTTCTTCATGCGAATAAGCGGCGATACTGTAATTGCCTACTTTCAGAGAGAATATCTCCGGAAGTTCACTGTATGTCCAGGAAACGACCAACTGGTCGTCATCCTCCCGGTCATATACAGCAATGATATAGTTGTCTGTAGATACCGCGGCACGTGTAGTGACTGTTACATCTACCGTCAGATCCAGAGAGGCAAAACTCAACTGACCTTCTGCTTTTTCTCCGTCCGGATCTTCTTTTGCCTGATCCAGATTTTCACGATCGCACGCGCTAAGCCCCGCAAAAAGAGAGCCAATAAGAATGAGTATATAGGTAAGCTTTTTCATAAGGCTTCATTTTTAATATTCAAGTTTGATGTTATCTATATAAAGGTAGTTGCCCGTGTTGTAATCACGACGCGAGATCTCATAAATAATCCTCTGGATATAGGCCCTGTCCATCTCACTGTACGGATTTTCTCCTGAGGAGAAGACAATCGAAATATGAGTGGGTTTCAGATGTTTGTATGCTTCCACGTAATTCAGCGGAACCAGTTGCCGGGTATAAGTATCTGTATTTTCAGTACCGGTAAACGTATTTTCGGCCAGGATCAATCCTTCCTCCTGGTTTGTGACCTCTACAGAGACCGTAAAAGGAGTACCCTTACCTGTGAACATATAATCGAAACTAACTCCTAAAGGACGCGAACTGATCTCATATCCATACTCAGGCCGCAGATCATTACCTATCGTTCCCAGGAAAAGTTCTCCGGCAGTAATGTTCTCAACGATCGTGTTGCTGGCACTGGAAGTGATACTGGTCGGTTGGTTGTTAGTCGCGCCCCAGCCTACAGTAACAATTTCAGCGGCATACGATCCGGAACTGGCATCCGCCGTTCTTCTTGTTCCCGGATTGGTCTGATACAAATTTTCCGTTCCTACCTGAGTGGTCACCGCATTCAAGGTACACCATCCCGGAACAGATTCATTCCTATCGCTATTTACATACCAATAGGTCCAGGCCGTAGTCACAGGATTCGCAGAACTCCAGGTTTCCAGATCCGAATTAGGTATCTGAACAGCCCTTTCCGTGGTAATCTCATACGTATTGGCAGAAGCCAATACTTTCGTTCCATCCATACTTGCCGCCCGAATAAGATAGGTATTTTCTTTTTCCGGATCTTCCGGCAGGAATACGGTAAAAAGATCACCATCGACTTCCTGCTCAGGAGTGATCCAGGTATCTACATCATTGATTTTACAATACTGGATCCGGAGGTTTTTCTTCTTCAGGAAAGCTTTGGTATCTTCCTGTTCACAAATGAAACGGACATATGTCCGGGTAGCCCAGACTTCCGCGGGCACAGACATCTCTATCGTAAAAGAATAGGGCGCTACTTCCAACGGAACCTCATTGGAAGGCTTCCGCACATACACGGCCCTTATTTCAGTATCCAGTGTCAGTTCCGGTTCGAAAGTAACCTCTACCTGGTGAACATTGCCCTGGGAAGACAGCGTCCTGCACGACAAAGCATCCTGCCATACACCGAACGAGTAATACTGGAACCGGAGCTTATCCGGATCACCTTCCAGTTCTACCTCAACCAGCGCAGTAGGGCTACCGTAATTTACCGCATCAGGCTCACTGATCTTCAATCCATTGTCTATACTCCTTATCGGAAGTACAGTTTCGGTCTCAGTGACTTTGGAATACCTGTCTGTAGCCACTAATTTAAATACAGCCAGGTCGTCTCCCTCTACAATCTGCAGATTGGAGATCACTTCGGAAAAGTCTATCACCGCCATTTTATCCACGTTGGTTTCCAGACCTTTCAGTTGCAGACCCAGTTCTTTCATCCACTGTAAAGTCGCCTCATCCGTATCCAGCAGATCTACTTCTGCCGGCCATCCTATGGCCAGCAAAGCCTTAGACTGGGTGAATAGCCGCACCTGAGAGATGCCTCCTTGCGCGTTGAGTATGGCAGAAAGTCCGGATACTCCCTGTACCGGACTGCCTTCTACAGCCGATAACTCCACTCCCGATTCAAATCCGTCAGGTATAAAGAAGGGAGCCGGAGCGTTCAAAGCCTCATCCGAAATATCGATCTGAATGGGTACGCGTTCCGTCTCCTCACTGAAAGAAACATTCAATAAAGCACTTCCCGCGTCTACATCTAATTTCAGTTTATAATGCTCACGCGCCGAGGCTTCGGGTATAGTAGCCACCTGCATGGTTACAGCCTCACCTCCTGAACGGGTCACTCTGACAGCCACAGTAAACTTACCGGGCTGTATATACGCCGCCCGCTCTTCACCCTCCGGGAAGATAAGGATATTTCCGCTTACAGACTGTACCTGGGTTTCATAAGAAGTAAAATAGTTGCGGAAATTTTCCGTATATTCAGTAGTGACTTTCACATTGGCAAGAAAACAAGTTACCTCTACCTCTGTAGTCTCTCCTTTGACTAAGTAAAAAGGCTCGCTTCCCTCGAAACAGGGCAGATCAAACCCCTCTTGACTGATATCGCCATAAACGGCGGTAAGAAGATAGCTGCCCTGAGGCAGAGAATAGGCTTCGGGAAAATCCGTATAGTTCTCCCAATACCCTACTGTCTCCTCCTCCTGAGAGATAGTCACGCTGAAGTCTTCCGGTGCGGGAACAAACTCTTCGGAGCTACGTGTAAGTACGTTGTCCGGTTCAGCATGTGTCGCTACTTTCAGTCGTATGGTACCGTTTCCTGTCGTGCGGTCTTCCTGCAGGCAAGAGAAAAAAAAGGAAGGTTAGTACAAGTAACCATCCTACCCTTATGTTTTTATTCATGAATAAAGGATGTTTTTCACAAATTCGTTAGCATTCTACTTATCGTGTCTCTCTTAAAATTGAGAAAATTCGGGGCAAAAATACGAATAACTATTTAACAATAGCCATGAAAATCAAAATTTAACAAAGAAAAACAAAAATCATTAAACCAAAACCTCGCTGATGTAAGTAGAAATAAGCAGTGCCCGGCAACGACGATGTGAACAACACACACAAATTTAACAAATCAAACCCGTCATCTGAACGGATCCGTGTGTATATATACCCATTTGTATGACATCATCATCTTAAAAATAGACCAGAAAGGCGTGAAAATCTTTATGAAGGAAACCCTATTCTTTTTCCTGTTCCGGCAACAAAACTACACCCCGTTTTTTCTTTCCATCCATTTTTACTACGATCGGAGTTTCAAAAGAGACCTGACGCAAAAACTCGGTCTCCTCTACCGCAGGTTGCGCATCCAGAAATGCCTGATTATATACACCGTCCTGCATAAAGGCGTTGATCGTAAAATAGCCCACCCCAAAAGAAGTCAGGTTCTGGAAAAAGTGGGTTCCCTGGCTGGGATCTATCCGATAGTTGGTCAGCCCTGCCTCTACAATGACCCGCGCTCCGGAAATATGGGGCCATTTGACTGGTATTCCCAACCAGGGATCGCTGCTCCCCCAGCGTCCGGGGCCAACCAGCACATAATTTTTCCCGGCATCCAGAAAACGGCGATTGATCTTCTCAATCTCCCAGGCAATCTTCTGATTGTTGGAGGCACTGTAGCCCTCTGTCTTCACATAGACCACATCATAGATCTGATCCATGATCCCGTGACCCAGGGAATTATCCGAACGAAGTATGACCGCATCATCCGGGATCAGGGTGAGGTCTTCATCCAGCATCTCTTTACTATCTACGATGGGACGTATCTGCAACAGATAGAAGGTCCCTGTCTTGTCGTGATCCCGGCTCAGGGTAGCGGCAAACTCGATCTCTACCGGACGGCGCATCTCCTGTTCGCTGTATTTCAGTACCAGTTGAAGAATACGTGCCAACGGAAATACATCGTGTTGCAGGATATTAGCAAACGTAATGACCTTACGTCCTCCCGGATAGAGTCCGTCCCGGATCACCTGATCGTACGGATCGTAAGTAGAAGCAATGTATTGCAGAGAGCCATCCTGCTCTGCCTCTTTGACATGCAGTTTCAACAAATTGAATCCGTCGTCTATAGAGAACTCATGTCCCGCGTTCTTCAGATCCAGCGCATAGAACCGGGTCTGCGTCTCTCTGAGGGCTATCTCCATCTCACTGGTCTGCAATACCTGATGCGGATGATACAGAGAAAACCTCAGGGTCATCCCTCCGTCTACGATGTATTTTCCCAGGCCGAGCGCCAGATTCACTGTACCTTCTTCTGCTTTTTCATCGCCCAGCGGATAATAGTTGAGCGACCGGGCTACTCCGGACATCGAAGGGTAATAACGATCGCCGTACGGATTGCCTACTACCTCCTGCAGGATCACTGCCATCTTCTCCCGGTCAATGATATTGGAAGTAGCCTGCATATAGGCTTTGCTATCCCGGAAATAGACAGAGGCGTATACACCTTTGATGGCATCCGACAGCATCCGCAGCATCTCATACTTATCATCCAGAAAAGGGATCATATAAGTATTGTATATCCCGGCAAAAGGCTGATAATGCGAATCTTCCAGCAAACTCGACGAACGAATGGCCAGGGGAGACTTGACCACATCGAAGAAAGTAAAGAAGTCCTCTACCAGCCGGTCGGGGAGTTTGGCCTTCAGGAAATATTTCAGAATGGTTTCGTCGTCCGCATCCGAAAGAGCGATCTGATAGAGGTTATTCGTTTCCATAAATTCGTCGAACACATCTGTACACAACACCACCGTTTTAGGAATGGCTACACGGGCATTTTCAAACTCTTCAAACTCCGGATGACGCTTCACCATGTTGTCGATAAAGGCCAGACCACGGCCTTTGCCTCCCAGCGATCCGTCTCCGATACGGGCAAAGTTGGAATAACGGTCAAACTGTTCCCGACGGAAAATGGCCACGACCCCCTGATTCTTCATCTTGCGGTATTTGACGATCGCCTCAAAAATGATCCTGCGGTGCGCATCCACATCCTGCAGGCTGTTCCAGGTAATGGGTTTGAGAAATTCCGCGATAGGGAACATGGCGCGGGAATAGAGCCAGCGACTGATATGGTTGTGACTGATGTGATAGAGGAACGACTCGGCAGGAATGGCGAAAAGCACATTCTGCAATTCTTTCAGGTTCCTTACGCGCGCGATCTCTTCCTGGGTATCCGGATTACGGAAAACAAAATCACCAAACCCGAAATTATTGGACACAGACCGCCGCAGATCCACATCCATTTTCTTGGAGTTCTTATCGATAAAACTGGCGGCATACCGCGCGGCATACACCGTATTCTCCGATTCCGAAGACTGGATGATGATCGGAACGAAAGGATCTTCTTTACGGATACGGGCGCAGAGTTTGATACCAGCCATAGAATCTTTCTCTCCCTCCCTGGGAAAACGTACATCGGTGATCACTCCCAGTACATGGTTGCTGTATTTGTCATAGATGGCAGTAGCTTCTTCATACGTACGCGCCAGTACGATCTTGGGCCTGCCACGCATACGCAACGTACGTTGGTGAGCATTCAGCGCTTCTGTGGAAAACTCCTGGCTCTGTTTCAATACGAACTTGTACAGATTAGGAAGCACGGAAGAGTAGAAACGGATACTGTCTTCGACCAGCAGGATGAGCTGCACACCGACCTCCTCCACATCGTGTTCCAGATTCATCTTGTCTTCAATGAGCTTGATGATGGATACCAGCAGATCCGTATTGCCCAGCCAACAGAAGACATAATCAAACGCGCTCAGATCTTCATCCGCGATCCGCTGGGTGATCCCGTGGCTGAAAGGAGTAAGGATCACAATCGGGATCTGCTCATAGAGGCTTTTGATGCGGCGTCCGATATCGAAACTATCGTTATCACCTGTTCCCGGCATACAGATCACCAGATCGAAAGAGATCTCCTCCAACAGAGACAGGGCCTCTTCCGCGGTAGAGACCTGCGAAAAACGGGGCGGATACCGCAGTGACAACGAAGTATACTCATTGAATATCTTTTCATCGATACGTCCGTCGTCTTCCAGCATAAAAGCATCATACGGGTTGGCAATCAGCAGGATATTGAAGATGCGACGAGGCATCAGATTGGCAAATTGCGTATCTTTGAAATAAAGCTGGTTCAATTTAAGTTTGGTAAGCATAGGATCGGCTATTTACGATATACGGATTAACAATGTACGGACTTACGATTAAATTGCATCGTGACAGAACAGGATCCTTTACGATCCAAATCACATCGTAATCTATCAGGGCAATCTCCATCGTAAATCGTAATGCCATGAAAGAGGGATTTACCTCGTAAATCCGTACATCCTCTAAATCTACCTGTTTGGTCTGACAAAATTCGTTTTTTTTATCGGGAAAAGCAAACCGACATCCGCTTTTATGGGAAATAGAGAATTTTTGAGTTTTTTTCTTACTTTTGTATCTTACAAATAAATATGACAAAAAGAGACATGAAAAAAACTTTTTTATTACTGACAGGAGGATACCTGATGTTTGCATGCCACACACCCCAAAAGATCACCTATCCGGAAACGGCCAAAGTAGATACAGTAGATGTGTATTTCGGTACAGCGGTTCCGGATCCCTATCGCTGGCTCGAGAACGATACGTCCGCGGCCACTGCTGCCTGGGTAGAAGCACAGAATGAAGTGACCCACGCATATCTGGAAGGCATTCCGTTCCGGGGGCAATTGCTGGAACGCCTGACTGAACTGACCAATTACGAGAAAATCGGCACCCCCTTCAAAAAGCATGGAAAATACTATTTCTATCGCAACGACGGACTACAGAACCAAAGTGTTCTGTATGTACAGGACGCGCTGGAGGGGGAAGCGCGTGTATTCCTGGATCCGAATCAACTCTCAGACGACGGAACGGTGGCATTGAGCAGTCTCTCTTTCTCTAACGACGGCAAATACGCGGCATATACCATTTCACGCAACGGATCGGACTGGCGGGAAATCTTCGTCATGGACGCGGAGACCGGTGAATTGCTGGATGATCATATCCTGTGGGCCAAATTCTCCGGTGCCCAATGGCAGGGAGAGGGTTTTTACTACAGTGCCTACGATGCTCCGGAAGCGGGTAAAGAGTTTTCCAATGTAAATGAAAATCATAAAATATATTACCACAAACTGGGAGAGCCTCAGTCAAAAGATCGCTTAGTGTATCACAACCCCAACCACCCGAAACGTTTCTATTCGGCAAATGTGACCGAAGACGAACGTATGCTCTTTATCTACGAATCCGGAGAGGGTCGCGGAAATGCGTTGTTGATGAAAGACCTGCGCAAACCCGATGCTGCGGTAGTACAGTTGGCTACTGATTTCGAATATCAATATTATCCGATAGAGACCCTGGGAGACAACCTCTATTTCTACACCAACTACCAGGCTCCGAAAGGCAAGGTGATGGTAACAGACATCAACCATCCGAAGCTGGAAGACTGGAAAGAGGTGATCCCGGAAAATGAATCCGTACTTTCCAGTGTCCGCATCATTGCCAGCAAGTTGTTGACAATTTATGAAAAAGATGCCGCACACCATGCGTATATGTATGATGCGGAAGGAAGTCTCATTCAGGAGATCCCGCTTCCTTCTCTGGGGTCGGTAGGATTTAGTGGCAACAAGGATGACAAAGAATGTTTCTTCGGATTCACTTCGTTTACCATCCCGGGGGCAACCTATACATATGACATGGACAGCAATACATACGAACTGTTCCGCGCGCCGGAAGTAAAATTCAATCCGGACGAGTTTACCACCGAACAGATCTTTTTCGCCAGCAAAGACGGAACAAATATCCCGATGTTCCTTACCTACAAAAAAGATCTGAAAAAAGACGGTAAAAACCCGGTGTATCTGTACGGATATGGCGGTTTCAACATCAGTCTGAATCCCGGATTCTCTACCGGACGCATCCCTTTCCTGGAAAATGGCGGTATCTACGCACAGGTAAACCTGCGTGGCGGCGGTGAGTACGGGGAAGAATGGCACGTAGCAAGCACCAGGATGCAGAAACAGAATGTGTTCGACGACTTTATCGCTGCCGCGGAATATCTGATCGATAACACGTATACTTCACCGGCAAAAATAGCTATCGTAGGAGGTTCGAACGGCGGATTGCTGGTAGGAGCCTGTATGACCCAGCGTCCCGAATTGTTCGGAGTGGCTATACCCCAGGTAGGAGTCATGGATATGCTCCGCTATCACCAATTTACCATTGGCTGGAACTGGGCCAGTGACTACGGGACCAGTGAAGACAGCCCCGAAATGTTTGAATACCTGAAAGGATATTCTCCGCTCCATACGCTGAAACCGGGAACAACTTACCCGGCTACCCTGGTGACAACAGCCGACCATGACGATCGCGTGGTACCGGCACACTCGTTCAAATTCGCGGCTACCCTGCAGGAATGCAACGACGGAACCCATCCGACGCTGATCCGGATTGAGACCAAAGCCGGACACGGCGCGGGAAAGCCCATCGCGAAAGTTCTGGAGGAACAGGCAGATATATATGCCTTTATCGTGTACAATCTGGGCATGAAACCCAGGTTCTGAGCATATTCCGGGTACGATCCTTTTTATTTCTGACAAATACCCCATCCCGGTATAGCGGATAAAGATAAATGAGGGAGACACTTCGTAACAGAAGGTATCTCCCTCATTTATTATCGTTTTACAGGTTCTCCTTCTATAGGTCAAGTTACTATTATCTATAGGATAGCTACAGGGTACACATGGTATATCAGAAGCATAACATACCTGCATACAGCTGTAACCAGTCCGAATATCCGGAGGTAATTGTACCCTATAATATAGGTTTTCCAAACACGATCTCCCTATGTATAGCGGATAGTCCATTTCCGTTCATCAGATCATACCCATACCCGATGTGTAATGTAACCGAAGCAACCTGGATATACTTCTGACAAGTTCCTCTCTGTGATCTCTGGTTCTTAGCTGCCGGAAACATTTTTTGCCCAATGATAAATTCTATCATTTTATTACCCATTAAACAAATTTACCGGTAAAAAATTAGGATGTCTCATATAATTTTCTAATTTTGCAGATATACAGATTGACATTTTATCATACATCACCTAATAAACCATCTACCATGAATATTGAAAAAATTATGGCTTCTCTGGAGGCTAAACATCCCGGTGAAAAAGAATACCTGCAGGCTGTGAAAGAGGCCCTTCTCTCTATCGAGGAGGTATATAACCAGCATCCGGAATTTGAGAAAGCAAAGATCATTGAAAGGCTGGTAGAACCAGACAGGATATTCACGTTCCGCGTTACCTGGGTCGACGATAAAGGCGAAGTACAGACCAATCTCGGCTATCGGGTACAGTTTAACAATGCCATCGGTCCCTACAAAGGAGGGATCCGTTTCCATGCCTCAGTCAACCTCTCTATTCTCAAATTCCTGGCTTTCGAACAGATATTTAAAAACGCGCTGACTACCCTTCCCATGGGCGGAGGCAAAGGAGGATCTGACTTCTCCGTCAGGGGCAAAAGTCCCAACGAGATCATGCGTTTCTGCCAGGCTTTCATGCTGGAACTCTGGCGACACCTGGGGCCCGATATGGATGTCCCGGCGGGTGATATCGGAGTAAGTGGCCGGGAAGTAGGGTATATGTTCGGTATGTACAAGAAACTCACCCGCGAATTTACCGGTACGTTCACAGGCAAAGGGCTGGAATACGGCGGCTCTCTGATCCGTCCGGAAGCGACAGGCTTTGGCGGGCTGTATTTCGTGAACCAGATGTTGCAAACACAAGGCATAGATATAAAAGATAAGACAGTGGCCATCTCCGGATTTGGCAATGTGGCCTGGGGAGCCGCTCTGAAAGCCACGGAACTGGGTGCAAAGGTAATTACCCTTTCCGGCCCCGACGGATATGTATACGATCCGGAAGGTATCAGCGGAGAGAAGATCGACTATATGCTGGAACTCCGGGCCAGCGGAAACGATGAGGTAGCTCCCTATGCCGACGAGTTTCCTTCCGCGACTTTCATTGCGGGCAAACGTCCCTGGGAGGTAAAAGCAGATATTGCCCTGCCGTGTGCTACCCAGAACGAGTTGAACGGTGAGGACGCGATGCGACTGATCCGGAACGGGGTCATCTGCGTGGGCGAGATCTCCAACATGGGATGTACGCCTGAAGCAATTGACGCTTTCTTAGAACAGAAGATCATGTATGCTCCCGGAAAGGCTGCCAACGCGGGAGGAGTAGCGACCTCCGGTCTGGAAATGTCTCAGAACGCGATGCACATCAGCTGGAACGCGGCCGAAGTAGATGAGAAATTAAAAGGAATTATGCACGCGATCCACGATCAATGTGTACAATATGGGACAGAAGCGGATGGGTATATCAATTACCTGAAAGGAGCAAATATCGCGGGCTTTATGAAAGTAGCTAAAGCTATGCTGGGACAGGGAATTATCTAAGTTCTCTTTCATCTCTCACCAGGAAACAAGATCCGGAGCCCTGTAGATAAACTGTCTGTACTTGTTCCGGTATCACCAGGCAGATGACAGAAAATTTCAGATAGCATACCGAGGAATCTGTATGCTATCCGAGTCTGCCGGCGATAGTGTGGATTACTGAAATGTATATTCACCAGAGAAAAGTTCCATATTCAACCAAAATCCATACCTTTGCCTGGCTAATTATAATCTTTTTGTAAAATGCTTCAATCCGAACTGAAATTCCGCCGCGACAAGATCCGGGTCTTTATGGCCCAACAAGACATAGACGCGGCACTTATTACCTGTAATGTCAATTTACTTTATACAGCCGGCTGCATCTATAGTGGTTACCTCTATCTGCCACTCCACGCGCCGGCACGTCTTTTTGTAAAACGTCCCCATAACCTGCAGGGAGGGTATGTGCATTTCATCCGCAAGCCGGAACAGATCGCCGATCTGCTGAAAGAGACTGGATTGCCTCTACCGCAAAAACTGATGCTGGAAGGAGACGAAATCCCCTACACGGAATACAACCGTCTGGCACATCTTTTTCCGGAAGCAACCGTAGTCAATGGCACTCCCCTGATCCGACAAGCCAGAAGTGTGAAAACGCCACTCGAGATGGAGATGTTTCGCCGGGCTGCCGCCGCTCATGCCAGAGCCTACCAGCAGATCCCGGATGTATATCGCCCGGGAATGACCGATCGGGAATTCTCTATCGAGATCGAACGTCTCATGAGGCTGGAAGGATGTCTGGGTATATTCCGGGTATTCGGACAAAGCATGGAGATCTTTATGGGGAGTGTACTGAGCGGAGACAATGCCGCTGTACCTTCTCCGTACGACTTTGCCCTGGGAGGAGCAGGACTGGATCCTTCTCTGCCAGGCGGGATCAATGGAAAACCGTTGCAAGAAGGAGCGAGTGTGATGGTAGACATAGGGGGTAACTTCAATGGTTACATGTGCGACATGACACGTATTTTTTCTATAGGTACACTCTCTGAAGAGGCTTACGCCGCCCATCAGGTCTGCCTGGAAGTCCAGGAAAAAGTCATCTCCCTGGCCCGTCCCGGTGCCGTATGCGAAGATCTCTACCAGGCAGCCATCGATCTGGTGACTAAAGCCGGATTTGCCGACAACTTCATGGGGATCTCTCAACAGGCGCGTTTCATCGGACACGGCATCGGACTTCAGATCAACGAAATTCCCGTTCTTGCTCCACGTATCAGACAGGAACTGGAACCGGGTATGGTATTTGCCCTGGAACCCAAAATCGTACTGCCAAAGATCGGAGCGGTAGGTATCGAAAACTCTTTTGCTGTAAAGAAAGAAGGAGTAGAGAAATTGACACACTGTCCCGAAGAGATCATCCAACTGGGATAGCGCTCCGTTCCTTCTCCTGTAGACTCACTCCCCTTTACATAGAGCCGCAGGCTGATAAAGGGGAGTATTTTATTCCCGGCCGGACAGTAGCGTCCAAGATCAGGCTGAACACTTGCCCCCGACAAATTGTTATCCACACAAACTTAACTATATGGAAAATTATTCATCCTCTGGCTATGTAACTCCCGACACGCGGGTCATGTCTGTGACAGACTGGCTGATTGTGCTGATCATCACAAGTATCCCGCTGCTCAACCTGATCATGTTATGTGTGTGGGCATTCAGTCACAATACCCCTGTTACCAAAGCTAATTTTGCCAAAGCGGCACTGATCCTTATGGCCATCGCTATAGTTATCTCTATCCTTTTCGGAGGTGCCATTGCAGGGATGCTGGCGACAACCTACGGATACTGATCTCACAGGAATGTATACCGGGTTGTGTCTATAAAACGGAAGCAACAGGTACAGATCATCTGCCTTTTCCATCTATCTATCCAGAGAAAGAGCGATAGAGATGGAAAAGGTAGTTTTCATTTTCCTGCTGCTCAGGCCGCTCCGTGCACAAACACCGGAAGAGTAAACAGATCCGCACGGGATGCGATACAACAATGAAGTTTCAATAGCAGATATAACCGCGTTTAGGAAACGTAGCTGGCTTTAGGTCAACCCACTCTCCGGATTCCCTGCCCGGTCTTCTGGTGAGTCTGTCCGGTTAAAATACAGACGGTAAAGAATCTGCCGCAACAGAAGCATTTTCTTTGCAATACCTCATTGCCGGTATAGCGTGCTGACTGCTGAACAAAAGGTAAATTCTACAAGGCAGATAAGGAAGATCTTATCGTATTCCCTGAGTTTGATCTCCCCTTACGCCCCGGAAACGACCGATCTGTCCAGTGTCCCGCGGCAGGCAGAACCAGGAGTGAAAAAACGTTCCACCTAACGACCCGGTTGCCGGTATGTTTCGGGGTCTGACGAAGCCTCCTCTTTCGGCTTCAATCCCATTTTGGAGGCTTTTTCCAGCATATACCGATAGGCTGCCTCATATTCATTGGGGATCATCCCATCCAGGATCGCATCTTTGATCGCACTCTTCAGACTCCCCACTTCCTGACAGGGTGTGAGTCCGAAGACCTCCATGATCTCTTCCCCACTTACCGGAGGCTGGAAATTACGTACACGGTCCTTTTCCTCCAGATCTTTGAGTTTCTGACGTACCAGACGGAAGTTTTGTAGGAAACGCTTTTTACGTTCCATATTCCTGGAAGTGATATCCGCCTCACACAACATCATCAGATCATCAATATCATCTCCGGCTTCAAAGAGCAACCGACGTACCGCCGAATCAGTTACCACATCGTCTGCGATCACAATAGGGCGCATATGCAATCCGACTAATTTCTGCACATATTTCATCTTTTCATTCATCGGCAACTTCATCTTCCGGAAGATATCCTTCACCATCTTCTCACCGATAAAATTGTGATTATGGAATGTCCACCCCAGCCGTGGGTCCCAGCGTTTGGTCACCGGCTTGGCTATATCGTGCAGCAAAGCCGCCCAGCGCAACCACAGGTTGTCTGTATGTTTACTGATATTGTCAAGTACCTCCAGGGTATGAAAAAAGTTATCCTTATGTGCCCGGCCGTTGCGGGTCTCTACCCCTTGCAAAGCCGCCAGTTCGGGAAAGATGAGATCCAGCAATCCCGAACGTTCCAGATCCACAAACCCTTTGGAAGGTACAGGAGCCAGAATGATCTTATTCAACTCCTCACTGATACGCTCTTTCGAGATGATACCGATACGCTCCCGGTTGCGACAAAGCGACTCGAATGTGGCATCATCGATATAGAAATTGAGCTGAGTGGCAAATCGGATACACCGCATCATCCGCAACGGATCGTCGCAGAACGTAATATCGGGATCTAAAGGCGTACGCACCGTTTTCTCTTTCAGATCCTCCACTCCTCCGAAAGGATCGACCCATTCTCCCAAACGGTCTTTATTCAGGCACACAGCCAGCGTGTTGATCGTGAAATCGCGCCGGTTCTGATCATCTGCCAGTGTACCATCCTCCACGATCGGCTTGCGCGAATGGCGTTGGTACGACTCTTTCCGGGCCCCTACAAATTCCACTTCATAGCCGTGGCATCTTGCCTGGGCCGTACCAAAATTCTTATACACCGCCACATGGGCCCCTTTGCCCAGACGTTCGGCAAGACAACGCGCCATCTCAATGCCACTGCCTACTACCACTACATCTATGTCTTTGGAGGGTCTTTCCAATAAGATATCCCGCACATACCCTCCTACGACATAGCAATCATAGCCCAGTTCGTCCGCGGTAGTTGAGATCTCACGAAACATCTGATCGCTCAAACGTTGTTTCCACTCTTCTTGGGTCAGCTCAATCATGCTCTCCTTTTAACTTTTAAGGTGCAAAGGTACAAAAAAGTGATATTATTTGTATTTTTGCTATCCGGAAACAGTCTTTTCTACAAAGACACTTCAAAACCATAACAAATGAAACGAGTACTTTTATTGACAGGGTGCATGATTTTTCTCTACTCTTGTGGCAACCACATAGAGAAACAGGCAGGTGAAAAGCTGAAACTGGCTCAGGAAGCTTTCGGACGTGAAGACTTTGATGAGGCCCTGAGGCAGTTAGACAGTATCAAAATACAGTACCCCAGAGCCTTCGAGACCCGCAAAGCCGGCAACGAGCTGGAGATGCAGGTAAAACTTAAAGACCTGGGACAGCGAATAGCCGCTATGGATCTCCAACTCCGGGAGAAAGAGCAAACCCTGGGAGAGATCCGTGGGAAATATACATTGGAGAAAGACGAAGAATACCAGCGGACCGGCAACTACCTATGGCCTACCCAGGTGCTCGAAAAGAATCTGCACCGCTGCTACCTGAGATTCCAGGTCAACGAACAGGGAGCCATGAGCATGACATCTGTGTATTGCGGCAAAGGAAACATCAATCATCACTCCATTAAAGTGAGTGCTCCCGACGATACATTTGCCCAGACTCCTCCGGCACGTAACAGCTACCAGACCACTGACCTGGATGAAAAGATCGAAAAAGCCGATTTCAAACTCGGGGAAGACGGAGGTGTAATGGAATTTATCTACGCCCATCCGGATCAGAATATCCGGATCGAATATATAGGAGACCGCAGTTTCCGCACCCAGATGCTACCCACAGACCGGGAAGCTCTGGTGGGAATCTATGAATTGTATCAATTGCTCGCTTCTATGGAGACACTCAAAAAAGAGAAACAGGAAGCTGAACTGGAAGTGCAATTTATCAACGAACGCATCCGGAGAAAGACCGAAGAAAGCGCCACAGACTAACAGTTTATCCGCGGAAGCCTTTACAAGAAGCTATCTGTCCTACTTCACCCGGCGGTTGAGCTGGTTATTGGCTTTGGAAGGTCTGGACTTTCCGACACGTTTCCCCACAGCAACCTTCCGGCGCTGCTTCCGGGAAGAAGCATGCGAAGCTGTTTGTCGGCTCCGCTGCGAAGAAGAATGATTTTCAGACATACTGTACCCAATTTTAGATAGTAAAGAACAGAAGACCTGTTCCTGCGGATAAATTCTTCTGTCCAGACTTAACTTTTTTCAGTATTCAGACACTGGAAATACAATATTTCATTATATTTGGAGTTCATAAGATTGCCTCCTTTGAGTGTTGAATGGTAAGTTATATTTCATCATATCCAGCCATATACCACGTGATTCAGATTCATTCAGGCAAACTGGATGTACCTTTTGACTGTTACTCTATAGGTGATAACCCCATATAATATAACCTCCTATGAAAATCTCCTTACGCCGCATGCGCGAGAAAGACCTGGAAACGGTCAGGGACATCTACAATCATTATATACTACATAGCACGGCAGTATATTACACACAGCCCATCCGTACAGAGGAGTTGAGAACCTTCCTGCCCCTGGGTCATCCGAAGTACCACTCTTACCTGATCGAGGCCCCGGACGAAGAGGTCCTGGGCTTTTGCTACTATGCCCCTTTCAAACCCAAAGACGCGTTCCGTATTTCGGTAGAACTCACTCTTTATCTACGGCCCGGCCTCACCGGACAGGGGATCGGTTATCAGGTGATGCTGCTGGTCGAACCTGTGATACGCGATATGGGATTTTCCAATATCATAGCCCTGATCTCCGGAGACAATGAGCCCAGCATCCGTATGTTCGAAAAATGCGGTTACGAACGTTGTGCATGTATCCGACAGGTAGCCGAAAAATTCGGCAAGAAGCTGGATCTGGTCATGTATCAGAAACTTCTGCCCACGCACTGAATTTCCTGAACGGCAGACCCTACAAACGTTTCAGAGCCAGCTTGATCACCTTCTCCACAGGCGCGTCAGGCTCTTCCCGGAGGATGGCAGATACTACTTTCCGGGAAGAAGCCGTGGCAAATCCCAGCATAGTCAGCGCGGAAACAGCCTCCTCCTGAACCGCGTGCTGCGCAACAGAGATCTTACCATCGCTCAGCGACTCCCCGCCTACAGCAGATACGTGATGGATCTTATCTTTCAGATCTACGATCACGCGCTGTGCCGTCTTGAGTCCAATCCCTTTTACTGTTTTCAGCAACTGGGCATTTTCGGAACTGATCACCTGCCTCAGTTCCGAAGGACTGAGAGCCGAAAGGATCATCCGTGCCGTATTGCCGCCTATCCCCGATACGGAGATCAGCAACAGAAACAGTTCCCGCTCCTCCTTATCGGCAAATCCATACAACAGATAGGCATCTTCGCGGATGGCCTCATAAATATAAAGCTTACACTGCTTCTTTCCCTGGATCAGGGAATACGTATTCAGGGAAATATGTATCCCGTATCCCAGGCCGTTGCAATCTATCACTACAGCCGCCGGAGAGATCTCTACGATGTCTCCTTTTATATATTCAATCATTCTACTAATGTTTTATACTACAAATGTACATGATATTTTCGGAAAATACATGCTTCTCCCCAAACCGACAGGGTTTTCCTTTCCGTACAGACCAGACGTGGTAAAACAAAAAAATACATGTGTAAAGAAAACATCCTGCTCCGGAACTACAAAACAGAAGCCTGCCCCATGTCCGCATTCTGTGCCGATACGCAGACACATCTTCTCTCCGACTTTCCGATCTACCGCTATCACAGATAAAGAAAACCCATTCATTGAACAGACATACACGATGAACCCTAACTTATGTCTCTCGACCTGACTCCGGGCATTTGCACTTTATTCCCGGCAAAGGGTATGGTCGTTGCCATCCATCTTTCTACCTGAATTTTGTAGAAGAGAGTAAAAAAGATTATTTTTGCAGCAGATAAATAGAAAAGTGTTTCATTAAATCAACAAAAGAATGAAAAAAATCAGAGCAGCGATTGTTGGCTACGGCAACATCGGACAATATGTCCTGGAAGCTCTCCAGGCAGCTCCCGATTTCGAAGTAGCCGGTGTGGTGCGTCGCGCGGGGGCAGCAAACAAACCCACTGAGCTCAATGACTATGCGGTTGTTAAAGATATAAAAGACCTCGAACAGGTAGATGTGGCTATCCTGTGCACACCTACCCGCAGTGTAGAAACTTATGCCAAAGAGGCACTCGCACTGGGCATCAACACAGTCGACAGCTACGACATCCACAGCGGTATCGTAGCACTGCGCAAAGAATTGGATACCTGTTGCAAACAAAACAACGCTGTTTCTATCATCTCTGCCGGTTAGGACCCGGGAAGTGACTCCGTCGTACGTACCTTACTTGAGGCCATTGCCCCCAAAGGGATCACGTATACCAACTTCGGTCCCGGCATGAGTATGGGACATACCGTAGCTGTAAAGGCTGTCGAAGGTGTCAAAGCAGCTCTCTCTATGACTATCCCTACCGGTACAAGTATTCACCGTCGTATGGTATACATCGAACTGGAAGAAGGATACGCGTATGAAAAGGTAGCCGCAGCTATCCAGGCAGATGCTTATTTCGTCAACGACGAAACACACGTGATCGAGGTACCTTCTGTAGACGCGCTGCTCGATATGGGCCACGGGGTCAACCTCACCCGCAAAGGAGTATCGGGAAAGACACAGAATCAGTTGTTCGAATTCAATATGCGCATCAACAATCCCGCGCTCACAGCACAGGTACTGATCTGTGTAGCACGGGCTTCGATGAGACAACAACCCGGTTGCTATACCCTGGTAGAGATCCTGGTGATCGATCTGCTTCCGGGAGATCGGGAAGAGTGGATCGCACATCTGGTGTAAGCGACCCTGTCAGATCAGGAAGGCATCCCGTGAAAATAGCGAGATCACTTTCTCTGTAAAAAATCGGCGGTAACAGATCTGAGATCTGTTTACCGCCGGTTCCTCAGTTTTACTCGGCTCTTTAAAACCGAATCTTCTGAAATAGCAGATAAAGCTAAGGTCAGGTTAACAGGCAGATGAAGATGTAAATTAACTCTTAAACAAAATCTATGTGACACACAAATTTATTCTTTATTAAAGGCGAACCCATCCATAGCCAACCAATCCGGCAGGTAATACTGGGTATTCGGAATATCCAGGGTGTTAGTGGAAGTAGTCTCTTTACTCTGTACAGATACAGACCAATCAGCTACAAAATAACTGTCCTGCGTGAAAGTAGTATGAGATTCATCCCCATCGTACTCCCTCTTTGCAATGCTCACCAGATTCATACCACCGGCATTCTGGTAGCCCTTTTCACTTAATGGTTTCTTGTTCATGATACGGTTCTTTGTAAATCGGTTGATTGATAAAATAGATTTCCCCATTTTCCCGGATACTCCCCATAGATCCGGTACCAGAAAAACAAAATAAATATAAGGTTTTGACAGGCAGATCACAACTTAATATGAGGTATTTAAACTACTATTTTTAACTCATTCGAAAAGAAAGAATTCCCCTTTTTACATAAAACAAGGTTTTTTCTTCAGAGGAACTGTCAGACACTTTTTTCATAAATGAAACAGGCTTAGTGTTACAAAAAACAGAAATGTGTTCCTGTGGGAAGTAATAGTTCTACACTTTGATTCCCGGTGAAGGTTTGATCAATACATATACCATCCCGTCTTATGAGCCACTATACGGATTATTCCATCCGCATACTCCATAAAAGTTAACTATATTATCTGACCTCCCGATAAAAAAGTCGTTTCAAAAGTGTTTCCGCCCACACTTCAACAGAAAAAAAGAAAAGTTTCCCGGTTGTCTTGCGCCGCCTTTACAATGCCATCTATTATATCCTTAATTTACATACAGATACCATTGGAAATATTCTCTTTTTGGAAAACTTTTTCTTCTTTACAAAAGAAAAGTTTCCCAAAACGGAAAACTTTATAAATCAAACAACTATAAAAAATGTCCAAAATAAATAGAAAGAAAGAACCTTTTTATCCCATATATGCTTTATATTTGCAGAAGAATAAGGTTCCCCCTCAGGGGAATAGAAAAAAGGGAATGCTGTGAAATTCGGCAACAGTTCCCGCTGCTGTAATTCTCTGTGAATCCGCACATTAATCCACTATAGTAGTTTCTATGGGAAGGAGTCGCGAAGGAGAGATCAGTCAGAAAACCTGCCCTATTCTATCACGGATTATTCATTAAAACCACTTTCGGGAGTTAAAGTCATGAATTGCGCGGAAATTACAATTATCAAACGAGACGGTAAACAGGAGGATTTCTCTATTGGTAAAATCAAGAATGCCATTTCAAAAGCATTTGAAGCCACTGGTATATCAGATCAGACAGCACTGATCGCAGACATCA
>Ga0192240_10030_pt1 | contig 82841 bp, 79 predicted proteins | sample Koala_Koa27_H3_FD_131237 | JGI IMG/M metagenome (GOLD analysis project Ga0192240, IMG submission 131237) | Enriched cells from koala feces incubated with labeled cellulose particles, San Francisco Zoo, California, United States - Koala_Koa2-7_H3 ...
ATGGATAGAAACAGGCAACTCCACGCTATACCATGATAGCATAGACATTGCACAGTTGCCTCTATCCATTTGAAAATTACCAGTTTTCGTGTCGAGGACATTCTGCGAACGTTATGTTATAATTTTGCAGTTTAATACTGCACTTCATTCTTTAATTCGTTTTGCAAAGATAAGGAAAGTCTATAGGACTTTAAGCAATCAACTTACAAATTAATCCGAATCGTCTTTTTCCATTCTTCTGATAAGGCTTTCGATAATTTTATTCAGAAATGGGGTTCGATCTTTCTTTCTTCCCTTAATTGAAATATAGGTTCTGTAATAATCTCCCAGGTCTATGTTGAAGCTGGCCTCGAAGAAACTCATTATTTCTTTTATATCAACGTTGCCATGATTAAGAACCCCACTAGCATGTATGGCATAGCCTAATTCGGTTGCCGCTGCTTTGGGGCCAGTCCATTGCAGGTTGATTTCAGGCAACAACTTTCTGTTACGTTTTATTATTTCTTGCTTCTCCAGGCAATGCTTTTTCTTGTTCAAGTATATTCGTAACATTTCATTACAAATAATTTTCGCTATTTTATAATCATATCCGGTAGAAAATACGGGATCGCGAATGTATTGAGCGCTATCCATACAAAGCTGATGATCTGATTTACCCCGGACAAAGTAGTATTCATCCAAATAAGTGGAGTTAGCCCTGTAGTATTGGTGAAAGTCCAAGTTACGCTCAAAGAAATAGGTAAGGCTTTTTAACTCCTTATCGTAATATTCCCTTTGGGTTTCATTACTACCAATAGGACGCTTTAATTCTATGTTGTGTATCTTGTTGAAGTATAACAATAAACCTAATACTTGGGGCCTAATCTCCTTGAAAAATAGAATTTCATCTTGAACACTAATGGATTCCAACAAAAGAAAATACTCCCTTAATTCTAATAAACGATCTTCCAGGAATTGAATCAATCTAACTGATTCCTCGATAGATATATCCAATCCTTCCAAATCAACAGACTGTAATTTTATCTGAATTGAATCTAAGAGTTTATTATAATATTCGTCCATACTATTCTTCTTTTAATCAATAATGACTAATTAAAGAGATCTATTTCTATGAACAGCGGAACTGTACTTTGGGAGTGTCAAGCCCAATTTACAAAGGGGCTCTCAGGGAAATACAAGAATGCATCATAAGCCACCATATACATATCATTTTACAGAATTTTATATGGTATTTATCCAAAAGGGATTAGATACCAGTGATGTTATTAATACTGTAAATATTCATCATCAAGACTTTATTTATGGCTGCCCGAAACCTAAAAAGAAATAAATCGGTATCAACATAAACCCTATCATTATTATATGAGCGTATATTTTTGATATAACCTGCAAACGGGGGATCCATTTACTGGTAGTCATCCCTATTGATTGGAACATACTCCAGAAGCCGTGTGAGATATGGAAGTAGAGAGCCAATATCCATACGATATACATGGCGACGTACCATCCGTTTGAAAATAATGTTTTCACAAGGTCGTAGGGATTTTCCCCTTCGTTGCCCATCCAGTGCTGTAGTTGCATTTTCGCCCAAAAGTGGCCCAGATGAATGACCAACAGTCCTAAGACGATAAGCCCTAAGGCGAACATATTTTGGGATGCCCAGGAAACTTTCGGAGTTTTCCCGGACACTTTGTATGCCTGCCCTCGTGCTTTCCGGTTTTGAATGGTAAGGATTATTCCCATAACGATATGCACCATAAAGCCGAGCGCTAAAACGGGAACCATTATCTGAACTATCGGATTCTCGTCCATAAATCGGCAGGCTGTTTCGTAAGCCTCCCGTGAAATCAGGGATGTCAGGTTGATGACTAAATGAAGGGTTAAAAAGAGAATGAGAAACATTCCGCTTATGCTCATTATTACTTTTCTCCCTATGGATGATGTTTTCATTTATTCTGAATTTTATTGTTGTTGTTTGTTATTTTGATTACCTGGCTTTTTTACTACGCAGCATCAAAACCAATCCTGACATTTTCAGCGTGATTGCTCCGTAAAAAGGGTTTTATTAAGTGCAGGCATCGGAATAATATTTTTAAGAAGCATGGAAAGCAGTATCATTGCAACGCCCGACAGAATCAGATAGAGCCATAGGGCCGGTTTAAAACCTTTTTCCCGAAAAACGAATATCAGGAAGATGGATTTAAATGATATGGCAACGCCAAGTAATATTCTGAAGTAAATAAGGGGCGCATCTGCCCATTTGACTATAAAGGCGATAAGCAATGTGCCTAATCCTATGAATAGATAAATCTTTCTATTTACAGTCATCACTGATTTTCCACCTATCGATGATGTTTTCATTTTATTTAAGTTAGAGATTAATATGAAATACCAGGTTTACGATAAGACCAATGAAAAAACTGATTGCCGCAACACCCAGGCTTATTGTGGCCATTTCAAAAAGCGTTTACTGAAAGAGGTGCTTTTGGTGACCGATACATAATAATTAAACAGGGCTATTATGGCTATTGCCGTAGTGATTGTTAAAAGCAATGCGATGAATACATTTTGAATCAACAGGTAAGGAATAATCAACACAATTACCGTTACGATATAGGCGATTCCGGTATATATCGAGGCTGTAACGGGCCTTACCTTACCGCTGTTCTCTGTTTTAGTTGACAGATATTCCGAAGCGGCCATAGAGAATGCGGCGGAAATACCTGTAATTATACCAACTGCCGCTATAAGGGAAGAATTTTGAATGCCTAATGTCAGTCCGGCAAGAACTCCCGTAAGTTCCACTAACGCATCATTTAGGCCCAGTACAATAGAGCCGAGATAATCAAGGGGTTTGTCTTTTAGAAGCGCCAATAACTTATCTTCATTCTCTTTCTCGGTGGCATATATTTGTTCCGCTTCGGGAAAGTCGGATTGCATCGCTCCGTATGCTTGTACTCCTTTATGTGCATTTCGCTCTAACAGTCGTATTCCGAATGTCAAACCAAAGCAACGGGTAAGGAATACATGAAAATTAACTTTCCATGTAGAGGGTTGCACGACCTGTTTGGTATACGACTTCCATACGTTAGCTTGCTGCTCTTCGTTTTTTGCTATTTGCAGTAAAATGTTTCGATTATTCTCATCTCTTTCAAGTTCCGCAATACGGTAATATACTTTTGATTCCGTTAATTCCGCACGTTGCGCTTTCAACATCCTGGTATGTGAACTTGTTATGGTCATGAGATTACGGGATTATTTCCTCCACGAATTTTCGTAACAATTCTAAATCGGATTTATTGGGGCGGCCTCTGTGCAGGATTTTGAATTGACCACGGCAATGAAACTCTCTTTTATCGACCGTAATTTGCTGCTTTTCCAGAAGTCCCCTCACCTGCACATAGGAAGAAGGCAATATGGCCGCAGAACTGAAACAGATAACGTTTTTGACCTTGTTGCTATCCATAGATGCGATATAGGCTTTTACTTTATCATCGACTCCTGCCATATAGACTGCGCTGCCGAAAAAAAGAATATCCGTGTCTTCTGTGATGGGTACGTCGATCGTTTCGGCTTTCCCGCCGGTTACTTCGGAAACGACAGCCGCCATTTTCTCCATGTGGCCGGTTCTTGAAAAATATCTGATAGCTATTTTCATCATATTTACTTTATATACTATTTAATATCGTTTTTACCTGATCTTCGTACTCAAATAAGGTACAGCCACCCGTATGCTCTCCGCCGACCAGACCGGATTCCCGGAGTTTTGCGAAGAAGGGGGATCTAAGGGTTTCTTTTAGTCCTTTTTGTGCGACGTTGCTATCTGAATAGGGAGAGAAAGGGCAGGCTTCCGCCCTGCCATCCGGGCCAACATGGAAAAATCCACGTCCGGCTGCCAGACATCCGCCCATTGCTTTTTCATCACCCGGAAAGGAGAGGAAAATCACGTCGGTGAATTCTTTTCGCAGATTTTCCAGATTAGTTTCCATTTGGGCAATTCCGGTTTCATCCAAAGCCAGATGCTCAGTACCCGCCTCGGAAGGCACGTATTCGATGAAGAAAATGATTTTGCAGCCGAGGTCTTTCAAGAGAGTTATATAGGAAGAAGAGGTGGCAGCAATCAGGTTTTCAGTAGATACGGTAATAGACGTACCATAAAATAATCTCCTTTTTTTCAGTAGTTCCATAGAGTGTATCACTTTGTTGAATACTCCCTGTCCGCGCCTGTCGTCCGTACTCTCCTTGCACCCTTCGAGGCTTATGATCGGAATGAGATTAAGATTTTCGGCAAAAAGATCGAGGTATGAACCGGTAATCACTGTGCCGTTTGTGAAGATCGGGAATATCATGTCCTTTACTTCGGCAGCGGCTTTCAGTATATCTTTTCTCAAAAGAGGCTCGCCACCCGCCAGAAGATTAAAGTTTATACCTATCTCCGCCGCATCCAGGAATATCTGTTTCCATTGTTCCGCGGTCAGTTCGTCCTTTTGTTCTTTAGCCGCCGTTCCGCAAATGTTGTTAGCGTGGGCGTAGCATCCTTTACACGACAGGTTGCAATCGGTAGCTATGCTTGATATGAGGAAGGGCGGAATATGAAGATTCTCTTTCTGCTTGTACTCACTTCTCTTTTTCTCCGATTTCCCGAAAACCTTTTGCATCCTGAATATAAACATGGCTTCTTTCGGATTACTAAGTACCGATTTATAGGCATTGGACATTATGTTTCTTATCCCGTTATTCAGGTAAGATTCCAATGGTGCTATGGTGCTTGATTCATTGTTCATACCGGGTATATTTTTAATATATTATGTAGCTGAATATCCGACCGGATGATTCAGCAGTAAGCATTGATTGTCTTTTAATTTCAATTCCGATTTTAGGGTACTGTGTTCCATCGTGCCCCTTGCAACCGTGTCGAACCCATTTGCCGCACAGAACAGGGCAATATTTTGAGAGATGATTCCTGCGTTGAGCGGAGCAAGTGTACTACCCATAGGCTCCGGTATTTCTGTGAAAGCAGAATGGTCGGCAACAAGCAGTAGGACTACCGGAGCTTCCAGAACATACTCCTGTCCGGCTGCTAATGCGGGAATAAGGTTTTTTCCGTTAGGGGAATCAGCGTGTGTTCTTCCGCACAATACAGACAGGCTCCGTCGGGATTACACACATAGAGGTCTATCTCGTATTTGCCGAGCGCATTGGCAGAAGTACGTCCGCCAGTTTCGGGACGGTTAATTCCTTTTGCCGCCCACAAAAGGTCTGACAGGTCTTGTTGTTCCAGCGGTTTGCTGTTAAATGAGCGGGTTGATTTTCGATTTGCCAATGCACACATCAGGGTGGCATTTCGTTCCATGCATACCGGAAATAGTCGGATTACATTCTTTTCGTTTGATTTACTTTGCATATCTATGAATATTAATTAATTACTTATTCATTTACGGTAGGGCAAAGATAAAAAGCCGACAGGGAACAGACTTAAGATTAACTTAGGATAATCTTAAGATTGGCTTAAGACCGTAAAAAAGAGAAAAGACCCTGCATAAGAGGCTGCAAGGTCTTTTTTTATCGTTTATGTTTATTTTATGCTTCCAGGGGGATGGTGAGTTTGGCTACGGTCGATTTATCCGGTACACTGGCAATTTCAATAGTTATATCGAGCAAGTCACAGAATCGTTTTACTATCGCAAGCCCTAATCCGAATCCTTTTATCTCTGTTTTTCCGGGAGTATAGGAGCGATAGAATTTCTCAAAAATATGCTCCAGTTCTTCGGGGGGAATACCTCCGCCGGTGTTATGCACCTCTATCGTATAGTCAGCGTCTTTCTGATAACCTTTAATTTCAAAGAGCCCTCCCTCATTCGCATACTTGACGGCGTTTGAGATAAGATTATTCAATACAGTTGAAAACAGATATTCATCGGTACGGAGGGAGATATTTTCCGGCTGTATAGAGATTTTGCATTCCATTTTATTTTCAAGCATAGCATCACAATAGGGGCCGACACAATTATTGACGAGCGATTCGACCGGCAAGGTTTTATAGTGGAGCGACTGCCTGTTATCCTCGTATCTTGTTAGTATTAATAATTGTTCTACCATGTCGTTGAGTATATCGACTTCCTCGATGCAGATTCCAATACGTTTTTTATATTCGGTTTCACTCCGTGGTTTCCGGATAAGGACTTCCATCATTCCTTTTAATACGGAGAGGGGGGTACGAAACTCGTGGGAGGCATAGGATGTGAAATTCCGCTCTCTTTCCACCGCATATTCAATCCTGTCCAGCAGATTATTAATTGTTTCTGAAAGCTCGTATAATTCGTCTTTATGGCCTGGCAACGGAATCCTTGCACGCAGGTTATTGTGGGTTATAGCCTCGGCGGTATTGATGATTTCACGGATAGGTTTTATACTATTCTGGGCTATACGTCGTGAAATGCCGAATAGTAACATCAAAACCAAAAAACAACCGACTCCACACACCCGGAGCAGGATGGTGAATAGATTTTCGACATCGGTCAGCGTAATCACCGCTCCGCTTTCTATTCTGCCTGTATGTACCTTAAAGACGATAAGTATGATTCCGCACAAAACGATTGTAAGTACAAGGGTACATACGATAATATTGAACGCAATCCGGTTCTATAATGATAATCTTTTCATCTTGTTAATCATTTGCGATATATCCTACACCCCGTACCGTTTTGATTTTCCCGTTATCTTTATCCATATACAGCTTCTTACGGAGGGAGTTCATGAACACATCAATAACGCCGGTATCGTATTCAAATTTTATGTTCCAGACCTTATTTATTATTTCGTCCCGGGTACATATCTTTCCTTTGTTCCGTATCAAAAATTCCAGCAATGCAAACTCCCGCTGTGTGAATGATATTTCCTCGTTTCTATATAATACCTGATACGATGATTTGTTTAATGAGATATCGCCGAGTGTGAGTATTTCATCTTCCTGTTGGTTCCTGAAATGGATTTTAATACGTTCCAGCAATTCTTCAAAAGAGAATGGCTTTTTGATGTAATCATTGGCTCCGGCCCTCAAACCGTCAATCGTTTCCCGGATGGTATCTTTTGCCGTCAGGAACAAGATAGGCGTTTCCCGGTTATGCCTGCGTATTTCTTTGCAGACATCAATCCCGTGCATCCCCGGAAGCATCCAGTCAAGCAGCACCAAATCGGGTGTGGAACGATTGAATGCTTCAAGTCCCTGTATCCCGTCGGAAGCAATGGTAATGTGATACCCTTCCTCTTCCAGACCTTCTTTCAGAAAGTTATAAATGCCCGGTTCGTCTTCTATGATAAGAATGTTCATATTGTTACTGAAGCTTGAAAATTAACTACTTACAAAAGTATGGAATATTTGAAATATATCCTGGATATTTACCTGTAATCTTAATCAAGTCCAAAGGTAGAGTGTGTAGAATCAAATAAGCTTAAGATCAACTTAAAATTTGACCTGATTTAAAGAAAGAGCTGTTTTATCTTTTTAATCCATTGTTATCCGGTTGAAAACCAAACTATAATCATTAAAAAAAGCGTTTATCAGACTACCATAACTTAAATGTGCGATATAAAGAGTAATTCCAGATTATTACAAATATAAGGAAAGTATATTTTAAGATTTTATTAATTTGAACAAAAGAAGAATGTTATAGATGTTGATTTAATCGTACTTATTTAGTAACTTTACTCCAATTTAAGACGCTCTTTATTTAATGCAAGAATTAAGCAAATCAATTAAGTTCGCTCGTTTCTAAATAGTTACCTATCAAGAAAGTATTTTCTGTAACTTGCTTATTCATAGCCCGAAAGACAAAGTTCTATGTCTTGCGCAATGAAAAGTAATCTTATCCTGAATGCCGCATCTCTCTCTGATCTCTTCTAAATATTCATTCATCTTTGTGTTCGACTTCATGGGAAGGAGCTTATCGCTTCTGCTTACTCCTTCATACTTTTGTAGTATCCCGCGGGGTATCTCCATGAGCCTTACCTTAAACTGGTTCTTTGTTTTCTTCCTTCTGTCAATAATCCACAGGCTACCGTCAAAAGCCTTGTGAATGTCCTCTTTGGTTAAACTGCACATCTCTGCAAACGAGAGTCCGGTAAAACAGCTAAAGACGAACATATCCCTTACCAGTTCCAACCGCTTAGAGACAAACTTCTTCTGCATGAGTTTCATTATCTCCTCCACAGTAAGAAAATCCCTGTCCGCCTCATCGAAATGGAACTTGAACATCCGGAAAGGATCTTTGAACTTTTCTTCACCCATGGCATAGGTAGTAGCCCGTTTGAGCCGTTGCATGTATTTCATTGCCATGTTATTGGCTATCCGGTACCTACTGATCAGTTCGGGATAGAAGCCGTTAATAAGGGTTGGCGTAAGATCAGTAAAGGCAATCTGCTGTGGCTTCTTTTTAGTCACCTTTGTGAAGTATTCGGCAAATCTTTTTCGGGTGGCGATGTATCGGCTATAGGATTTAGCGGAGATCTGGGTTTTGAGAATATCGTTTAGCTCATCGAAATAATCAAAGAAGTTTTTTCTTACCTCCTGTCTCTCTTCTACTTGCGTAAAGGCTCTGTTTCTTCTTTGCAGAATAAGTTCTCTGATTTGCGACGGGTATACATAGCCTTGTTCTTTCAGCAGTTGATAGTAGCAGCTATCTATCTCATCCATAAGCCTGTCGAGCCTATGGTTGATCAGCCGGCTGTGTGCATCATTTCCTTTTATCCTGCCACTCGCTTGTAGCCATAAAGAGGGGTGAACATCCATTCCGGTACTAAAGTGCGTTTTCTTACCGCTAATGGAGATTTTCACCTCAATGATCACATTCCCATTCTTCTTAGGTTGGGACTTTCTTAAGTAAAATGCTTTGCTAAAGGTAGTTTTCATACTTTCGCTGTGTTTTAACGGGTTACAACTTAATTTATTTGTTTGTAATAGTGCGGTTTGTATGAAAGCCAATGTGCGACAAATCAGTCAGTTGGTGTTAAAAGCTCCAAATTTTCCGGTGTCTGTTCTCTGTGGAGCTTGTTATGGAGCTTTTTGTGTCTTTTTTTGGCTCCGTGTTGGCTTTACTCTGGAAGACAGCTCCATAAAAAAGAGCTCTAAACTGTTGATTTAGAACTCTCTGTCTCTCTTTTGTCCGGCTTTGTCTTCCGGCTCTGGTGATCCGCCTGGGGCTCGAACCCAGGACCCCAACATTAAAAGTGTTGTGCTCTACCTGCTGAGCTAGCGAATCAATCCTTATTGCGGTTAAGCGGGTGCAAAGATAGGGCTTTTTTATGAATTATCAATTTTCTCAGTTGAAAAGATTTTATTAATTTCTCTCTTTTTCGACTTATGGCTGATCCTTAGGTATTTCTGAGATATATTCTGTAAGACTTTCTCGGTTAATAATGAAACGTTGATAGTACGATAACAAAAGAGTGGTTAGGGGAAGTGCTATAATGACTCCTAATATACCCATCAGAGACCCCCATATAGACAAGGAAAGTAAAATGATAGCAGGGTTAAGTCCTGTGATCTTGCCCATAATTTTAGGGACAATGAAACTATCTTGGATAATTTGCACAATAATAAATACAAGAGTAGCAGAAACAAGGATGACCCAAAAATTCTGTCCGGTATCAGCGGCTTTTAACAATGCTAATAATATAGTAGGTACAAAGGCGATGATCTGAAGGTAAGGTACAAGATTAAGAATGCCGACAAATATGCCTAAGCCAATGGCTAAAGGAAAATCAATAATAAGAAAGCCGATACAAAATAGAATTCCTACACAGAAAGCAACTAGAGCTTGTCCGCGAAAGTATTTGTTCATCCCAACTTGTACATCGTCTACCAGGTTTCTGGTGAAGTAACGGTACTTTTCTGGAAGATACTTTATCCAACCTTCTGCAATAGACTCATAGTCTAAGAGAATAAATACGAGGTAGAGAAGAATAATAAAAGAAGCTATAATGCTGAACAATAGATTAATAGATTCTGCCAGAATAGTCCATACTTTGGGCATAATTGCACGAAGTGTATTGGTAATATTTTCCTGGCTGAACAGCCGATTCAGAACTTCAATATCTACATTTTCCCGAATAAATTCTGAGAGACTTACTGGTACACCGGCTTCCTGCTGTATACCAGTAGTGAGGTAGGTGACCAAAAGATCTTTTACTTTCCAGAACTCTTGGACCAGAGGTGGTATCAATAGGTAAAAAAGAGATAAACCAATCCCAATAAGAATAAACAATACACAAAAAATAGATAGAATTCTACTTTTCAGTTTCAATTTATACTGGAAGAACTTTACAAATGGATAGATCATATAAGCGACCAGCCAGGCAATGAAGAAGGGGAGTAGTACTCCACTTAATCTGTCAAGCAACATGAGCATACCGATAATAAGGGCTACTAATATCGTAGTCCGAATAAAGCTATCAAATGTTATCTTTTTCCTATCCATACTTTCTAGTCTTGTTGCGAGTTTCTAAAAAATCCTATATCCATAAGTAAAGAATTAAAAGACAATTATGTCACTGTACATATTCCTTGTCTTTTGCTAGTGCTTCCAAGTAGCAAACTCTGCACAAGGGTTCATATTCGGCTGTTTCTCCCAACAGTACTTGTTTATCATTTCTCACTGTGCGATGTGAAAAGGAGGCCAATTGTCCACACTTTACACAGATCGCATGTACCTTAGATACTTCATCCGCAATGGCACATAAACCAGGCATCGGACCGAAAGGTATACCTTTAAAATCCATATCCAGTCCTGCTATAATTACTCGTATGCCGTTGTTGGCAAGCTGATTACATACATCAATGAGATTGTTGTCAAAAAATTGTGCTTCATCGATCCCCACTACATCTATCTCTGAGGTGAATAATAAGATACTGGATGAAGAATCTATCGGAGTAGAAGAGATTGAATTGCTGTTATGGGAGACAACGTCCTCCGCGGAATATCGGGTATCCAGGGCAGGTTTAAAGATTTCAACACGTTGTTTGGCAAATTTTGCTCTTCGTAATCTTCGGATAAGTTCTTCGGTTTTACCAGAGAACATAGAGCCACAAATAACCTCTATTCTTCCTCTTCTTTTTGTTTCCTGTGTGTGATCTTCTGAAAATAGTACCATATATTTTGATGTATAATGTCCTTGCAAAAATAATACTTTTGTTTTCTTAACAGTGATATTTACTTATTTATTTCTACATTTGCAATGTCATATTAGAGAATGGAGGAGCGTATGCAATCACTACTCACCAATATAGAATTAGATGTCCAGGAATTAAGATATCTTGTACAACTTGCCTCAGAAAATCCAGATCAACAATTATGCGAAGTGATGAATAGACATGTCAGCCAGTTGATTGAACGTTGCCAGGAGTTTCATGAATTGTTGAAAAGTGAAGTATTCAGGGAAGCTGGAGCATCTTCCGGAAAAGAGATAGACACTGAATTACAGACAGTGTTGCCTTGTAATTTCTCTGTAACTGATGAGGATAGCGAGGAAATGTACTATAATTCATCCTCCTATTTGGAAAAACTTCCGGAGAAGGACAGTCGTATTTCTGTAGAGGAGGCTGCTTCTGAGATGGAAGCTGCCTCTATATATGAAATGAAACCGATATTGGGAGAGACTATAAGGAAAAGAACTGGTTTGGTTGGCTCAATGAGTTTGAATGACTCTTTTCGTTATTCTCAGGAGTTGTTTAATGGCGATATCTCTTGGATGAATCAGATATTGAAAAGAATAGAACAGGATGCAGATTCGCTGGAAGAGGCACTCCAAATAGTGGAGGAAATTTCTTCTGATAAAGAAGAGAGTGAAGCTGTGAATGGTTTTCAGGAATGGATCAGATTATATTTTGATAGATAAAAAACAAAATGGGAAAATTGTATGTTGTGCCTACTCCTATAGGGAACTTGGAGGATATCACTTACCGGGCGTTGAGGATATTGAAAAAGGTTGATTTCATCCTGGCAGAGGATACACGTACTTCCGGAAATCTTCTCCGGCATTTTGAAATAAAAAAACCAATATATTCTCATCACAAGTTTAATGAGCATAAAACGCTTGAAACTGTAATAGATCGTTTGAAGGGAGATGCGTGTGCTGCTTTGGTGTCAGACGCGGGAACTCCGGCTATTTCTGATCCGGGTTTTCTGATTATGCGCGAATGTATTAAAAATGATATTGATGTGGAATGCCTGCCGGGAGCAACAGCTTTTGTGCCAGCATTGGTCATGTCCGGATTGCCTTGTGAAAAATTTGTTTTTGAAGGATTTCTTCCACAGAAAAAAGGTCGTATGACCAAAATCAAGGGGCTGGTGGAAGAGTCAAGGACCATGGTTTTTTATGAATCGCCTCATCGGTTGGTGAAGACTTTGGAACAATTATCAGAATATCTGGATGGAACACGGTCTGCTTCCGTTTCGCGGGAGATCTCTAAACTACATGAAGAAACTGTACGTGGCAGTCTGGAAGAACTGATCCAACACTTTTCCCTTATACCAGCCAGAGGGGAGTTGGTTATTGTGGTGGCTGGTAAAGATAAATAATAATTTAGGTTTAACTTAAAATGAATGTTATGAAGAATTTATTACTCTTATTAATATGTTGTGGATTTATTATCTCCTGTGATGGTTTGAAGAGAGGAAAAAATGAGCGTTTGAAAGCTGAAAATGATTCTCTGATGACTGAACTTTCGCATAGAGATGTCGAACTGGATGAAATGATGAGCACTTTCAATTTGGTACAGGAAGGATTTCGACAGATCAATGCTGCGGAGAACAGAGTAGATCTACGTCGGGGAAATATTACTGAGAATGCTACAACTGCCAAGCAACAAATAGCTTCGGATATTGAATTTATAACTAAAACCATGGAGGAAAACAGAGCGCAAATAGCTAAACTTCAGGGTATGCTTAATAGTAGCCGGAGCAATTCTTCCGAGATGAAAAAGGCGGTAGAAAGTCTGACAGAAGAACTTGCTATCAAGACAAGACGTATTGAGGAATTGCAAGCTGAACTTGCATCAAAGAATATACGTATTCAGGAACTCGACCAGGCAGTGACCGACCTGACGGCAAACAATGAGGCTTTGCAGGCAGAGAATGAAGCAAAGGCTCGTACGGTACAGGACCAGGATCGACAAATGAATACGGCATGGTTTGTTTTTGGTACAAAGTCTGAATTGAAATCTCAGAAAATCCTGCAGAGTGGAGATGTCTTGAAAACAGGAGACTTTAATAAGGACTATTTTACTCAGATAGATATCCGTACAACGAATGAGATCAAACTTTATTCTAAACGTGCGGAGTTATTGACTTCTCATCCTTCAGGTACATATAATCTGGAGAAAGACGATAAAGGACAGCTTACTTTAAAAATTAATGATCCGACGGATTTCTGGAGTGTATCCAGATATCTTGTTATTCAGGTAAGATAAAAGTAAATTGGGCATATAATGGAAGGGAAACTGTATGTGAATATATAGTTTCCCTTTTTTTGAAAAGTAAGTTTATGAAATACAAAAATATATTTTTTGATCTGGATGATACGTTGTGGGCATTCTCAGAAAATGCCCGGGATACATTTATAGAAATGTATGAGAAGTATAATCTGGATTATTACTTCGATTCATTTGAACACTTCTATGCAATATATCTGAAAAAGAATGCTGAACTATGGGTGGAGTATGGGAAGGGTCATATAACAAAGAATCAGTTGAATGAGAGCAGATTCTTTTTTCCTTTGCAGGTTGTCGGATGTCACGATAAAGAATTGGCACAGAAATATTCGAAAGACTTTCTGGAAACCATTCCTACAAAAACAAAATTGATGCCCCATGCGAAAGAGATCTTAGAATATCTTTTTCCTAACTATCGTCTATATGTTTTATCTAATGGGTTTAAAGAGTTACAGAATAAAAAAATGCAATCAGCGGGTATACAGGATTATTTTAGAAAAGTCGTTCTTTCAGAAGATATTGGTATTATGAAGCCTTATCCGGAGATCTTTCATTTTGCTTTTTCTGCCACTCATTCGGAACAGAGAGAATCCATTATGATTGGAGATAATTGGGACGCGGATATAACGGGCTCCCACAATATAGGGATGCATCAAATATATTATAACATATCTAATAAAAAAGAATTTCCGTTTACTCCTACTTTTATAATTTCTTCTTTAGAGGAATTGAAAAAGGTGTTGTAAAATAACAGTTGCAATCTGAGATGAGACAAAGATTAATGTGCTTGGCCTACTACTGCTCTGCATAATATGGACATAAAATTTTTTAAGGTAGTATTTAAGGAAAATGATCTTGTATCCAGGTTAGCCTAAATACAAGATCATTAATCAGTTATTTTATCACATAACCCTGTAACGGTTATTTAAGACAAATTATTAGCGAATTAGCCTATATTATTATGAGCAGTTTCTCTATTTTGGAAGAGTGTTAGACCAATCGTTTTGGTCTACACCAAACCCTGAAGTAATTTCTGCACTTGGAATAGGAAAAACCAGATCTGATATTTTATAATTATTAAATGTAAAAGCCACATCTGGTGAGCCATAAGCGTAGACATTAGCAGACTCATCCCAACGTCTCAAATCATATAAGCGGTGGCCCTCTTGGAATAATTCACGTGCACGCTCATCTTTAATAAATGCCATAAGCATATCTTGTGTTGAGGGAAGATCACTTATTGACACAATACTTGCATTGCGCCTAGCGACAGTTAAAAAGGCATTTTGAGCATTTCCTAAACTACCTGATGAACTTTTTAAGTTGCATTCTGCTATAATCAAAAACATTTCAGAAGCATTTACAATATAATTGGTTCCATAAGCAGAATTTTTAGATTCAAAATGAGCAAATTTGCCTCCATTAAAAACTGGAACAGTTTCTGTTGATCCTGAACCGTCCTCAAAGATACTGGTACGACAATCATTAGCATCATAGAGGGAAAGTAAATAGGGGCTAGGGCTAAAGTTGTAAGTACTCCATAATGTACCACAGGAATTTGCTGACCAGTTTTGCGAATCAGTAATAGCTAATGCAAACATACTTTCTGAATTTGAAGTCCCATTATAATAAAGAGCTTTGTAGGCTTCATCAGTATAAGCTAATGTTGTAATACCCGCGTTAGTAAGGGCACTCTGAGCGTGCTCCATTGCCTTATCCCAATTTTCCATATAAAGATAGGTACGAGCTAACAGTCCATGGACCGACGCCTGATTAAAGTAAACCAGCGAGCCTCTGTCTCCACCAGCTGCAGAAAAATGAGTCAGTGCATTGTTCAGATCAGATAAAATAGCATCATAACTTTCCCCTACAGTAGAGTGGCTTACCTGCGTGAGGGCTTCAATTGGTTCCTTTACCAATACAATACCAGGAGTAGAAGAATAATCTGTGCCATTTACTTTGATCTGGTGTGCATATATATTTACCAGCATTAATTGTGCATATCCTCGTAATGCATATGCCTCAGCCATACACCGATTTAGCTGCACTTTTTCAGCTTCACTACTCTCTTCATAAAGATTTTCAGAAGCAGCTATCACGCGAGCAGCATTATCTACTACTTTATACCCATATTCCCAAATGTATCTCAAATATGTTTCAGTATCAGTGAAGGTAAAAGTATAAATTCCATCTCAGTGACTGGTTCTGGAATTCCAATATGAAATGTCAGTAGGCACATCGCCAATAGTTATTGCATAATTACCTGCAAAATAATAGTGAAATAAGCTATAATAAGTACCATTAAGTGCTGTTGAGATATTGTTTACTGAGTTTAGACCAGTTTCAACATCAATACCCAGGTAGTAATCGGTTTCAAGGAAACTATTCCCGCAACCTGAAGTTCCTCCGGCTAAAGTCAAGCATATGAATGCTTTCAATATTTGTTTTTTCATTTTCTTTCGTTTCTAAAAATTACTATACAATTCGTTAGAATGTAATTTGGACACCTCCCGTAAAAGTTCGTGTGGAAGGATATTGCCATGCAATTACTCCAGTTGTATATGTTTCCGGATTATAACCTCTGAAATCACTGGCAGTAAATGTATAAAGGTTGTCTATCGAAACATAGGCACGTAGTTTCTGGATAAATGCTTTTTGTGTTAGTTTTGTAGGCAGAGTATATCCTAAAGTGACATTGCTGATACGTAAGAAGTTACTACTATATAGGAAACGTGACGAAGTGGATGTCGCATTATTAGGATCACCATAAATATACTGTGGATATTTAGCATTCTTGTTATTCTCTGTCCATGAATTTAAAGCTACATCCTTAAGTGGCGTACGGAAAGCCATACCAAATCCAGTGTATGATGCACCAGAATCATAGACTTTTCCACCTGCACGATAATTAAATGCAAGATTGAAATCAAAACCATTCCAAGTAAGATTTGTTCCGAAACCACCTAAAACTTTAGGATCTGCCGAACCCACATAACGTTTAGCAGCATCGTTGTAAACAGAAGTGGTCTCATCTCCATCTGCATTCAAATACCATAATGGTGTACCTGTTTCATAATCCACTCCGGCATATTCTTTCATATAAAATTGACGATATGGACGCCCCTCTTCAATAATTGTATAAGTGCTTTCTATAGGATCTGGAGTAGAAAGCTTCACTACGCGATTTTGGTTTCTAGTTAGGTTTGCATAAGCATTCCAAGTCAAATCCCGGTTTTTAATAATTGTTGCATTAACAGCAATTTCCACACCTCTGTTACGAATAGCACCTATATTTTGATAGATATTTGACAAACCAGTAGTCATTGATAAGGGTACTTCAAATAGGGCATCAGCAGTCCTTTCATTATAATAATCAAATGTCAAATGGACGCGGTTGATAAATGAAAGATCAAAACCTATATCAAATTTTTTAGAAACTTCCCATGTTAAGTTGGGATTAGGAATTGCTGTTGGTACCATACCTGCTACACCGTTATAGTTATAGCCAGAGGAATAAAAGCCACGAGAAGCATACCACCCAATATCTTGATTCCCAACTGTTCCATACGACGTACGTAAAGCAGCATTCGTTACAACTTCGTTATATTTAAGGAACTCTTCACTTGTGATACGCCATTTTGCTCCTACTGACCAGAAATTCCCCCAACGGCTATTAGAACCAAATACGGATGAGCCATCACGCCGGAACGAAGCTGAAAGATAGTATTTATCTTCATAAGAATAATTTCCATCGAAGAAATAAGATGCTAAATTAGCTTTTTCTTATAATATTCTGAATCCATCCATGAACCTGCTGTTGACAAGTCCCGCATTCCTGAATCGGCAAAAGGAAAATCGGAGCCCGCATAATATTCATAGAAATAACTTTTACGTTGCATTTCCTGGCCAAGCATTAAACCAACATTATGCTTGCTAAAAGAATAATTCCACCCTAATATGTTGTTCCATGTAATAACTGTACTTCTTGAGTTATATTGTTGTCCTAATCCGTTATAACCCATCCCTTGGGGGTTATAAACAGCACTCCAATAATTATATTCACGTAAATCAATAAGATTTATTCCAAGCATAGTTTTAGCATAAATACCTTTACCAAAATCTATTTGCAGATAAGGACTAAGATTGACAGTCTGATTATTTACGCGATTTATATCTCCTTTCTTAGAATCATAAAGAGCTAATGGATTATAATAATCTACATTAGCATAACTACCGTCTTCATTATAAAAAGGATCAAATGGAGTCATACTGGAGATAGCTGCAACAGTAGCAGAGGACATGGTACCGCTAGTTGATTGTGAAAACCCATTTTGGGTAGAATAACTATAAGATGAGGTAGCACCAAAAGTTATAAACTTAAATTTACTATCAACATTCAAGCGTCCCGAATAGCGTTCCAGATCAGAACCAATAACTAATCCATCAGTATTTAAATACCCTATGCTGAAATAGTACCCTGTATCTCCACTACGCCCTTGGGCATTAATATTATAATCCTGATAATAACCTTTACGAGTAACTTTATCCATCCAGTCATAGGAAGACACACGGTCCCAGACGAAATAGTCATCAGCCAGGAAATCATAATTGTCATTATAGTCACCTCCATAGCGTGCGGTATATCCATCAGCAAAAAGAGCCATTGATTGTTCAGCATTGGCAAATTTCATATTATGATTACCCATTGAAACAAAACCTTGTTTTATATCAAGATTAAGATTAAATTTGCCTTGTGAACCTTTTTTGTAGTAACTACAATCACCCCATTAGAAGCACGTGATCCATAAATAGCTGTTGCCGCAGCATCTTTCAGCACAGTTACACTTTGGATATCTGCAGAATTCAAAGAAGCCATTGGATCAAAAAAGTTATTAGAAGTAGAACTCATACTGTCGTAATCAGAATTCACAGGCATCCCATCAATTACATATAATGGTTGCGTGCCAGAATTTAACGACCCTCGTCCACGAACATATACTGATCCCCAAACTCCTGGCATATTAGTTGAGTTATTCATTTGGAGCCCTGGGACAGCACCTTCTAATGATTTAACAAAGTTTGCATCGGTTTTTTGCAATAACATCTTGTCCAACAATAGATGCGGCACCGGTAAAAGAGGCTTTACGCTGTACTCCATACCCTGTAACTACGACCTCATCAAGAAGTTCCGAGTCAGGCTTCAAGATAATATTCATAGAAGCTTGAATAGAGATCTCCAAAGTATTCATCCCAATATACGAAACCTGCAAAGTCTTTGCAGAACTTAATATTTAGGGGCCTATACAAAGACCGGAATACATATTACATTTATATGTATGTACACCACTATTTATGTAATACAGATTTCACACATCCCTCTTGGATGATATAGATTATGGTTCCTAAGTGTTAATTAGTTTTGCTGAGCTTTCCAAATCTTTTACTATAGTCATATCCATGATGTTTGTGTATACCTGTGTTGTCTTTACGCTTTTATGTCCAAGTAGTTTTTGTACTGTAGTAATATTTACTCCATTGTAGATTAACAATGTGGCATTCGTATGTCTTGCTGTATGAAAAGAAATCCTTTTTTTAAGTCCAGTCAGATTGGAAAGTACCAGCAATTCTTTATTTACATTTGAGTTATCTCTCAACGTAAAAAAGTCACTTAAATTATCTTGGTATTTTTTCAGTAGTTCAACCCCTTTCCCTCCAAAAAGCAGATATAGAGGAAGCCGAACTTCTGTTCGGGTCTTAACAGATTTATAAATAAGCCATATCTCTTTATTCACCTCAATGATATTTTCTCCACTTAAATGAATAAAGTCTGAATACCTTAGTCCTGCATAACAGCAAAACAGAAAAGCATCCAGGGTTTTTTTGGAGCCGGGTATATTTGCCCTGTAAATAAAGTTTTTCTAATTTTTGGAGTTCCTCCGGAGATAAATGAGTATGATGGTTTTCTACACATTTGATTTTATATTTTCTAAAAGCATATTTATCGATATCCATATATTCTTTATTGATAGCAATATTGATATGTCTTTTAAGATGCTTCATGTGTTTGGCAATGGTATTTGTATGATATCCTTTAACCTGAAGATGGTAATCGAAAGAAGATATAAACTCGAAAGTCAAATCCGAAAAATGAATTTCTTTTTTAAATTCAACAAGTAGATTTAAAGTTGAGAAGTGATTCCTTTTTGTACTTTCTTTCAACGAAGAATTAGTTATTTCATTATTAAAAAACTGAATGAAAGAGGTTGTATCTCTATTTGTTTGTATACAAGTTTTCAATAAATCCAGAGAAATTTGTTTACCCTGTTGCCAAAGAGCCAACTCTTTTTTCTCCAGATCAGCAACAAATTCATACAGCATTCTATTTATTCCTTCCGCATTCGGATGATTTTTTACTGTTCTCCTTTTGTGATCCCATTGATCTGGACGTAAATAGATTTTGGTAGAAAAATATTTTTTTCCGGTTTAGATATGCCTCTACTTGTACCAACGCCTGCCCCTTTTTATTGAGGAGTTTTTTTCTATTAAAAACTAAATTGTAAATAATTTTATCCATTCTTATGCTGTGTTAAATAATTATCGCTTTGAATTTAAATAAAAAAATAAGGAAAATGCACTTAAATTATAGATTAATATCTGATAAATATATTAGAGAAAAGATATATATTAAATCATAAATTATAAAAGTTTTATGAAAAATAGCTTTCGATCCCTTCGTTTCCATGTGATAAAGATAAATTAATTATACTTAATTCACCAAAACGACATGATCGCCTGTATATTCAGAATTCCTACGTGGAATCAAATTGTAATAAATAGGCAACATTTATCTACAGTTTTATTATTTATAGACATAAAAAACGTTTTCTGTTACAAATCAACTTACTTTTCGGCGACTTTGTAAGGTTTTTATAAAATATAATTGTTTATTTCAGTTTTCTTAATATCTTTGCAGATTGTTAGAGTAAAGAAACAATTAATGTAAAGTTAAACTTTAAGAGAGAATTTATGAAAAGAAAATTAATGCTGTTATTGGCCTGCTTCTTTATGGGCATAGGTCTGGTAACTGCCCAAACACAGACCGTAACAGGTGTTGTTATTTCTGATAAAGATGGGCAACCGGTTGTTGGGGCCTCTGTTTTGGTAAAAGGAACCAATCTGGGTACTATTACTGATATAGATGGTAAGTTTACTTTATCGAATGTACCAAGTTCTGCAAAGACTTTGCAGGTTTCGTATATAGGTATGATTACCGATGAAGTCTCTATCAAATCGAATTTACGAATAGTGTTAAGACCTGACGCGCTGCTGATTGATGAAGTGATGGTGGTTGCCTACGGTGCAGCCAAAAGATCTGCATTTACCGGATCTGCTTCTGTGGTAAAATCGGATGATATTGAGAAAATACAGACTTCAAATGCTGTAAACGCATTGAATGGTCGTGTAGCGGGAGTACAGATGAGCAATGCTTCGGGACAGCCGGGTACTACGACTCCGACGATCCGTGTACGTGGTATCAGTTCGATCAATGCGAATAATGCTCCTCTCATCGTCTTAGATGGTGTTCCTTATGACGGAGACCTGAACAACATCAGTACACAGGACATTGAATCCATGACTGTGTTGAAAGACGCAGCTTCCAATGCTCTTTACGGTGCACGCGGTGCAAACGGTGTGATCATTATTACTACTAAAAAAGGTGCAAGCGGAGCAGCCAGAATTTCCGTAGATGCCAAATGGGGAGCTAATACACGTGCTACTCAGGATTATAAATACATCAAAAGCCCTGCCCAATACTACGAAATGTATTATTCCGCTTTGAATAACTATTTCACCAATGTATTGGATTACAACGCGGCTGATGCGTATGTACTGACCAATCAGAATATGGTTGCTAATAATGAATATGGATTAGGATATAATGTATATTCAGTTCCGACGGGTCAATATTTGATCGGTACCAATGGAAAACTGAATCCAAATGCGACTCTGGGTAATGTCGTTACTTACAACGGGCAGGAATATTTGTTGACCCCGGATAAGTGGTTAGATGAAGCGTATAAACGCAGCCTGCGTCAGGAATACACCGTTTCTGCTACTGCCGGAAATGACAAATCTACTTTCTATGCTTCTTTGAACTATCTAAAAAATGAAGGTATTATTGCCAACTCAGACTTCGAGCGTCTGACTGGTCGACTGAAAGCTGATTATCAGATCAAACCCTGGTTGAAGATCGGAGCTAATATGGCTTATACACATTATGACATCAATTCGATGAGCACCACAGAAGATGGTTCTTCTACTTCTTCCGGTAACGTTTTTGCCATAGCTACCCGTATTGCTCCCATTTATCCATTGTATATCCGTGACGGTCAGGGTAATATCATGTATGATAGCAATGGCCTGAAAATGTATGACTATGGTGACAGAGGAAATGCAGGTCTGGAACGACCTTTCCTGGGAAATTCGAATGCACTTTCTGACCTGCATTTAAATACAAATAATGGAGAAGGTAACGCATTCAATGCTACGGGATTTGCTGAAATCCGGTTCCTGGAGAACTTTAAATTTACAACGACCAACAATGCCAATGTAGATGAAACCCGTACGACTCAGGTAACCAACCCTTACTACGGACAGTATGCCTCTTCAAACGGTATCTTATCCAAATACCATACACGTGGGTTTTCATACAATTATCAGCAGTTGCTGAGTTATACCAGGGATTTTGGACTACACCATGTAGATGCGGTATTGGGTCATGAATATTATCGGTATAAGTATTACTATCTGTATGCTTATAAGTCCAATATGTTTGATCCGGATAATCATGAACTCGCAGGTGCCATTATAGATGGAACTATGGACTCTTATACTACCGATTATAATACCGAAGGTTATTTCTTCCGTGGTCAGTATGACTATGATGAAAGATATTATGCTTCCGTATCTTTCCGCCGGGATGCTTCTTCACGGTTCCATCCGGACAACCGTTGGGGTAACTTCTGGTCGGCCAGTGCGGCATGGAATATTGCCAACGAAGATTGGTTCTTAGTGGATTGGGTAAATATGTTGAAACCGAAAGCCTCTTACGGAGAACAGGGAAATGACGGAATCGGTAACTATCGGTATACAAATACCTATGAGATCGTAAACTCTTCGGGTAATGCGGCCGCGGTTCCCTCTACCATGGGAAATAAAGACATTACCTGGGAAAAAGGGGGTAATTTCAATATGGGAGTTGATTTTGAACTTTTTGGAAATCGTCTGGGCGGTACGCTGGAATACTTCTATCGCAAAACCTCTGATATGTTATTTCCTTTCACGCTTCCTCCCTCCTTCGGATATACCTCCTATATGGCTAATATCGGTGACATGAGAAACCAGGGAGTTGAACTGGAACTTACCGCGACTCCTATCAGAACCCGTGAGCTGACCTGGGACATCCGTTTAAATCTGACCCACTATAAAAATAAGATCACTTATCTTCCGGACGAGAGAAAGACCACAACCACCTCTGAAGGAGTGCAGGGGTATTCCAGTGGAAACTACTTTTTTGGTGAAGGGATCGCTATGCATACTTTCTACATACCGAAATATGCAGGTGTAGCCGAAAACGGACAGGCCATGTACTACCGTGATGAAACAGATTCCAACGGAAATGTAACAGGCCGTACCACTACTACCACTTATTCCGACGCAACTTATTATCTGTGCGGGACTGCTTTGCCGGATTTATACGGTGGGTTTGGTACTTCTGTGGATTACAAAGGATTTGATTTTTCCATAGACTTTGCTTATCAGATAGGCGGACAGGTATATGACAGTGACTATGCCAGTTCTATGGCATCTCCCACGGGTGGTACTCAGGGATGCGCTTTCCACGCCGATCAGTTGAAAGCCTGGACACCGGAAAATACCTCTTCCAATCTTCCGCGCTTCCAGTATGGTGACTCCTATACTGCTTCTACTTCGGATCGTTTCCTCACCAATGCTTCCTACCTGAGCCTGCAGAACATTACAGCCGGATATACACTGCCCAGCCGTATGTGTCGTCACATAGGTTTAGAGAAACTACGTGTTTATATGGCTTGTGACAATGTTTGGTTGTGGTCTAAACGCCAGGGACTCGATCCACGTCAGAGTATTAACGGAACAAGTACTGCTTCTTATTATGCGCCCATCCGTTCGATTTCGGGAGGTATCACACTTACGTTCTAAATTGAAAATATAAAAGAATTATGAAAAAGATAGCAAAATATATATTAGGTATTTGTTGCGCGTCCTCTCTTCTGATGACAGGATGTATCGATGAAACTTTCCCCACCAATGTTGCTACAGGCGATCAGCTGGCCTCTTCGGCCAAAGCTACAGAAGCATTGCTCTGGGCGATGCCGGCTTATGCCAATAAATTTGATGTGTTAGGCTCTGGAGCCCATTATGACTGGGGATACGGCTCTATTATACATATCCGTGATGTGATGACGGAAGAATATGCCGTTGCAACCAGTACCTATGACCATTATGCGAACTGGCATCGAAATGAAGCTTTGGGTGAAAACTGGGCAAGAACACAGTTTATCTGGAATTACTACTGGAAGTTTGTGCAGACTGCCAATAACATGATCCGCACCATTGATCCGGAAGTTGCCAGTGAAGTTCAGTTAGGATATCTGGGAGCCGGATATGGTTTCCGTGCTTTTCTTTACTTGGATATGGCGCAGATGTTTGAATTCCTGGAAAACGATGGAACCAGTTCTGTGAATACGGCGGGAAACAGTGTATTGTATCTGACTGTACCTATTGTCACAGAGGATATTACAGAGGAAGAAGCACGTGATAATCCTCGTGTCAGCCGTCAGGAAATGTATGACTTTATTCTTTCTGATCTCCAGGCCGCGGAAGAGTATATTCAACATATGTCCCGTTCCAACAAGACGTTACCTGATCTGAGCGTGATCTATGGGCTCAGAGCCCGTCTTCACATGTGGGTAGGTGAATACGCAGATGCCAGAACCTATGCGCGTAAGGCCATTGATACAGGTAACTATACTCCTACTACCCAGGATCAATGGCTCAATACCTCTACAGGTTTTAACGATCTTTCCACCTCTTCCTGGATGTGGGGATCGCAGATGCAGTCAGAAGATGAAGTGGTACAGGCAGGTATCCTGAACTGGACCTCCTGGGCATCTAATGAAACTACTTATGGATATGCCAGTGCAGGTCCTTACAACCTGATAGATGCCAGATTTTATAGCCGTATTTCGAATGATGATTTCCGTAAGTTATCCTGGAAGGCTCCGGAAGGAAGCGCGCTGGAAGGAAAAAATACGTATGTAAATCAGGCTTTGGGTGAAGAACTTCCGGAATATGCTTCCCTGAAATTCCGACCGGGTTCGGGAGAAGTTGGTGATTATACCGTAGGTTCTTCTTGTGCTTATCCGTTGATGCGTATCGAAGAAATGTACTTTATTGAAGCCGAAGCAGCTGCTCATCTGAACGCTACGGAAGGAGTTCAACTTCTGGAAAACTTTATGAAGACTTACCGTTACAGCAGTTATGCTTGTACGGCAAGCGGCAGTGATGATGTGGTAGATGAGATTTTCCTGCAGAAGCGTATAGAATTCTGGGGAGAAGGTATCAGTTATTTTGATTACAAACGTTTAAATAAACCTGTAGAACGTGGGTATGTAGGAACTAATTTCGCAGACCTGAGTCGTTTCAATACCACCACTCGTCCGGCCTGGATGAACTTCTGTATTGTCCGCACCGAAAAAATGAACAATTCGGCTTTAGTGGATTATGAAAATCCGGATCCAAGTGACTGCTATACTCCCTGGGTAAACAATTAATGTCTAAAAAGCAAAGAATATGAAATCAATAAATAAAATAGTTGCATACTTGTTTGTGGTGTGCATGGCTGTGGCTTTTACAGCCTGTACCGAAGAGGCGAAATATATTCCGGCGGATGATCCTTCCAATGCGCAGGTGTATTTCTCCAACCCGGTCTCACAGGTAGACCTTACTTTTGATGAAACCTCTTTTGATATTGAGTTAAGACGTATCGACACATCAGATGCTCTTACTGTAGATCTGAGTGCTACTACGGAAAGTCCGGAGATCTTTACTTTCCCGACTACCAGTGTCAGTTTTGCAACAGGTGAGGAGATTGCTTATCTTACTATATCTTATGATCCGGATCAGCTTGAATACGATGGCTTTAAATCCATTGTATTAACTATAACCAATGAAGAACTCACTACCCCTTATGGAAAAGCTGTTTATGAGTTTGAAGCAGGTGTACCGGCTCCATGGTTGAGTTTAGGAACCGCCATATTCTCTGACTTATTCATGTTTGATAACTCTTACGAGGTGGAATTACAGCAAAATATGATAGAGACAAACCGGTACCGGCTGGTAGATCCTTATACAGAAGGACTGGAAGCGGAAGGGTATGTTCCAGAGTATAATAAAGGCAATCAATCTCCTTATTTTGAGTTTACTATTCTTCCCGCAGGTTCTGTTCTTGTAGGTGTAACAACGACTGTGGATGGTCTGGTTACATACAGTGATGTTGCTACTGGATATTTTAACACAGATTATCAGGATGAAGTATACGTTTTGCACCCTTCCCGGTTCAATGGGTATGATGATGAATCACTTTGGTTGTATAATAGAGTAAAACAATATTCTTCAACAGGTGAACCGGAGGTTGTTCAAATAGCCCCGTTCTATTATATGTTTAATACTGGGGGTTGGGATTATTCGCAATATGACAATATGATTACGATTGTATTCCCAGGAGTTGTTCTTGCTGACTATGATGTAGACATAGTTTATGCAGGCCGCTACACGGATACTGATGATGAAGACTATGCCATCGCTCGTGTAACCTTAGGCGAAGACATCGCTTCGGCTAAAATCGCTTTGGTAGAAGGCCGGGACGCGGACGCGGCTATAGCGGCAGTAGAAGCCGGCTCGTTGGAAAGTATAGAAATTACAGCCAGCGGTAGCGTTTCTATCTCATGTACGGAAACGGGAACCTATACTTTTGTTGTACTGGGCTATGGCAATGACGGTGAAGTTAAAAACACTGCTTCTTATACATTTAAATTTACTTCCAGCAAAGATAATGCGGAAACCTGGACATCTCTGGGTTACGCGACATATACAGATGATTTTGTATCTACTTTTTTCTACGGCATTTCCGAAGTTCCTTATCAGGTTGAGATCCAGGAAAGTGATCGGACCCCGGGACTTTTCCGCTTAGTGAATCCTAATGGAGAGGCCTATCCCTATAATGAACCGGGCGATTGGGACGAGAGTAGAGATTACTATATAGAGATTAATGCTGTGGATCCGGATGGTGTTTATATTGAAACCCAGGATACAGGTATGGATTGGGGATATGGTAATTTTTATGTATCCAGTTTGGCAGGTTACTATATTAGTGGAGGTTATTCTGTAGAAGATGTGAAAGCTTTTGGTTGTTGTGGTATTTATGCGGATGGTGTGATCACCTTCCCTAAAGAAACTTTATTGGTTGCTATGGCAGGATATGGGGGTGGAGACCTTTTCCCAGCAAACAATAATAACTGGTTTAAAGTCGTCATGCCAGGTGTTACCGCCGGCAGTGCTACTTACAACTCAGCCAAAGCGACAAGTGGAGTAAATAGCAGAAATTTGAAAAACGCGACTCCTGCTAAACTTAAGTTCATGAAGAAGAATGTGGAATCTTCGTTTTCAGTTAGATAATTTGTAATATAGCTTTAAAAATCAATCATCTTTGTCACTAAAGTGTCACGGATGATTGATTTTTTATTTAGAAGAGGTAGACAATCGGATTTTGATTGGTCCTGATACCTGAATCGGTAGCATCTACTCATCGGAATCGCGTGTTGATTCTTTTTGTCGGCCAACCCCGGAAGTTAACGACAAAATGCTTAATTTTTCATGCATTTCCTTTTCTTTACTTCTCCTGAAACTTCTGTTCTGGAAAATAAAACCGAATAATTAGAGTATAAACATTCGGCTTGCTCCTGTTTCTCGCATATTTATGCGATTTTTGCCTATAAAGGAGAGGTGACAAGGCTATGGAAGAGCGCTCAAGTCTCGATAAAAGAGCACCCAAGTTCCGGTAAGAGAGCGCTCAAGTTCCGGCAAGATCTTTTTGAAGTGCTCCAAAACCGCGTTGCTGTTCTGGAAGGATGTTTTTTATGGTAGTATTTGTTGTGAAAAAAAGAGCCATACAGAGGTCTCACACAAACAACAAGAGATATAAAATTGATATTTTGTAAAAAACAGATAACAGAAACAAGAAATAGCAATCAAAATGTATTTTTCCTAATCGTGATGGCTGGCTCCAATCCGTCCAAATATACTTCCCCTCGGAAATACGCCAATCAGAAGCGGTTTATGTATCAAATTGACAATTTGTCATTCGGCCATTCGTGCCTGTTTTGTCCGGAGCTGGTCCCCTCTCGGTGTAGCTGGCACGGGTTGTGATACAACTCCTGTCAGGTTTATGGATAATGTTTCATCAACTCACACGATACCGGTCACGGGCTCATAAATCATCACTTTACATTCTCTCAACAAGTAAGGAAAGACTGGGGTGGCAATGACGCGCCTGTGGTTTCTTTGTTTCAGGTAGTGAAACAAACATAGTTGTTTATATCACAGATATTTATATATTTGTCTTTTAAAAAACACACTACTATTAACTAAATTCTAATTATCATGAAACAAAACGTCAACTGCTCTCCCAGGAAGGTTTTTTTATCGCATTGTCTTTCTCCATTTATTTTGTATCCTGTACAGATGAATCCAAAGAGAACTTTGAACCGGCTGATCAAAACGAATTACAGGCAGAGTATCTCAGCATCATCCGGCAATTAGGATTTGATGAGGCAACTGCTGTGGATATGGGAGATTATTTTATTGTAGAAGGGGATATTATTTTAGGCAAAGAAGATCTGTCCTCATACACCCCGGTTACTACCAGACAGGCAAGATCGGAATATATCGTTGGTATTCCCGACAGATACGACATAAAAGTCAAGATTGAGACAGATGTTCCTATAGCCTGGCGTACAGCATTTGAAGATGCTGTGAATGAGTGGAATACGTTCAATGGACTGAAAATGACAGTTGCCTCTGCATCTGAATCATCTCCTGACATAACTGTTTATATGAGTAGCTTAGGGAGTAGCGTTGTGGCGCAGGCAAGCTGGCCTACTGCCGCGGGAAAACCGGGTCCCACTATACAAGTGAGCACTTATTTCCAGAATTCATTCAATGCCGGAGAGAAAAAAATAATCGCGGTCCATGAATTGGGGCATTGCTTAGGATTAAGACATACTAACTGGAGTGCGAATAATGAGTCTGCCGGCATAGGAATAATAGGAACTCCAAATACAGGAAACAATCCTGATCCGAACTCCATCATGAACTATGATATTATCATTAACAACAGAAGCTGGACAGAATTCAGCGATTATGACAAAATAGCCATAGAAACGTTATATCCGACTACATGGATTGACAAAGGAAATGGAGGTTGTGAATACACTTTCACGCAGAACAATCTACCTGTACCCACCACAAAAGGGGCAATTTCTGCGGATCCTTTGATTTTAAATTTTGATGTTGAATTCCTTATATATAAAAATGGGAATGAATATGGAGTTGATCTACAGTCAAGGAAAATCGAATGCAAAAATCCGGATGATTTCAATGATATGTTATTCACTTTATTAAGCTATGATGTAAGAGATATATTGGTTTATGAATTATATATCACCTATGCGATCCAGATAGAATATTCATACAGAAGAATTCCCCTGGAAGGACAGCTCTCACCTCCCGCCGAAATTTGTACGGAGCTTACCACATTTACAACGGAAATCCCTATATGCTATTTTTAATACCGAGATTGTGTCTCCGCAATATACACCGGCATAGCAGCGTGCATCTTTAATTTCTGTTTATATAGCGAATAAGCCTCAGATGTCAAGATAGGTTCTAAGTAACTGTTAGGATTTTGACTTTGTCGACCGCTGGTTCCACAAATAATTTGTTATAGGTCTTTTTGCTCTTTCTTTTGCCTTCTTTTTGGCTTCGCTGACCGTTGGTTGCCATATTTCCCTGTTTTCAGGATTCAAATAGCCCGCTATTGGCTTCACCGACTGTTGGTTGACTGCGTCGACCGTTGGTTATCACCCTGAAAACAGAGAAATCTGACTAAAAACAAGTCTAAATAAAGAAACAAGCAAAATCCTAACAGTTACTTAGATTACTTTATTGACTTTGTAACTAAAAAAATAGTTAGTTTACTTGTTTGTTTCAATTATAACGACTAATTTTAACAAGTTTCCGATAAGATCCGACCTATACCTTTACGTGCTGTTTATTTATTCTCCATTACATAACCGAAAGAGATAACAGACTATATCAGCAATTTAAAAATATAACACAATGAAGAACAGATTTTTTGTTTGTCTCCTATTATTATTCATGACAGGTGGCATACAAGCACAAGGTTTGAAAGCATTTAAATTGAAGAACGGATTGTCCATATTTATCTGGGAAGATCCTTCACAAAGTGATGTATACGGAGCAGTGGGTGTACGCGCCGGTTCGGTAGACGATCCGCAGGAATATACAGGATTGGCACACTATCTGGAGCATGTGATGTTTAAAGGAACCTCTCAGATCGGTGCTTTGGACTGGGAGCGGGAAAAAGATCTGTATGCACAGATCATTACCAAATACGATGAAATGGCTGAAGAGGCAGACCCAGGCCGTAAGGAAGAGATCAATAAAGAGATCAACCGACTAACTATTGAAGCAGGCAAGATTTCTTTACCTACTGAATATTCCAATCTGATCGAACACCTGGGTGGAACAGGGTTGAACGCCGGAACGATTTATGATTATACGGTTTACTACAATACTTTTCCTCCTTTTCAGATCAATAAATGGTTGGCTATTTCTTCGGAAAGATTTATAGATCCGGTATTCCGCAATTTTCAGTCGGAGTTGGAGACAGTATACGAAGAATATAATATGTATAAAGATCGCCCGGCCTCCGTTATCAATGAATTTTTGTTTGATAAAGCGTTTGAAGGCCATCCTTATGCCCGACCGGTCATAGGATGGGGTGAACACTTGAAAAATCCTCGTCTCAGTAAGTTGATCGAGTTTTACAATTCCTGGTATATACCGGAGAATATGGTACTTATTCTGGTAGGGAATGTAGATGCTCAGCAAGTGAGCCGTCAGATCTCCGCCACTTTCGGACGGTTAAAGGCAGGCGAAGTACCTGAACATGTACATTATGCCGTGACACCCATTAAAGGACGGAAGACATATAGTACGAAGATCTCGCCCCAACCATCAGTTATTCTGGCTTTTAATGGAGTAGCGGCAGGTCATCCGGATGAAATACCGTTGGAGATATGCCTTAAACTTCTTCACAACAATACCAGCACCGGACTTTTGAATAAGCTGACTATGGACGGAGATCTGATGGCGGCATATGCCTACCCATTGACATTGCGTCAGCAAGGACGGGTTGTATTGCAAGGGTATCCGTTGTATGATGAAAATCAAAAACGTTTCGCATCCAATAAATCTGTGGAAAGACGTTTGCTGAGCAGCGTGGAAAAAATCCGTAACGGCGAATTTGAAGACTGGCTGATCGAATCTATTAAGATGGAAATGTGTCGTGAATATGACCTGGGACTTGAAACCAATGAAAGGATCGGAAGAATGTTGCTGGATGCTTTCATCAATGAGAGAGAATTAGACGATATCCTCGAATACAAAGAAATAGTGAAGAACGTATCTATAGAGGATATTCAGAGAGTGGCTGCCACTTATCTGACCAATGATTATTTAGTTATCAATAACGAACGGGGCAAACCGGACAGAAAAGACAGAATGCAAAAGCCTGATTATGATCCTATAGTGCCTCCGGTGGGTCAGAGTTCATTATATTCCCAACAGTTGAAAGCTCTTCCTATGAATCAGATAGAAGTAGAGCAACCCAGCTTTGATGAGGTACAGATAAAAACAATTAATGAACGTTCCAGACTGTATTATACTCCGAATCCGGAAAGTGAAATATTCTCATTACGAATTAAATACGGGGTAGGTACAGACAAAATGCCTAAGCTGGGGTTTGCCGCTTCCCTGATGAATGACGCGGGAGTTATGGGACAATACGAACCTCATGAATTTAAATCCGCGCTTAGTCAGTTGGGCGCGACGTATTCTGTGTTTGCCACTGACAGTTACTTATATATAGATGTCAAAGGATATGAAGTCAACCTGGAAGAAGTTTGTCAATTAATAACCCGACAGATCTTAATGCCTAAATTAGATGAAAAACAGCTTCGAAGCCTGAAAGGGAGTGAGCTGGGAGGGCGATCGACCCGTAAAGACAATCTGACTGCTTTGACACGCGCCTTATCTGAGTATGTGATTTATCAGAATAATTCTTCTTATATCAACGCGCTTACGGATAAAGAGGTCTATGAGTTGCAGATCTCTGAACTGACGGGTGAGATCAACCGGGCTTCTCACTATGAAGCTGAAATCCACTATGTCGGTAGTCTGGATTTTGAAACAGTATACGACAAGTTGAGCAATTCCCTGCCGCTTATTGCCAACGAATTGCCAACGACTTCACCGGAAGTGAGAGAGCCTGCGACAGTTACAGAACATACTGTTTATTTCTTTCCCTATACAGATGCTCTGCAAAGTAATATCTATTTCTATTTCCCTATGGACAATTACGACCATACACAGGACGTTATTATTGAGGCATTCGCACAATATTTCGGAGGAGGGTTCAATGGCCTGGTACTTAATGAGATCCGTGAAAAGAACTCCATGGCTTATACAGCTTACGGTTTGGTGCGTCGACCTCCTGTTCCGGTAAAGAAGAATTATTTTATGGGATATATGGGTACACAGAACGACAAAGCCATAGATGCGATCCGCCTCTATAAACAGTTACTGTCTGATATGCCCGAATATCCCGAAAGAATGGATAACATAAAGAGCTATATGAGTCAGTTATTGCTGACAGATAACCCTTCTGTGCGCAACAAGAGCCAGGTATATGAGGTCTTGAAGAAAAGGGGATATCAGTCTTATCCTTCTGAAGTGAACGTGCCTGAGATTGACGCGTTGAACTTTGAAGACATTGTAAATTTCTATAAACAGAATATTCAAGGCAAGCCTCTGGTGATTGGTATCATAGGAAATCCTAAGGATATAGATGTAGATGCACTGAAAGAATTTGGAAAAGTAGTCAGGTTAGATATAAGAAAGCTTTTCAATGATAAAGACAGAATGTTCTGATAAGTAGATGTTCATCATTCATTTTATTTTAGACATAAGAAAAAAATAACATATAGGTAAAAAAAGAAAAAAACTGTGTCCGGAGCTTTTCTTATATGCTCTTTTGTTCTTATGTCTATTCTGTCTGTCTTGTCTATTCTTTTGTCTACTTATAAAAAAGGATTGCAAACATTTGCTTGCTGTAATGAATGATGAGCACTCACTTAAGGATTAAAAAAATCTATTCGGAGACGACTATCCCTGTCACTTCTGTTACGGTATTACTACCGGAACAGAAGTGACAGATTCTTTTGCGGAACATTGGTCGGTGTTCCTCTGTTATCAACAAAGATAGTTGCTCAGGGAGTGGTTTATGTTTCAAGGGTTTTTTCTATATTTGTGCCGATTATATTTAATAGAACCGAATGAAAGAATTTGTTATCTCCGACGCGCGGGAAGAAACCGCTGTTTTGGTAGGGCTGATCACTCAGACCCAGGACGAGCGTAAGACCTGTGAATACCTGGATGAACTGGCTTTTTTAGCCGAAACCGCCGGAGCGGAAGTCGTCAAGATGTTTACCCAGAAACTTCCTATAGCCCATTCGGTTACCTATGTGGGAAAGGGTAAGTTGCAGGAAATTAAAGAATATGTTTCCGAACATGAGATCGGGATGGTGATTTTTGACGATGAACTTTCTGCCAAGCAGATTCGCAATATAGAAAGTGAATTAAAGGTAAAGATACTCGACCGCACTTCACTGATCTTAGATATTTTTGCCATGCGGGCCCAGACAGCCAATGCCAAAACACAGGTAGAGCTGGCTCAGTATAAGTATATGCTTCCCCGACTGACACGCTTGTGGACACACCTGGAACGTCAGGGAGGAGGTTCGGGAAGTGCACGTGGCGGTTCAGTGGGACTTCGAGGTCCGGGGGAGACTCAACTGGAAATAGACCGGCGCATTATTCTGAACCGAATGGCATTATTGAAAGAACAATTGGCGCAAATTGACAGACAGAAGACAACGCAACGGAAGAATCGCGGTCGTATGATCCGCGTAGCATTAGTCGGTTATACCAATGTAGGAAAATCTACCATTATGAACTTGCTTTCGAAAAGCGAAGTCTTCGCGGAAAACAAACTGTTTGCCACATTGGATACAACTGTGAGGAAAGTGATTATAGACAATCTTCCCTTTCTGCTATCCGATACAGTCGGATTTATCCGAAAACTTCCGACCGACTTGGTAGATTCCTTTAAATCCACGCTGGATGAGGTGCGTGAGGCCGATCTGCTCCTGCATGTAGTAGATATTTCTCATCCCGGATTTGAAGAACAAATCGAAGTGGTCAATAAAACACTGGCCGATATCGGAAGTGCTGGCAAACCGATGATCATTGTATTTAATAAAATTGACGCGTATACTTATATAGAAAAAGCAGCAGACGATCTTACCCCCCGAACCAAGGCAAACTTAACACTTCAGGAGCTGATGAATACGTGGATGGCTAAACTGGCAGATAATTGCCTTTTTATATCCGCACGTGAGAAAATTCATATAGAAGAGTTCAAGAGAGTCGTGTATGAACGTGTAAAGGAGTTGCACGTTCAGCGTTTCCCTTATACTGATTTTCTCTATTAGCAATATGATGATGAAATAGAATGATCTGTTGTGACTGGCAGATCTTAGTCAAATATGAAGATAGAATGATAAAAACTTACCGTAAACTGACTGAAGAAGAGATTCTTCAGTTGGAACGCCAGTCGTGTCTGGCAGAGGATTGGGGGACGGTGGAAGTGGCGGAAGGATTTACACCTATGTATGTCCATCAAACACGTTTCTCAGGAGAGATCAAACTGGGGGTGTTCTGGAGCGAGTTTACCCTGCCCGGAGGTATCAAAAAACATTCCGGTATACATCATGTGACATTACACAATGTAACTGTAGGAGACAACTGTTGTATTGAGAATGTCCAGAACTACATTGCCAATTATGTAATAGGAGATCACACATTTATTGAAAATGTGGATATGCTATTAGTCGATGGAAAATCTACATTTGGCAATGGGGTGGAGGTCGCGGTTCTCAATGAAACAGGAGGTCGGGAAGTCCTAATCAGTGATAAACTTTCTGCTCACCAGGCCTATATTCTGGCGCTTTATCGTCATCGCCCGCAGGTGATTGCCCGTATGAAGGAGATCACTGATTTCTATTGCAACAAATATGCCTCTTTCACAGGAACTATTGGTAATCATGTAACGATCATGAATACCGGTTCTATCCGGAATGTACGTATCGGTGACAATTGTCGGATTTGCGGAGCCTGCCGTCTGGAAAACGGTAGTATCAACAGCAACGAAACCGCCCCTGTCCATATTGGTCATGGAGTGATCTGTGATGATTTTATTATCTCTTCCGGTTCCCATGTAGACGATGGTACTATGCTTACACGTTGTTTCGTGGGGCAGGCCTGCAAACTGGGCCATAATTATTCTGCATCCGATTCGCTTTTTTTCAGTAATTGTCAGGGTGAGAACGGAGAAGCATGTGCTATTTTTGCCGGACCTTTTACTGTTACCCACCATAAATCCACTCTACTGATCGCAGGTATGTTCTCTTTTATGAATGCGGGTTCCGGCTCCAATCAGAGCAATCATATGTATAAACTGGGACCTATCCATCAGGGCACGCTGGAAAGAGGGGCAAAAACCACTTCCGACTCTTATATTCTCTGGCCTGCCCGTGTGGGGGCTTTCTCTCTGGTCATGGGGCGGCATGTCAATCATGCGGATACGTCTGACCTCCCATTTTCCTATCTGATAGAGCAAGGTAATACAACCTACCTGGCTCCGGGAGTCAACCTACGTAGCGTAGGAACCATCCGTGATGCTCAGAAATGGCCAAAACGTGACAAACGGACCGATCCGAACAAACTGGATTGTATCAATTACAATCTGCTTAGTCCCTATACGATCCAGAAAATGTTCAAAGGTGTTTCTATCCTGAAAGAACTACAGCGGGTTTCCGGAGAAACGTCTGAACTTTATTCTTACCAGAGTGCCAAGATCAAAAACTCTTCTCTGCGTAAAGGGATACGTTTTTATGAGACAGCCATCCATAAATTCCTGGGAAATTCTCTGATCAAACGGTTGGAAGGTATTAATTTTCAAGATAATGAGGAAATACGTCAATGCCTTCAGCCTGATACAGAAATTGGAACAGGTGAATGGGTCGATATAGCCGGACTGATCGCTCCGAAAAGTGAAATAGAGAAACTAATGGCGGGTATTGAGCATGGAGAGATCAATCGGCTCAAACACATCAACGCGTGTTTTGAGGAGATGCACGCCAACTATTACACCTATGAATGGACCTGGGCCTATCATAAGATACAGGAGTTCTATGGATATGATCCGGAAACGATTACTGCAAAAGATATTATAGCTATTGTCAATACCTGGAAAGAAGCTGTGGTCGGCCTGGACCGTTTGGTATATGAAGACGCGAGGAAAGAATTTTCTCTCTCTTCTATGACTGGTTTTGGAGCAGATGGCTCTCGTTCGGAAATGCGTCAGGATTTCGAACAGGTAAGGGGAGACTTTGAGAGTAATCCTTTCGTGACAGCGGTATTAAAGCATATAGACGAGAAAACAGCATTGGGTGAAGAACTTATCAATCGGATCGGACAACTGGCATAGCATTTTTCTCTTTTAGAGTGAAACTTAGATAGCCAGGCAGTTTGATATATACTTCAGCTTTTCTTTTGCATATAAAAAATAACGTTTTTTCAGGACGAAGAACCAAAAGAGGGCGGAACATATCAATGAATCGCCTGGTCGTTTTATATCTGAGGGTTAAAGATGAAAAGTAGGATTGTCTTTTACAACTTCGGAATTATATTATTAACTTTGCCTCACTAACTAACATTAATAAACGAAAATAAGATTATGGCAACACCTCCTTTCAAGTATCAGGAATCATTTCCGATGGGGCCGGATACTACTGAATATTATCTGCTTACTAAAGATTATGTTTCTGTAAGTGAGTTTGAAGGAAAAGAGATTCTGAAGATTGACCCGGAGGGACTCACGGCAATGGCTAACGCTGCTTTCCGGGATGTCTCTTTTTTGCTCCGTCCGGAACATCAGCAAATGGTATCTAAGATCCTGGATGATTCCCAGGCCAGTGAGAATGATAAATATGTGGCACTCACTTTCCTTCGTAATGCCGAAGTTTCAGCTAAAGGAAAATTACCTTTTTGTCAGGATACCGGCACAGCCATCATTATGGGTAAGAAAGGACAACAGGTCTGGACAGATGGGAACGACGAAGAGGCCCTTTCTAAAGGTGTTTATAAAACCTACACAGAAGAGAACCTGCGCTATTCACAGAATGTGGCATTGGATATGTACAATGAGAAAAACACAGGCTGTAATTTACCTGCTCAGATCGATCTGTATGCTACACGCGGCGCCGAGTACAAATTTCTTTGTATTGCCAAGGGAGGTGGCTCTGCTAATAAGACCTATCTGTATCAGGAGACTAAGGCTCTATTGAATCCGGATACGCTGGTTCCTTTCCTGGTAGAGAAAATAAAATCCTTGGGTACTGCCGCTTGTCCTCCTTATCATATTGCTTTTGCGATCGGAGGTACATCCGCAGAAGCTAACCTCAAGACAGTGAAATTGGCATCTGCCAAATATTATGATACTTTACCTACAGAAGGTAATGAAGGAGGTCAGGCTTTCCGGGATATAGAACTCGAGAAGAAAGTACTGGAAGAGGCATATAAAATTGGTCTGGGAGCCCAGTTCGGTGGAAAATATCTGGCTCATGATATCCGTATTGTTCGTTTGCCTCGTCACGGAGCTTCCTGTCCGGTAGGTATGGGAGTATCTTGTTCAGCAGACCGTAATATCAAGTGTAAGATCAATAGAGAAGGAATCTGGATCGAGAAACTGGAAGAAAATCCGGGAAAATACATCCCTGAAGCATTGCGACAGGCGGGTGAAGGAGAAGCCATACGTATTGATCTGAATCAGCCTATGCAGGATATTCTGAAAGAACTGAGCCAATATCCGGTGGCTACACGTCTGTCATTGAACGGGACCATTATTGTAGGGCGCGATATAGCCCATGCGAAACTCAAAGAACGATTGGATCGTGGTGAGGGATTGCCTCCATATATCAAAGATCATCCGATCTACTACGCGGGTCCTGCTAAAACTCCGCAGGGAATGGCTTGTGGTTCTATGGGCCCGACAACGGCCGGACGTATGGATTCATATGTCGATCTGTTCCAGAGCCATGGAGGCAGCCTGATCATGCTGGCCAAAGGCAACCGTAGCCAGCAAGTGACAGATGCCTGCAAAAAGTATGGTGGTTTCTACCTGGGAAGCATCGGGGGCCCTGCAGCTATCCTGGCTCAGAATAACATCCAAAGTATCGAATGTATAGAATATCCTGAACTAGGAATGGAAGCTATCTGGAAAATTGAAGTAGAAGATTTCCCGGCATTTATCCTGGTAGATGATAAGGGAAACGATTTCTTCAAACAATTAAAACCTACAGTATAATAAAGAATTAGGTTTGTAAAGAACGAACCCTTTTACTGACTTATCTATTATAAAAAGTCAAGTAAAAGGGTTCGTTCTTTTTTCTCGTCCCTATAAGAAAGTTATGCATTCAGACAAAATCTCCCGATAGCCATATCATAAATTATATTTTCCGGAATTAACTTAAACCATGTACACACTTCCCCAATTGAAATTTTCAAAATTTCAACATGCTTGTAATTAAAATATCAATTTTCAATTATTTGTTTTTAATAAAGCGATCTATGTATAAATGATCTCAAATGGTAGAATACCAGTCACACATATTGATTCTTTTTTTGTGTAAGCATCTGTGAAAGCTTCCTTGTGTACTGTTGTCTCGATTACAAGAAAATCATTTTTTTATTAGCCACTTTAAAAATATCTGATTACTAATTACTTATTCCAAACATTGGTTCTGCAAAGACTTTGCAGGTTTCGTATATTGGGATGCTGAGTCAGGAGGTTGCTGTTAAGAATAACCTGATGATTGTCCTGAAACCTGATCATCAAATGCTTGATGAGGTAATGGTCGTGGCGTTTGGTACTGCGAAAAAATCGGCTTTTACAGGTTCGGCTACCGTTGTAGGTACCGAAGAGTTATCGAAGCGTATTACCACAAATATTGCAGATGCTTTAGTGGGCACTGTACCCGGTTTGCAAATGCGTGGCAGTACCGGAGAGCCCGGATCAGGAAATGGCACGATCAATATCCGTGGTATTGCTTCTCTGTATGCGGATACTGAGCCATTGATCATTGTAGACGGTGCTCCATACGCCGCAAGTTTATCAAATATTCCACAAGGTGATATCGAATCCATATCTATCCTCAAGGATGCTGCGTCTGCAGCACTCTATGGTGCCCGTGGTGCCGCTGGGGTTATTATTGTCACTACCAAGAAAGGCAAGACCCAGAATGCGATTGTGAATGTAGACATGAAGTGGGGGGTTAATACGCGGGCTGTCCAGGAGTATAATGTGATTAAGGATCCGGGACAATTCTATGAAGCTTATTATGCCCAGTTGTACAATTATTATTTTTACGGTCAGGGTTACAGTCTCGAAAATGCGAATTCCCAGGCTAACCAGAGAATGATTAGCGACTTAGGCTATAATGTATACAATGTTCCTGAAGGAGAATTACTGATTGGCCAGAATGGCAGATTGAACCCCAATGCTACATTGGGCCGTACATATACTTACAACGATACGGAATATTATATGCAACCTGATGATTGGACAGATATGGCATACAGGAGAGCATTGCGTCAGGAGTATAATGTAAGTGTCAACGGTGGTTCTGATCGTTCTTCTTTCTATGCCAGTTTGGGCTATCTGAATGAAGATGGTATTATCGAGTATTCAGGTTATGAACGTATCACTGCCCGGATCAAAGCCGATTATCAGGCAAAGGACTGGCTGAGAATTGGTACGAATGCCGGGTATGTGCATTCTGAACAAAAATCTAATCCCAATATGGATACTTCATTAGGTTCTACTAATCTGATGTATTATACCAGTATGATTGCTCCTATCTATCCTGTATATGTACGGGTAGTAGATGAAGCCGGAAATGTGGTCATTAAAAAGGATGAATATGGCAATAATGCATATGACTATGGAGTTGCCGCGTCGAACTATGGGGTCGGACGCGCTTTTTTGCAAACAGGTAATCCATTGGGCGCAAACCGGTACAACGAGGTAACTACTACAGGAGATCAGTTAAACGCAAACTTTACTGTCGATGTCAATTTTACCAAATTCCTGAAGTTTAACGCGACAAGTACAGTTATCTGGGGGCAAACTAACTTTTCGGACTACCAGAATCCCTATTATGGTCCTAAGGTGGGTGTTAATGGTGAACTTACTAAAAGTTCCACCACTGCGATGAGAACCAATAATGTACAGACGTTGACTTATTTTCAGGATTTCGGAGAGCATAGTATAACTGCTATGCTTGGTCATGAATATTATAAGACCACTACCAAATACCTGGAAGCTACGGCACAAGGCGGATTCTCTCCGGATATAAAAGAACTTAGTGCTTTTGCTAATACAACGAGTTCCCAGTCTTATCGTACAGATTATAATGTAGAAGGTTATTTTGCCAGTGTTCAATACAATTATCTGGAAAAGTATTATGGATCTGCTTCTTACCGTCGCGATGCTTCTTCACGCTTCCATAAAGATAATCGTTGGGGTAATTTCTGGTCTGTAGGTGCCGCCTGGCTTATTTCGAAAGAGCAGTTTATGATCGGATATACCTGGATAGATATGCTAAAACTGAAAGCGTCTATCGGCCAGCAGGGTAATGACAACATCGGTGACTGGGCATATACGGATTTATATACATTGTCCAGTGTATCTGATACTTCCATGTCACCTTCATTTTATCGTATCGGTAATCCTAATATTACCTGGGAAACTACCACCAACTTCAATGCGGGTGTTGAGTTCAGCTTCTGGCAAAGCCGCCTGAGCGGAAGTATAGATTTTTACTCCAAGAAAACCACGGATCTTTTGTTCTGGCTGTCGGTACCTGAATCTGCGGGGTCCCGTGGGTATTATGGAAATGTCGGCGATATCCGTAACTCAGGTATCGAATTGGCAATTACCGGCGCTATTGTTCGTACGAGAGATGTAGATTGGTACCTGTCTGCCAATTTATCTCACAATAAGACTAAGATCCTTAGCCTACCCGAATCCAAAATTACTGAAAATGGTGGCTTCACAGAGTCCTCTTTGTGGTATGAAGTCGGTGGGCCTCTTTACAATGCTTTCCGTGCCAAATATGCGGGTGTCAATGACGAAGGTTTAGCTACTTATTGGGTAGATGAGAACCTGGGCGGTTCCACCAGCAGGCCGGGTAAAGAGTATTCCTATACAACTACCAATTCCGACGAAGCTTCGAGATATGCGCTGGGGTCAACTCTGCCTAAAGTCTTCGGTGGTTTCAGTACTTCACTGCGCGTAGGTAACTTTGACGCGTCTGCTACATTTGATTACCAATTGGGTGGTAAGGTCTACGATGCCCGTTACCGCTCTTTAATGGCTCCGAGTCAGACTGCGGCTAACGCAGGATCTAACTTCCACAAGGATTATGCGAAAGCATGGAGTCCCAATAATACTTCCAGCGACATTCCCCGTTGGCAGTATGGAGACCAGTACAGTGCGGCTGCTTCGGATCGTTTCCTGACTAATGCCAGCTATCTGAACTTTCAGTCTTTCACTGTAGGGTATACATTCCCTAAAAGTCTGCTCAGAACGGTTGCTAATTCCACAGTCCGTATATATGCCGCAGGCGAGAATCTCGGATTCTGGTCGGCCCGAAAAGGATTAGATCCCCGTTATTCGTATGAAGCTAATACACAAGTTGCGGTATATTCTCCTGTACGCAATATTTCCGGTGGTATTCAGATAACATTCTAATTTTAAAAGAAAACGATATATGAAAAAGATAATTCAATCAGTATTGGTTGTTGCATTCGGTCTTATTTGTGCAACAAGTTGTATAGAAGAGATTGATCCACAAGATTCAACTGTAACCGGTGATCAGGCAAATGAAGCTCCGGGAGCGTTTGATAATTTCGTAAATGCCCTTACTGCCACATTAACTGGGCAGTTTACCTATAGTGGTGATGACCATACTCCTTTTGATTATGGGTACCCCTCATTTTATTTGATGCGGGATGTCATGGGGCAGGATATAGCCCTGGCTTCTTCCGGCTCCTGGTACCAGACCTGGTATACATGCGGTACAAGCCTCGGTCCTCAGTATGCATATTGCCAATATCCCTGGACTTATTATTATGGCTGGATCAAAGATTGTAATACAGTACTTTCACTCGCAGGTGAAGAGCCAGAATCGGATAAAATAGAAGGTGCAGGTCTTGCCTATGCAATGCGTGCTATGTTCTATATGGACCTGGCTCGAATGTTCGCTCAGCAGACGTATGGTCTGGATAAAAATTCAGAGACAGTGCCTATTGTTACTGAGTTTACCTCTGTGGAAGATCTGGCTTATAATCCGCGTGCTACTAATGAAGAGATGTGGGACTTTATCCTTTCTGACCTGGATAAAGCTGAACAGTACTTAGCCGATTACACTCGCTCGGATGTATATACCCCTGATGTCTCAGTAGTCTACGGCCTGAAAGCCCGTGCTTATCTGGTCATGGAAGATTGGGCCAATGCGGAAAAGTATGCGAAAATGGCGCAAACCGGTTATTCTATTATGACCTCAGAAGAATATACTTCCCGTGAAACAGGTTTCAACACACCTAATTCATCCTGGATGTTTGGACTAACTTTCAAGTCCAATGATCCGAATATTCTGGAAAATGACGCTGACTCTTCCTGGGGTTCTCATATGATTCTTGAAATCAATCCTACGGTTTCCGGTTGTGGATATGCGTCCAATTACGGTTATCCTAATATGATCGACCGTCACTTGTATGAAACTATACCTGCCACTGATTTCCGTAAGAACTGCTTTGTAGATTTCGCGTTGGATGAGTTGAGTTCTAAAGATGAAATAGTGGAAGGATTGGAAGCATACTCTGATTATCCGGAGTGGGTATATACCACCGGTTATGACGGTCAGGCTGGTGTGGTAGGCGGTCTTTCTTTGAAGTTCCGCGCGGCTGGGGGTGTTGAAGGACACAACAATCAATACATTGGTTTCACAGTAGCTGTTCCCATCATGCGTGTCGAAGAAATGTATTTGATTGAAGCTGAGGCAGCAGGGATGCAGAACGAGAGCAACGGTATTGCGTTGCTGACACAATTTGCCCAGACGCGTGATGCTTCTTATGTATATGGTACACACACAGATACTTATGGTAACCAGAGTACTTCTCTTTTCCAGAATGAGATTTGGTGGCAACGTCGTGTTGAATTCTGGGGTGAAGGGCTTGCTACTTTCGATATCAAACGGCTGAATAAGGGTATTATTCGTAGCTATCCGAATACCAATCATGTAGAGTCTTATCGTTGGAACACGACGACTCCTCCCGATTGGATGAATTTGTGTATCGTTCAAAGTGAGACAAATTATAATTATTCTTGTACCAACAATCCTACTCCCATCAGACCTTCTTCAGAATCTGAAGAATATATCTGGTAATCGGATGGACACATAAAAGATAAGAAGTATGAAAAAATATATTAATCGATTGTTTATAGCATTCATTTCCGCGATGGCCTTAGTTTCCTGTTCGGAAGATGAAGGAACTGTTCCGGGAAATGACAACAAACCCGTAGTTACTATTTATCAATATACGCCAGGCAGGCCCTACAGTGCGGACAATGATCTTATAGTCAGATTTGCGGCTAATAATCAAACAGAGGAGGCCTACTATCTGGTAGAAAAAACAGCAGATAAGAATACTCAGATCGCTTCTGTCGGAGAGGAGGGATACATGGAACGAGTTGTTTCAAATGGAGTCAGACTCAGTGGCATATCCGGCGAATCCAACGTAGATGTTACACTAACGGATTTATATGGTGATTATACGATCACCGCGGTAGCTGTAGGTAAAAGTACAAAAACCGCTACGGAGATCACATTTAGTGGCCTGGATTGGACAGATGTGGTAAGTGGCACATACTATTTCGCTTTCGATAATGTAACGGGTATGTCTTCCAGACCTACCGTTTTGCAGGTTTGTACTACGGATGCCAATCTGTACCGTTTCAAAGATGTATTTGAGACGGGGTATCATTTGAAGATTGAACTGATAGATTATAAAGACACGGATGCGGACGGAGAATATCAATTCTTTAGAATTCCCGCGACCGATACTCCGTTTACATATGGAGATTATGGCACTGTATATGTCCGTGATATTGGTTATTGGTACAGTGAGGCATATGTAACAGAATACGGTTATGAAAGTGGTATGTATGAAGATTACAATTGTTTCCTTTGCATACAGTATTATGTAACGGCAGGTAATCTGGGATTCACCTATGATTTCTTTATCGTGGACTAATAAAAACACCGGTAACCATGGAGGGGCCGTCTCAATGATAGATTGAGACGGTCTTTTTTCTTTCCTGACCTATATGGATGAGTTTTGTATGTTTTTCTTTTCAATACCCTCTGTTTGGATATAGTGGCTTCTTATATAGTGTGTTTTATTAGAAAAGGAACTTTTTTATTAAAGGTAGAATAAAGTCCGGATTACGTTTTCCTTGCCAATATCTTACCACCCTATTGGCAAAGTTTTGCTATCACACTGGCAATACACTGGCAACACAGTGCCAACTTATTGGCAAAGCAGGTTTCAAAAGTACCATCATAGCCTATTCCGGATTCATTGGATCATACTATTGTGAAACATAAGCACTATCTATGCTCAGATAAACAGAAGGGGTAAATGAATGTGGGTCTCAGATAGAACATCGAAGATCTAATATCGAGTTTATGTGCTAATAATGAGTTTTGTATACGTATAGGTGCAGATCGTAGCTTTTACACAAGAACCGATAGTCGGGCAGGAGGTCTTTATGGAATTTGCTGGGTAGTTTTCTACAGATAGGAAAATCCTCCTCTTGTTGAAGCGACTCCTTAATAAAGAATACTTTCAACAAGAGAAGGATGGTAAGGGAATTTGATCTGTCCGATCCTTAGTTTTAAAAACTATCTGAAAAAAGCTTTTTTATGGGCAGATCATCTGTACTTTTTATCTGTTCAGTTCTTTTTTCCACTCTTCATAACGCTTCAGCACTTTCAGACCGTGACTGTTGTACCAGCTATATCCATTCCGGCGTTCGTGTCCGATCTCTGCGAGATCGTATCGTTTGATGCCATCTCTGTCTACAAAGATCGGGCGATTGGTTTCCAACTCATAGAAGCGTGCCCAGAGCGGTGGACAATCTGTACAAGGTACCATACGGTAGTCGCGGCGCCCGTCTTCATCTGTAAAGATTTCTCTTTTCAATCCATCAATCTGTACCTCTTTGAACCATTCCACAGCCCCTTCTATGGCCGCGATGATCTCATCTGAAGGATCGGGCAGGGACATGAGCAGCAACACTACCTCGTCTGATTCCTGTCCGCTCAGTGAGGGCAGTTCATATGCCCGGGCTTTTACCGGTTCCAGCGTCACCGGATCATGCTGCGCGCACCATACGGTCAATTTCCCGTTCTGACGTACTTGTGTTCTCAGTATACATTCCACTCCTTTGTCAAAAGCATTCCTGAGTTGGTCAGATACACTTTCCGGGATAAATGTATACGGATGCTGTCTTTCATACATCTTTCGTATCCGCTCCATGACATTCACCATGGCATCGTCGTTGTAGGTAATGGCAGTATAATATCCCGTCGACCGGGGATAGAACTGCGGCCATCCTCCGTTGTCATACTGAGCTTCTAACAGGTAAGCCATTCCTTTTAAGACAGCTTCCTTGTACTTCTCTATACCAGATGCCAGATACACCTTTGACAAATATTCGATCTCAGTTGTAGTAGCGTCATTGTCGATTGTACTTTGGTTTACGTCGTTTTTGGCTTCCAGCGCATCTTCCAGTTCCGCTTGCGAAAGTTCGGCCGGCATATAGATATTTTTAGGCCACCTGCCTGTTGTCTGCTGATAGATCAATACATTGTCTGCGATCCGTATGGCTTCTTCTGTCTGATAGAATTCATCGCTTAATCCCGGTACCATGTTTACCCAGTTTTTATAAGGACGTTTCTCCTTATAAGTAACCTCATTCTGTGCGAAGGAACCTGTAGCAACAACCAGCAATAAGACTCCCAGTGAAACTAATTTTTTTTTCATGTAATTTATCTGTTAATAGTAGTTCATTCGCAAAAATAGACCAGTAACCTATTGGATAGGGGTATATATTGTTTTACATGGAGCAATAATTGATCACTTTCCTTTTTTCTGTTTATTCCAGATAACGGGTCACCATTCCGCTGATCTGTAGCAGTGAGATCTCACAAAGTTTCGTATCATATTCTGCTGTCAGAATACGCTCTTCCGCGTCTAAGAGGCTTTTCTGCGCTTCACGCATTTCAATTCCGGACAGATCTCCCAGCATATATCTTTCTACCGCGATCTCGTGATTTTCCCGGGCGGCGGTCAGATTTTCCCGTTCCAGATACACCAGTTCAATGTTGTTGCGATAGGCCTGCCAGAGGTTACTGATATCGGCGCGTAAACTCAGTTCCAGCTCCTGCCTCTGTAATCGGGCATTATCTATAACAATCCGCGCGTTCTGTCTTTCCCGTTTGCGGTTCCCATCGAATATCCGGAAACCCACGGTCAGCCCCGCGTTGAGACCCAGGTTGCTGCGTCGTTCATAAGTACCCACGTTGTATTTATTAAAGGTATATCCGTAGCCGGTACTGAATCTCACATACGGATAATCCCGTGAACTGACCATCTTAAAATCCAGCTCTGCCAGTGTACTGTTCTGCTCGGCCTTCAGCAAGGAAGCATTGCTCATCAGAGTCGCGTTCCATAGCTCTTCAAAGTGCAGCAACATATTTACATTGATGATAGAGTCGCTCACTACAATATATTGGTCGATGTCCTGGTCAGACATCAACTCGTTCAGTTCGATCCGCGCACTATACAATACCTCCTGTTGTTTCATATAGGTAGCACTATCTGCATTGAAGTCTACACGAGCCTGCAACAAGTCCAGACGGGAAAAGTTACCGATGTTGTAACGTTCTTCCACAATACGCAGGCGTTCTTTCGACAGCGATACAGCATACGCCAGATTTTTAAGTCTTATCTTTTGTTGCACCAGATTATAATAGACGGCTGTAAGATTAGCGATATAGTCTTCTATAGCAATACGCGTATTGATCTCTCCCTGTTGCTCCAGTTCTTTCAGGCGTTTATAGTTGGATAGAATACGGAACCCGTCGAAAAGACTCCAGTTGAGCGAAAGACCCACATTCATGGTCTGGTCATATACCCCGTTCTGGCTCAGGGTCTCACCGGATTCTCTGTATTTGTAATCGGTATTGTCCAACGCTCCCTGATAACTGGCCGAAGCATCTAAAGTCGGCAGGAATCCCGCGTTGCCCCAGGTGACATCGTTGTGGGCACTTTCTTCCAGATTGCGCACAACTTGTAGAGCATAGTTGTTTTCCAGCCCTATTTCGAGGCAGTCTTGCAGGCGCATTGGCTCCTGACAAATCCCATGCTGATACCATCCGGCCAGGATAATTATATAAAGTACTATGCGTTTCATTCTTTTATTTTACGGTTGATACGATTCGTAGATATATAGCTGTAAATAGAGGGTACAATATACATTGTCAGGAAAGTCGAGACCAGAAGACCTCCTACTACCGCTGTTCCCATCGCTATACGTCCGTTTTTCCCTTCACCGGTAGCAAATACCAGGGGAAGTAGTCCCAGGATCGTAGAGGCACTGGTCATCAGGATCGGGCGCAGACGTTGCAGAGAAGCTTCCCGGATGGCCTGGAATTTATCTTCTCCTTCATCCTGTTTCTGATTGGCAAACTCAACGATCAGAATACCGTTCTTCGCTACCAGTCCGATCAGCATAATGATGCCGATCTGACTGAATATATTCATCGTTTGTCCACTGAAGTACATGAATATTAATGCTCCGGCAATGGCCAGAGGTACGGTCAGCATAATGATGAGCGGATCTTTGAAACTCTCGAACTGTGCCGCCAGGATCAGATAGATCAATACAATAGCCAGTACAAAGGCAAACATCAGACTGGAAGAACTTTCTCTGTACTCTTTGGAGTCACCCGTCAGAGCTGTACGGAATGTATCATCCAGTACTTCTTTGGCAATCTTGTCCATCTCGTCCAGTCCTTCTCCGATCGTTTTCCCATCGGCCAGTCCCGCGGATATAGTAGCCGAAACAAAACGATTGAAACGGTAGAGTTGCGGAGGAGCATTGTCCTCTGTCAGCGTTATCAAGTTATCCATCTGGATCATTTCTCCCTTATCGCTACGTACATAAATAGATCTCAGGTCAGCCGGCTTGTTACGCTGCTGGCGATTGATCTCTCCCAATATTTCATATTGTTTCCCATTCATGTAGAAATATCCCATACGTTGTCCACTGAGACCATATTGGAGGGTCTGAGCCAGTGTACGCGTACTTACACCCATACTGATCGCTTTATCCCGGTTGATGTGGATCTTTAGTTCCGGGTTCGTGAATTTGAGATTAACATCGGACATCTGGAAGGTCGGATTATCGTAGACTTTGGCCATAAACTCAGGTAATATTTCCTGCAGCTTTTCCAGATTGGGAGATTGTATCACGTACTGAACAGGCATAGACCCACGTCGTCCTCCAAAGGTAGTCTGTTGCTGGACAAAAGAACGGGCCATGGTTTTGCGTTGTACGGCACGAGAGATCTCCTGCGCCTTTTCCATCTGCGTATAGTTTCTGTCCTGCATATCTTTCAGGCTGATACGCACATTCCCGCTTCCGCTGGATACACGGGCAGTGATAGCCTCCGCATCAGGGATAATGGAGTCTACCAGCAGATTGATATCTTCCGTATAGTCGCGGAGGTATTCGTAGCTTACCCCTTCCGGGCCACGAGTATTGATACTGATACTCGAGCGGTCTTCCAACGGTGCCATTTCAGATGGGATCATGTTCCATAGAAACACAATGATCCCTATGGTCAGGAACACTACGGGAAGTGCAATGTATCTCACCCGGAGGAAGGCAGCCAGTGAACGCGCGTATATGTGGTTCAACCCTTCAAAGAAAGGTTCGGTTTTGTTGTAGAACCAATTCTTTTTTTTCTCGTTTCACTAACAACTTAGTTGCCAGCATAGGAGTAAATGTTAAGGCTGCGAACGAGGAGATGATCACACATCCCGATACCACAATACTGAACTCACGGAATAGTTTTCCGGTCATTCCCTCCATAAATACAATCGGGAAAAATACAGCAACCAGCGTGATCGTTGTGGAGATCACGGCAAAGAAGATCTCTTTAGATCCTTCGATCCCAGCCTCTTTCGGAGACATCCCTCTCTCTATACGCACATAAATGTTCTCCGTCATTACGATGGCATCGTCTACTACCAGACCTACTGCCAGTACAATGGCGAGCATGGAGAGCACATTGATCGAGAATCCGGCCAGATACATGATAAAAAAGGCACCGATCAGGGAAACAGGGATCACTATACACGGAACCAGTGTCACACGCCAGTCTCTCAGGAACAGGAATATAATAATGATAACCAATATGAAGGCAACATATACCGTCTCTTCTACCTCCGCGATAGAGGCGCGGATAAATTTGGTCGTATCAAATCCGTAACTGTAAGTAATATCATCCGGAAGATCCTTTTGCATCAGTTCCATACGTTGATATACCGCGTCCGCGATTTCAATGTGATTGGCTCCGGGCTGTGGGGTCACCACTACTCCTACCATAGGCACACCATTCATCTTCATGTAGCTTTTGATGTCCTGTGGTCCCAGTTCTGCCCGGCCGATATCGCTGAATCGTATGATCCGATCGTTCTCTTCACGAATGATCAGGTCGTTGAACTCCTGGGCGGTATGCATAAGCCCCATGGTACGAATGGTCAGTGTGGTGGTATTTCCTTCAATATTTCCCGACGGGAGTTCCACGTTTTCGCTGTCAATGGCACTTTTCACATCTACCGGAGTAATGCTGTAAGCAGCCATTTTCACCGGGTCCAGCCATAGACGCATGGAATATCGTTTCTCTCCCCAGATGGATACACTACTTACATCCGGTATGGTCTGTAATTGTTCTTTCACTGTAAGGTCGGCTATCTCACTCAACTCGAGCAGAGAACGTTGCCGGCTCTGGATGGCTACCATCAGGATCGGCACGGCATCCGCGTCTGCTTTGGATACGGTCGGGGGGTCGCAATCGTTGGGCAGATAGCGTTGCGCACGGGATACTTTGTCGCGTACATCATTCGCTGCGGTTTCCAGGTCGACCGAAAGTTCGAATTCCACTGTGATACGGGATTCTCCCTGCTGGCTCACACTGGAGAGCGAACGGATCCCCGGGATACCATTTATATTTTGTTCAAGAGGCTCAGTGATCTGGTTTTCGATCACGTCCGCGTTCGCTCCCGGATACGAGCAAGTAACCGAGATGACCGGATTGTCTACAGAGGGGTATTCCCGTACGCCCAATGAGGTATAACCGATCAGCCCGAACAGGATAATAATGATCGTCATCACCGTTGCAAGCACCGGCCTCCGTATACTAAGTTCGGATATATTCATAAAGCAGTCTTATTCTACGTTGTCAAGTGTTACTTCCAGATCCATACGGAGTTGCAGGGTACCTGTTGTAATAATGGTATCTCCCATGTGCAATCCTTCCAGTACCTGTACTTCCGATTCGGTGCGCAGGCCTGTGGTCACTTCTACCGGATAGGCACGTCCTGAGCGATACAGGAAGACTTTATCTAATCCCATTTCCGGTACAATGGCTTCTGTAGGGATAGCAATGGCATCACTGATCTCCCGCATTTTCAGCTGTACGGAAGCATAGCGTCCGGGCAACAGAGCCCCGTTTGTATTGGGATAATAGGCACGCACCGGCAGTGTAAAGGTCGATTGGTCTATCTGTGATTCTGTAGCGTATACCTGTGCCTGCATGGGTGTAAGTCTTCCCTCTACACTGAAAGTAAGGTTGGTACCCCGTTGTATCTGGCTGGCGTAACGTTCGGGCACGGCAAACTCGATCTTCAGCGGAGAGATCTTGGTCAGTTTGGCTACTACCGTACTGGTAGAAGCAAACGATCCCTCACTGATCTGTCGCAGACCGATGATACCGTCGAAAGGAGCCCGTAACTCTGTCTGGGCAATGTTTGCCTTGATGATCTCCATGTCTGCTTCCAGAATGGCCTGGTCGGTGCGTACCTGCTCGTAGGCTTCTTTACTTACAGCGTCCTTTTCCAGCAAAGCACTCTGGCGGAACACCCGGTCTTCTGTCAGTTTCACCTGTGCTTCTAATCTTTGCAGTTGTGCCTGTAAAGGCAGATCGTTTACTTTGGCGAGAAGTTGGCCTTTTTAACCACAGTCCCTTCTTCAAAGTAGATGGCCACTACTTTGCCGGAAGTTTCAAAGGCCAGGTCTACTTCTTCGTCGGGCAGTAGCCGACCATTGATCGTGATCTCCTCTGTCAGCGACTGAGGCCTGATCACAACTCCGTTTACGTTCAGTGCTCTTCGGGTGTTGGAAGAAGTCCTGGGCATGTTATCTGCCGCCGTCAACTCTTTATTGGTGCGTGGAAGCCAGGTACGTATAGCCAATCCGGCCACTACGACCACAATGAGGACCAGCAGACCCCATTTGATCTTTTTATTCATGTGTATTTTTCTATTTGAGGTACTCTGTGGTGGTGTACCTGTTTTTGCCTATTTTATCTTAACTTTATTTAGACCGGAAACGAATCAAAAGGTTTAACGTTTCCACAGAAAAAGTTCAGGTCAATGTGCAGCCCGGTATTTTCCCTCTTCCTGATCTTCTATGATATTCAGGTAAGAAGTATAGCGTGATTCGCTGATCCGGTGTTCTTCTACTGCTTTGCGTACGGCACAATCCGGTTCGTGCCGGTGGGTGCAGTTGTAATACCTGCAATGTTCCGATTCGCGGAATATTTCCGGCAGGTAATGCCCGATCTCCTCTTCTTTCAGGTCGAATGTGCCAAAACCTTTGATACCCGGAGTATCAATCAGATATCCGCTTCCTTCCACAGGAAACATTTCTGAAAAAGTAGTCGTATGCATTCCTTTCTTGTGATAAGAAGATATTTCTCCGGTTCTGGCTCCGGTCTCCGGTTGTATCGCATTGATCAGCGTCGACTTCCCTACTCCTGAATGTCCGGAGAAAAGAGTCACTTTCCCCTGCAGATCACGTTTCACTTCTTCTATACCGATCTCTGTAAGTGCGGACACGCGGAAACAAGGGTATCCGATGTACGTATACAGATCGATCAGTCTGTCCAGATAAGCCAGATCGGCCTCATCGTACATATCTACTTTATTGAAGATCAGTTTAGCAGGTACCTGATAGGCTTCCGCGGAAGCAAGAAAACGGTCTATAAAAGTCGTCGAGGTTTCCGGGTAATTGACCGTTACTACCAGCATACATTGATCCAGGTTGGCTGCCAGGATGTGAGATTGTTTAGACAGGTTAGATGCCTTACGGATGATATAGTTTTTCCGGTCTTCTATCTCACAGATCAGACCGGACCCTTCCTGATTCGGAATGATCTGCACATAGTCACCTACAGCTACCGGGTTGGTGGTGCGTATTCCTTTCAGCCGGAAACTGCCCTTGATCTTGCAATTGATCAGTTGTCCGTCTTCTGTTTTTACCTGATACCAACTCCCTGTGTTCCTGATGACTAATCCGCGCACGTTTTGTTCTTTCAATAATTCCCCCCCGATGCAGATCATACGGACAGGACAGATAAGCCTGTCCGCATCCTTGCATCTATGTATTATACGGTCATGATCTCTTTTTCCTTATCGGCCAGCATTTCGTCGATCCGCTTGATAAATTTATCGTGGATCTTCTGCAACCTGCCTTCCGCATCTTTCTCCAGGTCTTCGGACAATCCGTCTTTCAAACCTTTTTTCAGGGCTTCGATCCCGTCACGACGCGCGTTACGTACACTGATCTTGGCGGTTTCGGCCTCTCCTTTACACTGCTTGGCCAGTTGTTTGCGGCGCTCTTCCGTCAATAAAGGAATACCGATACGGATAATCTCTCCGTTGTTTTCCGGCATGATCCCCAGGTCGGAATCAATGATCGCTTTTTCAATCGCGCGGAACATCGATTTGTCCCAGGGCTTGATGGCAATGCTGCGGGCATCCGGAGTAGTTACGGCAGCTACATTATGAATAGGTACCATGCTTCCGTACGAGTCGACCCGGATACCGTCCAGTAGTTTCGGATTGGCTTTTCCGGCCCGGATGTGTGAAAGCGATTCATCCAGGTACATAATGGCCATATCCATTTTTTTCTGTGCATCGTTGATGCATTTGTCTACATCTATCATATCGTTTCTTTTTAATAAAATTTCTTTGTGAAACAAAATTAGACTATTTTTGAATATCTGCAACTATTCCGGGGCAAGAAAACGGTCTCCGGTTGATAAGCTTTCTTACTTTTTACGGAATACGTAGGGAAAAGAGTGCGTTTGTCCTTGAGGATAGAGTAAAAATATGGAATTGACAGATCGTGTAATTATAGAAGACAATGGTATGAATGTAGAATTAAAGCACTGGTGTGAAGCGTATACCTTTCAACTGAGAGAGGCGGCTGATTGTCCCGAAATAGAGGAAAACCTCCGAGACGGGTTTCCGGTGCCTTATACGCTGTCAGACGCTGAAGATTATATAGACAGTTGCATACGTATGGAAGGAGATAAGCAACTTTGCCGGGCCATTCTGGCAGGTGGCAACGTGGTAGGAAGCATCGGACTTTTCCGTTGTTCCAATGTGTTTCGATACAATGCGGAGTTAGGTTACTGGCTGGCCAGACCCTACAGGAATCAGGGCATCATGACAGAAGCGATCCGTCAGATGTGTGGGATAGGTTTCTCTACCTGGGACATTGTACGGATATTCGCAGAACCTTTCGGGTATAATCAGGCTTCTGTGCGAGCCTTGGAAAAAGCAGGATTTATCTGGGAAGGTACCCTGAAGAAAGGTGTTTTCAAAAGGGGTAGTTTTGTTGATTATCACATATATGCTTTGTTAAGGCAGTAAGCTGCCCCTTTTCTCCCTGTAAGGGATTGGAAAATGCAGTGTGATCTGAAGTATACTGAGATGTGTATGTCAGACATACTGAAATATACATCTCAGGTATGCTGACATATACATCTGGGTATGTCCGATATGTATATGTGAGGAAAGTCAGTTGTACAGCGCAAAAAAAGAGATCTTTGGATGTATGTACAGCAAGAGATCAATTATGTACCAGAGTACCTATATCTTCGCCTGCGATCACCTTTCTGAGATTGCCTGGAGTATCCATATCGAAGACTACGATAGGCAGATTGTTTTCTTTACACATGGTTGTTGCTGTAAGGTCCATGATCTTCAGTCCGCGGTTGTATATTTCGTCGTAAGTGATCTCTCTGAATTTGGTCGCGGTCGGATCTTTTTCCGGATCGGCGGTATATATCCCATCTACCCGTGTGCCTTTGAGCATGACATCTGCCTCTATTTCTATTCCTCTCAGGGAAGAACCCGTATCTGTCGTGAAGAACGGATTGCCTGTACCTCCTGACATGATGACGATCTCATTATTTTCCAGGCATTCAATAGCTTTCCATTTGTTGTAGAATTCTCCGATCGGCTCCATCCGCACCGCTGTGAGCACTCTGGATTTTACTCCGACCGACCCCAGTGCCGAACTCAGGGCTAAGCTGTTGATCACTGTCGCAAGCATACCCATCTGGTCGCCCTTGACCCGGTCAAAACCTTTGCTGGCACCGCTCAGCCCGCGGAAGATATTTCCTCCTCCGATCACAATGCCTACCTGTACGCCCATTTCCTGTATTTCTTTGATCTGTCCGGCATATTCGGCCAGTCTTTTTTCATCGATCCCGTACTGCTTTTCTCCCATCAGGCTTTCGCCGCTTAGCTTCAAGAGAACACGTTTGTATGTTGCCATATCCTTATTTATTTAGTGATTAATTTCTGTATGGGTTATTGTGAGTATAAAGGATCAGTATAGATAGCTCACTTCTTTGAACGCGTATCTTCTTTCACGTCCCGTATCATCGGTGAGTATCAGTCTTCCTCCCGGTTCTATACCTGTGACCATGGCTGTGAATATTCCCTGTTGATCCTGAAAATCATGAAATCCGGTGTTCCGGAACAGAGAACGTTGATAGCGTACAGTAATCCATTCTCCTTTGCCATTTTTCAGGAGTTCGTAGTACACACCGATACGCTCCATTACCTGTTTCAGTACGTCGGACAGATCTTCTTTTTTACCAGTGATCTGTCGCAAAGAGACCGGATTCGGAGCCGGACTGTGAAACTCTTCCTGATTAATATTGATACCAATCCCCGCGATACAACGGTTGATCTGTATCCCTGTCAGGTCGTTTTCGAGCAGCATACCACAGATCTTTTTTTCCTTCCAGAAAATATCATTCGGCCACTTGACCGAAAAGTCTTCCGCATATACATCCAATGTTTCTTTCACTGCCAGGGATATGACCCGAGAGAGTCTGAATTGTTCTTTAGCACTCAGAAACGTAGGATAGAGTACGGTACTGAAAAGCAGGTTTTCTCCTTTTCCGGATTCCCATGAATTGCCTCTCTGGCCCCGGCCCGCAGTCTGATGATCTGCTGTTACTACTGTCATTTCTCTGACCTCTTGTTCCGTACACAGACGAGCCAGACAGAGACTGGTTGAGTCGGTCTCTTCCATATGGATACATGGAAAAGAAAATCCGTCAGGGTAGGGCATCATAGGGCTATACGTTGTTTGCGGGTGAATGTCCGGAGCACCTCTTCATAAGAGTGATCGATCAGGTGGCAGATCAGTTTATCATCCGCGTCTTTGTCGAAAAAGACCTGGTTCCAGTATTTCTTATGAAAATGATGAGCTCCTTCTATTGCGGAGTAGGCTTCTCTCAATTCCACTACATAGTCCGGATCACATTTCAGCGATACCTTGTTGGCACTTTCCAGGTCAATAAGCGCGAACATCTTGTCCAATACCTTAATGACTAATGAGTTTTCATCGAAAGGAAAACTTTCTGTAGCTCCTTTTTTGTTCAGGCAATATTCCCTTGCGGTTTCTATATTCATGCTCTGTTTAAAATAAAGGTGGATAGAAAGCTGATCTCAGATGGACCAGTTCAAACTCACACTCTTCTTTCCCTACAACCGTAATGATATCAAAACGGACCGGATTGTCCAATCCGTATACTTTAAGGTATGTATCAGCCGCCCGCACGATATGACGTATTTTTTGCGCGGTGATGGCCTCTTCCGGTTGGGCATATAGGGTGTTGCTGCGTGTTTTGACTTCTACAATCACCAGTTCGTTCCCTTGCGCGGCCACAATGTCCAGTTCGAGCCGTCCGCGTCGCCAGTTGCGGTGGCGGATGACGTAGCCATTTCGTTCCAGATAACGCGCGGCTGCCTCTTCTCCGGATTTTCCCAGTGTATTGTGTTCTGCCATAACCGGTTTTTTGCAAAATTACGTTTTTATTTTTTGAAATAATAAAAGTAAGAGTAAATTTGCAGATCGTATGAAGAAAAAGCGAGTAAAAATATCCACTCAGTCTTCTTGTGGCGAAACCCGTCGTGAGCAGCGTCTGACTTGCCTGATGAGTGAGGAGGAGTTGCAGATCGTAGATCGCTATCTGGAAAAATACAACATAACCAACCGGTCGCGCTGGCTGCGTGAGACGGTGCTCAGCTTTATCCATAAAAATATGGAGGAGGATTATCCTACTCTTTTTGGCGAACATGGTATGCGGCGTTGATGGGAACAGATGATACCTATTATATGAACCAGGCCCTGCTGGAGGCGCAGAAGGCAGCAGACCGGGGGGAGGTACCGGTGGGAGCAGTGGTTGTTTGCAACGGGCAGATCATTGCCAGAGCGCACAATCTGACAGAGACCCTGAATGATGTTACCGCGCACGCGGAAATGCAGGCCATTACGGCAGCCGCGAATGTATTAGGGGGTAAATATCTGAATGAGTGCACCTTATATGTTACTGTGGAACCTTGTGTAATGTGTGCCGGTGCTATTGCCTGGGCACAAATCCGCCAATTGGTTTTCGGAGCCGGAGATGAGAAAAGAGGGTATCTGCGCTATGCAACTCACGCATTGCACCCGAAAACCACTGTAAGGCAAGGGATATTGGCAGAGAAGTGTACCGGACTGATGAAACAGTTTTTCGCTTCCAGAAGAAAATAGGGTACAAATCCGGATGCCGGGCAGTACATAATTCATTCTTCACTTACCTCTTCAAATTCTACATATTCTCCTTCATCGTCATCAAATACTTTCTTACGGGGTTGTTGAGGCTCTTTCCGTGTCTCCTGGGAAGATTGATAGTGTGGTCCGGATGTATGGTGGTAGCCCGGATTCTTTTTGCCGAATCCGAGTATTCGCCGGATCACTGTTCCTATGATAGAGAGGCCGATAAAAAGGATCGCGATCAGGAAAATCAATATGAAACCTAATAGGTTGAAAATCATTGGGTCACTGTTTTAATAATTTCATTCAGAACATTCGTTGTCTGCCTTTTTATAGGATAAGGTCTGCTCCTATACGATCGATAGAATATCTCCTTATAGTTTCACACAAGAAGTATGCCACAAGTGATTTTATACTTTCTTTCGGGTGAGGAGTGACAAGAGAATATACCAGACCACTATAGCGGCCAGTCCGCTAATATAGAAAAATATAAGCAGGGGAATGCAAATAATTAAGAATATAAAACTGATTTTATTATCTTTCCACGATACATTTTTGAATTTGAGAGAAAACATGGGTATCTCTGCGTTTAATATCCAGCAAAAGAAGCAGATCAGCAGCAGGATCACTCCGGCATGGAGGTATTGCAGGATCAGGTCATAGCCTCCGGCAATGAATGATGCCCAGAAGAGGGCGTTGGCTGGCGTTGGCAGACCGATGAAAGAAGACGTTTGTCTTTCGTCAACGTTGAATTTGGCCAGACGCAGGGCAGAAAATACCGCGATCAGGAATGTCAGATAAGGGATATAGTCTCGTGTACTATCCAGGAATGCCGGATAGGAGAGGGCCGGGTCTCTTAATAAAGAAAATACCATGAGTGCCGGAGCCACTCCGAAACTGATATCATCTGCCAGGGAATCCAGTTCTTTACCGATGGCCGAAGGGGCATGGAGCAGACGGGCCAGCAGTCCGTCGAAAAAGTCGAATACAGCCGAAAGGATGATCAGGCCGAGCGCCCACATATAATTGCCCTGAAACGCCATTACACAGGCAATGCAGCCGGAGAACAGATTCAGACAAGTAACGGTATTGGGAATATGGCGCGTGACGGGATTAGCCATACATATGTTTATTTGAGTCGGGCGATCACAGTCTGGTTACCTGTAGTTGACTGCCCCATAGTTACACAGACTTCTGTACCTAACGGCAGGTAGACATCCACACGGGAGCCGAATTTAATAAAGCCCATGTGTTCGTCGATATAACATTCCTCACCTGCCTGCGCATAGGTCACGATGCGGCGTGCCATGGCTCCGGCCACCTGGCGGGCCAGTACTTCCACCCCTTCCGGAGTTTCGATAACGATCGTCGACCGTTCATTCTCCGTACTTGCTTTGGGAAGCCACGCGTTCATAAAACGTCCGTTGTGATGCTCTACTTTCTTTACGACTCCGTCTACCGGATACCAGTTGGCATGTACGTTCAGGGGGCTCATAAATATGGAGATCATCAGGCGGCGATCGTGAAAATATTCATGCTCGTCAACCTCTTCTATCACTACGACTTTACCATCCGCGGGGGCTACTGCGACTTTTTCCGTATCGTCTTCGAAATAACGGATCGGATAGCGAAAGAAGTTTACCATCAGCAGATAAACTGCGATACTCGCCAGAAAAACAACGTAGAAAGGGATTTTATTTTCTATACACATATACAACAGGACATTGATGACTGCCAGCAACAAAAACCCCACTATGAGTATTTGTGTCCCTTCATGGTGAATCCTTATCTTTTTAAATTTCTTCAGTCGGCGCATGTACTATGTGAATATAGAATTATCTGCAAAAATATACTTATTTTAAAAATCATCCAAGTAAATCCGGGAGAAAAGAGTTTTGCGGATAACATTTTGATGCGTACCTTTGCCGATGTGGGACGGCTCTTCTACCTTGCATCCGCTCCCTGACAGGACCGACAATTGGCGCGATGTGAATAACCAGTGTCGGATCTACTGTAATTCATTTATTATCACCCTTTATTACAACTGATTATGCAGGATTTTGTTCATTTGCATGTACATACACAATATTCTCTTCTGGACGGACAGGCCAGTGTAAGTGCCCTGGTAGACAAGGCTATGAAGAATGGCATGAGGGGCATTGCCGTGACCGATCATGGAAATATGTTTGGCATCAAAGAGTTCTTTAATTATGTCAATAAAAAGAATAGCGGAGTCCATTCGGAAATAAAAAATCTGAAGAAACAACTTTCGACCCTGGAGGCGGAGCAGGCTGCTTCCGGAGGGAAGGAAGAGGAAGTAGCCGAATGTCGGCGGCAGCTGGGCGAGACGGAAAGACGTCTTTTCAAACCCATTATCGGTTGTGAGATGTATGTGGCCCGTCGTACCATGGATAAGAAAGAGGGTAAGCCCGATCAGAGCGGATACCACCTGATCGTGCTGGCCAAAAACAAGAAAGGTTATCACAACCTGATCAAACTTGTCTCCAGATCATGGATACATGGCTATTATATGCGGCCCCGTACAGATCGGAATGAACTGGAAAAGTACAGGGAGGGTCTTATTGTCTGCTCTGCCTGTCTGGGAGGTGAAGTTCCTAAAAAGATCAACGATGGTAGGTTCGATGAGGCGGAAGAGGCTATTCAGTGGTACAAAAAAATGTTCGGTGAAGATTACTACCTCGAACTGCAACTGCATAAACCCACTGTGGCGCGTGCCAATCAGGGTGCCTATCCGTTGCAGATGAATGCGAATAAGTACCTGGTCGAATATTCGAAGAAATTCGGTGTGAAGCTGATCTGCTCCAATGATGTACACTTTGTGAATGAGGAGCATGCCGAAGCACACGACCGGTTGATCTGTCTGAGTACCGGACGTGACCTGGACGATCCGAACCGCATGCTCTATACCAAACAGGAGTGGATGAAGACCCGGGAAGAGATGAACGAGCTTTTCGGAGATGTGCCGGAAGCGCTTTCCAATACGGTGGAGATCCTGGATAAGGTGGAATTCTACTCCATCGACAATGCTCCCATTATGCCTGCCTTTGCTATCCCCGAAGATTTCGGAACGGAAGAGGGATACAGGCGGAAATACACTGAGAAGGATCTTTTCGATGAATTTACCCGGGATGAAAATGGTAAAGTGGTGCTCAGCGAGGAGGAAGCGCGTAAGAAGATCCACATACTGGGTGGATACGATAAACTTTACCGTATCAAGCTGGAGGCGGATTATCTGGCCAAGCTGACCTATGAAGGAGCCAAACACTTCTATGGCGATCCGTTGAGTGAGGAAGTGGTGGAGCGTCTCAACTTTGAGTTGTATATTATGAAGACCATGGGTTTCCCGGGTTACTTTCTCATTATACAGGACTTTATCAACGCGGCCCGTAATGAACTGGGGGTATCCGTGGGGCCCGGACGTGGCTCAGCTGCCGGATCGGCAGTAGCATATTGCCTGGGGATTACCCGGATAGATCCGATCCAGTATGACCTGCTGTTTGAGCGTTTTCTGAATCCGGACCGTATCTCTCTGCCCGATATTGACGTGGATTTCGACGATGATGGTCGTGGAGAAGTGCTGCGTTGGGTGACTGATAAGTACGGACAGGAAAAAGTAGCTCATATCATCACCTACGGTACCATGGCCACCAAGTCGGCGATCAAGGATGTAGCCCGTGTGCAGAAATTGCCTTTGTCTGAGTCGGACAGACTCACCAAACTTGTACCGGACCGTATACCCGATAAGAAGATCAATCTTACCAACGCGATTGATTATGTACCCGAATTGCAGGCTGCCGAAAATTCTTCGGACCCGCTGTTGCGGGATACCATCAAGTATGCCAGGATGCTGGAGGGAAATGTTCGTAATACAGGTGTACATGCCTGTGGTACGATCATCTGCCGCGACGATATTACCGATTGGGTACCGGTGAGCACAGCCGATGATAAGGAGACCGGAGAGAAGATCCTGGTAACGCAGTACGAAGGCTCGGTCATTGAGGAAACGGGGCTGATCAAGATGGATTTCCTGGGACTGAAAACCCTGTCGATCATCAAGGAAGCTGTAGAAAATGTACGTTTAAGTTGTGGGGAGGAAATTGATATGGATGCGATTGATATCAACGATCCTGCCACCTATAAACTTTATAGTGAAGGTAAAACGGTAGGTACGTTCCAGTTCGAGTCGGCCGGGATGCAGAAATATCTTCGGGAACTTCAGCCTACAACGTTTGAAGACCTGATCGCCATGAATGCCCTGTATCGTCCCGGACCAATGGATTATATCCCGGATTTTGTCGACCGTAAGCACGGTCGCAAGCCGATCGAGTACGATATACCCATCATGGAGAAGTATCTGAAAGATACATACGGTATCACTGTATATCAGGAACAGGTCATGCTTCTGTCGCGTTTGCTGGGCAACTTTACCCGGGGGGAATCGGATGCGTTGCGTAAGGCGATGGGTAAGAAACTGCGTGACAAGCTGGATCAGATGAAACCCAAATTCATTAATGGAGGTAAGGAGAACGGGCATGATCCGAAAGTGCTGGAGAAGATCTGGGGAGACTGGGAGAAGTTTGCTTCTTATGCCTTCAATAAGTCACACGCGACCTGCTATTCCTGGGTAGCTTATCAGACTGCCTATCTGAAAGCACACTATCCGTCTGAATATATGGCAGCTGTGTTGAGCCGTAACATTTCGAATATCACGGAAATCACGAAATTCATGGACGAATGTAAGTCCATGGGCATCCTGGTGTTGGGGCCGGATGTGAATGAAAGTAACCTGAAATTCACTGTAAACTCCGAGGGCAATATCCGTTTCGGGCTGGGTGCTATCAAGGGAGTAGGAGAGGCGGCTGTACAAAGCATTGTGGAAGAACGCAACGCGAACGGTCCTTTCAAAGATATATTTGATTTCGTACAGCGTGTAAATCTGAACGCGTGTAACAAGAAGAATGTCGAATGTCTGGCGTTGGCCGGCGGTTTTGATGGCCTCCCTGGTATCAAACGGGAACAATTCTTTGCTGTAAATTCCAAAAGTGAGATGTTCCTGGAGGTGCTGATGCGCTACGGGACCCGTTATCAGGCAGACAAGCAGGCAGCACAGAACTCACTCTTTGGCGGAGACAACGTGGTAGATATTGCAACACCGGAAATTCCCCCTGCGGAGCGTTGGCCGGACCTGGAACGACTCAACAAAGAACGTGAACTGGTGGGTATCTATTTGTCGGCCCATCCGCTGGACGATTATGCTGTTGTCCTGCAACACGTTTGTAATACCCATATGTCTGAACTGGAAGATAAATCGGTCCTGGCCGGGCGTGAAATCACTATGGGAGGGATAGTGACCCATGTGCGCCGGGGGATAGGTAAGAACGGCAATCCGTATGGTATAGTAAAGATGGAAGATTATTCCGGATCCGCGGAATTTGCTTTCTTTGGAAACGACTGGATCACTTTCCAGGGGTATCTGGCAGAGGGGACTTTCCTTTTTATGCGGGCACGCTGCCAGGGTAAGCAATGGCGCCAGGATGAACTGGAGATTAAGATCACCTCCATGGAATTGTTGCCGGATGTGAAAGAGAAACTGATCGAAAAGATCACCATTTCTATCCCATTGGCTACGCTGAATTCGGCTATTGTGACCGAACTGGCTGAATTGACTAAAAAATCTCCCGGAAATGCTGAACTCTGTTTTGAAGTCCTGGATGATGAACATCACATGAAAGTGGATCTGATATCGCGTCCGGTAAAGCTCTCTGTTGATAAGGAATTAGTCAATTATTTAAATGAACAACCGGACCTTGCGTTTCGGATTAATTGAGTATATTTGTAGCATAGAGGATGCGCCCTGGTATAGCTTAAATAAGTTTGGCTCTTCTGCCGGCTTTCGTTATATTTGCAGAATGAGAAGAGGTGCGCCTCCGGCTGATTCAGCTAAGATGGATAGGCCTTTGTGTTCACCTGTAAAATAGGATAGGTAAAAAGATATGTTGCATTGATAAATAGTGGGTTGTTTGTTGACTGGAACATTTCTGCTTTTCTTCTTGTTTGTATGCCTTGTCTGATTGTCCGGACCGGTTTGTGCCGATAGGGAGACAAATCATACAGTTCATATAGGAGATGATCGTTAGTATATTCAATAATTAATATTCTTAAAACTTTTACAGAAATGGCTTTAGAAATTACAGACAGCAATTTTGAGGGACTGCTTGCAGCGGGTAAACCGGTAGTTGTAGATTTTTGGGCACCCTGGTGCGGTCCCTGTAAAGCAGTTGCTCCCATCATAGAAGAGTTGGCGGGTGAATATGAAGGTCAGGTAATTGTAGGTAAGTGCGATGTAGGCGAGAATACAGACCTTCCCGCTACTTTTGGTGTACGTAACATCCCCACTGTGCTGTTGCTCAAAGACGGTAAAGTGGTAGATAAAGTGGTGGGCAGTGCTCCTAAAAGTACATTTGACGAAAAGATCAAGGCTTTGCTCTGAAAAAGAATATACCTGTCAGAGAATATCGGTACAGGAGCCTTACGATCAGAGAGATAGTATCCCTTGTAAATAACCCCAAAAGAAGAAATCATGGGACTTGAAGAAGATTTTTTGCTGAGTGATGCGGACGACGAACAGACGGTCTTGTACATCAAAAATTATTTGCCCCAGGAACTGAAAGAGAAATTCTCTGACGAACAACTTTACTACTTTATCGATACGATGGATGAGTATTATGTCGAAAGTGGTATTCTGGATGTAGAGCCCGATGAAGATGGATATGTCAATATCGATCTGGAGCAGGTGGCTGAGTATCTTGCCAAAGAGGCAAAGAAAGACGGGATCGGTGACTTTGACCCTGAAGAACTTCTTTTTGTGGTACAGGGTGAAATGGAATACGGCAACTCGCTGGGGCAAGTGGAGTGATTTACGATGTACGGATTTACGATGTACGATTTGAAATACAGGTTTTATATACGCATGTTATCTCAATTGTAAATCGTAAATCCGTAAATCGTAAATACCTATATGCTTTCTTCCAACGCGTAGTAATGGAAATCTTTGACTACGGTTTCCAGCAGGGACAGATCATCCATAGCAGACTGTCCGGGCGACAGTTTGGAGCGTATTTTTCCTGCCAGCTGACTGATCTTCTTTGATCTGTCTTTGGTGGAGGTGTTCAGTGTTCTGGAGATCAGTTCAATCTGTTGCAACGTGAAGTCAGCGGCTTCCGGAAAGACAGGCTGGTAACCTTGTGCCAGGTAGTCAAACTCCCGCAGGCTCACGCGCAGGTTGCGGTAATTCCTTTCTTTGACCACTATGGTGCCCGCTGCCATGTCGCCCAGTCTCTGGCTTTTGGAGGAAAATATAATGACGAACAGTCCTATGCCGCATAACCTGTCTACTCCATAGAGCAACCAACGCAACAGATAAGAACTGACAGTGGGGGTAGAACCATCTACTTTCATGACCCGTATATTCATCAGGCGTTTTCCCGGACTCTGACCGTTATTGAATACTTCCATCAACAACGAATAGAAAATGGCAGGAAAGTAGAGCAGAAAATACAAAATAAAAACCCATGCCTCTTTTCCCAGCTGATATAGTCTCAATCTCTGAATAATAACAACTACCAATACCAGGTACAGAAAGATGAACAGATAGTCCAGCATACGGGCCAGGATACGTTCGCCTATACTCGCAGGCATCTGGTCGATGATTACATATTGTCCGGTAATGATGGTAGAGTCTGTCATTTCGTTGAAACTATCTTTCGTCAGATTGCAAATATATCATATTTCTGCTATTTTTGTTGTTTATTTTAACAGCGATTATGGGATTTTTCTATAAATCCCGTATATTTGTTCGGAGTGAACGCGCATCTGCGTGTCCGGTTCGTAGTAAGTCAGGGTTTTGTCCACACCATGAAAGGAGGCATCAGGCAGCAGCCTTTTCAACCTGTCGCACATAAAAGATGAAAGAAGTTATATTTATTCGGAAGAACCTCACGAAGTGGGAGCAGACGGAGCAGCTGATACAAGACAATAACAGGCAGTCTCCGGATCGCCTGGCGGATGCCTATACAGATCTTGTAGCCGATCTTTCTTTTGCCCGTACCCATTATCCGGGTTCCCGTATAACCCTCTATCTCAATAACCTGGCTGCCGATCTGCACCATCTGATCTATCGCAACAAACGCGAGAAATGGTCGCGTGTCTTTACGTTCTGGTCGCAGGAAGTTCCCCGGACGATGTACGATGCCCGGAAAGAGTTGCTGACTGCATGCGTCATCTTTTCTGTCAGTATCCTTATAGGCATTGTTTCGACCCTGAACGACGAATCGTTTATACGGCTGATCATGGGAGATGGGTATGTAGATATGACCTTGGACAATATATCCCGCGGCGAACCGATGGCGGTATATGGCACGCAACAACAATTTGCCATGTTTCTGGGTATCACTGTCAATAATATCCGGGTTGCTTTAGTGGCTTTTGTCTGTGGGCTGCTTACCAGTTTCGCTACCGGCTATATTCTGCTTCAGAACGGCATTATGCTGGGTGCTTTCCATGCATTCCTGTATCAGCAGGGGCTGTTGGGAGAGTCGATGCTGGCGATCTGGCTACACGGCATTTTAGAGATCTCCGCCATTGTTGTGGCCGGAGCTGCCGGGATAGCCTTAGGCAACGGATGGCTTTTTCCGGGTACCTATTCGCGTATGGTATCTTTCCGGCGCGGTGCAGTCCGCGGGCTGAAGATTGTAGTCGGCACAGTACCCCTGTTTGTTATAGCAGGTTTTATTGAAGGGTTCTTCACCCGTTACACGCAGTTGCACAACGGGGTAAGACTGTTTCTCATTCTTCTTTCCCTTGCATTCGTTATATACTATTATATTTACTTACCCAATACTTATCGTCATGGAAGTACAGAAACCTAAAATTGTTTTTTATAAGAAACGTCAGTTGGGAGAGAAACTCAATGCTGCGATTGATTTTATGAAGGAGAACTGGCGCGTCCTGTTCAGAATGATGATCTATATCATTCTGCCTCTGTCTTTGCTTCAGGGATTGTCTCTCAGCAAAAGTATTACTTCGATCATTACGGGTGATCTGTTGTACGGTGAGACCACATCTCCCGGAGAAGGACTGATCACGCTGATCGGAGCGATTGGTTCTTTGTATCTTGTTGCTATGATTTATACACTGATGCAGAGGTACAACGAGCACGAAGAGCGTCTGGAAGGGGTAACTTTTGCTGAGATCTTGCCACAGGTGAACAAGGGAGTGGGCCGTCTGCTGCTTTTCGGACTGACGTTTGTGGTTGCGGTCATTGTTTTTGCACTTTTAGGAGGTATGTTGTTTGCCGCTGCCGCTCCTTCTCTGTTGTTGCTTCTTCTCTTTATATGCCTGTTGGTTGTGCTTGTTGTACCTTTCCAACTCACTCAGGCTATTCTGCTGTTCGAAAGGAATATTTCTATTTCACAGGCCTGGTCACAGACCTTCCGTTTGGGATATGCGACTTGGGGCGGTACGTTCATGTTGGGGTTGATCGCCGGTATAGTAGTCTTTGTATGTGCCTTGGTGGTAGCTTTGCCACTTATTGTATTTTCTACGGTACAAGGTTTGTTTTCTTTGAGTTCTGTGGCTTCCTCCGGAACTTCCGCTGCTTATGGGCTGGTTCAGTATCTGCTCTCTGTGGTGGTATCGTTCTTCAGCTGTATAGCCAGTCTTTTCTTCTACGTGGTGATGGCCTATCAGTACGCGCATGCCCGGGAGAAGATGGATCATGTAACTCTGGAAAATGAGATAGACCAGTTTGACGATCTGGGCTCTTTGAATGGGTGAACTGGCTGATACACTCACGGCAGACCAGGACAGGCTTTTCTACTGGCAGTCAGATCCGGCGTTTGATTATAACGCCGAATTTGCTGTATCTGCTCCTGACGATCGCGGCAACATACTGGTAGAATGGTTGTTCGACATTATCTCCGCTTTCCTGCGACTGATCTTCGGGAAGCCGGTGAGTATGTCTGCCACCCATATGGTACTGGTTGGGTGTCTGGTCCTGTTTGTGGCCCTGCTGATCTGATTCCTTTATAAAAGGCGCGACCGCTGGATCGGCTTTTTCCGCGTGTCACCTGTTCCTTATGAAGTAACCGCGGATACCATCTATGGAGTGGATTTCGATACCGACATCCGCCAGGCTATTTCTCAAGGCAACTACAAAGAGGCTGTACGGCTTGTTTATCTGCAGACACTGAGAAACCTCAGTGACCGGGAACTGATCTTCTGGGAACTTTATAAGACCCCCACGGAATATATCTATGAATTGAAGGAGGAGGACTTACGTATTCCTTTCCGGCAACTGACCAACCGGTTCCTGGAAGTCCGCTATGGCAATTTCCAGGCTACGCAGCGTACATACGATCAGGTGTCCGCGCTTCGGGATCGCATGGTATCGGAAGGAAGGTTGCCATGAAGATGAATTCTTTTTTCTGGGGAGGCCTGGTGTTTCTGATCGGTTTTATGATGTGGGTAGAGTATAGCCTGCCCCGGTCGTTTGTGTGGGATCCTACTTTCGGCGCGCGCGATAAGCAGCCTTTCGGCTGCGCGGTGTTTGATGATCTGTTGTCACATTCTCTGCGGCAGGGGTATGAGGTGACGGATGAGACGCTTTATCTCCTTTCTTTAGACGAAGTACCCAGTCGGAATATACTTTCCGTAAGTAAGCGGCTCGATCTGACCCCCACAGACTTCGAAGCCTTGATGCGACTTTTGGAGGCGGGTGACCATGTACTGCTGGCTGCTTCCCGGTTTTCCGGTATACTGACGGATACCTTTGCTTTGCAGGCATCTTATGAGTATTATGACTATGATGAACTTGCCCGGCAGGTCATTAACAGACCTTCGCGGGATACACTTGTGTGGGCAGGTCCTTTTGCCGGAGAATCGTTTGACTTCTACAGCGCTTTCCGGGGGGTAGATTTTACCCGTTACGATTCTCTGTTTGTTCCTGTGGTTGTGCCTGAGGAAGAACTTATGATTTCCGGTGTCAGATGTGCTGCTGTGATCCGGGCACAGATCGGACAGGGAGAGCTTATCCTGCTGACGATGCCCCTGCTGTTTACCAATTATGGCATGCTGGACAGGGACAATTCCGATCAGATATTCCGGCTTCTTTCCCTGATGGGCGACAGGCCTTTCGTACGTACGGAAGCCTATGCCCGGGAGGCAAAAGAGAATGACACGCCGCTGCGTTATTTCCTCTCTCATCCGCCTCTTCGCTGGGCACTTTATATGACCATGCTGGTGCTGCTCCTTTTTATGATATTCACAGCCCGCAGGCGTCAGCGCGTGATCCCGGTGATGAAACAGCCGGTAAATAAAAGAATGGAATTTACGGAATTGATCGGTACCCTGTATTTCCGCAGGCGCGACCATGCGGGACTGGTGCGTAAGAAGTATATTTTCTTTGCGGAAACCCTGCGACGTGTGATACAGGTAGATGTAGAAGATCAATCACAATACTTTCAGACGGTAGATCGTATGGCCGGTAAGACCGGGATCGGAACAGAGAAGATCTCTGCTTTGCTGACTAAGCTACACCGGGTATACACAGAAGAGGTAAGTCTCACTGACGAAGAAATGAAACAGTATATCGATGAGATGAACGAAATTATCAATCACTTATATATCTGATTATGGAAGAACAATTGAGGGAAGAACAGAGTCTGCGGACCGATCTGACCCTGTTTTCACAGAAAATAGACACCATCAAACAACAGATCTCTGCTGTTGTCGTAGGTCAGGAGCGGGCGGTAGACCTGATGCTGACCACTATACTTGCCAACGGACATATCCTGCTGGAAGGGGTGCCTGGAGTAGCCAAGACGTTGCTGGCCCGGCTGACTGCCCGACTGATTGACGCGGACTTCAGTCGCATCCAGTTTACTCCCGATCTGATGCCCAGTGATGTATTGGGAATTTCCGTATTCAATATGAAGAGCGGAGAGTTTGACTTCCGGCGCGGACCCGTATTCGCGGACATGATCTTGGTCGATGAGATCAACCGCGCGCCGGCAAAGACCCAGGCAGCCCTGTTCGAGGTGATGGAAGAGCGGCAGGTGAGTATCGATGGCAGCACGTATCAGATGGGTGACCTGTACACCATCATCGCCACTCAGAATCCGGTGGAGCAGGAGGGTACCTATAAGTTGCCCGAAGCACAGCTGGACCGCTTTCTGATGAAGATCAACTTAGATTATCCCTCCTTGGAAGAAGAGGTACGTATCCTGCAACGGCATCATACCAATGCCCGGCTGGTGAAGTTAGATGAAGTGCGACCGGTGATCACGCGGGACGAATTGCTCGCTTTGCGCGGCTATATGGATTGTGTGTATGTAGAAGAGAGCCTGCTGCGCTATATAGCCCTGATCGTGCAACAGACACGCACCAGCAAAGCAGTCTATCTGGGAGCGTCTCCCCGGGCGGCGGTGGGAATGTTACAGGCAGCCAAGGCTTTTGCCCTGATGCAGGGACGCGATTTCGTGGTTCCTGAAGATATTAAGTTTGTCTCTCCATACATTATGCAGCATCGTCTGATCCTGACGGCTGAGGCTGAGATGGAGGGATATACTCCGCTCAAAGTAACCCAGCGTCTGATCGATAAGGTAGAGGTACCTAAGTAATGTATCTGAACCGACGTTTTTATCTGGTCTGTACCCTGATCATTGCCCTGTTTGGCGCGGGGTATATCTGGGGATTCCTGTTTTTTCCTGGGACGGGTAGCTCTTCTTTTGCTGCTGGCTGATCTGCTTTTTGAAGCATGGATGCTGTATCGGACCAGACAGGGAATAGTCGCTTCCCGCCATTGCCGGGAACGCTTCTCCAACGGAGATCAGAATCCGGTGCGTATCTGTGTAGAAAACCAGTATCCTTTTCCGGTACGACTGAAAGTAATTGATGAGATCCCTTTCATCTTCCAGGAACGGCATATCGGTTTTTTGCTGACGCTGGCAGCGGGAGAGGGCAAGAGCCTGACGTATGAGTTGCGCCCCACCCGGCGCGGGGTATATGGGTTTGGGCAGATCCGTGTCTTTGCCCGCATGGGGGCTGGTTTGTTGATCCGGAGGTATACCTGCGCGGAGCCGGTGAATGTGAAGGTCTACCCCTCTTATCTGATGCTGCATCGTTTTGAACTTCTGGCTATGAGCAACCGTCTGACGGAGTTCGGGATCAAAAAGATCCGCCGTATCGGCCACCAGACCGAATTTGAGCAGATCAAAGAATATGTCCAGGGAGATGATTTCCGGACAATCAACTGGAAAGCCAGTGCGCGCCGACACGATCTGATGGTCAATCTCTATCAGGACGAGCGTTCGCAACAGATATACAATGTGATTGATAAAGGCCGTGTGATGCAGCAGGCATTCCAGGGAATGACCCTGTTGGACTACAGCATCAATGCCTCGCTGATGCTCTCTTACATCGCTATCCACAAGTCGGATAAGGCGGGGCTGGCCACTTTCAACCAGCACTTCGACAGTTTTGTACCTGCTTCCCGGCAAACGTCTCAGATGGAGTTGTTGTTGGAAAACCTGTACAAGCAGGAGACTACTTTCGGAGAGAGTGACTTCTCGGCATTGTGTGTGTACCTCAAAAAGAGGATCGCCAGGCGTAGTCTGTTGATCCTGTATACCAATTTTGATAGCATGAACGCGCTTAACCGTCAGATCGGCTATCTGGCACAGCTCTCTAAGCAACACCGGTTGCTGGTCGTCTTCTTTGAAGACAATGAACTCCGGGAATTTATCGAAAAGCCTGTCACCACTACAGAAGGCTATTATCAGCAGGTGATCGCGGAGAAGTTTGCTTATGAAAAACGCCTGATCGTTTCTACACTGATGCAGCATGGTATCTATTCGGTACTTACTACACCGGACCAACTCACTGTAGACGTTGTGAATAAATACTTAGAGATGAAAAGCAGACAGTTGATCTGAATGGTATGTGCAGTTGGTGTCCGGTACGGGCAAACCGGATGTGTTTCATCATTTCTCTTTGGCGTTCGTCACCGGGCCGCGTCGACGTATTTTCCGGATCAGCAGCAAAAAGAGGGGCCGTGGTCAGTCCTTCTTTCAAAACCGTTTTATACTTTTGTCTCTTGTAAGAAAACTCCCGGCTTTTATGAAAGAACCCTTATCAGATGAAAAAAAGCTATTGAGAACCATCTGTTTCTGGACGGTCTTCTGTAGCATGGCCCTGGTGTTCTGGTGGGTGACTGCTTTTCCCTGACAAACCGAGGTGTCTCTTCTGTGTCGTTTCCTGGGTATCTCATCCGATGTCTCTCCGGCGACCTACAGCGGACTTCGACACTGGTTGGCTACAGTATATCAGGGAATCAGGGAGACGAATGTCTCTTATCCTTTTCTGGCCGATGGAACCGACTGGCTGGCCTTTTCACACATCGTGATCGCTGTAGCGTTTGCAGGGGTATATTTCCAACCCGTCCGAAATCAGTGAATTCTCTATTGGAGTATGCCTGCCTGGGTGTGATTCCTCTGGCATTGATCTGCGGAGCTATCTGCGGGATTCCCTTTTACTGGAGACTGATAGACTGCTCATTGGCTATCTTCGGAATGATACCGTTGTGGATCCTGCATAGGTGTATTCTTAAACCGGAGTCTGTGGCAGGAAAGTCAACTTACAGGTATTGAAGAGACTATTTCAAAGATAGATCTTACTTTCTTAGCATCAGACTGTTTTCATTTTTTTGAGTAAATAAGAGTCTTTTCTATGCTCTGTAAGTACATTTGATTCTATCCCGGGATAAGGCGTACGAAATACAGTGTAGTCTGTAGCCATCCTGGGTTGAGAGGGGCACATGGAAGTGAGTACTGCAATACTCCTTAAGTGCTCATTCTCTTTTATACCTGTGGGGGAGGCTGGCTGCGGTTCCCAATGCTTTACCTTACTGTAGGTTAGAGTCGATCGTCCTTGCAGGACTTGGAAGTACCCTCATTTTTCTATTGTCATACAGCTTGGGTGCTACACTTCAACCGGCAACGATACCGACAGACGACTCTGCCAGGGAAAAGTGAAAGGATCATCTCCCTGTATACCGACAGCGGATGTCGCGAAGAAACAGAGCCTTCTTTTTTTCCATGCGCTATACAAACACGATACAAACGCATTCCGGACCACTCAATAACATCCTAAATAAAAGTTAAAAAAAGACCCGTTTTCCCGGTGTCCGGATGGCTCAACAAAAGGCATCCCTGAGGCTGCAATACAAAAAACCACCCCTGCGGAGGGTGGTTTTTTGTGTCTCTTCAAGCAAGCTCAGCTTATTTTTTAGCAGCTTCGAGAGATTTCTTACGGAAGTCTTTCATCAGCTTTTCAATTTCCAGAGAAGCCTTACGGGCACGTGTACCGGCTGCTTTGTTACCGTTTTCGATTTGTGCATTTGCATCTTTGTTAAAATCAGCAACCAGCTGAGCTACTTTTTCAACTAATTCTTTCATAATCCTTTTTATTACTTTGTTAATAATGTTTGGCAAAAATACATTCTTTCCTGAAATAATCGCAAAAAAACGATTTTTTTTTGTTTAAATAGGGTAAAAACCAGCTAAAAACCGAACATTTCTGTTTTTTATCTACTTTTGCAGTCATGAAATGGCTTACAGACAGGGACTATCTGGATCAGTGGATCGCTCAGGGAGAGCATCAGCAACAGGATTTTAAGTTTGAAGTATCGGATGCCCGTAAACTGGCAAAGACCTTTTCGGCCTTTTCCAATACCCGGGGAGGCAGGTTGCTGATCGGTGTCAAAGACAACGGTAAGATCGCTGGAGTACGATCGGAAGAGGAGGCGTATATGCTGGAAGCGGCGGCCACGCTTTATTGCCGGCCGGCAGCTACCTATACTATTCAGACGATTGGGGCAGAGGGGGGAAAACAGGTATTGGTGGCGCAGATCCAGGAAAAGATCCATAAGCCTGTATACGCGCTGGACGCGCAAGGAAAGGCTCTGGCCTATGTGCGCATCGAAGATGAGAATATACTGGCTTCTCCGGTGATGTTGCGGGTATGGCAACAGAGTGCGCAGCCTGTGGGGCAACTGGTAGAATATACGGAAAAGGAGCGGTTGCTACTTGAACTGCTGGAGCACCATTCTCCCATCAGTCTGCGGCAATACCAGCGTGAGGCGGCCATCTCCAGGCGAGCGGCAGAGCACCTGCTGGCCAAATTTGTCCGGTTTGGTATCATCGAACCGGTATTTCTGGATCACCGGTTCTACTTTAAACTGAAATAAAAACTCTTATGGATACGCTTCATCTCTTTATCGAACAGATCAATGATTACTTGTGGACCTATGTGCTGATCGCCCTGTTGCTGGGTTGTGCGGTGTGGTTCAGTTTGCGTACCCGCTTTGTGCAGTTTCGCCTGTTCCGTGAGATGTTGCGCCTGCTGGCAGACTCTACCGGGAAAAAGAAAAACGAGATCTCTTCTTTCCAGGCTTTTGCTGTATCTATTGCCAGTCGGGTAGGTACGGGCAATCTGGCTGGTGTAGCTACTGCCATTGCCATCGGTGGCCCGGGAGCTGTGTTCTGGATGTGGATCATTGCCCTGTTGGGGGCGGCCAGTGCTTTTGTGGAGTCTACGCTGGCACAGCTATACAAACGTAGGGGCGCGGATTCTTTTATCGGTGGCCCGGCCTATTACATGGAGCGGGGACTGAAAAAGCGCTGGATGGGCGTGTTGTTTGCTGTGCTGATCGCTGTCACTTTCGGTTTCGCGTTTAACTCGGTACAGAGCAACACCCTGTGCGCGGCTTTTGAAGGAGCGTTTGCCTGGGACCGGGCGGTGGTAGGTGGCATGCTCACTGTGGCCACGCTGCTGATCATTTTCGGAGGTATACACCGCATTGCGCGTGTAAGTGGGATCTTAGTGCCGGTGATGGCCATTGGTTATCTGCTGCTGGCGTTGGTGATCGTGGCACTTAACATCACACACGTACCGGATGTGTTCCGGCTGATCGTAGGCCATGCTTTCGGCTGGGAGCAGGCATTGGGCGGTGGCATCGGAGTGGCCCTGATGCAGGGTATACGTCGGGGACTCTTCAGCAACGAGGCCGGTATGGGATCGGCACCCAATGTGGCGGCTACGGCCTCTGTCAGCCATCCGGTGAAGCAGGGGCTGATACAGGCCCTGGGAGTATTCACCGATACATTGCTGATATGCAGTTGTACAGCATTTATCATTCTGTTCAGTGGCGCTCCGCTGGACGGTAGTTTCAACGGTATCCGCCTGACCCAGGAAGCATTAGACCAGGTGATCGGCAATGCGGGTAGTTCCCTTGTGGCAGTGGCGCTTTTTTCTTTGCTTTCAGCAGTATTCTGGGCAATTATTATTATGGCGAAGCCAATATCTGTTTCATCACGGAGAGTCGGCCCGTTCTCTATTTCTATCGCCTGCTGGTAGGAGGAATGGTGTTGTTTGGCGCTCTGGCCTCTCTGGAACTGGTATGGAGCCTGGCAGATGTCACTATGGGACTGATGACGTTGTGCAACCTGATCGCCATCGTATTTCTGGGCAAATATGCTTTCCGGTTGCTGAAGGACTACCAGAACCAGAAGCGGGCAGGGGTAAAAAGTCCGGTGTTCCGTAAAGAGACCCTCCCTGAAATCGCGGAGGATCTGGAGTGCTGGGAAAAATGAAGGAATGTATTGATTGGCGATGGGACAATTTACGATTGAACATACATCGTATCATCTACCTGTTGTAGATACGCATAGGTGCGTCTCCTTAGTTACGTTTTCCCGGTCTGCGTTGTCCTCACGAGGTGGTTCCCTCATTTTGTATATTTTATCTGTTTGATAGGACGTTGGTATCGGAGAAGAGCGATGAAGATCCCTCCAGGGTTTAGATCCAAAGATACTTTTTGAGAACTGGTTTGATATTTCTTAGTATACATCTATGTATCTTTTTGTTGGTGAATTGTGTAGTTTGCTGATAAAAAGAAAGAATGAGTGTCTTTTTACTTTTTATTACATCGGCTTTAAAGCCTCTTTTAGAAAATAAACTCGCATATTTAATCTATAATTATTCGATTTACCTTTTGAAACTGCATATTTACTCGGTTTTTCTCCTTGGAAGGGATGTGAAAACTCCATGGAATAGTGTCCGAAATTCCATGGAACTTATTCTGAAACTCCATGTAACGTGCTTCAGGACTCCATGGAAGAACCTAAAAAACTCCATGGAACTTCCGGAACTGGTCAGAATAACAGATTTTTTCTTCTGGAAGAGGTTACTGGAAACCTGTTTTTGAAATGGAAAAATGTCAATATTAAAGCGGTTAAACTATAAAAAAAATGACATTTATAGGTAATTCTGTTTATTTGTGTAATCAAAAAAGTAATATACCGATCAAACTACATGTCGTGTAAAGCGTGTGGCTGTTTTCTTTGGTATGGGGGGTGCTCTTCATACGCGAATAAGCCAAAGGAGAACCGTAGGAATATCAATTTGACACATTGTTATTTCTCGTGTTATACCAATTGGGAGATGTATCGGGATAGAGGCAGGATGTAAGCTCTCTGATATATATTTGCCGCAGCAGCCCTGTTCTTTATCCTAATATCAGCCAGTGGTTCGGTGATACAACCTGAATCCTGTGGGTGAGTCTGGGTTGCAGGGGCTTTCTTGGGAAAGTTTAACTTATATCTCCTCAACTTTCCCGTAGGACAGTATGTTTTCTAATTTCCTCTCTGTACCATCTGAAGAAAAAGCAAGGAAGCCAATGGATATAAACCCTTCCTTCCTCTACCTATATAAACCTTTATAAAAATCCCCTTTCCCGCTGGGTCGGATCTCCCAGCGGGAAAGGGGATACTGGTTTTCAGAGCATAGCTGTTCCTGCTGGAACCTGTATCCTCTCTATATAGTACTTATAAATGGCGATTCTTTATTTGGCCAGATAGCCACCGTCTACCGGATAATAGGCACCGTTGCAGAACGAAGCTCTGTCGCTGCTGAGCCAGAGTACGAGGTCGACGATCTCTTCTACTTTTCCCAGCCGCCCCATCGGGTGTTTTTCTACCAGAAAATCATAGGTTTCCTTATTGGCTGTGAGTCCGTGTGTCAGGTGTGTATCTACAAATCCCGGACCTACCGCGTTGGCGCGGATGCCTTGCTGGCCATATTCCAGGGCTACGTTTTTGGTGAGCCCCACGACTCCATGTTTGGCTGCTACATAGCCACACGAACCGGCGAAACCTACCTGTCCCAGGATGGAAGACATATTCACAATGACCCCACCGCCGTTTTTCAGTATTTGTGGTATCTGGTAGTGCATGCCATAAAATACACTGGACAGGTTGATCCGGATGATCTTATCCCAATCTTCAATCGGATATTCACCGATCGGCGCATTCGCACCCCCTATCCCGGCATTGTTGAAAGCAACGCTGAGTTTACCGAAATGCTCCACCGCTTTCTTTACTAGATTTTCATTGTCTTCCGGTTTGCTTACATCGGCCTTTACAAAAATAGCTTCACCACCGCAGCCGATGATTTTCTGGACGGTTTCTTCGCCATTTTCAGCTGCAATATCCGCAACTATCACCTGCGCACCTTGCCGGGCATAGAGCTCGGACATGGCTTGCCCGAATCCGGAACCACCGCCGGTGACAATAGCCACTTTTCCTTCGAAATGTTTCATTTTTTATGGTTTTAGGTTTATACACTGTATGCTCCGGTAGTGAACCGGAAGCTATCACCAGAAGGAGCAATAAATCCCTGCTCCTCTTAATTATATAAACAAATGAGTACTTTGTTTGGTTGGACAAAAAAGCCGGAGAATTAACACTTCCATAGAAACATTTATATTCAGATGGTGTTAAACAAAGAACTTACCACTATTTAGGAATGTAAGTTCGGAGCGTGGACTCCGGTCTATACCTGATACAGATCAATAGTTTTATTATTTTAGGATAACCTGCCAGGCAGAGGGGGTACTTCCCTATCGGAAATACCCTCTCTATTTGTTGATGCCGGCAATACATGTAAGTCTGCACTTTAAAAATCTCCGGATTTGCAGGTGAACCCTGTTTTCTTTTCCGGGTTTAATATACAAAGAAACTCATATTAAGAAATACAATTATGCTCCGATCCGTTTATGTAATACGTGTTGCGAAAGATAGCCTGTACTTGTTTCCTGCGTTCGGGATATACCTGCTACCTGTAATCTGATCATATATCTGCTATGGAACTATACTACTCGCTTTCCATTTTGCTCATTATAGCAACCTTCTTCGCTTATCTCAATGAGCGTTTTCTGAAGTTCCCGACTACAATCGGTATCATGGTCACTACGATGATCTTTTCGGTTCTACTGGTGGTGATTGAGAGTTATGAGCCCGCGCCACTGAAAGATATCTACTCTCTGATCACCAATGTCAATTTTACACAGCTACTGATGGGAGGGATGCTCTATTTCCTGCTGTTTGCCGGTGCCATACAAATTGATATTCATGACCTGAAACAAGAGCGGACCTCTATCCTGGTATTTTCTTCGCTCAGTGTGGTCCTCTCTACTTTCATTGTGGGTTTCGGACTGTATGGTATTCTGGATTTTCTACTTCCCAGAGTCGGGGTAGATATGGAACTTTCACTGATCTACTGCCTGCTGTTCGGAGCATTGATCTCTCCTACGGATGCAGTGGCTGTACTGGGCATACTGAAACAATCGAAAGTACCCAAATCCCTGGAAACAAAAGTGACAGGGGAGGCGTTGTTCAACGATGGAGTGGCTGTGATCGTGTTCACTTTGCTGTTCAACATCACGCAGGGAAAAGAGCAGGTAGTAGATATTACGTTTGTCTCTATCTGTTGGTTGCTTGTCAAAGAAATATTCGGTGCCCTGTTGGTTGGCTTGACTCTGGGCTGGCTGGCTTTCTATGCCATGAAAACGGCTTATGACTATAAACTCTCTGTACTCATTACACTCTCGGTCGTGATCGGAGGCTATATGATGTCGCAATTTATGGACATCTCCGGACCACTGACCATGGTGTTTGCCGGACTGGTCATCGGAAACGCGGGCAGGAGCTATTCGCAGAAGAAACATGTGGATCTTACCTTTATGAAGACCTTCTGGGAATTAGTTGATGAGATACTGAACGCTATCCTGTTTCTGCTGATCGGTTTTGAGTTTTTGCTGATCCCTAACCTGAATCATTACTGGCTTATTGGGGCTATCACCATTCCTATAGTGCTGATGGCACGGTATATCTCCATCAAAATACCCACCTTAGTGATCCCTTTCGGTGAGAAATTCTCCAGGTATACTTTTCTTTTGTTGGTATGGGGAGGCCTGCGGGGTGGGGTTTCTATCGCGCTGGCACTCTCTATCGGAGATACGGCCCATCGCAACTACATTGTGGCTGTCACCTATTTTGTTGTGGTATTTTCCATTGTGGTACAAGGGCTCACGATAGGTAAGCTGGCCCGGAAATTTTTCCCTCCGGAAAAGCAGTAATAAGCGGGCACCTGACTTCCTGGCATCCGGACTTGTGCTTTATGGAGAAGACCTACAGGAAAAGACAGCATCCGGATTTATCTGTTGTTGTCTAAGGTGTGGGAGATCTTATCAATATTCAGACTACGGGCCATAGCGTCGAATATCTCTTTATAAGTGCCTTCCATGGCATAGATCTCCTCGTGTGTACCGGCTTCAACCACCCTGCCTTCTTTCATGACATAGATACGGTCTGAATCGATGATCTGTGAGATGCTGTGAGAGATAATGATCACTGTACGGTTTTTCTTTATGGCATCCAGACTGTTCTTTATCTGTTCGGTAGAGATGGCATCTAAGCTTGCGGTAGGTTCGTCTAAGAAGATGATCGGTGGGTTTTTCAGGAACATACGGGCGATGGCGATCTTTTGCTGCTGCCCTCCGGACAGGGCCAGCGCGGAGGTGTCGTAGCCATGCGGCAGTTCCATGATCTGGTCATGGATATAAGATTGTCGGGCCGCCTCTTCTACCTCCTCCTGCGAAGCATCGGGATTGCCGTAACGGATGTTTTCTTCAATGGTCCCGTTGAAGATATGGTTTTTTTGCAATACCAGACCGATGTGGTCGCGCAGGAACTCAGTATCATACTCCTGCAACGACACTCCATCCAGAAGGATTTCTCCGCAGACCGGCTGGTAAAACTTATCCAGGAGATTGATGAGTGTACTCTTCCCCGCGCCCGATAAGCCGACCAGCGCGGTGATCTTGCCTGGTATGATTTCCATATGGATATGGAACAGGGTGGGGTCTTCGTTGCCTGGATAGGTAAAGTTGACATCACGCACCTCGAATTTACCTTGTATGTGTTCCGGACGATAGCTACCGGTCTGTTCCGTCTGGGAATCGGCTTCCAGAATATCGAAGAAACTCTCGGAATAGATCAACGCATCGTTCATCTGGTCATAAATACGATGTAACTGCCGTATGGGCGCGGATACATTATTGAACAACAGGATATGGAACATGATGGCTCCGATGGTCATCTCTCCCACCAGTACAAAATAAGCAGTGAGGATAATGATGAATACAACTCCGATCTGTTCGATGAAACTCTTCAGCCCGTCAAAGAGAAAACTGACTTTGCGTGTCCGTAACTGATTGTCAGTCAGGTAGTTCTGGAGTTGCAGTTGTTTGCGTGCTTCAATCTCTTCCCGGATAAAAGACTTGATCACTGTGATGGATTCCAGAATACCCAGGATGCCCTGGCTCTTGTTTTCCCGTAACTCCCGGATCTGCCTGCGCGCGCCTTTGATCTTCTCTGCCTGCAATACACTCACATAGAAGTAGACCGGAATAATAAGCAGCCCGATCAGGCCCACATAGAAATTGGCATTGAACATCATCAGAAGTGCCACGAACGAATTGGCGAACAGCGGGAGAATGTCTATAAAAAAGTTTTGTACCAGTCGGGTGATGCTTTCTATGCCACGGTCGATGCGTGTTTGCAGTTTTCCCGGCTGATTGCCGCCGGAAGTGAAAAAGGCCATCTGATAGGTGAGCACCTTCTCTATCACTGTCTGTGCCAGGTCGCGGGAGACAAAGATACGTAGTTTTTCTCCGTAGTATTTCTGTCCGAACTGGATCAGCGCGTTGATGATCTCTTTGCCGATCAGGATCACTGAGATAACGATCAGTATGTTCTTTCCTTCCAGCAATCCTTTGCCCTGGTCGAGCAACATACTGATCTGATCTACGGTATAACGGAGCACCCAGGCATTGACCTGTGCGGTGAGCGATCCGATAAAGGTAAGGATCAGTGTAAAGAGTACCAGCCAGCGGTAGGGCTTTACATAAGGATACAGATTACGGAAGAGTTGCGACAAAGACATCTTCTGATTTACGATTTACTGATTGACGATGTACGATTGGAAATACAAATACCCGTTCTGGAACAAGCCCGGCCTGTAAATGTAGAGATGCCTGTTTGCGTTTCGGCATACATGCTGCCGGGCTCAATGAAGGCAGGTCACATGCGGTGACTTCAGTATACGGGTGATCCCCGGGTAGTAAACAATCGGGCAGCTAAGTTGTTTAGGAGAGGATCCACAGCGGTTTTACGATGTACAAACGTACGGATCAAAGGCCGACGAGGTCAATTGCGATGGAATACGGATCCATCACCGGGTGAGCGTTAAAGGAAAATCGACGGCCTGTTGCGGGTTCTCCGTCGGCTGTAAACAGGAATTTAATTTATCATTCCCATCAGTCTCTCAAACGTAGATCGTACTACGCGAAGGAGTAAATCGTATGCAACAGATCCCGTTTCTAAGCCTTCTGTCCGGTGAGAATTGCGTGTAAATTTCGCATTTTTGGGTCAACCAGCAAAACCTAAAGCACCATTTGTTGTTATAGAGTAGTATGGACAAAATATTTATTAACTCTTTATATGTAGATGATTATGTTACAAATTTTAGATTCGTTAAAATCACTTATAAGCCCTGAGCTGCTTGCCAAAGCTTCGGCAGTGCTTGGCGAGGACAATTCGAAAGTGACCTCTGCCGTTACTTCCATGGTACCTTCCATGTTGGGGTCACTTATGAATACCGGAAATACGGCTGAAGTGCGCAGCGTACTGGAAGATGCCGGTAAGTCCAATCTGTTGTCGGACCTGACCAATCTGTTCTCCGGTAATGCTACTGAGAAACAACGCAGCGTCGGTAGCCGTTTTATGGATGCCATCATGGGTGGTCATGTATCGGATTTCAATTCCCTGATCGCTTCGCACTCCGGTATCACCACAGGAAGTGCCAATAAGCTGACCAATATGATCGCTCCGGTAATTGCCGGTTTCCTCGGTAATAAACTCAACATGGGTGAATACAATGTATCCGGATTGATGAATCAGCTGGAAAGAGAGAAAGGCAGCATCATTGGTATGATCCCTGCCGGGTTTACCAGTGTACTGGGCCTGAAATCACTTTCTGATATCGGTCATGATCATAAATACAAAGAAGAAACGATCCGCCCGACTGCTGCTACAGGTGTAGCCGAAACAAATAAAGGCGGATACGGATGGCTCAAATGGCTGCTGCTGGCCCTCTTGCTGTTGTTGCTTTTCTTCTGGTGGAGATCTTGCCGCGGACACCGTCATGACGATATGGATCAGCCACGGATCGAACGTGTAGATACAGTAACTCCACGTCCGTCGGAAACAGTAGCTGCTACAGAAAGAAGAACATCTACCGAACTGGTACTTCCTAATAATATCAAGCTGAGTGGTTACCGCAACGGTATGGAAGATCAGATGATAGAGTATCTGAAATCGGATAAGTACGAGGATGCTACCGATAATGACCTGAAATCACACTGGTATGACTTCGATAACATGGCATTCAAATTCGGTAGTGCTACCGACCTGACCGAGAGTTCCTACGCACAGCTGGAAAATATTGCTGCCATCCTCAGGTATTACGATGATGTAAAAGTGAAGATCGGAGGTTATGCCGATAAAGTAGGTGGTGACGAAGCGAATATGAAACTTTCCGAAGCGCGTGCCCATACCATTAAGTCCATGTTGGAACAAAAAGGTATAGCTGCCAACCGTATCAGCACAGAAGGATTTGGCGAAGAACTGGCTAAGTACAGTGCCAGTGCCCCTGAAAGTGATAGGATACATGACAGACAGGTAGCGCTGCGCTTTATGAAATAAGAAATACAGTTTTGCTTTTAATCTGTATATTTTAATGTTTGTTTCCCCCTGTGGCTGCTCTTTGTAAAAGAGATTTTGCGACAGGGGGATTTTTTTATTTACGATTTACTAATTTACGATTTACTGATTTACGAACCGTTGGTCAGCAAAGTCAACCAACGGTCAGCAAAGCTAATTACGATTGAGAATCTTTATCCTTATTCATTGT
>Ga0192240_10031_pt1 | contig 82088 bp, 64 predicted proteins | sample Koala_Koa27_H3_FD_131237 | JGI IMG/M metagenome (GOLD analysis project Ga0192240, IMG submission 131237) | Enriched cells from koala feces incubated with labeled cellulose particles, San Francisco Zoo, California, United States - Koala_Koa2-7_H3 ...
ATGACAGTGACAATTTTGAATATCTTAAAGATACCTGGGAGTTTGATCCGAATGCGACCACAACAGTAGAGGAAGAAGACGGAACTACAACTACTCTCATAGGAGCCTGGACACGCGTAGATGATTTCAAGGGAGATGCCCGCTCCGGCGCACTCGCTTTCAGTATAGGTGATTAGGGGTATGTAGGTACGGGGCGCAACGACGACGGACAATACAAGGATTTCTGGCGTTTCAACCCCAATGCCGCTTCCGGCTCACAATGGGAAGAGGTGTATGGTTTCGGTGGATACAAACGAGACGGCTCGCTTGCCTTTGTGATCAATAACGTGGCTTACATCTGTTGCGGATACGGCGATAGTGGTGGGCTTACGGACGATTTGTGGAAGTTTGATCCGACAAAGGCCACCGGAACGACAGGGGGTTGGGAAAAACTTCGGGATATCTATGACAGTGACAGTGATGAAGATTATGACGATGACTATACGGATATTATGCGTTCCAACGCGGCGGCTTTCGTGATCGACGGAAGAGCGTACATCGTAACGGGACAAATTGCTTCAGGATCTTACCGCACCAATTACTGGATCTATGATCCTTCTAATGACCTGTGGTATGGAGAAGACCTTACTCCTTTCGAAGGCACTTCCCGTATCAACGCGGTGGGTTTCTCCAACCAGAATCAGACCAGAGGTTTCGTAGCAACCGGAGAGACTTCCAGTTCTCGTCTGGACGACGTATGGGAACTTAAACCCTACGAGTGGGAAGAAGACTAAAAAGATGTATGATGCACTGATCTGTGATTTACGATTTGAGATAGCGTAACAGATCTGTTAGATCTGCTTGAACAGGGATAGGGAAGATACAATTTGCCAGGTATCTTCCCTATCTGATTTTTATAGACTTTATACAGTCTATAGAGGCTGTCTGGCAAGAAGTGTGACCGCTCTACCCGAGAGAGGTCGTGTTCTTTACAGAAGATCGGATTCCGGTTTTCCTGGGAGGACTTTTCGTAAGTAAAAAGAAAAAGTTACCTTTGGCCACCGTTTTATCAATGATGCGGCCAGACCTTTTAAGAATATGAGTTATGGAGAACTGCGCGACAGTTGGTGAGGCTTCCTGTGAAACTTCTGTTTTTTCTGTAGATCCTGCTACTACCGGGCTGGTATTGGAAGGTGGAGGTATGCGGGGGGTCTTCACTTCGGGAGTGCTGGATTATTTGATGGACCGGGGCATCCGGTTCCCTTATACGATCGGAGTATCTGCCGGCGCGTGTAACGGGCTTTCCTATATGTCCGGGCAGCGCGGACGGGCCAGGTACAGCAACATTGATCTGCTTGCGGAATACAATTACATAAGCTGGAAACATTTAGTGAAGAAGGGGAATATTATGGATTTTGATCTTCTCTTTCATGAGTTTCCCGAGCATATCCTTCCTTACGACTATCCGGCCTATTTCGGATCGGAGGGTCGGTATGTGATGGTGACTACCAATTGCCTGACGGGTGAGGCGATGTATTTTGAAGAGAAAAGCGACAAGCAGCGGGTCATTGATATTGTCCGTGCTTCCAGCAGCCTTCCTTTTGTGTGCCCGATCGTATATATAGATGGCATACCTATGCTGGATGGTGGCATTGTAGACTCTATTCCTCTGCAACATGCTATAGACGAGGGCTATAACCGGAATGTGGTGGTACTTACACGCAACAAGGGCTACCGCAAAGATTCGAAAGACCTGCGTGTTCCTCCTGTGGTGTATCGTAAATATCCGAAATTGAGAGCGGCGCTGAGCCATCGGTGCGGTATCTATAACCGGCAACTGGATTTTGTGGAACGCCTGGAAGAAGAAGGACGTGTTCTGGTGATCCGTCCTCAACGGCCGGTGGTGGTAGACCGTATGGAGCGGGACGTGCGGAAACTCACCGATCTTTACGAAGAGGGATATGCCTGCGCGAAATCTGTTTTTACTTCTATGGGTTGGTAGGGCTATACCACGGATGGTTGACCGGGAGATCTTTATCTATTTGAAAGATCTCATTTGCAGCGTATAACACATGTTGTTTCTGTATAGGAGTGTTTCTATGATCCATAGGGTGACTCCGGAACCTGTAGAGACGCACGGCGTGCGTCTCAGCACACCGAATGGACATGTATATACCAGGCGGGAGGCCTTTTTTGCCGGGCATATATCGCAAAAATGCATGCCACCTGCGCCGCGGAGACGCACGCCGTACGTCTCCTACAGGAACATCTTATCGGTAGATCTTCGGCTTATTTGGAGTAGAAAGGGATACCACTATAAATGGAGGATCTCTCCCATTTCAGATAAAGCGATCGTTCGTTACTACTCCCAGGTACATTCCAGCCTTTGCAACAATGTGGCATTGGCACCTGTAGATCCTGTATGTTGTATGCCTATACCTCCGTAAGAAGAGGCTTCTATAAGAGTAAATATCATAACCTCTTTTCCTACCTCCGGATGAGGAGAGGGTGAAGGAGACCCTGTTGTCCCGGCCCATGCATAGAGCTTCTCCTGTCCGTTGCCGGTCTTTTCGGTTTTCAGCAAGATCTGGCAGGTGGTTACAAAGCAAGTAGATGATTGTGCTTCGGAGATCGGAACAGCTTCTCCATTCTCATATTTCATCAACATGAAATCCACCGCGTGATCGTATTTGGTCGTTCGTATGATACGCAATCCATATCCGGAAAGTGTATAAGGATCAAATTTGATGTAGATATCCATGTATTGTCCGGTAGCGCTTCCGAAACCTTGCCCGGCAGACTTACAGGGAGCCACTTCGAGCCAGAGACTCATATCTCCATACTCCTTTTCTATAGGAGTATACAGCAGGCGTGCTCCCCGGCTCACCTGGGTGAGTCCGTATACTTTCGCATTGTCCATACCCAATGTATAGTCCCATCCCCGGATTGGATCCGGTGTCCAGTCGAATGTCTGTACATCCAGAGGCTTATAAGCGTCTATTGTCCAAATACCCGGTATCAGCTCCGGTTGATAGTCGGTAGGGAAGTTTCGGAAATCCGTAGTCCATTTGTGTCCGAAAAATCCGGAGGGCATTCCATCTGCCGGTTCACTGGAGTATACACTCACGGCCTTTCCGGGATGGCAACGCAGATGTTTCGGTTCTATAGTTGCCATAAAATAATACCCCTGATCTGCCCAGGTGGGTTGGTATGTATATTCCGGCATGTCTATGCGGGAGACAGCCACTTTGTGTGCCCCTACTCCTTCGGCATTTTCACAACGGTACCAGGTGATCAGAGACTCATCTTTCCTGTCTTGCAGATCGAGCTGATACTCTACCTGATATTTTCCATCTGTTTTTGTGAGCCGAGGAGGAGATAAGAACGCGGGAGGCTCAATGAAACGGGGAGCCACAGTCAGCACAGCAGCCGATTCCAGCCCCGACGCAGTATGAGCCGTGATCCATACCGTCTGTGTTTCGTCGTTCTCATTTGTTCCTTTGACCAGACACTTCGTTGCCGTTGGGTTCACCCGCACATAGGCAGATTGTTCCTGGGATACACTCCAATGTATGTTCGTATCCGTACTGGCGTAATTCCCGAATCTCAGAGGGACTACGGACAGTGCGGCTACCGAACTGCCTGATTCGATCTGCTCTTTTTCCGGAGTGATGCGCAGGTAAGTGGGGAGTCCGGTCAGTGGACGTCCGAGTTGTTTTTCCGCGGATAAAACGTGTGTTTTTATATCCATCGGATCCCACTCGTCTTCTCCCTGCAACAAATTATACGTGTTGTATACGATGCGATCCTGGTATTCGATCCGGTAGGCATCCAGTACCGGTTTTCCTGTCATATCTACTGTCAGCCAGGGCTTATCCGGATGTACCCGGATGGGAGTGCCGTTGAGCGTTACCTGGTACTGATAGCAACGCAGGTCGTCTGTAGGGTCCTGTGTCCATCCGATGAAGAGAGAGTCTGTATCGTGGGTAAACCTACAATCCACCAGTGCCACCGGACTGCCCACTTTGGTCAGGTATTGCCGGTTGCGGGTAAGGATATGGAAGTCGCAATTCAGGAAGGCGGCTCCTGTACCCCGGGTCTGATAGAAAGGTTTGGAGCTGAAAAAGGTGAAGTCGCAATCCAGATAGACCCCTGTGCCTGCCAGGGCATCGTCTGTGCATTCGAAATAGCACCGCTCGAAGAACGTGCGTTTGCCGCTGCCCAGCGGGTAGGAGTTGAGCCGACTGATAAACCGGCAGTTGCGGGCCACGATCTTGTCTCCGTTGCACATGGCCAGTTGTGCCTGTGTGATGACCGGTGACCGTTTTGGGCGGTTGAGCTCAGGCAGCAAGCGGTATTCCAGATCTACGTTGCAATAGTTGCCCAGGGTGAGGTTCTCTACACAGAGACCATCGCCATCAAAGAAAAACATGGTATAGTTGCCCGAGGCTCCCTGCGTTTGTCCGCGGTTACTGGCCAGCACTACATCCTGCGGATCCCGGGAGAGTCCGTAAAGGGTGAGCCAGTCGCAACGGATCGTCATACCAAACGGAACCCTTCCCCGCGCTGGCATCCGGATCGTTTCATCGTCCGGGTCATCGATCCAGTATACATACGGAGCAATATAAACTCTCATCGGCTCCTCTTCGGTTCCATCCTGCAGATGGATCGCGGCTTGTTGGATGGAATTAAATACATACGGATGATCTTTGATCTCCGGATCGCTCAAGCGTCCGTCGATAAAGAAATTTTTTTCGTTCAGCAAGATCTCTTTTCCCTGATAGATGATCTTATTCTCCCGGCTGTTCCAGCCGATCGGATCTTCCGGGTGAAGGGATGAATAGGGTGTCTGAGCGTGCATAGAGGTCAGAAACCCAGCTATCAGGCCGATGCAGATAGAAAGTAATTTTGTCATAATGAAGTGTAGCGGATGTTGGAGATTCGTGAATGGAATGATCTCTGTGTAAGATCAGTTGCTGATCTCTATGGTATAGCTTGCCTGGAACTCTTCTCCGGCTCCGAGCGCTTGTATCCAGTCTTTCCGGTCAAATTCTCCGTCGAATCCGGCGCGGTCGCAACGTCCGTACCAGGGTTCGATACATACAAACGGAGCGTTTTTACCAGGAGGCGACCAGAGGCCTGCCACCGGAGCGTCGAAATGGAGGCTGAGCCGGAGATTTCCCCGCGGGTCGTACAGAGACACTGTTCTCAACTGACTGTTTTCTAAGATCAGCGCGTCTTTGTCAAAAGTATGTATATCTATGGGAAGTCGTCCGTTGCTATCCAATACCAATGGATAGGAGGTTGCCGGATCGGCACATCCTTTTTCCGAGATCAGAATATAGTGCAGGTCTTCCGTTCGATCGAAACCGAAATATCCGTGTATCCTGTCCTGTGTATGGAAGTCCGGATAGTAAAAGGCGGGATGAGCACCGATCTGGAAGAAGAGTTTCTCCTGTGCCGGGTTCTTTACGTTCCATATCACTTCCAGCCGTTTCCCTTCCAGCCGGTAGCCGATCTCCAGGCAGAAATCAAAGGGATATACCTTGCGGGTCTCTTCGTCGCTGACCAGCCGATAGCGGAGCTCGTGCGCTGTCTCGAGGATCAGTCCGAACTCCCGGTCACGCGCGAATCCATGTTGTGACAGGTAGTAGGTCTGTCCCTGGTAGTGGTACTGATTTTCCCATACACTGCCGACAATGGGAAAGAGTACAGGAGAATGTCTTTTCCAGTAAGCCGGGTCGGCCTGCCACAGGTATTCGCTTTGGGTCTCATGGGAGAACAGACTGCAAAGTTCGGCTCCTTTTCCGGATACCCGGATGGTGAGATAGGCATTGGATAATGTTTTCATGGTATCATACACTGAGTCTTCGGATACAAATATAAAAAACTAATCTGGAATTATGAAACCGGAAAGAGGATATGAGGGAAAGCGACTGTAGGTGTAGGGAAGTAGACGGAAAGCTTGCGGGAAACAGAGAAATGATTATATTTGCGAACATCCTGTGCAGGGTTGTCACCCTGACAGGAAATGTACTACATATTTTTATATGTGTTGATACAATCGAATGATTCAATCTGTGCTATATGCGACAACCCTCTGTGTTTTTTTATTTAGTGAAGCTCTGGTTAACCCTTCTGGCGGTGAGTGCGCTTCTTTCCTGCCTGGCTTTTTCCTTATGCGCTCACGCCCGGGTCTATACTTCCTATGTGGAAATTTTAGGAATCATGTGCATTGTCATGTTTTACTGGGTAAGCACGTGCCCTCTGTTTCTGAATATCAGCTTTCGATTCAGAAAGAAAGGAGTCATGCGCTTCCTGAGTTTCTTTCTGTTGCCTGTGGTTCTTTTTCTGTTTATTCTTGTTTCAAGAACAACCAACCCTAAGGTAACAAATATTAAAAGAGAAGTATTACCGTATATGCTTTTCGAGATCCTGTTTCTTGTGTGTCTGATGGTTATGTATATGCGATTTGTACACTATGCAAAGAAAAACACTTTATGCAAGTAACACACTTTCAGTAGCTGATCGGATATGATAAAGTCATTATATATTTGTTATTACCTGTTGTACCGGGATGTAATCAGAGACAACCATCCCCGGCAGACAGCTTTTGTAACCATCTGGGCGATAGGTATGCTGCCTCTGCTCCCTGTGTGCGACTTTGTATGGAAAAGATGGGAGGTGGTTCATTATGGAATATGGCTGGTGCTGGCGGGTATGCTCTGGGGAGTGTGGCTCTATTGCCTGCTTTTGAAAGATACCGGAGGAAAGACAGAACAGCAACTGAAACATACGAAGCCGACCCGTAGATCGGTATTTGTCTGTAGTTTCTGTCTGGCAGCGAGTTTTGTCTTGTTTATTTTATTAAGTATATACATACAGTAAAACGACAGATCAGCCCTTCCTTCCGTCTTTCCTCATTCTCTCTCTTTCCTTCCTCCGGAAAGGGTTATATCCATGCGTAAGAAGGGAAAGGCAAAATGGCAAAAACTAACTAAATGATTTTCAGTTTTCTGTCCTTTGTCTCATTCTTTCCTGTACGTTCTTAATCCATCTATACAGAAATATCTGATAGTTACAACCGGGAAACCTGGCTTCCCATTCCCGGATCATGCGGAGAATAAAATCTGATTTTTGTCTCTTTTTCATCAAAAACAGTTATTTTTGCGTTTTTAACCCACAAAACCCTGAGAGAGTTTTATGAAACGCACTATATGGCTATTGTATATTTTTCTTGCATCCGTTTGTTCATTGACAGCGCAGCCCCGGCTCACTTCCAATAAAGAAATTCACCATTTCGGGCAGGTCGAGTGGAAACGTCCGGTCACCGTTGAGTATGCCATTACCAATACCGGTAATGAACCTTTGGTGCTTACACAGGTTACTACTTCGTGCGGATGTGCAGTGGCCAGCTGGACAAAGACCCCTATCGCTCCCGGAGAGCAGGGAACAGTGAGTGCTACCTTTGATGCCAAAGCCCTGGGGCGGTTCGATAAGTCGGTTGCCATCTATAGCAATTCCTTTCCTTCATTGGTCTATCTGCGGTTTACGGGGGAGGTAGTTCAGGAGATATCCGATTACAGCCAGCTGTACGAACATGCCATCGGTCAGATACTCATCGACAAGGCTAATCTGGAGTTTCCGGACAGCCACTGGGGCGAAGATCCGCAGCTTGTACTCCATGTGGTGAATACATCCGACCGGCCTTATGAGCCGACGTTGATGCATTTGCCTCACTATGTAAAGATGGAAAAGGAGCCGGAGGTGTTGCTGAAGGGAAGACGGGGGATCATCCGATTGACTTTAGATACGAAGAGACTGCCTAACTACGGGCTCACTCAGACTTCTGTCTATCTGGCCCGTTTTGCGGGCGACAAGGTGAATGAAGAGAACGAACTCCCTCTGTCGGCTGTAATGCTGCCCGATTTTTCCGGGATGTCTGAGACAGAAAGAGCCCATGCCCCTAAGGTACATATCTCGGAAATGGAGATCGACCTGAGCTCCCAATTAGCCAGACGCAACCGGGCCGTTCACGAGGTATTCTTAGTGAATGACGGACAGTCTCCGTTGCAGGTCAACCGCCTGCAGGTGTTCAACAATGCCATTGAGTTGCGTTTGAAGAAGGCTACGCTACACCCCGGTGAGGTAACTACCTTGCAGGTTGTGGTGCAGAAGAAGAGTCTGCACAAGAGCAGAAAGCCGTTGAGGTTCCTGATCATCACCAATGATCCGGTAAGGCCGAAAGTAGAAGTGAACATTATAAGTGGTAAGTTATAAGTGGTAAGTTATAAGTAATAAGTAGTAAGTTATAAGTGGTAAGTTATAAGTGGGCAGATGGAGCATCCTGAAAACAACGAAGCATACAAAGGGCTGGCGGTCAACGCGGGAGTGGAGCAACCCTCTTCTGTGAACCCTTATCTGAAACGCAAGGCCCGCCGACGCGGACTCTCTGTGGAGGAGTATGTCGATGGCATACACCAGGGGAATATTACCATCCTGAGCCAGGCGGTCACGCTGGTAGAGAGTATGCTTCCCGAACATCAGGCAGTAGCGCAGGAAGTGATAGAGAAATGCCTCCCGTATGCGGGCAATTCCGTTCGTATCGGGATCAGTGGCGTGCCCGGAGCCGGGAAAAGTACCTCTATTGATGTCTTCGGACTGCATGTCCTGGAAAAGGGAGGTAAGCTGGCCGTATTGGCTATCGATCCCAGCAGCGAACGCAGCCGGGGAAGTATACTCGGAGACAAGACACGTATGGAAAAACTTTCCGTACATCCCGATTCTTTCATACGCCCCAGTCCTTCGGCAGGATCTCTGGGGGGAGTAGCCCGCAAAACGCGGGAGACGATCATCCTTTGTGAGGCTGCCGGATTTGATAAGATATTTGTGGAGACGGTAGGAGTGGGACAGAGCGAGACGGCCGTACATTCTATGGTAGACTTTTTCCTGCTTATCCAGCTGGCCGGTACAGGCGATGAGTTGCAGGGTATCAAACGGGGTATCATGGAAATGGCAGACGGGATCGTGATCAACAAAGCCGATGGCAGCAATATAGAGAAAGCTCAGCTGGCAGCTGCTCAGTTTCGCAATGCCCTGCATCTGTTCCCGGCTCCCGAATCGGGCTGGACTCCACAGGTGCTCACCTATTCCGGCTTCTACAACACAGGTGTCAAAGAGATCTGGGATATGATCTATGCGTACATTGCCTTTGTCAAAGCAAACGGTTATTTCGAATACCGGCGTAACGAACAAAGCAAATACTGGATGTATGAGAGTATCAATGAGCAGCTGCGCGACAGTTTCTATCATCATCCTGCCATCGCACCGCTTTTCCGACGGAAAGAACAACAGGTGTTGCAGGGCGAACTCACTTCTTTCGTTGCTGCCAAAGAGCTGCTGGATACTTATTTCCGGGAGTTGCGTGAGCGGTGTTCCGGAGAATAAGACCGGTGTGAACAAGCCGGCAGCCGGCCAAGCGGCACAATCTCCGTGAAAGCCTTTCTCAGAGTTTTCCTTCTGCTTCCAGCTGTTCCCTGGATTTGCTCTGTGTCACTATATAGACTCCCAGAAAGACCAGTCCTATGGCTACCCCTTTTTGCCAGCCAAACACATCCATACCCAGGGCCACAGTTACTATAGAAGCTACGATCGGCTGTACATAATTGTACATACTTACGATGGTAGGACGCAGGAGTTTCTGGCCTGTCATCATACAGATGTAGGAAAGGAAAGTGGCTCCCAGTACCACATAGCCCATCTGTGCCCAGAGTTGCCAGGATACGGACATGAAATCTATCGAGGCAATGTCGCGGTAGGAGAAAGGGAGGTAGCAGAGGGAAGCATAGATAAACAACCATTTGCTGATGGTCACCGGAGAATACCGGGAGATCAGTCCACGGAACACAGTCAGGTAAATCGCAAAGCTTAACTGGGCCACTAGACAGAGGATGTCTCCCCAGATACTGCCCGACTTGCCACCAGTGTCGGTCTGGCTGCTGAGGATCAGGATCAGCGCTCCCAGGGCACCGACAAATATCCCCGATACTTTCTTGTGGGTCACAGGTTCTTTCAGATACAACGCTGCCACGATCAGGGTGATGATCGGTGTGGTGGTAGTGACAATGGAAGCATCGATCGGAGAGGTCAGTGACAAACCGAATATAAACATCCCCTGATTGAATACCACACCGAACAATGCCGCGAAAAAGAGTTTAAGCATGTCCTTATGATCTATGTGTTCGCGGGGAAGGAAAAGCGACAAGATCCAGAATGCGATGGCTGCTCCTACCATGCGGAAAGTGGTCACCGAAAGGGCACTGAATACCGCTAATACAGACTTTCCGATAGGCGCGTTCAACCCCCACAATACATTGGCAGCCAGCATGGCGGTATGCCCTTTCAGGCTTTTATCATTTGACATCTGAATCGTCGTTTTTGAAAATTTCCGGCAAATATAGTGAAAGCCGCGGGGCATTGCGCAAGTTCACTTGCGAAAATGTCCGGGGTGCATCCTATATGCTATATATATAGTGAAAGCCGGGGTATGGCGCAAGTTTACTTTAAAAATGCCTGAAGCACATCCTATATGCTATATAGGTATACAAAATTGAGTTTGATTTGTTTACTCCGCAGGTAGAAAACAGAGCGCCTGACCAGGTCTTATACCTCTGAAGTTATCCGGACTCCGCGAACCAGATATTCCCTTGCGATAGCGGTAAACAGACTTTCTCTTTCTGTGGGATCTGGCAGCGTCGTGCACGCCTCTGTAGGTGAAAAGGAACTCATGGGTAGAACGTAAGTCAGTATCAGGATTGTTCTAAATAGTTGGTTGGCTGTGAATTATGATTGTCTCTCTCCGGAAATACCAGTATCGGCAGTTTTATTTTCTTGTCTACTGTCTGATCCGGGGTATTTTTGGTAAAAAGATTCCAGATACAGGTATCTATGCACCTTCCGGAAAGATGTTTTCCGGGAAAAGAAATAAAGCCTGATCTTGTTCTTTTTATCGCCCTTCCAAATAGCTTTATTCATTTCATTGAAGTTATGGACAACGCCATTTATTCAGTTTCTATCGTACGGCTTTTCTCTATCCTGCAAGCCTGTCTGGGACAAACTAGAGAAGAGATCAGGAACATCCTGAACCGGCAGGATATGTCCGGACTGGAAAGTGTCACAGATCCGGTCATGCACTACAGCTACATCCAGTGTCTTACAGATACAGAGGCTTTGCTGAAGTTTAGTTTTGACTGGAGCAATCGGCTGGATAGGGAAACCACCTGCCTGAAAGCCGCACTGTTTATAGACATCGAGAACAGCATCAATCCCTATCTTTACCACTGTTTCCGGCATTACCAGCGGATCGATATGATGCGTTGGGTCGATCTGAGAATGGGTGATAAGATCGAATTCCTTTTCTTTGAAGAAGGATTTGTTCTTTCCTTTACCCGTGTGGGAAAAGAGAAAGCGGAAGAATGGTACCGTGGGCTGGATCTCTTCTCTGAAGAAGAGATCTACCTGTGATCTCCTTCGTTCTTACCTGATTTTGTATTTTGTAGGACCGCACCTGCCAGAAAAACCATTTCCGGAAAAGAGAAATAGGAATTTTTTCTGTAAGTTTGTCTGATAAAATCTTTGCGTATGGAAAAACAGGCTCATTACATCAGGCATATCGAGATCGATGCTCTCTGGGGAAGGTTGCGTATCGACTGGGAATTGCGTCCGGATGTGAATATCCTTTCCGGAATCAACGGAATGGGTAAAAGTACCATCTTGCGTCATTCAGTCGATCAGCTCGACCGTCTGTCCGGTAAGATCCGGAACGGGAACACCTTTGGTGTGCATATCACCTTCGATGATCCGGAAGCCACCTATATACCCTACGATGTGATCCGCAGCTACGATCGTCCGTTGCCCGCGGGAGATTTTGCTACCCGTGTGGAAGATGCTGTCATACGCTCCGAACTGGACTGGCTGCTCTATCAGCTCCAGCGTCGGTATTTAGATTATCAGGTCAATATAGCCAACCGGATGATCGAGTTGCTCCACAGTACGGATGAAAATGAGCGTATGCAGGCCACTCAGTTGTCGCGTCAGAAACAACATTTTCAGGATCTGGTAGATGAACTGTTCGCGTATACCGGTAAGACGATTGACCGCAAACGGAATGACATCGCCTTCTATCAGAATGGAGAGTTGCTTTGTCCGGATAAACTCTCTTCCGGAGAAAAGCAGATGCTGGTGATCCTGCTCACGGTGCTGGTGCAGGACGGAGAACATACTGTTTTGTTTATGGATGAGCCGGAAGCCTCTTTGCATATCGAATGGCAACAACGGCTGATCTCTATGCTCCGGGAACTGAATCCGAACGTACAGCTGATCATCAGTACCCATTCTCCGGCAGTGATCATGGAGGGGTGGTTGGATGCGGTGACAGAGGTGAGTGACATTTCTACTCCCATTGAGGCGTAATACCTGTGCGGATCATGGCAAAACGTCTTACTGAAAATATAACTTCTACATACCTGCACGCGGCCAATCAGATGCGTCCGCGTACGGCGCGCCGACGCATTGTGGCGTATGTGGAAAGCTACGACGATATACCTTTCTGGCGTTCGCTGCTCGAAGAGTTTGAAGACGAAAGCCGCTATTTCCATGTCATGCTTCCTTCGGCAACCTCCTTAGCCAAAGGAAAGAAACCGGTATTGATGAATACCCTTCATACGGAAGAGCTGGGCCGCAGCCTGATCGCCTGTGTAGACAGTGACTATGACTTTTTGTTGCAAGGTAAGACTGACGTGTCTAAGAAGATCAATACCAATCCGTATATTTTTCAGACGTACGCTTATGCCATTGAGAACTATCGTTGTTATGCAGGTAGCCTGCACCGGGTGTGTGTACAGGCCACACTGAACGACCGGAAGCTGATTGACTTTGACTCTTTCCTGACAGCGTATTCGCGCGCGGTCTATCCGCTTTTTCTCTGGTCGGTCTGGTTCTACCGTAAGAACGATACCCGAACTTTTCCGATCAATGCCTTCAACAGTTGTACCCGTCTGGGAAATGTGAACCTTCGTCATCCGCAGAATGCTTTACAGGGGGTACGCAAGCAGGTCAGTCACAAACTACAGGAGTTGGAAAAACGTTTCCCGGAGCACATAGAACCCGTGCGTTCGTTGGGCAGGGCATTGCTGGATCTGGGGCTCACCCCGGATACCACCTATCTGTATATTCAGGGGCATCATCTGGTCGAGAATGTGGTGCTGCCGCTTCTGATCCCTGTCTGCACGGTGCTTCGCCGGGAGCGGGAGCGGGAGATCTCCGAACTGGCCGGACACGATCGTCAGTATCGCAACGAACTCTCCGGATACCGCAACAGCCAGGTCAAAGTTGAAGAAGTGCTTCGCCGGAATACAGGCTATCGCCGTCTGTTCCTTTATGAATGGATCCGGGAAGATATCCGTCGGTTCCTGGATCAGGAGAAATAGAGAACATCCTATCTCTTTTACAGGAACGGTCCGGATCTTGCCCACTTCTGGGGCCGGTCTTGTGTGGAGCAAGATCTTCCGGGCCTCGATACGCTATTCTGCCAGGGTGTAGAAAAAGCTGTTTATAGCTTCACACAGGCAACAGGTGCTCCGGGAAGGCGGCAGAAAAAGGAGAGGAACAGAAAATTCAATTATTTGTGGAAAGTCAAAACAGTTTCTTATATTTGTACCCCCTGTCGGTGACCTCCACCGGCAGCACATATTTTATTCTCCTATTGATATACACGCATGGAAAGACTTATCTATCGTATAAAAGAATTGTTGCTGGACCTGGGACTTGCGCCTGAAACAGCGGACAGGGCAGATCACTTCATCGCTTTTCTGCTGGTCATTGCACTCGCGTTTCTGGCAGATGCCTTTTGTCGTAAATTCATTCTGCGCGCCATTGAGAAGCTGGTACAGAATACAAAAGCTACCTGGGACGATGTACTTTTTGGCCGGAAGGTCATGATCCACCTGAGCCGTCTGGTAGCACCGATCATTATTTGCGTGCTGATCCCTGCTGTATTCCGTGATCAGACGGAAACCCTGGATTTTATCCGGCGTGTCTGTAAGATCTACATGATCATCGTCTTTCTGTGCTTTCTCAATGCGCTGTTCGTAGCCATCTATACGTTGTACAGTTCCATGGAAAAGTACCGGGAGCGTTCGTTGAAGATGTTCCTCCAGACTTTCCAGATCATCCTGATATTTATCGGGGGGATCTGTATTGTAAGCATACTTATCAATCAGTCGCCTGCCGTACTGCTTACAGGCCTGGGAGCTGCCGCTACGATCCTGATGCTGATATTTAAAGATTCCATTGTAGGTTTTGTAGCAGGTATACAGTTGTCTGCCAACGATATGCTGAGGGTGGGCGACTGGATCACCATGCCTAAGTACGGGGCAGACGGTGATGTGATAGAGGTAACTCTGAATACGGTGAAGGTGCAGAACTGGGACAAGACCATCACCACGATCCCGCCGTACGCGCTGATCAGTGATTCTTTTCAGAACTGGCGGGGAATGCACTCTTCCGGCGGGCGGCGGGTGAAACGTTCGATCCATATAGATATGCACAGTGTACGGTTCTGTACGCCGGAGATGCTGGAAAAGTATAGCAGGATACATCTGCTCAGCAATTATATCGAAGAAACACAACGGATAGTTTCGGAATACAATGCTCACAATCAGATAGATAATTCTATCCTGGTCAACGGTCGCCGGCAGACCAATCTGGGAGTATTCCGTGCCTATCTGACCAACTACCCGAGAAACCTGCCCACCGTCAATCAGCATATGATGTGTATGGTGCGTCAGTTGCAGCCTACTGAGCAGGGGATGCCTCTGGAACTCTATTTTTTCTCCAATGGAACAGACTGGGTGTTCTATGAAGGTGTACAGGCCGATGTCTTTGACCATGTACTTGCCATTATCGGAGAGTTCGACCTGCGGGTGTTCCAGGACCCCAGTGGCGCCAATTTTCGTTCGTTATCCGGCAGTGTTTCCGGAAACGCGATTTAGAACAGAAAGGAAGAAACCGGCAGGCGACTGCCTCCATACCGTATGGAGATGGCCTTTTCTTGTCTTTCCTTTTCTTTTTGGATGGGTTGCCCGGGTTGTTCTTTTCCAGGGCCCTCAGGCAGGATAGTGTGGCTTTTTATCGTGTGTTTTATGGGAAAAAGTTCCTTTAGTAAGTCAGCATACGGTCCGGAGCAGTCCTGAATGATCTGCATTTTGCCAACCTGTCAGCAAAGTATTGGCAAGATGTTGCCACTTTGTTGGCAAAACCTTGCCAACGCACTGCGAAGAATGCGTAAAAAGCACCATCCTGCCCCGTGTCTCTATGGGGAAGCAATCTCTTCGGTACCTACCCTCATAGCAATACTTCCCCGTCCGTGGATCGCTGTCAGTAACCTTGCGGTCAACTGAAAAGTGGTTATTATAAATTAAGGCTAAGGAGTATAGTAAAAACAAAAAAGTATAGTATCTTTGGAGTACTGATACTTTGATACGCTTATGCAGAAGACGCAACACCATATTATCCGTGAGATCACTCCTCTTTCCGACAAAGACTGCTTTTATATAGCCGAACGGTATAAGACAGAGTTTACCTATCCCATTCACAATCATGCTGAATACGAACTTAATTTTACGGAAAAAGCCGCGGGAGTACGTCGGATCGTCGGAGATTCTACGGAGATCATCGGTGATTACGACCTGGTACTGATCACCGGCAGGGAACTGGAGCACGTGTGGGAGCAACATGAATGTTGTTCAAAGGAGATCCGTGAGATCACCATACAGTTTTCTTCTGATCTTTTTCTGGAAGGTTTCCTGCATAAGAATCAGTTCGATTCTATCCGCAAGATGCCGGATCGCGCGCAGAAAGGACTCTGTTTCCCGATGTCTGCCATCCTGCGGGTCTATCCTATGCTGGATACGCTAGCTTCCGAGAAGCAAGGGTTTTACGCGGTAATCAAATTCCTTACGATTCTGTATGAGCTGTCTCTTTTCGGAGAAGAAGCGCGTATGCTGTCCAGTTCCTCTTTTGCCAAGATCGGTATACAATCCGATAGCCGCAGAGTGACCAAAGTGCAGGAATATATCAATATACATTACAAAGAAGAGATCCGCCTCAGTCAGTTGGCCGATATGGTGGGGATGACCCCTGTCTCTTTCAGCCGTTTCTTCAAACTGCGTACAGGGAAGAATCTTTCCGAATACATCATAGACATTCGTCTGGGGTTTGCCTCCCGGCTGTTGGTCGATTCTACCATGTCTGTGGCAGAGATCTGCTATGAGTGCGGGTTCAACAACCTGTCCAATTTCAATCGTATCTTTAAGAAGAAAAAAGGATGTTCTCCCAAAGAATTCCGTGAGCAGTACCGGAAGAAAAAGAAAGTGGTCTGACTCCCTGACTCTCTGTCTGTCCGCGACGAATGGCTCTGTGCCACGTGTCCGCCAAAGGCAGCAGGCTGACCCCTTCTGCCGGGAAGGGCCTGTCGGAGATCAGGTTTGAAGCCGCTTTCCGGTAGGTGCGTTACTGGCTGGTCCGGATGATACACAGAACAATAAGGCAGAAACTTACAGATTTCTCAAACATACAGGCAGAAGTTTATGGAGCCCAACGAACGGGAACCTAACACTCAATACTTTCAATATAACAGCAGCAGTCTATGGAATCCAACGAACGGGAACTTTTCAGTAAAGAGGTATATGAAGTGGTGGCTCAGATCCCTTATGGTCGGGTGATTACCTATGGAGATATCGCCTGGTTGTTGGGCAGACCCAACTATTCGCGTCGGGTGGGGGCTGCGCTGAAAGGTTGCGCGGAGGCTGATCTGCCCTGTCACCGTGTGGTGAACACGCAGGGTAGACTGGTGCCCGGGTGGGCGGAGCAACGGATCTTGTTGCAGCGGGAAGGGGTGAACTTCCGCGGGAACGGATGTGTGGATCTGAAAACAAATAGATGGAAGTATGAAGATAATAAGTAAGTGTTCATCATTCAGGGTATGCATACTATGGCCTCTCTACAGGTAATCCCTTTCTCTGTAGGCAAAGGAAGAGGAGCCCATTTTGTAGATACGCTTATAATTAATCCTATATCGTGTTTCTTCAAGATAACGGAACCTTATCTATACAATGGATGAGAACTTTCTGTTTATACAATGAATACTTCCCGGCTGGTGTTCCGGTCAGGGAACGCTCCCGATGTCTTTTATGGCTTTTTGATGGCTACAAATGTGATTTGTAGAAATACGTGTAGAGGTTTCTTATAAATTTGATTAGATTTGTAACTGATCTACACAGATACAGACAATTTACCCGGCAGACAATGGACAAAAATACAGAAATCCGGATTGTCGCGGGGATCCTATTCGCCCTGCATTTCTTCAATTTTCTATGGTTGAACGCTCATTACAACGCGATGGTCACTCACGAAGAGAGTGTACAGGCAGCCTGGAGCCAGGTAGAGAACCAATACCAGCGACGGGCCGATCTGATCCCTACTCTGGTTGCTCTTTTTGAGAGGTATGCCGCGCGCGAGATGAAAACCTTCGAAGAGGTCGCGGAAGCCTGCACGCGGGCAGCTTCGTCCGTGTAGATTCCGAAGTTCTTACGGAGGAGACGTTGCGACAATATCAGCGTGTGCAGATGGAACTGAGTACAGCCGTATCCCGGATGATGGTGATCTCTGAAAGGTATCCGGATCTGAAGACTAACAAGAGTCTGGAGGAATTGAATGTGCAACTGGAAGGGACTGAAAATCGAATTGCCGTAGAGCGTAAGAGATTCAACGAGGCCTCCCGGAAATACAATACATACATCCGTCGATTTCCGAACAGTATGCTTGGAAAGGTATTCGGATTTTCTCCCCAGGCCTATTTCACAGCCGAAGTCGGTTCAGAGAAAGCACCTGCTATTAAATTTTAAATCTTACGGATATGCGACAGCTCGTACAGAGAACCGTCAGCCAAAGATCCTGCCTGATCATTGGCTTTGTTTGGTGCCTGTTATCTGTCTCTTCTTTGGTATGGGGAGCAGACTACACAGTGAGTACCGTACCCCATGTCAGACAAGTGGATGGCGACAACTATGTCAGCAATCCCGACGGGATCCTTTCGCCTGTAGAGGTCGATCGTATCAACCGGATCCTGAAAGAACTGGAAGATAGTCACAGCATTGAGGTGGCGGTAGTGGCGATCCATAGCATTGGGTACAGGGATTCCAGGGAGTTTGCCACGGAATTGTTCAACCATTGGGGAGTCGGTAAAAAGGAAGATGACAACGGATTGCTGATCCTGCTGGTGACGGACCCCTTACAGCGTTCTGTGGTCTTTGAAACAGGTTACGGGCTGGAAGGTATCCTGGCCGACGCGGTTTGCTATCGTTTACAGCAAGACTATATGATCCTGGCTATGAAGGAAGAGCGGTATAGCGAAGGGATACTGAAGGGGGTAGAGGCTGTTGCCGGGTATCTGAAGGCAAGTGATTACGAACGAAGAAACTTTCTGGATTCGACCTCTTCCTCTTCCGGAGACAGGACAGAGGTGATAAGTATGCTGATCGGTGGGTTACTTTGGTGTTTGCTCATGGGGCTGGTTGTCTATTGGGTGAGAAGTGCGAAGAGGCGAAGGCACAAATGCCCAAAATGTACAAAAGCTACCTTTCATCGGGAAAGGCTGGAGATTCTTGCTCCTGCTACGTATACTTCTACGGGATTGCAGAAAGAGACGCGCAGGTGTAGCAGTTGCGGACATCTGGAAGAAGTGAGTAGCATGATTCCGATGCTGGTAAGGGTAAGAAGAACCTATTATAGTCCGGGCAGGAGCAGATCGTATAGTTCCGGCAGAAGTCGGAGCTACAGTTGCAATTCTTCCGGAAGTTCCGGTACTTCCCGGAGCAGTTCTTCCCGAAGCAGCGGACGTTCGTATGGCGGAGGTCGTTCTGGCGGGGGAGGGGCCAGGAGTAAATTCTGATCCTTGGGCAGCAAACCCCTATAAAAGAGGTGAAAAAGTAAATAGCATACAACTATGAGACATACGGAATAGCCCTTACTATGATCCAGGACAGTAAGGGCTGTTTTTTATCTCTGCTATGTATTATCTCTTGTTTTTATTCGGAGGGAACGTTGCTTTTCCCTATGTAAAGTTCAAAAGCCAGTGCGGTTACATTCATTCATACCTCAGAGATAATTTCTAACCGAACCCCTGTTTTCCCGGTAGTCTGTGTATACACACGGAATATCTACTATTTTCTTTCCCGGTAAGATCCATGAACAAGTAAATATGCTGTTAGATGGAAATTTCAGTAAAACCGGTATCTCTTTTTTCGCCAATTTTGTGAAACAAGTGTGTATAAGTTGTTTTTTGAATAATGAAGATCATTGCACACATGGAAGTTATGACTCTGTTGTGTGTGCTAAATCAGCTTTTTTCTTTGTAATTACTGGTGCCCTTACAGGTATGAAAGTACCTGTGTTTGTACAGAAGATCTTCTATTTTGTATGTAACGGGTAGCGTGTGTAAAGATAGTTTATAAGAGCCAGAGGAAGTAATGCAGAGAGATCTCAGTCCGCCCTTACTCGCACTTGGGAATTGATTAATTTTATAGTTGATAAGTTTGTATTTACTTGTTTTTTGACTTTCCGCTCCCTTATTTTGAACCCAAACAAAGAAAGTCGGATTTTTCCAGCCAACTTTCTGAGATTATGAGCAATAGCGACTAAGATAAACTCTGTTTTTACCTTCTGGAGTCCTCTTCATCTAAACCGATTGAACGGTGAGTTATATTTTATTTGGCCAGAAACCGCTTCGGGTTCCATACACCGCTTACCTCTGTGATAAATTCCCTTTTGTGATGTTAAACGCTCTCGTGCTTTTCGTTTATATTCTTCCAGTTTGTAATTAACCTCCCTTATTCTGTTACCTTGCCCTTTGTGACACTTTCCTCTTAGTGGACATCCCTGGCCGTTCTGTGCCTGGTAACGGCTAAGGGTGGAGATGTATCCTAAATCCGATTTATTTCTTCTCTGACCTATATGCTGTAGTTTTTGTCCCATGGGGCAGATAAAGTAATCCTTCTCTTTATTATAAGACAGGTTCTGCACAGCAAAAGCATCCTTCTTTCATCCTCTCTTGTATTCTTTATGGAAGTAGGTATATTTGACATAGCCTTCGATAGGGTTATTTTCCATAAATTCATAGTTCTGCTCACTGCCATAGCCTGCATCAGTTATCACTTCTCTGGATTGTTTTCCATAAGCAATTTTAAAATCATTCAGCATGGAAGGTAAAGTAGCCGTATCGCCAGCTCTTCTGTACATACCCAAATTAGTGATAAATTGGTTTTCAGTTGCGATCTGTATGTTGTAAGCTGGTTTTAGCTGTCCATTCTTCATGTGATCTTCTTTCATACGCATGAAGGTAGCATCCTCATCGGTTTTACTGTAAGAATTACGATCACAGAGTTTTTCAAGCTGGGATTCCTACTTTTGTAAACGAGGCAGATAATCGTTTTGAAGTTACTGGACCTGCCGAGGTTCTATCTTATCCATTTTATCCAAACGAGAATTGAGCTCCTTTACCTTGGAGCCAAGAAGTTCACTGTTGGTGGGTTTAGAGTCTTGTGCTAACTCCTGCCTCTGTTTATCTTCTTCGGTATGCTGCTCAACTACTGATAATACCTGAGGGATTTTATCTTCGAGTTTACTTTTATTTTTCTCCACACTACCGCGCCAGACAAAGGTGTAACGGTTAGAGGCGGATTCAATTTTTGTACCATCTATATACCCAAGATCCAGACTGACATATCCTGACTCTTGTAATAAAAGAACGATTCCGGTAAAGAGTGCTTTGATAGCTTCTTTTAACCCTTCCCCCTGGAAACGGTTTATGGTACGGAAGTCTGGATGACTGTTACCTGATAGCCACATAAAGTAGATATTTTTCTCTAAGGCTTTAGCTATCTTACGGCAAGAGTAGATGTTACACAGATAAGCATAGAATAAAATTTTGAGTAGCATCCGGGGAGGGTAAGCACTGGTACCACTACCTTTATATTTAGATAGTAAACAGTCTATATTTAACTGGTCCACTACCTGATTGACTCTTAATACAGGATGATGCCTGGGGATGCGGCCCAAAAGATTGGAAGGAAAAAGAACGCATTAATTGGAAGTTAACTCTTTAAATATTATCTTAGCCATTACTTTTTTAAGGTTGTTTCTGCAACGTTAAGATACTAAATTTTAACGTATAATCAAAAAAGTAAAAAGGCTGAACCACTTTGGGGACAGCCTCTTTAGTATAAACCTGCATACCATTTTTTATGGCTTTTCCTTTTAACCTATCTATCATCAAGCGTATTATATAATACCTAAATGAATAAAAATGCTTACCTTTTCAGGCAAACTCATTAGCCCTGTTTTATGTATACTTACATCGTATTTTGTAAAAAATAATTCTTATCAACAAGTAATTTATGGAAAAACACATTATATTTGCCCATATCAGATTAGTATTTGTAAAGTCTTGTTAAAAAAATCACTATAGCTTATCTCTGCTCAGACGCATAAACTTTTTCCTCCATAAAAGGTTATAAATAAAAACAAAAGAGTAATTATACAACCAGAATATATTTTTTAGTAAAAGAAAAATTATGAAAAGATTGATGACAATAGTAGTTGCAGGAGCATATCTCAGTTCAGCTACAAGTTGCAAAAATGCTGCTGGAGAAAGCGATCTTCTACGGTTTGATCCAGACAAAAATGGCATAGAAAAAATAATAGAACTGGCAGATGGAAAAACAGTAAAGTGCCGTGCATATGAAAATATTTATTATGTGGCAAATGTAGTAGACTCAGCTTATCAATATTTAAACCTCTACATTCCCGAATCAGCCTACGACCACCATGAAAAGGTTCCTGTCTTCCTCAAAACAAATGTAGGCGGATACAGGGCTGCAAAAGCAGGTACCCCATCTGCAAAAGATGCTACAGGACGTGCGCTACAGGAAGGATATATAGTGGTTATTCCAGGTTCTCGTGGCTCTAACTCACAAATACTGACAGATAATGGAGAGGTATATACCGGAAAGGCACCAGCCGGGCTGATCGACCTGAAAGCGGCTATCCGTTACCTGCGCTATAATCACGCTGTACTGCCGGGTGACACCGACTGTATCATTACTGACGGTACAAGCGCCGGAGGAGCTATGTCTGCCCTACTGGGAGCAACCGGAAATCATCCGGTGTATGAACCTTTTCTGGAAGAACTGGGAGCCGCCAGTGAACAAGACGATATATTTGCTGCTGTATGTTTTTGTCCGATCACTGATCTAGACCACGCAGACATGGCATATGAATGGCTTTATCAGGGAACTAATACGAAAGGACGTGCTCTGACTCCTGAACAAATTGAGATTTCGGATGAACTGGCAGCCCTCTATCCTGCTTATCTGAATAGTCTGCAACTGAAAACTCCTGACGGAACCCTCCTGACAGATAGTAATTACAGGGAATATGTAAAATCATTCCTGATCGCTTCAGCCCGCCGGGCTAAAAATGCGGGAGCAGAAATCCCGGAAGATGCCGGCTTTATTTTTGATATGGATGCTCACAGCTCACAGAAAGAGAATATAACCGGACTTGACCTGGATACTTACCTGGAATATGTGGTAAGTAAACAGGTGCTTAAAATACCTCCCGCTTTTGACGCGATGAATGTACTGAGTTCCAGAGCTACTCCGGAGAATGAAGTCTTCGGTGACCAGAGTGGAAATGCAGCAAACTTCACAGACTTCAGTTTGCAAAAAGCAACTAATAACCTTAATGCCACACTCGATCCCTCCATTAAAGAGAAAGTACATATCATGAATCCGATGTACTACATAGGGGACAGTAAAAGCACTACCGCTCCTAATTGGTATATCCGTCATGGTGCGATAGACAGGGATACAGGGTTCCCGGTTCCAATCAACCTTTACACCCGGTTAATCAATCAAGGATATAACGCAGATTTTGAACTGGCGTGGAATAAGGCGCATACCGGAGATTATGACCTGGATAATCTTTTTGAATGGCTGAATGAACTTATTAAAAATACCCGATAATAAAAAGATAAGAATGAAAAATCCAGTTTTAATCTGCCTTTTTGTTTGCCTGCTTATTTTGCAAACTTCCTGTAAAAAACCTAATCCTATCCTGAGCGTAATAGCAATGACCGAGGTGTTTGGTGATGGTCAAAAGGTGACGGCTGCCATTGTAGAATATGAAACAGATATCAGAAATACTTCTATCTCTGCCAATGATTTCTCTGTAGAAGGAAGAACGGTTACAAAAGTATATGCCAATACTTCTGCCAATAAAGCTTCGGAGGGGACTGACGGAAAGTATGTAGTGCTTGAACTTTCACCTGCCGACTCTGCTGCTACCCTTTTTGTGCAACAGGGAAGAACAAATGTATTGAAAAATGCACGTATTTCTGTCAAGCAAACAGGTACCGTTTATACAGTTGAGGGTAAAAAATATGGTCCCTGGGATCAGAGTTTACTGGATAATAAACAGATTAATCTGGTAGTTGATGATTTTATCCAGGGTAAATATAAGGACCCGGAAACCGGAGAAACTTTAGATTACAACCTGTTTGTGCCCCGCGATTATGATAGTAGTAAGAGTTATCCGCTGGTAATGTTTATCCACGATGCCGGAACGATCAGTAATGAAGTGAAAACAACATTAGTACAAGGGCTTGGAGCCGTGATTTGGGCTACTCCGGCAGAACAGGCTAAACACGAATGTTTTGTGCTCGCTCCACAATATGATACTCTGATTGTAAATGATGATTCTGAAGCAGGGGACTATCTTGACATCACGATTCATTTGATTGAAGAACTGATCGGAAAATATAATATTGATACGAATCGCCTGTATGCTACCGGACAATCGGGTGGCTGCATGATGTCTATCGCCATGAACATTAAATATCCTGACTTCTTTGCTGCTTCTTTTCTTGTAGCCGGCCAGTGGAATGCCAACCTTGTAGCTCCGGTAGCTAAAAAAGAACTCTGGATTGTGGTTTCGGAAGGAGATGAAAAGGCTTATCCGGGAATGAATGCTATCACTGCGGAACTGGAAAAAGAAGGGGCAAAGGTGAGCCGGGCATTCTGGGACGGCAGGTCTACTCCGGAGGAATTTGAAAAAGATGTAGAAAAAATGCTGGCAAAAAAAGCAAATGTTAACTATGCTGTATTTGAAAAAGGAACAGTAGTACCGGAAGGAATGAAAGATGATAGCGGAAGTAATCATATTTGTACATGGAGAATTGCTTATACAATTGAGGGTATAAGGGATTGGTTGTTCAAGCAGGAAAAACTAAATAATAGTGAAGAAGATAAATAACTATTCAGTGAATAAATAACCATGAATACTTTTTTACTTAATTACCTGACAATTAATTTATTATTATCCACTTACATGCTTATATAAAAATCAAAAAAGAGGCTGAACCACTTTTGGGACAGCCTCTTTTTTGATTTGACAGTCTATCTGGAATTATTCACCATCCACACCCCATTGCTGTCTGGCCAGACGCTTGTAGTTGTTGTATCTCCACTTCGCGTTGTCCTCGGCAGCCTGGAAGAGCTCTTCCGCTTCTTCCGGGTACTGTTTCATTACCGATGAGTAGCGTACTTCACCCTTAAGGAAGTTCTTGAACTCTGCCCAGTCCGGTTCTTTGGAATCGAGCGTGAACGGATTCTTTCCTTCTGCTTCCAGCGCGGGATTGTAGCGCCACAGATGCCAGTAGCCACATGCTACCGCTTTGGTGATCTCATCCTGCGATTTACCCATACCGGATCTCAGACCGTGGTTGATACAGGGTGAGTAAGCGATGATCAGGGAAGGTCCGGGATAGGCTTCCGCTTCGCGGATCGCTTTCAGGGTCTGCGCCTGATCGGCACCCATTGCGATCTGTGCTACGTATACATATCCGTACGTGCTGGCCATCAGACCGAGGTCTTTCTTGCGTACACGCTTGCCAGCAGCAGCAAACTTGGCGATAGCACCTACCGGAGTCGCTTTGGACGACTGTCCGCCGGTGTTGGAGTAAACCTCTGTATCGAGTACCAGGATATTGATGTCTTTACCGGTAGCGATCACATGGTCAAGACCACCGTAACCGATGTCGTAAGAGGCACCGTCACCACCGATGATCCACTGCGAACGTTTGATCAGGTACGATTGCAATTCGGCGATCTGCTTGCAGTGCGGGCAGCTGTCTTTCTTAGCCTCTACCAGCGGAATGATCTTTCCGGCCAGTTCTTTGGTCTTTTCAGCGTCCAGCATGTTGTCGATCCATTCCTGGAACAACCCTCTGTAGTCTTCCGGACAGCAGTTTCCGGCAATGGCTTCCCGCATCACTTTCACCAGGCGGGCACGCATTTTTTCGTTGGCCAGTTCCATACCCAGACCGAATTCGCAGAAGTCTTCGAACAGGGAGTTTGCCCATGCCGGACCCTGTCCGTTCTCGTTCTGTGTATACGGAGTAGAAGGAACCGAACCCGAGTAGATAGAAGAACATCCGGTCGCGTTGGCCACCATTTCGCGGTCGCCATACAACTGAGAGATCAGCTTCACATACGGAGTTTCCCCACAACCCGAACAAGCTCCGGAGAACTCGAACAGCGGTGTGGCGAACTGTGAGTTCTTCACGTTCGATTTTACATCTACCAGGTGCTGTTTGCTCTTCACATGGTCTACACAGTAGGTCCAGTTGGGTACTTCGCCCAGCTGGCTTTCCAGGGTTTTCATTTCAAGTGCTTTGCCACCTTTCTTCGGATTGCCCGGACATACATCCACACAGTTGCCGCAACCCATACAGTCGAGCGTGTCTACCTGCACACGGAAAGTCATGCCGTCGAATACCTTACCTATGGCTTTCAGGGTAGTGAAGCTGGCACATTCCTGCTCTTTCGCATCCAGCACGAACGGACGGATGGAAGCGTGCGGACAAACGTAGGCACACTTGTTACACTGGATACAGTTTTCCGGGATCCACTCCGGTACGAAAGCGGCCACACCGCGTTTTTTATACTTGGAAGTTCCCTGGAACCAGGTACCGTCTTCGATACCTTTGAACGCGGATACCGGAAGCAGGTCGCCGTCCTGCGCGTTGATCGGACGCACTACTTCGTTGATGAACGCGGGGTCGTTGTTGGCTACCGCTTCATCATCCGGCAGGTTGGCCCAGGCGGGATCCACAGCCAGTTTTTTGTATTCGCCACCACGGTCTACCGCGGCGTAGTTCTTGTTGACAATATCTTCACCCTTCTTACCGTAAGACTTCACGATGAATTTCTTCATCTGCTCGATGGCCAGGTCTACCGGGATCACTTCCGTGATGCGGAAGAACGCGGACTGAAGGATGGTATTGGTGCGGTTGCCCAGTCCGATCTCCATAGCGATCTGGGTCGCGTTGATATAATATACGGAGATGTTTTTCTGAGCCAGGTATTTTTTCACGCGGGTGGGCAGGTTCTTCACCAGGTCGTCTCCCTCCCATACGGTATTGAGCAGGAAAGTTCCGTTCTCGCGCAGACCGCGTGTCACGTCGTACATATTCAGGTAAGCCTGTACGTGACAAGCCACGAAGTTAGGCGTATTTACCAGATAGGTAGAGCGGATCGGGTTGTCACCGAAACGAAGGTGAGAGCAGGTGAAACCTCCTGACTTCTTGGAGTCGTACGAGAAGTATGCCTGACAGTACTTGTCTGTATTGTCACCGATGATCTTGATCGAGTTCTTGTTGGCACCTACCGTACCGTCGGCTCCCAGACCGTAGAACTTGGCTTCGTACATACCTGCGCCACCCAGAGCGATCTCTTCTTTCGGAGGCAGAGAAGTGAAGGTCACATCGTCTACGATACCTACCGTAAAGTGATCTTTCGGGGAAGGAAGCGCCAGGTTCTCGAATACACTGATGATCTGAGCCGGAGTGGTATCATTCGATCCTAGTCCGTAGCGTCCGCCTACGATCAGCGGCGCGTTTTCTTTGCCATAGAAACATTCTTTCACATCCAGGTACAGCGGTTCGCCGTTAGCTCCTGGTTCTTTGGTACGGTCGAGTACGGCAATACGCTTAGCTGTCTGGGGCACGGCGGCCAGGAAGTGTCTGGCAGAGAACGGACGGTAGAGGTGTACAGCTACTAGACCTACTTTCTCGCCCTGAGCCACTAAGTGGTCTACCGCTTCTTTGGCAGCTTCTGTCACAGACCCCATAGCGATGATCACATTTTCCGCGTCTTCCGCTCCGTAGTAGTCGAACAGACCGTATTTGCGACCGGTGATCTCAGAGATCTGGTTCATATATTCCTCTACGATAGCCGGTACCGCTTCGTAGTAGTTGTTGCATGATTCTCTGTGCTGGAAGAATACGTCCGGGTTTTCGGCCATACCGCGTGCTACCGGTTTGTTCGGGTTGAGCGCGCGGGCGCGGAATTCGGCCAGCGCCTGCTGATCGATCAGCGGGGCCAGGTCTTCGTTTTCCAGTGCTTCGATCTTCTGGATCTCGTGCGAAGTACGGAAACCATCGAAGAAGTTCAGGAAAGGAACACGGCTTTTGATGGTAGCCAGGTGCGCTACACCTGCCAGGTCCATTACCTCCTGTACCGAACCCTCGGCCAACATGGCAAAACCGGTCTGACGGGTAGACATGACATCCTGGTGGTCACCAAAGATACAAAGCGCGTGTGAAGCCAGTGTACGTGCCGATACGTGGAACACGCAGGGAAGGAATTCTCCGGCGATCTTGTACATGTTGGGGATCATGAGCAACAATCCCTGTGAAGCGGTGTAGGTAGAGGTCAGCGCGCCGGCCTGCAACGAGCCGTGCACAGCACCCGCAGCACCTGCTTCAGACTGCATCTCTTCTACCAATACTGTTTCGCCAAAAATGTTCTTGCGTCCGGCGGCAGCCCATTCGTCTACGTACTCAGCCATAGTCGAAGAGGGAGTGATGGGGTAGATCGCGGCCACTTCCGAAAACATATACGAGATATGCGCGGCAGCCTGGTTTCCATCACATGTGAGAAATTTCTTCTGTTTAGCCATAATTGATAATAAATATATTAAGTAAAAAATAGATTGCTCAGTACAAAAAGCCGAGTAGCCACAGAGGGATCTGATTGCCTCGTCCTATTTCTGCTTTGTGCAGGACATACGTGATGTCCGGGTTGTTTTTGATGCGTGCTCCTTCTGTGCATATTTTGAAAGGCATGACCTCATCTACCAGGAAAGAGTAGTTCTTGTCACCTTTGTTCACCTTATGATCTTTCCACATCGTGTTTACGAAAAATGTGTCCAGTACGTCCTGCTCCTCTACCTGTACGGGGTAGATGGAGTACATCAGATTGGAATTGTGTATCATGATCTTGGATGGCTTCTTCGGGAAGTCTTCTCCCCGGGGATATACCATGTTGATCAGTCGCGCGTCTGCCAGGTACTTGATGTAATTCATCACCGTAGCCCGTGAAGTCTGTATCTCATTGGCCAGCTGGCTCACATTGGGGGCCTTGGGGCCATCTACAGCCAGCATATAGAGCAGCTTTTTTATCTTGGACAGATATTTCAGTTCGATCTGCTTGATGATCAGGATATCCACTTCGATCATCATGTTCATGGTTTTCAGCAGGTTTTCCGAAAAATTGCGTTTCTCTAAGAAAAACGGATAAAAGCCATGATGCAGATAATCCTGAAAATAGTCGAGCGGGCGTACCTTCGACAGTATGCTTTTGGCTATCTGCTCGTGATTGCCCAAGATCTCTTCCAGCGTATAGGCAGGAAAATCCATGCCGGTATGCAGGTTGAGAAACTCGCGAAAAGAGAGACCGCGCAGGTTGTAACTTTTCGCGATGTCGCGCAGTTCGAGGTTCTCCTCTTTCAGACGCATCACGGAAGAGCCGGTAAAGACAATGTTGAGGTTTGGATATCGATCGTAACATTCACGCAGTTCACGGCTCCAGTCCTGGAGCTTGAACACCTGATCAATCAGTAAAACTTTTCCCCCTCGTTTCTGGAACTCGCCGGCAAATTCCACCAATGAATGCGTGGTGAAATAGAGGTTATTCATATTTATGTACAGGCAAGAACGGTCGGTCCCAAATCTTTCTTTGGCATACTGGAGCAAAAAAGAGGTTTTTCCTACGCCTCGCGTACCCTTGATTCCGATCAGCCTGTCGTTCCAGTCAACCTCATCCATCAGGTCGCGGCGAACGGGAGCATTGGCATATTGAACAAGGTAGGCATGAGTGCGGTAAAATGCTTCCATGTATCAATATTGTTTTTCAGGGGACAAATATAAACTAAATTTTAGTATTTGCAAAGTAGAGATAGCAAAATTATCCCTGTTCTTTCTGGTTTTTACAAAATGTCAGCCAGTGACCATTTGTAGGTTTTACCCCTTTTGGCTGGACGATCGGGCCGGAACAGAGAATAAGAGAGAATATCACGGGGAAACCGGGTTGATAAAATGCACGGTGTCAGTCTCCTGGTGAAGTCGGGTCGCCTCCAGATAAAAAAGCGCGTAAAAATGTGACAAATGTTTTCTGTTGAAGGAGTTTTCCCGGTTTGCTGTCACTCTGTCTTGAACCGGATCGGAAGAAGTTCCGGAAGAAAAAAGCCAGTAAAAGTAATTCCTGAAGGAGAAAAACCGAAAGATTTTCTGTGAGTCACAGGCTTACGCGGATTGTCTCGGTAGAACATGGAGCAGGACTGGTGAGGACCTGGAGCTTCTTAAGCTGGGCCAGGAGTGAAAAAAGAGAGGGTTTAGAAGAAAAGAAGCAGGAAAATGGCCGTATCCTCCCTGTTTCTCTCTATTTTTGCTGCTGGTTTGCTGCTGGTTTGCCGATCCTGTGAAAAAGTGGTGTTTGCGGATGGGGGAAAACCGCGGCAAGATGTCCATAAAAGAGAAAAATGGGAAACCATACGTCAGAACATATCCTTGTCCTTTTTAATCCGGAGCACGATCTGGCGCTTGCCAACGGTGATCCGCACTATATGCCTTCCGCTGCTGTCCGGCAAATGATGACGGATCTGGCTGTGCTTCCGGCCTGGTATGCTCCGGCAGGCAGCAGGATAGTAGCCCCGTCGGCCTATAATCTGGCTTTTCTGGAAGAGATGCGGGAGTTTTTTCCCGATCTGCCTCGTGTGTGCACACCTCCGGAGGTGGCTACGGGGTGTTGGCAGGATGTACAGCCCTGGGGATGGGATGCTGTTGTGAAAAGGCGATTGCTGTTGCTGGGGGTGGATCCGGAAGTATTGCCCGATACAGACCGGTTGCGGCTTCTCCGTGAGATGTCGCACCGTTGGCAGGCAGTGCGTCTCCTGGCACGACTTACAGAGAAAGAGAGTGCCTGGTGTGGTGAATCGTTTTTCTTCACAGAAGAACAGCAACTCCGGGAGTATGTAGAGGGGCATCCGGCTACTGTATTGAAAGCACCGCTTTCCGGTAGTGGCAAAGGACTGAACTGGTGCAAAGGAGCATTCACACCGCATATCCGCCAGTGGTGCTTCCATGTGATCCGGCAACAAGGCGGTGTGGTAGCCGAACCGGTTTATCAGAAAGAAACGGATTTTGCCATGGAGTTTTCCAGTCACGGCAACGGGCAGGTAAAGTTTTGTGGCTACTCACTTTTTTGTACCAACGCGGGCGGAGCGTATGAAGGGAATGAGCTACTCTCCGACACGGCCATTGAACAACGTCTGAGCGGCTACCTTTCTGCTGAGGCACTCCGGAAAGTACGCGAATCTCTGGAACAGGAGTTGAGTCTGCTGTATGGAAAACTCTATACCGGATATCTGGGAGTAGATATGATGATCTGCCGTTTTTCTACGGCTCCGGTGTACCGCCTGCATCCGTGTGTAGAGATCAATCTGCGGATGAATATGGGGCTTGTGGCCCGCAGGATATATGATAACTATATACATCCGTGTTCCGCCGGGCTGTTCCGGGTGGATTATTATCCCACTGCCGGAGAGGCCGGAGAGGCACATGAAAAGATGAAGCAGGAACAGCCTGCCACTGTCTCCGCGGGACGGATCCTCTCCGGATATATACCGTTGGTGCCGGTGACTCCGCACAGTCAGTATCGCGCCTGGATCACGGTGCGTCCCACCTGACCTGAACCGGTTCACCCTCATTGCCATAGCGATCCATAGCCGTAACGGCAAAACAGGAATACTCCTTCCAGGGCAGGGCAGGTATATACACATACGTAGTTCCGTATACCCGTTGCGCGAGGATGTGAGCGGGATCAGACGTGTCTACCGGGAACTGATCAGCGGCGTAGATCACATAGGTAGGCGCGTTGTGCGGATCATTGTCTGTGGCAGGCTGCCAGCTGAGTTGATAGTATCCGTTCTCTTTCCGCTGCACGGTAAGTCCCGAAGGGGCTGAGGGCGCGACATCATCTAACCACGGCATAGGCGGTTGCAGCGCCGGAGTGGTGTAGTAGCGGTCTGTCAGCCGGTCGTACAGTCCCTGTATGTTATTCATCAGGAATTCCACCCGGTAATGTCCTTGCCCCGCCACCCCGGCGCGTCTGGTAAAACGGATCTGTCTTTCAATCTCCTGCAACTCCCAGTTGCCTTCCGACGGATCGAGGAAATAGATACCCATTCCCGGAACGATGTGACGGTTGTTGCTCTGTTCCTGCCAGTCCAGCAGGAACGGGTAGAACTGATCTTCCCGGAAATAGAGCATCGGATAGAGCTGGTCCTGTATGCCTTCTGCCAGCCAGCCTTGCGCGTCCTGGTGTACTGTGTGGTAGGCATTCCATCCGCGGGACGAGTATCGGGTCACATCCTGGAATTTTCCTACCGGACAGGTACTGACCTTCACCCAGGGTTTGATGGCTTTTACACCGTGGTAGATATGTCGCAGGATCTCTGTCAGATTGTCTCTGCGCCATTGTTCCAGGCTTCTTCCTTTGCCATAGGCGCGGAATTCTTTGTTGTCCGGGAAGCGCGGAGCCCGTTCGGGATAGCGGTGATAGTCGAAATGTACTCCGTCTACATCGTATCGGGTGATGATCTCTTCCGTGATCTTCATCAGGTACTTTTTGGTATCGGGATGTCCCGGGTTCAGGAAGTATTCATTCTTATAGGGGACACAGATGGCCGGTTGTTTTTTAGTAACTGATCGTTGTCCCAGGGAAGCTACGTGTCGCTTGTTGCCCAGCGGGATAGAAACGATCCACGCGTGACACTCCATGCCCCGCTTGTGGCACTCCTCTATCACGAAAGCCAGCGGATCGTAGCCCGGATCGGTGTTGGTCTTGCCGGTGAAGCTGGGTGTGAAAGGCTCTGTGGATGAGGGGTAACTCAGATCTCCCCGTGAACAGGTCTGGAAAAGCACCGTGTTGAAATTGGCCTCGCAGAGCCGGTCCAGCATATCCAGCAGTTCCGCCTGTTGCCGCCGCATGGCCAGTGTGGATGTGGCGCGGGTGCGGGGCCAGTCGAGACCATAGGCCGTAGTGATCCAGGCTGCCCGTACTTCCTGCTTAGGCTGCGCGTGTAAGGTGCTGCAAACAAGGAAGAAAAAAACGAAGAGAAAAGGTCGGTTCATCTCTTGAGAAAAATAGGTTCATTTGTCGGTAAAGGTAGTAAAAGTGGCGGGAATTTTGGGTGGATTACACAGATTATGTTACATTTGCCGGATCGAAAACGACAACACACCATGGTAACATTCACTTTGTGCTTTCTGGCACTGGCGGCAGGCTATCTGATCTATGGACGTTTTGTAGAGCGTATCTTCGGCCCGGATGACCGGCCGACCCCGGCTATCACACAGGCCGACGGGGTAGACTATATTCCGCTTCCTTCGTGGAAGATATTTATGATACAGTTTCTCAATATCGCCGGATTGGGGCCGATCTTCGGAGCCATTATGGGAGCCAAGTTCGGAACAGCTTCTTACCTGTGGATCGTGTTGGGAAGTATTTTTGCCGGAGCCACCCATGATTATTTTGCCGGAATGCTCTCTGTCCGTCACGGTGGGGAGAGCCTGCCGGAGATCATCGGGCGCTATCTGGGGACCACCACCAAGCAGGTGATGCGCGGTTTCACAGTTATACTGATGATCCTTGTCGGAGCCGTGTTTGTGGCCGGTCCGGCCGGCTTGCTGGCCAATCTGACCCCGCGGCATCTGGATGCGACTTTCTGGATCGGTCTGGTGTTTGTCTATTACATCTTAGCCACTCTGTTGCCGGTAGATAAGATCATTGGAAAAATATATCCCCTCTTTGCCGCGGCATTGTTATTTATGGCAGGGGGGATTTTAGTGATACTGTTTGTGGTACACCCTCCCTTGCCGGAGCTGTGGCAGGGAATACATAATACACATCCTCAGGCTGCTGTGTTGCCGTTGTTCCCGGTAATGTTTGTCAGTATTGCCTGTGGGGCCATTTCCGGTTTTCATGCGACACAGAGCCCGTTGATGGCTCGTTGCATGACCTCCGAGCGACAGGGACGGCCCGTGTTTTACGGAGCGATGATCGTAGAAGGCATGGTAGCTCTGATCTGGGCCGCGGCTGCTACTTATTTCTACCACGAGCATGGAATGGGCGAGAACAACGCTTCGGTCATTGTAGATGCCATAACCAAGAACTGGTTGGGCACTTTAGGAGGTCTTCTGGCTATCCTGGGAGTGATTGCCGCTCCCATTACTTCGGGAGATACCGCGCTGCGTTCGGCACGTCTGATCGTAGCGGATTTTCTGGGGTTGGAGCAGAAGTCTGTCCGTAGCCGGTTATACATCTGTGTGCCGATCTTTCTGGTGACCATCGGGTTGTTGCCTTACAGCCTGAGAGATAAAGACGGATTCGATAGGATCTGGAGATACTTTGCCTGGGCCAATCAGACCTTAGCTGTGTTCACGTTGTGGGCAGTGACGGTGTATCTGGTCCGTAAGAAAAAGCCCTACATCATCACCTGGATACCGGCCCTTTTTATGACGGCTGTATGTTCCACCTATATCTGTATTGCCCCCGAAGGGCTGGGACTGTCGGAGACAGCGTCGTATGTGATCGGTGGTGTGTGTACGTTGGGCGGAGCCATCTGGTTTATGCTCTGGAAGAAAAAACAGAGGGATTTACCACTTACTCCCTTCGGTCATGATTCCTGATTTGATTAGTGACATTAAGGAACGTTGACGATTGAGGATGTACGATTGAAAAATGTATGTTATCCTACCTCTTTGTAGAGGCGCGGAGAGAGTTAAGATATACTGAACCGTTGGTCGACAAAGTCAATCGGAGATCGGCGTAGCCAACCAAGCGGTTAGAAAAGCTAATTACGAGGTACGATTGAAATTGCAGAAAGAATAGGTTTCTACATCCCAATGCGCCACCTTCTGTATGCAACCATACGAGACGCATAGTGGTGTTTCCGGATTTGGTCTGATGTTTGTGTCTGAAAAGAGGAGAAACCAGGAAAAAGAGGAATGAAGTAGGGATAAAGGATATTTCTGGTATATCTTCCGCGGGACCAAAGGTTGATGTAGTCAGGTGTTAAACAGGCTCTGCATTTTAGTCGTATTATTTTAAGGAAAAGAAATATGAGAAAGAAAATGAAAAAATCTACATGGATCACGCTGGCACTTCTGATCTATGTGTCTGTCACAGCAGCTTTGTTATTGCCCAACAATACAGAGACATCTGTTACAGAGAAGTATGTTACGGTGATTGTCGGATATGTCATTGTCGGAGTGCTCTGGTTTGTGTTGCGCAAAAAGGAACAATTGCAGCAGAAACGCCGGGATGAAATAGATAAAATGGATACCAATCAATAACACCACAAATATGAGAAAACTAACATTGATTTTAGGACTGTTGCTGGCTACAGTAGCTGCACATGCGCAATTTGAACAGAACAAGTGGTTCGTGAATCCTTCGCTGACAGGATTGAACTTCTCTTACAGTAAGGCTGCGAAATCCAATTTTGGTATCCAGGCCCAGGGAGGGGCATTTATTATAGATAACGCGGCTTTGTTACTTACCTTAGGAGCAGACTGGAGTAGCCCGGTGGATATATATACGGTGGGAGTAGGCGGTCGCTATTACTTCGACCAGAATGGTATCTTTCTGGGAACAGGATTTAAGTTCAACCGATACAAATACAGCAGCCTTAGTAATATCAATGACTTTGCGTGGAATCTGGAGGCGGGATATGCTTTCTTCCTCTCCCGTACAGTTACCGTGGAGCCTTCGGTGTATTATGATCTGAGTTTTAAAGATTCGGATCTTTCCCAGTTTGGGTTTAAGATAGGGTTCGGATTCTATTTCTGATAGTAAGTTATGAGTTATAAGTTTTAAGTTTACCCCTATTGGAATGAGTGTGTATACTCATTACTTATAACTCATAACTTAAAACTTATAACTTTTCCTTCAGGAACTGTCCGGTATAGCTGGTTCCGCAGGCCGCCACCTCTTCCGGTGTACCTTCCGCTACCAGATATCCTCCTTTGTCACCCCCCTCAGGTCCCAGATCGATCACATGATCAGCACATTTGATCACATCCATGTTGTGCTCAATGATCAGGATCGTATGTCCCCGGCGGATCAACGCGTCGAAAGCATCCAGCAACTTACGGATGTCGTGAAAGTGCAGTCCGGTGGTCGGTTCATCGAAGATAAATAAGGTCGGATCTGATTTTTCCTGGCTCAGGTAATAGGCGAGTTTCACACGCTGATTCTCTCCGCCCGAGAGGGTAGAAGAGGTCTGCCCGAGTTTGATATATCCCAGACCTACCTCCTGCAAAGGCTTTAATCTTCTGACGATCTTCTTCTGTTTGTGTTCAGTAAAGAATTCGACAGCCTGATTCACAGTCATATTCAATACATCATAAATGCTCTGGTCGTGGAATCTTACCTCCAGGGTATCTGATTTGAAACGTTTGCCGTGGCACGATTCACATTCCAGTACCAGGTCGGCCATGAATTGCATTTCCACGGTAACTGTTCCGTCTCCTTTACACTCTTCGCAACGCCCCCCTTCGCTGTTGAAACTGAAATAGCCCGCTCCGTAGCCCATCTGTTTAGATAACGGCTGGTCTGCATAGAGCTTACGTATTTCATCGTAAGCTTTGATGTAAGTCACCGGATTGGAACGGGAAGACTTACCGATAGGGTTCTGGTCTACGAACTCAATGTTGCGCAGATTGCTTATATCCCCTATCAATACTCCGTGTTCTCCCGGACGGTCGCTGCACTCGTCCAGTTGACGTTTCAGTGCCCGGTAGAATATATCGCGTACCAGCGTGCTCTTTCCGGAACCCGATACTCCGGTTACTACCGTCATTACGTTGAGTGGGAATTTCACGTCAATCCCTTTGAGATTGTTTTCCCGCGCACCTTTCACCTCTATGTAGTTGTTCCACGGCCGGCGGTGTTCCGGTACCGGGATCACCTCTTCACCCAGCAGGTAGCGCACGGTATGGCTGTCGCTACCCGCCTGTAAGTCTTTCATATCTCCCTGGTAGACCACCTCGCCACCCAGCCTTCCGGCATTCGGCCCGATGTCTATGATATAGTCTGCCGCGCGGATGATCTCTTCGTCGTGTTCCACCACTACCACTGTATTGCCCAGTTCCTGCAACTGCCGTAACACATGGATCAGGCGGTCTGTATCCCGGCTATGCAATCCGATGCTGGGCTCATCTAAGATATACAGGCTACCTACTAAACTGCTTCCCAGAGAGGTAGCCAGGTTGATACGCTGGCTTTCTCCACCCGAAAGTGAATTGCTCAGCCGGTTCAGGGTCAGGTAGCCCAGTCCTACATCCAGCAGAAAGCGGATGCGGCTGTTGATCTCTGTCAGGATACGCCGGGCGACTGCTTCGTCGTGCGCGTCCAGACTCAGGTTGTCGAAAAACTCTTTCAGTTCAGTGATCGGGAAAAGCACCAGTTCACTGATGGTTTTTCCATCTACTTTCACATAGCTTGCTTCCGGCTTCAGGCGACTACCGTGGCACACAGGACACGTGGTCTTGCCTCTGTAGCGGGCCAGCATCACCCGGTATTGGATCTTGTACTGGTTTTCCTGCAACATACGGAAGAAGTCATTGATGCCATCGAAATAGCGGGTTCCTTCCCACAACATCCGTTTCTCCTCGTCCGTCAGTTCGTAATAGGGCGTAAAGATCGGGAAGTCGCAATGTACGGCATTGCGGATCAGGTGCTCTTTCCATTCGCCCATCTTCTCACCCCGCCAGCATACAACCGCGCCGTCGTAGACAGACAGCGAGCGGTTGGGGATCACCAGGTGCTCATCGATACCGATCACTTTGCCAAAGCCTTCACATTCCGGACAGGCACCGATCGGAGAGTTGAAAGAGAACATCTGGTCGCTGGGCTCTTCGAACACAATGCCATCCGCTTCGAATTTGGTACTGAATGTATGCAGTTCGCTCTTGCCATCTTCTGTGTAGAATCGCAGGATGCAGTTACCGTCTCCCTCATACATCGCTGTTTCGGCCGAGTCGGTCAGTCGGCTGATCGCGTCTTTCGTAGAAGCACACGCCATCCGGTCGATCAGCAGATAAACAGTATCGTTCGGTCCGGGCACATAGTCTTCGATACGCGTCGTTTCTCCATTCACTTCCAGACGCGTGAACCCCTGTTTCCTGTCGATCTCCAGTTGCTCCTCCAGCGTGCGTCCTTCTCTGAGAAGGATAGGAGTGAGGATCGTGTAGCGGGTGCCCTCTGGATAGGAGAGCATGGTGTTTACGATGTCTTCGGTGGAGTGCTTCCTTACTTCCTGACCACTTACCGGGCTGTAGGTCCTGCCCACCCGGGCATACAGCAGACGCAGATACTCGTAGATTTCCGTAGAAGTCCCTACGGTGGAACGTGGATTGCGGCTGCTTACCTTCTGTTCGATGGCAATAGCAGGTGGAATACCCAGGATAAAGTCACATTCCGGTTTGCTCATACGACCGAGGAACTGGCGCGCGTAACTGCTCAGGCTCTCCACATACCGGCGTTGTCCCTCGGCGTATAGGGTATCAAAAGCAAGAGAAGATTTTCCCGAACCCGATAGCCCGGTGATGACTACCAGCTTGTTGCGGGGAATGTTGACATCAATGTTCTTCAGGTTATTCACCCTTGCCCCTTTTATACGGATATATTTGTTTTCTGACATAAAGCTATTTACGATTTACTGATTTACGATTGAAATTACAGAATAGAACCTTGCCTGTGGTATACTCTTTTCCCGATCAATCGTACTTATACACTCATTTCTGATAGTTGATGTGCCTCGGCATACCTGAAGTAAACTTGGTTCTGCTTTCGGCATTCACTATATTTTGTCCCTGTGGGGATTAAAAAATATTTCGGAATGCAAAGTTACTATTAAAAAGTAAAACAGCGCATTGCGGAATACTAAATAAACGTTTATCTTTGAGCAACCAATTATTAAAGATATGTGCAGAATCACAAAAAACCTTTCTTTGCTGCTCCTGGCCCTTATCGCTGTGTCTGTGCAGGCACAGCAGCACCCGAAGCGTGAGTTCCGGGCAGCCTGGATACAATCGGTCAACGGACAGTTCCGCGGCATTCCTACAGAGACACTTCAGCAAAATCTGATCGACCAGCTCAACTCCTTGCGGGAAGCGGGGATTAACGCGATCATTTTCCAGGTACGTCCCGAAGCGGATGCCCTGTACGAATCTTCTCTGGAACCCTGGAGTCGTTTTCTGACAGGAGAACAGGGCAAAGCTCCGGTTCCTTACTGGGATCCGATGCGGTTTATGATCGATGCCTGTCACGAACGTGCTATGGAATTTCATGCCTGGATCAATCCCTATCGTGTAAAGACCAACCTGAGCCATGAACTGGCTCCTTCACATATCTATCACAAACATCCGGAGTGGTTTGTAACTTATGGCAAACAGCTCTATTTTGATCCGGCACTTCCCGAAAGCCGCGGCTATATCTGTGAGGTCATAACTGACATTTTACAGCGTTACGATGTAGATGCTATCCATATGGATGATTATTTCTATCCCTATCCGATAGCCGGAGAGCCTTTCCCGGATGATGAGAGTTTTGCCCGTTATAACAACGGCTTTACCGATCGTGGCGATTGGCGACGCAACAATGTGAATGTACTTATCAAACAGATCCATGAGACTGTACGGGGTGTGAAGCCGTGGGTAAAATTTGGTGTGAGCCCGTTCGGAGTGTATCGCAACCAGAGCAGTGATCCTCTGGGAAGCCAGACACAAGCGCTGCAAAACTATGACGATCTGTATGCGGATGTCCTGTTGTGGGCGAAGGAAGGATGGGTCGATTATAATATTCCTCAGCTATACTGGCACATCGGACATCCCCGCGCGGACTATGAAGTGCTGGTAGACTGGTGGGCAAAGAATACCGGCAACCGTCCGCTCTTTATCGGACACTCGGTGATGAATACCGTAGAGAATGCCGATCCGCAGCATCCGGAGATGAACCAACTTCCCCGTAAGATGGCTTTGCAGCGTTCTTACCAGACCATCGGAGGCAGCTGCCAATGGCCAGCCAGCGCGGTGATAGAGAATAAAGGACGCTACCGCGACGCCCTTATCCGGGAGTACCACAAATATCCTGCTTTGCCTCCTGTCTTTGATTTTATGGACAATACTCCTCCGGGAAAGGTGAAGAAGCTGAAAGGTACCTGGACCTCGGATGGCTATATGCTTTTCTGGACTCCGCCGCAGGCGAAAGAGGAAATGGACCGTGCCGTACAGTATGTGATTTACCGGTTCGATGACAAAGAGAAAGTGGATCTGGACGATCCTTCGCACATTGTAGCCATCACCCGGGATCCTTTCTATAAACTGCCGTATGAAACAGGAAAAACACGTTATCGGTATGTAGTAACGGCTCTGGATCGTTTGCACAATGAATCCCGTTCGGTAAGCAAGAAGGTGAAATTATAAGCCGGGAAGCAGCACTGATCTACGGTTGAAAAAACAAGAGATTATCCCTATGTCAGGATACGCACGCTGTGTGTCTCTACACGTACCTGACCATCATCGGGCAGATAAAAGTTTCTTATGGTTTTTCAATCGTAATTGGCTTCATCGACCGTCGGTTTGTACATCCGTAAATCGTAAATCAATAAATGATCAGCCCTGCTATTCCGCACACTACGATCATCAGGATCGGATTTATTTTAAACCGATAGGTTCCGATAAAAGCAGTCACAAAGATGATCGTGCTGACAATAAACCGAAATGTGTTTTGTGTAGGAGAACCGAAATTCTCCTTATTCATGAGTACCAGGGCCGCGGCGGCCAGCAGACCTACCACTGCCGGACGCAATCCCTTGAATACGGACTCCACTGCCGGATGTTTCTGGTATTTCATAAAATACTTGCTGATGACCAGCATCAGGATCAGGGAAGGAAGCACTACGGCAAAAGTGGCGACAGCCGATCCCCAGGCACTTCCCGAAGCCGCGTAGCCCACATAAGTGGCCGCGTTGATCCCGATAGGGCCGGGTGTGCTCTGACTGATGGCGACAATGTCTGTAAACTCCTGTGCCGTGATCCAGGCGTGGTGGGTCACTACCTCTCCCTGGATCAGGGAAAGCATGGCATATCCACCTCCGAAATTGAATAATCCGATCTTAAAGAAAGTATAGAAAAGCTGTAAATAGATCATATCCGAATAGGTATTATATATATGTGTTTATTCTTTTGCTCTCTTTGCTGTGTATCTTCCCCAGAAATAGCCTCCGACACCTGCCACCACAATGATCCAGATGGGAGAGAGTTTCAACTGCCAGATCAGCAAGGCACTTACTATGGGTATCCACACATTGTAGCGGTTGATCTTTGCGGACTTGGCCATGGTGAAGGTTGGCGCGGCTATCAGGGCCGCTACCGCCGGACGTATGCCTTTGAAAAAGCGTTCCACGATCTCGTTGTCTTTGAAATTCTGGAAGAACATAGCGATCAGCAGGATAATGATGAAGGAGGGGAGCACTGTGCCCAGTGCCGTGACCATACTGCCCCGGACACCCCGGAGCTTGTATCCGATGAAAATAGAAATGTTGACAGCCAGAATGCCGGGTGCCGATTGGGAAATGGCAAGCAGATCCAGAAAATCTTCTTTGGCAATCCACTGGCGCTTGGTCACGATTTCGTTTTCAATCAGAGGGATCATGGCATAACCGCCACCAATTGTAAAGGCACCTATCTTGAAAAAGATGCCGAATGATTCCAGATAAATATTCATCTCTTTGTTTTGACTTTAAAGACGTACTCAGGGATACGTCTGCTTGGTTTATATATTTCGTGTTTACATGTTTGGTTCTTCCGCGGAGTCTCCTGCCAGGGTATTCGCAGTCTCTTTTTGTTTGCTATGCTCTTTGCTGTACTGACTTGGACTCATCTGAAAATGCTTTTTAAATACCTCACGGAAATACTTTGCGTCGCTGAATCCGGTCATCTCGGCAATCTCCGTGATGTTGTGGTTGCGCTCTTTAAGGAGTTGTGCCGCTTTTTTCAGACGGACTACCCGTATGTAATCGGCCGGCGCCTGCCCGGTGAGTGCCTTGATCTTGGTATAGAAACTGGTACGGCTCATGTGTAACAAATTACACAGCGCGTCTACATTAAAGGTCGGTTTGTCTAAGTTTTCTTCGATGCTTTTTTCACATCTGCCATGAATCTCCGGTCCAGTTCGGAAGTCGCTTGCAGATGATCGTTATCTTCCGTTGGTTCCAGAGAAGCATATTTGTTGCGTAGCAGTGCCCGGTTGACCAGCATATTGTGTATATTGGCCTTCAGGATACCTGTGTGGAAGGGTTTCAGTATATATTCGTCCGCGCCTGTTCTCAGCCCTTCCATGACCTCCTTCTCGTCGGTCAGGGCTGTCAGCAGGATCACCGGAATGTGAGAAGTCTGAATATTGTTTTTGATAGCCGCACACAGTTCATCTCCGCGCATGACAGGCATCATGATATCCGATAGGATCAGGTCCGGTTTGTACTCTTCTACCACATCCAGCGCCTCTTTGCCATTGGTACAGGTACGTACGGTATATTCTTCCGAAAGTGTCTGTTGAAGGTAGTGACGCAGTTCGTCGTTGTCTTCCACGATCAGGATACGTTGCCGGCTGGCCAGATTGTTTGGCCGTTGTGTTTCGAACGATGCTTCCGGTACCCGGGCTTCTGCCAGATAAGGTGTTCCGGCAGAAGGGAGCGCCTGTCTGGCATTTTTATAGATCTCCTTTCCTTTGGGGAAAGTGACTTTTACCTCCGAGCCGTGTTGTTCCCGGCTGCTAAGATGTATTTTCCCTTTATGTAACCGGACCAGTTTCCACACTAAAAAAGCCCGATACCACTTCCTGTAACTTTTGAATTGATCGCGTTACTGCCCCGGAAGTGACTTTTAAACAGTTTCTTCTGCTCTTCCGACGGAATACCGATGCCTGTATCCCGTACCTCTACACTCCAGGTATGTTCCTCTTGTGTGGCAACAACAGCTACGTTGCCATTCTCCGGAGTATATTTCATGGCGTTGGAGATGAGGTTTTTCAGAATAGAATCCATCTTCTCTTTATCGAACCAGACAGTCAGGTAATGGAAATTGCTCTCGTAGGTAAACCGGATATGCTTCACGTCGGCATAGCTGCGGAGGGTTTCCAGGAGTTCATTCAGGTACGTATTCAACTCATATTCCGAGATGTAAAGTTCCGTACCGGAAGTATCTGCTTTCTCAAAGTTGATCAGGTTGGTCGTTAGCCTCAACAACGCATTTACATTGCGCAGGGCTGTGTTGATATTTCCTGTTCCGCTGGGGGAGAGCTTTTCCTGTTCGCGCAACTCTTCCAGCGGAGCCTTGATCAGGGAAAGCGGAGTACGTATGTCATGCGCCGTATTGATGAAGAACCGGATCTTCTCTTCAGAGGATTTCCGCTTCCTTCTGAGCAGATAAATGGTGCTGGCAGTCAGAAGGATGAGGGTAATGATACCCAGATAGAGCATCCATGCCCAGATACTCACCCAGAAAGGATGGCTGATGATGATCCGCAGGCTGCGTTCTTCCAGGATCTTGCGGGGATTTTCGTTGGATACCGCCCGTACGTGTAACACATACTTGCCGGGACTCAGGTTGGTAAAGCGGATGGTATTTTCCTGCTCCGGGCGACTCCACGCGTCGTAGAAGCCCTCTAACTTCCAGGAATAGAGAACGTCTGACGGATAGTCATAGTTGATCGAAGAGACTCTCAGAGAAAAGATATTCTGTCCGTAGTTCAGATACAGCTCCCGGGTATCATTGATGTCGGTCTTCAGCGGAGAACCCGGTTCGCCAGGATATACAGTCTCATAAAATATCTTGAAATCGCTGAATACCATCCGGGAACTGTATCCTTCGGGTAATTTGATGGTTCCGGCAAATTCTACCGCGCCGTTCGAACTACCCATCATAAAATTGCCGTTACGTAGACGTGTTCCTGAAGTCTCATTGAAATGTATCGTGAGCAACCCCTGCTCGTGAGTCCAGTTCTGGAACAGTTCTTCCCGGGGGCGGAACAGGGTAATGCCATTTTCCGTAGTAAGCACAACTAACTCTTCACCCGCTGCGACAATCGTATAAATATTATTGGATATCAGAGCCGAATTGTCTTTGTGATAGTTCATAAAGGAGTTATTTCCCGGATTATATACGACCAGTCCGGAGTAATTGGTCCCGATATACAACAGACCATTGGGAGCCTGATACAACGAACATATATAGGTCGACTCTACGGGCAGGTTGATCTTTTCTGTCTGGCCGGATGCTGTGTGTACCAGGAACAAACCCTCTGTAGTACCTATCCACATCTGATCCGGATCCCGTTCGCATATATCAGTGACTGACGAGACCTCCGGATAGAGCCGTGTCTCTTCCGTAGACAACCGGATGCGCATCAGATTGGAAAATCCGCCGACCCATATATTTCCCTGACTGTCTTTACGTATGGAACGGATGTATTTGTCTGGGACTATCTGTATCCCATCCTGTGAGAAAGTGGACACGTAGTTGGCAGACAATGTCTTTTTGTCTATCTGGTAGATCCCGGGAGCATAACCTCCTGCCCAGATCGTGCCCGGAGCAGATTCGGACAAAGAAAGGAAAATATGATTATGGGGGTGTAAGGAGGTTCCGGACATATTGAGTACCGACCGCCACTCTCCGTTTTGTTGCCTCCACAGCCCGATCCCGTTGTTGGTAGCAAACCACAGATCTCCCTCGCTGTCTTGCAGAATATCGTTTATCTGGTTATTGGGCAAATGGGACAGATTACTTCCCGAATGGCCTATCCATTTATAGGAGGGATATCGGTTGTTACGTACGGTGATCCCGATCGGATAATTGGCGATCCAGACACGATCTTCAGGATCTACATACATATCACTGATACTATTGCCGCTGATCGCGGGATAAAGTATGGGATCAGTGTCCATATAGATCTCCGTATAGAACGTCTCTGTATTCATTTTATATACACCGGCTGCGTCCGTACCTATGAGTATTTCCTGCCGGTTGAGCGGGTGTATGCTGGTAATGGAGGCATCTGTCAAAGGCGCGGAGGGCTGGGATAGCCTGTGCAGCCGGGTATCATAAATGTATACCCCCTGCTGCAAAGTTCCGATAAAGAGTCTGCCCGACATCGGGTCGTAATGAAGAGTATTTACCTGAAAATCTGTCTGATCCAGCGCTTTCAGTGGAAGCACATGAAGTGAATCTCCTTCTTGCGCCGTATATCGTATTCCCTGGTCGGTTCCGGTAAAAAATGTCCCTCCTCTGCTTCGGTTACACAGCGGATATCTCCGGTTGTTTGCGGAAAGAGGAAGGAAGTTTTTCCTGTATGTGTATCGTATAAAAAAATACGACTGCGGTTGCACGTCCATATCACATCTTTTTTATCCAGAAAGCTGTAAGTGATCTCATGTTCCAGTTGTTCCTGCGGAATGACGTAGACAGGTTTGAACCGGTCGCAAAGCGGATCGTAATGAAAAATACGGCCTTTTTGCCCACCTCCCATAAGTTTCCGGAAGAATCTATCTGTAACCAGTTCAGATGCAGTTGAGAGTATATATCTTCCTCACCGTCGGTAAGTTTGTAATATCTGAACTCTTTACCGTCGTACCGATCTATCCCTTCATGAGTCAGGAACCACATATAGCCTATGCGGTCTTTGCGAATGCTATGTACCTGCCGGTTGCTCAGTCCGTCTTCCACTCCGATGTAGGTATAAGTCTGACCTGAAGCAGAGAAAGAACCGATCAACAGTAACAGCAACATAAGCTTTCTCATAGGAGACTGGCTTTATGTGAGTAATGGCGCTTCATCTTACGTCTTACAAAATTAGGAAATTAATTAAATATAACAAAAACAGAGGTGAAAGACGGTTATAGGCCATAGTGTATATACTGTAACTGTGTGGAAAGAACTTTTCACAGTTTTCAATCTACTATAACAATTGAAAAGGAAGGAAAGTTCACTCTGCATCCGTGGGGAGGGAGAATTTTATAAGAACTTTGTACGGATACGTTGTATAGTTCAAACAAATCCCCCGGCCGTTGCCGGACTTTATGTTCCGGTCGTGACCAGGGGAAGATCATATGGACTTGTTATCGGAGTTGAGAATTAACCTTGTATCTTCACCTCAATCCACCGGCGGGCATTTACAAAAGCCTCGATCCAGGGAGTTACCTGATCTGTCTGCCGCCTTCCGGCCGGATAACAGCCGGTTTGCCAGGGGAAGATACTACGCTCTAAGTGGGGCATCATGGCCAGGTGGCGACCATCTGTACTGGCCAGCGCGGCGATGGAGTAGTCTGACCCATTGGGATTGCCCGGGTAGGTATCGTAGCTGTATTTCGCTACTACATTATACCTGTCTTCCGGATAGGGAAGAGAGAATTTTCCTTCTCCATGTGCTACCCAGATGCCCAGTTTGCTTCCGCTGAGCGATCCGAACATCACACTCCGGTTGGTCGGGATGGTAACTCCTACAAATTCCGATTCAAACTTATGAGAATCATTGTGCAGCATCCGGCCCTTCTTTTCGTGATCGGGAGTGATAAGTCCCAGCTCCATCATCAGCTGACAACCGTTGCATATTCCTAAAGACAGCGTATCTTTACGCGCATAGAAATTATCCAGTGCTTTCTTCGCTTTTTCATTGTACAGGAAGCCTCCGGCCCATCCTTTGGCAGAGCCCAATACGTCTGAATTGGAGAAGCCTCCGCAATATACGATCATGTTCACCTCTTCCAGGGTTTCCCGGCCGCTGATCAGGTCGGTCATAGTAACATCCTTCACATCGAATCCGGCCAGATAGAGTGAATAGGCCATTTCTTGTTCACCGTTGGTCCCTTTTTCACGGATGATCGCCGCGCGGATCCCTGACGGGGCAGAACGGTCGGGAGAGAGGTTGTATTGGGAAAGCTTGCCTGTGAAACCAGGGAGATAGGCAAACTCGACCGGTTGCGTTTTGTAGTTTTCAAAACGTGCTTTGGCACAACCGTTCATGGACTGTTTCCTGTCAAGCAGATACGAAGAAGAATACCATACATCCCGCATATAATCGATACCAAACTGATAAGTAGCTTCTCCTTTGCTGACCAGTATGTGGCGTTCGTCGGTCGGTTTTCCGATCTTCACATATCCTGTTCCTGCCTCTTCCAGAATCTCCTTTACCACTTTTTTATGTTTGTCAGCTACCTGGATGATGATACCCGGGTTCTCCGCAAACAATATTTTGATCAGATCTTCTTCTTTGATCTTGTCGAGATTGATTTCCAGACCGCCGTCTACGTTGGAGAAACACATTTCGAGCAGGGTCGTGATCATACCGCCCGCGGAAATATCGTGTCCGGACAGGATCAATCCCTGGTTCACTAATTTCTGTACAGCCAGGAAAGCATCCCGGAAATATTCCGCGTTCTGTACGGTAGGGACTTCGTCACCCACCTTACCTAAGGATTGCGCAAAAGCAGATCCACCCAGTTTCAGCCTGTCGAAGCTGAAATCTATATGATACAGGATCGTATACGGAGCGTTCACCATTACCTGTGGTACGATCTTTTTTACGTCCGAAACCTCTCCTCCGGCAGATACAATGACTGTTCCCGGAGAGATCACCTTACTGCCGTCGGGATATTTCTGCGTCATAGACAACGAGTCTTTTCCCGTCGGTACATTGATCTGCAACGTACAACAGAAATCGCTCAATGCTTTTACCGCCTTGTACAGACGCGCGTCTTCTCCTTCCTGCGAGCGGCAGGGCCACATCCAGTTGGCAGAAAGCGACACACTATCCAGTCCGTCGGCCAGGGGAGCCCATACCAGATTGGTGAGTGCCTTTGATACAGCGAGTACCGAACCCGCTTCCGGGTTGGCCAGCGCCGCCTGCGGAGCGTGACCGATAGAAGTCGCGATACCCTTTTCTCCACGATAGTCCAGCGCTACCGCGCCACAATCACTTAAAGGAAGCTGCAATTCACCCGCGCACTGCTGACGGGCTACTTTTCCCGTTACCGAACGGTCTACTTTATTGGTAAGCCAGTCTTTACAGGCAACTGCTTCCAGTTGCAGTACGTTGGTCAGGTATTCATGCAACTGTGTGTTATCATATTCGGGCATCTGATAATGCCTTTCTACAGTTTTATCTATCATGTAGGTTTTCGGTGAGGAACCGAACATCTGATCTACTCCCAGATCGAAAGGACGTATGCCATCTTGCTGCCGGAAGGTAAAACGATGATCTCCTGTGGTCTCACCCACTACGTACATCGGTGCCCGTTCCCGTTCGGCAATGCGGCGTACATGGTCGATCGCGTCTTTTCTGATCAGCAGCCCCATACGCTCCTGCGATTTATTCGCGATGATCTCTTTAGCCGATAATGTTTGGTCACCGATAGGCAGTCTGGCCATTTCGATCACCCCTCCACACTCTTCTACGAGTTCCGACAGGCAGTTTACGTGTCCTGCCGATCCGTGGTCATGGATGGATACGATTGGGTTCTCCTCTTCTTCGCACAAAGCACGCACCACGTTGTTGGCGCGTTTCTGCATCTCCGCATTGGCGCGTTGTACCGCGTTCAGTTCAATTCCGCTATTGTACCGGCCTGTGTCTACGGAAGAGACCGATCCTCCGCCCAGCCCGATCCGATAGTTATCTCCACCGATCACTACGATCTTGTTTCCTGCTTCCGGGCTTCCTTTGAGGCAATCTCTTTCCGTACCATATCCGACACCTCCTGCCAGCATGATCACTTTGTCGTAGCCATATACCTCCTTATTCTCTGTATGTTCAAAGGTCAGTACCGACCCACAGATCAGCGGCTGACCGAACTTGTTCCCGAAATCGCTGGCTCCGTTCGATGCCTTGATCAGGATCTGTTCCGGGGTCTGGTAGAGCCATTTGCGCACCGGGAGTATCTCTTCCCACTCCCGACCCTCTTCCGTACGTGGGTAGGAGGTCATATATACCGCGGTTCCGGCAATGGGCCAGGAGCCTTTCCCTCCTGCCATGCGGTCACGGATCTCTCCTCCCGTACCGGTGGAAGCTCCGTTAAAGGGTTCGACGGTGGTCGGGAAGTTGTGGGTTTCCGCTTTCAGGGAGATCACACTGTCTATCTCTTTGATCCGGAAATAATCGGGTCTGGAATGGTCTGCCGGAGCAAATTGCTCTATACGCGGACCTTTGGCAAATGCCACATTGTCTTTATAGGCAGACAGGATCTTGTTGGGATTTTCCTGAGTGGTCTTTTTGATCATCTGGAACAGAGACGACTCCATCTCCATGCCGTCAATAACAAAAGTTCCTCCGAATATCTTGTGGCGGCAGTGTTCCGAATTGATCTGGGCAAATCCGAAAACTTCCGAATCGGTGAGTTTACGTCCCAGTTGTTTTTCTATATTTTTCAGATACTCCATTTCTTCTCCGGAGAGCGCAAGGCCTTCCTGCTCGTTGTAGCTTTCCAGGTCTTCGATGTGGCAGATGGCCTCCGGTTGGCGGTTGGTCACAAAGATCTGCTGGTCTAATCCTGTATACATACGCTGCAACATCGGGTCGTGTCCGGCATCCTCGTTTTCTACCGGGAAATACTCTTCGATACGGCTGATCCCTTCCAGTCCCATATTCTGGGTGATCTCTACGGCGTTGGTACTCCACGGTGTGATCATTTCACGTCGCGGACCAATAAAAAAACCGGTCAGGGTTTCTTCTGTTTCGGGTACAGCGTGGCCGAAAAGCCAACAGAGTTTATTACAATTTTCGGTAGTAAGTGGATGAGCGCTCTCTACGGCGATCACACTGGAGGAAGTAGTTCTGAAAAAAGAATCATTTTGTTCCTTGCAATTTGTTCCTTCGGACCGGGACCGTCGGTATCCCTTTGTGCGAAAGGATGTTAACTGTTCCTTTAATTGGGATGAAGAAGAGTCTCCTTCCATCCGCCGCAAAGATAGTCAAAATGCCAGGGTATAAGAACACTTCCGGATAAAACTTCTTCTGTTTTTGAAAAGATTAGGAGTTGTTAGAGGTTAGACTGCTAAAAAGCGGATATAGGTGCATTTTATTAAAAGCAAACAGATAAAAACAGGACAAATAGTTGGGAGAGAATATGTAAACTGATGTTGTTCAAAAAGCAGAGAAAAGAAAAGACTGTAAAGAACAAAAGATAATTCCCGGAAGAAATGTGAAGAGAATATATTTTTCAGGTCTGTTTATATAAACAAAGTCTTGGCAGAACTTGGTACATTTGATAAAGTAAACTTACCGTCCAGATCAGTAATAGTACCCAGATTGGTTCCTTTTACTAACAAGGAGGCTCCAACAATGGGTAATCCATCCTCCTCAGAGATAACTGTACCTGTTATCCTTTGTGTCTGAGCAGTAATAAGACCTATACCTATAAACAGGTAGATCATAAATAGCATCAATTTTCTTTTCATAAATTCTCTCTTAAAAATTAAACGAAATTAGATATAGTTTGCCTCTAACAATTTGCAAAGATATATATTTAATTTTGTTAACGCCAAATAAAATTCAATAAAATCTATGATGTGTAAAGTCATCCTGTTTCTACCCACAACTACAAATAATAAGAAGAAAAAGAGATAGAAAAATAAGTTAACTAATTCAGTAGTAAAAAACCATCATCCAGCATTTATTACATAAAATAAGTTAAAAATATTAATTGTGAAAAAATATTTTTCATTTGAGTTCTGCCAAGACTTTGCAGGTTTCCTATATCGGCATGAAGACAGAAGAAGTCGCCATTAAGAATGACCTTGTCATTACTTTGAAACCGGATGCTCACCTGATCGATGAAGTGATGGTAGTTGCGTACGGTACTGCTAAAAAATCTTCCTTTACCGGTTCGGCTGCTACTGTAAATTCAGAAGAACTCAAGAAACGTCAGGTTTCCAATGTGACAAAGGCTCTGGACGGATTGGCACCTGGGGTACAGGCTACTACCGGTAGCGGACAACCCGGATCTTCTGCCAATGTACAAATCCGTGGTTACGGTTCTATCAATGCAAGTACATCTCCTTTGTATGTCGTAGACGGTGTACCTTATGATGGAAATATTGCCGCGATCAATCCCGAAGATATAGAAAATGCTACCGTTCTTAAAGATGCTTCTGCCGGGGCCTTGTATGGTGCCCGTGGAGCAAACGGTGTAATCATGATCACTACGCGTAAAGGAAAATCCGGCCGGACAGATGTCAGTCTGAAAGCTACAGTCGGTTTTTCCAACCGTGCTTTGCCTCGCTATAAAACCATGAAATCAGGAGATTATATTGAAGCGTTGTATTCGGCTTACTACAATCAGCAAATAGCCAATGGAGTACCTGCCAGCCAGGCCGGAAATGCCGCTTTGCAAGAGCTGGGGTATGGCTCTACCAAAGTATTCGGAGAGAACGAACAATACAATCCGTTCAATTATTCGATCACTGAACTCATTGATCCTGCCACAGGTAAAATACGCAGTGATGCTATCTTGTTGTGGGAAGATAACTGGATGGATGAGGTGAATAAGAAAAATGCCTTGCGTACGGAATATCAGTTAAGTGTAGACGGTGGGAGTGAAACGGCCCAATACATGTTCTCTTTGGGATATGTGAATGAAGAGGGGATCCTGAAAACAACCAAGTTTGAACGTTATTCGGGAAGAACCAACATTGAGACCCAGCCGAAAGAATGGTTCAGCGCCGGATTTGGGGCCAATTTTGCCCACCACATATCGAACACATCCGCTACGGATTCCGGGGCTTCAAGTAATGTCTGGTATTCTGCCGCGCTTATGGGACCTATCTTCCCGGTTTATGAGCGTGATCGTGGAAATGGAGGAGCGTATATCCTGGACAGTGACGGTAATCGTATTTTCGATTATGGGATCAATCGTCCTACCGGACAGCAACAGAATTTTAACTCTGTAGCTACTCTGTATGATGATAAATACAGTACCGTATACAACAGTCTTTCTGCCCGTACACATGTCGATTTTGGTGGTATGCAGAGTGGTTGGTTCAAAGAGCTGAAAATGGTATTGAATTTTGGGGTTGACTATTACGGAGCGGAGCAGATGACTTACTACAATCCTTATTTCGGGAATGCGGCAAGTTCAAACGGACGTATACAGAAAGTCAACAATCAGATGATGAGTTATACGTTCAACCAGATATTGACGTATGAAAAGAGTTTTGCCGGACATACGATCGATGCTTTGCTGGCGCATGAATATTATTCCTATCAGATAAGCAAGATCAATGCTCATAAAACCGGTTTCCCTTTCGATGGTCTGTATGAACCGGATGCGGCCTCTACTGTATATACCACAGGAGGTTCAAAAGATACTTATCGGATCGAATCCTATTTCGGACGTCTGAACTATAACTATGCGGATAAGTATTACCTGTCCGGAAGTTATCGCCGCGATGGCTCTTCCCGTTTCTACAAAGACAATCGGTGGGGAGATTTCTGGAGTATAGGGGCAAACTATCGTATTTCTGAGGAAGAATTTATGGAATCTTATGATTGGCTGGACAACCTTTCTGTACGTGCCAGCTATGGAGTACAGGGTAATGATGCTCTTTTGGATACCGAGGGAAATGCAGACTACTATCCCTGGCAGTCTTCTTATGACCTTGCCTATTCCAATGGAAGTGAATCCGGGGCATTGGTTACGTCGGTAGAAAACAAAAACGTGACCTGGGAAAGTAATCACAACCTGAATATCGGTATGGATATCAGTCTGTGGAGACGTTTACAGGTGGAACTTGAATGGTACAGCCGGAAAACAAAAGATCTTCTGTTGTATTATCCGTTGGCTATGTCTTCCGGTTTCGAAGGGTATTTCCGGAATGCGGGAAGTATGAGAAACAGTGGATTTGAGGCTACTCTTTCAGGATCTATTATCCGTACAAGGGATCTGGACTGGTCGCTGACACTCATGGGAGCTACTATAAAAAATAAGGTGCTGAAACTGACAGAGGATGGGCAAGACATTTTGGACGGTAGTCAGATTATCCGGGAAGGTGAGGCTATCTATTCCTATTATGTAGCACGTTCGGCGGGAGTAGATCCGTTGACCGGTGAACAACTGTATTGGGCGACTGTAGATGCAAACGGTAACGACACGGAAGCCTATATTACTACCAATTCTACCTATGCCCAGGCTTCCCGGTATGTGGCAGGAAGCAAATTCCCCAAATTGTATGGTTCTATCGGCACACAACTGACTTACAAAGGATTTGATTTCTCGGTTTCTGCTAATTATTCCATTGGTGGTAAAATGGTAGATAATGTATATCAGAACCTGATGAGTTTTTATTATGCCGGACAGGCTAAACATGTGAATCTAAAAAAAGCCTGGAAACAACCCGGAGACGTTACGGATATTCCCAAATATGAGATAGGGGTCAATCATATCACCACAGATGATATGCTGATCAGTGCTTCTTATCTTTCTATCAAAAACATAACGCTGGGATATACATTGCCTTCTAAAGTAATCCGGAATATGGGTCTCAGAGATCTCAGATTCTCCATGTCTGCGGATAATTTATATATGTTTACCCATCTGAAAGGGATGAATCCTCAATATAGCTTTACCGGAGGTACCACCTATGTATATGCGCCTTCGCGTACGATCTCTTTCGGTGTAGATGTAAAATTCTGATCATTGAGTAAATAAACAACTATAAAAATATGAAAAGGTTATTATATATATGGGTCCTGATCGTTGCGGCGACCTTCTTGTCCTGTGAGGACAGACTTGATACAAACCCTTCGGATAAGGTTTCAGGAACTTTGATCTTTGGTAGTGCGGATGCTGCCAAAGTAGCGGTAAATGGTATCTATCGTGCGATGTATATGTACGGATGGTCTGACAACTGGGCACATGAGAATCCGGGAATCCTTTCCCTGACTCTGGTAAAGGACCTGCATGGAGAAGACCACGTGATGGCCAGTCAGGGACAGGGATGGTTTTTCTACGACTATATGTTTGCCGTAGATAGTGATTACAGTACTACAAGCGGCCGTCAATATTCTCAATGGAGCCTGTTCTATACACTGATCTCACAGGCCAACTATATCATCCATGCTACGGAAGAGCTGATCAGTTACGGCAGTGAAGGAATTGATATCCTGGCACAGGCTTACGCGATCAGAGGGTTTTCTTATACCTGCCTCTATGAATGGTATTGCAAAGGGAATTATCCGCAGAACTACACTTCTCCTGGTGTTCCAGTCTATACGGATGCTACTTCTGCTGAAACAGTAGGGCAACCGCGGGGCACTGTTGAAGAATTGTTTGTGCGGATCAATGAAGATTTTGAAACTGCGGTAGATCTGTTTAAAGAGGCTGATCTGGATGCGAATGAAAATTCCAATGTCTGTATAGACATCTATTCGGCTTATGGCTTATGGGCCAGAGTGGCACAGATCCAGGAAAACTGGGATAAGGCTTCTGAATATGCGGTGGCGGCTTTAGCGAAACCCGGGATCAAACGTGTGTCTACTATATCAGAATTAGGAGAATTTAATAACTGTAAAACTCCGAGTGTGTTGTGGGGATTCGTAGTGATTACTGATCAGACAAGTCCTTTTGGCCCTTATCTGTCTCATATGGACCCGGAAGGGGGATATGGAACTGTTGCGCCACAATGTATTGACGCATGGCTTTGGAATGCCATTCCTGATACGGATCTGCGCAAAACTACCTGGTGGGAAGATCCTGCGAACGCGACTTATTACAGGTACGGTCAGTTGAAATTCCGATATTCGGATATCTCTACTTATCTGGGTGATGTGATCTATCTGCGGGCCGAAGAACTGTTACTGATCGCCGCGGAAGCTGCATGCCGGAAAAACGATTACACTACAGCACGTAGTCTGTTGACGGAGCTTGGAGCTGAACGTAATGATGAATACGCTCAGGAACTTTTGAGGCGGACCGACTCTTCGACGTATGCGACTGACACTCACCAGACTCCTCTTACTCTGATGGATGAGATCCTTTTCCAACGTCGCGTAGAGTTATGGAGTGAAGGACTGGGACGGGCATTTGACCTGCGTCGGTTGAACCTGGGATTCGATCGTAACTATGACGGTACTAATCATCCAACTTCGGCATTGGTCTCTTTGGTTCCGGGGGATAACCGGTATGTGACACTGATCCCTCAGAAAGAACTGGATAGCAATGAAGCAATGGATATTACTGATCAGAATCCAAGATAAAAATGCACAGTTTAAGTTTAATAATTTAATTGGGAAAAGATGAAAAGTATAAAATATATTTTAGCAACCACTCTATTGCTCTTTGTATGCATAGCTTGTAGCGAAGACACCGATGGAACCATATACCGTGCCTCCAATGAGGAAGCTACTTTTGAGAGTGCCTCTCTTTCTTATACTTTTGGCGCAGATGACCCGGATGTATATGAGGTGGTTGTAAAGCGTGGAAATGCTGTAGGCAGTGCTTCTGTTGCTGTGGCTTTCAAAGATGAAAGCGGATTGTTCAGTGCACCTGCGAATGCGGAGTTTGCAGACGGAGTCTATGAAACAACTATTCCTGTCACTTTTACTCGTAGTGACCTGGTGGTAGGAAAGGCTTATGATGTAACGATCACTATTCCTGATAATCCGGTCAGAGAGAGAGTCACTGAGACCACTCTTCTGATTACCCGGGATTATGTATGGGAATTGTTTGCTACAGGTTACTATTACTGTGATCTGTTTGGTACGCTGGAAAGAGAACTGTATAAAGCAGACGAAGCAGACCGTTATAAGTTTGCCTCTTTGTATGCGGAGGGAGTCGATTTCATTTTTGATGTGGCTGAAGACGGAAGTATGACTATGCCCGGAGAACCCGATTCGGACGGACTTTATCATTTTACTACAGGGACTACGTATTCAGATTATGGTATGCTATATCTCTTTTTCGATCCGGATCCGGCGTATTCCTTGTGTGACCTGGACAATCAGATCATCTATGTCAGCAATTACTATTATGTAGCTGCCGGTTACTTCGGTTGGTTGGACGATGTGTTTTACTGGTAAGAACAAACTTTTTTACAAATAAAAAGGTTATCCTGTATGGATAATAAAGGAAAAGCGTGCGCGCTTTAGTTAAACCTATATTCTCTCATAAATAAAAAAGGTTTAACTTTACATTAATTGTTTCGGAAAGGCTGCTTCGGGAGAAGCGGCCTTTTTATTGGTTCACCCGGTCTGTATTTTACTTTACAATGTGAGTCCTGAGCAAGCCTGCGTAACGGGAAGCGCGGGTATCAGAAAAAAGTGTTTGTCGCGGGATGGGACCTGAACTGGGAGTTTCGTGAGTTCCTTTTCCGACAAGCCGGAAAAGGATGTTTTTCTCTGAAGAACAGGGTCGGGCCCTACAGTCACACGATGAAGCTATTGTCTCATATAGGATCCTATACGAGGCGGTATGGGGGGCGTAACAGGAATTACTTGCGTTTCCCCTGTGCAGATAAAGCAAAGAATCTCTAACAATTGTTGCCATATATGGGAAAATAAAAGGTAAGCAAGGCTACAGACGAAAAAACGTTAAGGAGTGAAGCCCGTTTCATAAAAAAGTACGATATTTGCGGCATGGTTCACGTAGGGACAATTGTTGATATACTCATTAAAGGAATGATGATCGGAGTGGTAGTATCCGCTCCTTTGGGCCCCGTAGGCGTGCTCTGTATACAACGTACCCTGAACAAAGGCCGCTGGTATGGCTTTGTCACCGGACTGGGAGCCTGTGTCAGTGATATACTCTATGCCATGCTGACCGGTTACGGGATGACTTTTGTTTTTGATTATATCAACAAGAATATCTTTTATCTGCAATTGATCGGTAGTCTGATGTTGCTTGGATTTGGAATCTATACTTTCCGTAGCAATCCGGTGCAATCCATTCGCCCGGTCTCCGGCAACAAAGGTTCCTATTTTCACAACTTCATTACGGCATTTGCCGTCACCCTTTCCAATCCCCTGATCATTTTTTTGTTCATAGGTCTTTTTGCCCGGTTTGCTTTTGTGCAGCCCGGAGTGATTGTTTTTGAGGAGGTGACCAGCTATTTCGCTATTGCTTTGGGCGCACTTTTGTGGTGGTTTGGGATCACCTGGTTTGTGAATAGGGTCAGAAAGAGATTTAACCTCAGAGGCATCTGGGTCCTGAACCGGATCATCGGGGGCATTGTGGTATTGGTCGCGATTTTCGGATTTATCTTTACCCTTTCCGGCGCTTCCCTTTACCAATAATAGAAACAAGTAAGATCGTATGAGAATAGCTGCTCAGTTGAGAGAAAACAACATCGCCGAATACCTGCTCTATATGTGGCAGATCGAGGATCTGCTTCGCGCGCAGGGGTGTGATCCGGATCGTATCCGTGAGCATCTGCTTGCCCGCTATCAGCTTTCGGAAGAAGAATACAACGCGTGGGAGCAGTGGTACCTGGATCTGGCATTCATGATGCGTGAAGAAGGAGTCTGTGAAAGAGGACATTTGCAGATCAACCGGAATGTCCTGATCCGTCTGACCGAACTTCATCGGCAATTGCTGGCATTGCCCCGGTTTCCCTATTACAACGCGGCCTATTTCAAGGCTTTGCCTTTTATCGTAGAATTGCGGAGCCGGAAGGAAAACAAAGAGGAGCCCGAACTGGAAACCTGTTTTGAAACTCTCTACGGAATCCTTTTGCTGAGGCTACAGAAAAAAGAGATCAGTAAAGAGACCACGCGGGCAGTAAAAAGTATCAGCGACCTGCTTTCTATGCTGGCCAATTACTACGATAAAGAGAGAAAAGGTGAACTGGAATTTGAATAAAGAGACTTTAGATACACGCTAACGAATGAACGGAACCAAGCGTATGAATATTTTGATTACAGGTGCCCATGGCCAATTGGGAAATGAAATGCGTCGGTTGTCGGTATGTTATCCTGGTTATACCTTTTTCTTTACAGATGTACAGGAGTTGGATATCTGTGATAGGGAAGCAGTCGGACAATATATGGAGGCTCATGACATCCTTCTGGTTGTTAATTGCGCGGCTTATACGGCAGTAGACCGCGCGGAAGAAGATGAGAAACTGTGCGATCGTATCAATCATCTGGCACCGGGATATCTGGCAGAGGCAGCAGAGCGGGTCGGTGCTTCGCTGATCCATGTTTCTACAGACTACGTGTTCGACGGTACGGCCCATATTCCTTATACGGAAGATTGTCCCACGTGTCCGGCATCTGTCTATGGCACCACCAAACTCGCGGGTGAACAGGCCATCCGGAGGAACTGTAAAAAAGCAGCCATCCTTCGTACTTCGTGGCTTTATTCGACATTCGGGAACAACTTTGTTAAGACTATGATCCGTCTGGGCAGGGAGCGGGATGCGCTGGGAGTGATCTTCGATCAGATAGGTACACCTACCTATGCGGCCGATCTGGCACAGGTCATCTATGTAATGATAGAGAAAGGAGTGGTGCCGGGTATCTATCATTTCAGCAACGAGGGTGTTTGTTCGTGGTACGACTTTACGAAAGCCATCCATCGGTTGGCTGGCATCACCTCCTGCCGGGTTTCACCTTTGCATACTGCCGATTATCCGACGCTGGCGGCGCGTCCGCACTATTCAGTACTGGATAAAACGCATATCAAAAAGACATACGCTATAGAGATCCCTTACTGGGAAGATAGCCTGGCTGCATGTATCCATGCACTGGAATCATAAGATATAATCTGTTACAACAATAAATAATATATAACTGATGATGACCGTTTTCAGGCACATACGGTCCGATAGCAAAGAAAAAGATGGCTAATTACGAAATTGAAAGAAGAAGGACGTTCGCGATTATTTCGCACCCGGATGCCGGTAAGACTACGCTGACAGAGAAACTGCTTCTGTTCGGAGGACAGATCCAGGTGGCAGGTGCGGTGAAGAGCAATAAAATAAAGAAGACGGCTACCAGCGACTGGATGGAGATCGAGAAGCAACGGGGTATATCGGTCACCACCTCTGTGATGGAGTTCGACTATAAAGACTACAAGGTCAATATACTGGATACACCCGGTCACCAGGACTTCGCAGAAGATACCTTCCGTACGCTCACCGCGGTAGACAGTGTGATCATTGTGGTAGATAGTGCCAAAGGGGTAGAGGCCCAGACCCGGAAACTGATGGAAGTGTGCCGGATGCGTAAGACACCGGTGATCATTTTCATGAATAAGATGGACCGTGAAGGTCGTGATCCTTTCGATCTGCTGGATGAACTGGAAGAGGAACTGCGGATCCATGTACGCCCGCTTTCCTGGCCCATTGAGCAGGGAGTACGTTTCAAGGGGTATATAATATCTTTGAGCAGAAACTGGATCTCTACCAGCCCTCTAAACAGGTGGTGACGGAAAAAGTCGCGCTGGACCTACAAAGCGAAGAATTGGACCAACAGATCGGACGTGAGCAGGCGGATAAGCTGCGGGGCGATCTGGAATTGGTAGAGGGGGTGTATCCGGAGTTTGATGTACAGGAATATCTCAAAGGAGAGCTGGCCCCTGTATTCTTCGGCTCGGCACTCAACAACTTCGGAGTGCAGGAGTTGTTAGACTGTTTTGTGCAGATCGCTCCCAGTCCGTGTGCCGTGCAGGCCGAAGAGCGCGTGGTACAACCTGATGAACCTAAATTCACCGGATTTATTTTCAAGATCACTGCCAATATCGATCCGAATCACCGTTCGTGTGTCGCTTTCTGTAAAGTCTGCTCCGGTAAGTTCGTACGTAACGCGCCCTATCTGCATGTGCGTCATGGAAAGACCATGCGTTTTTCTTCTCCTACACAATTCATGGCACAGCGTAAAACTACAGTGGATGAAGCCTGGGCAGGAGATATCATCGGATTGCCCGATAACGGGACTTTCAAGATCGGAGATACCCTCACGGAAGGAGAATTGCTCCATTTCCGGGGATTGCCCAGCTTCTCACCAGAGATGTTCAAATACATAGAAAATGCAGATCCCATGAAGCAGAAACAACTGGCCAAAGGGATCGACCAGTTGATGGACGAGGGAGTGGCCCAGCTGTTTGTCAACCAGTTCAACGGACGTAAGATCATCGGTACGGTAGGACAACTGCAATTTGAAGTGATCCAGTATCGTCTGTTGCATGAATACAATGCCTCTTGTCGCTGGGAACCGGTAAGTTTGTATAAGGCGTGTTGGATAGAGAGCGACGATCCGCAGGAACTCGAAGCCTTTAAAAAGCGTAAATACCAGTTTATGGCTAAAGATAAAGAGGGGCGGGATGTATTCTTGGCCGACTCCGGATATGTATTGCAGATGGCACAGATAGATTTTAAACACATTCGCTTCCATTTTACAAGTGAATTTTAGTTTTTCGGTAAATTGTTTTTTTAAAAGGAAACAAAGTTATACGTGGGATCCTGTACAGACGATGGATCCTGATCCGGATTTCTCTTGATAGGCGTATGGAAGTATCCAAAAAGTCCGGTCGTTCTCTGATACAGGTACGGGTTGCCGGATGTACCTATATATATTCATTGTTTCAGTGTGCATCTGACGGCTACGCCTGAAACGGGTTGAACAACCTCACACTCGCTTCGGGATGAATGGTATCTGTGCTGTTTTATCTACTGCCAGCCGTTTCGTTCCGGGAGTTTCCCTTCCTTTCACAAAGGCATTCCCTTTGCTGAACGCTTGTTAACTTAGTGGATGGCCTGTTGATTTCACCGGTCGCCTGCTGACCTCAGCAACCGTCAGGTTAACTTTATCGGCCTGCGATTCTAAGGAAAGACACCTCGGACTTTCACGCGGGGTACTGACAATCTATACCTTTGTCCGAGAATAATCAGACTTTTCAAACACTCTTATTTCCTTTCCTGAGTACCTCCTTTCCTTAAATATCAGTGGATACATCGTATAGAAATATATATGTCAGACGGATGATCTATCTTACGATTTAGCATTTTTTATTCTTTTAATCCTTTATTCTTTAGTTTAATTTTGGTAATTTCGAACGATTTTTTTGCGAAATTCATCATATCTCTAATAAATTATTACATGGAAAACTTAGAAATAGCACTGAAGCTAATGCTGGTAGGACTCACTACTGTATTCTGCATTCTGCTGATAGTCATTTATTTGGGGAAGGGCCTGATTGCTTTAGTCAACAAATATGCTCCGGAAGAAGTCCTTCCTGTGAAGCAGAAAGCGCCGCAGGGACCGGCACCGATACCTGGCAATATACTGGCAGCCATTACAGCAGCGGTAAATGTGGTTACAAAGAACAAAGGTAAAGTAACAAAGGTCGAGAAATTATAATTAATCTTATCAAGAAACACACCGATGAATATGAAACGTGAAGTAAAGTTCAGCCTGGTTTTCAGAGACATGTGGCAATCTGCCGGAAAATATGTGCCTCGTGTAGATCAGCTCGTTAAAGTAGCTCCCGCCATTATCGAAATGGGCTGTTTTGCCCGTGTAGAGACCAATGGGGGAGGATTCGAACAAGTCAATCTGTTATTTGGCGAAAATCCCAATAAAGCGGTCCGCGAATGGACCAAACCCTTTCAGGAAGCAGGTATTCAGACACATATGCTGGATCGCGCGCTCAACGGGCTCCGTATGAGCCCCGTCCCGGCAGATGTGCGCAAACTGTTCTATAAAGTAAAAAAAGCGCAGGGTACCGATATTACCCGTACGTTCTGCGGACTCAATGATGTACGCAATATCGCACCCTCTATCCAATATGCCAAAGAAGCGGGGATGATCTCTCAGTGCTCTTTGTCTATTACTCATTCTCCGATCCACACGGTAGAATACTATACGGATATGGCTCTGGAACTGATCAAACTGGGTGCCGATGAAATCTGTATCAAAGATATGGCCGGTGTGGGCCGCCCTGTATCTCTGGGTAAGATCGTTGCCAATATCAAGAAGGCACATCCCGAAATTCCGATCCAGTATCACAGCCATGCCGGACCGGGCTTCAATATGGCCAGTATACTGGAAGTCTGTGAAGCAGGATGTGACTACATCGATGTAGGCATGGAACCGCTTTCCTGGGGTACCGGTCATGCTGACCTGCTCAGTGTACATGCCATGCTGAAAGATGCCGGTTATCAGGTTCCGGATATCAATATGGAAGCCTATATGAAGGTGCGGGCCATGGTCCAGGAGTTTATGGATGACTTCCTGGGACTCTATATCAGTCCGAAGAACCGCCTGATGAATTCTCTGCTGATCGGTCCCGGACTTCCCGGTGGTATGATGGGGAGTCTGATGGCTGACCTCGAGGCTAATCTGGAATCCATCAATAAATACAAAGCCAAGCGCAACCTGCCTTTCATGACACAGGATCAGTTGCTGATCAAACTGTTCGATGAGGTGGCCTACGTATGGCCGCGTGTCGGTTATCCGCCCTTGGTAACCCCGTTCAGCCAATACGTAAAGAACCTTGCCATGATGAATGTGATGGCTATGGAGAAAGGCAAAGAGCGCTGGGGCATGATCGCCGATGATATCTGGGATATGATCTTAGGTAAGGCAGGCCGTCTGCCGGGACAACTGGCTCCGGAGATCATTGAAAAAGCAGAAAGGGAAGGACGTAAGTTCTTCGACGGCGATCCGCAGGAAAATTATCCTGATGCGCTGGATAAGTACCGCAAACTGATGAAGGAAAACAAATGGGATACCGGAGAGGACGATGAAGAACTCTTTGAATATGCCATGCATCCTGCTCAGTATGAAGCCTACAAGAGCGGAAAGGCGAAAGAAGACTTTCTGGCGGAAGTGGCCAAAAAGCGCGCGGAGAAAGAAAAGGCCCCGGATGAAGATGCCAAGCCCAAGACACTCACTGTACAGGTGGACGGACAGGCTTATCGGGTGACGGTGGCCTACGGAGATACCGAATTGCCGGCTACTCCGGCGGGGGCAGCTCCTGCTGCTCCGACCGGTGCGGGAAAAGAGGTGTTGTCTCCGTTGGAAGGAAAATTCTTCCTGACCAAGAATGCGCAGGAAACTCCGTTGCAGGTGGGTGATACCGTAAAGGAAGGAGATGTGCTCTGTTATGTAGAGGCCATGAAGACCTACAATGCGATCCGTGCGGAGTTTGGTGGTACAATTGCAGCGATTTGTGCCAACCCGGGAGACGCGGTTTCTGAGGATGACGTATTAATGATGATCGGGTGATGGAGGAGATATTAAATAATCTATACGATATGACCGCGTTCAGCAATATCATTGCCGAACCGCAGTTCCTGATCATGTATCTGATAGCCTTTGTCCTGCTCTATCTGGGTATAAAGAAGCAATACGAGCCTTTGCTGCTTGTTCCGATCGCTTTCGGTGTGTTGCTTGCCAACTTTCCCGGAGGAGAGATGGGAGTGATACAGGCCGATGAGAACGGAATGGTTTTGGTGAACGGAGTTCTGAAGAATATCTGGGAAATGCCTTTGCACGACATCGCGCACGAACTGGGTATTATGAACTTTGTCTATTACATGCTGATCAAGACCGGATTCCTGCCTCCGATTATCTTTATGGGAGTAGGAGCGTTGACCGACTTTGGTCCGATGTTGCGCAACCTGCGGCTCTCCATCTTCGGGGCTGCCGCTCAGTTGGGTATATTCACTGTATTGCTGGTAGCTATATTGATGGGTTTCACTCCGCAGGAAGCCGGATCACTGGGTATTATCGGAGGTGCGGATGGCCCGACAGCGATCTTCACTACCATCAAACTGGCGCCTCATTTGTTGGGACCGATTGCCATTGCCGCCTATTCTTATATGGCTCTGGTGCCGGTGATCATTCCATTGGTCGTAAAACTGCTTTGTTCTAAAAAGGAATTGAGCATCAATATGAAAGAGCAGGAGAAAGCAGCACCTACTAAGACTGAGATCAGGAACATGCGGGTACTGAAGATCATCTTCCCGATTGCTGTGACTACAGTGGTAGCTCTTTTCGTGCCCAGTTCTGTACCGCTGATCGGTATGCTGATGTTTGGTAATCTGGTAAAAGAGATCGGTGCCAATACATTCCGGTTGTTTGACGCAGCCTCCAACAGCATTATGAATGCCGCTACCATATTCCTCGGACTTTCCGTTGGTGCTACGATGACCAGTGAAGCATTTCTCAACTGGCAGACCATCGGTATCATCATAGGCGGATTCCTGGCATTTGCTCTTTCTATTGCCGGAGGGATACTTTTGGTCAAGTTGTTCAATCTGTTCAGTAAACAGAAGATCAATCCGCTGATCGGAGCCACCGGGCTGAGTGCTGTGCCTATGGCCAGCCGTGTAGCCAATGAAATAGGTCTGAAGTACGACCCCAAAAATCATTTGCTCCAATATTGCATGGCAAGTAATATATCCGGAGTGATCGGTTCGGCCGTTGCCGCGGGTGTATTGATCTCTTTCCTGAGCTAAAAACGATTTTCAGATACCACCAACCAGCCTGAGGCTGTCCGGAAAGTCTGTATGTAGGATAAAATTACAGATTGTAGCTTTGTTAGCCTACAACGGACTTTTCAGACAGCCTCGTTTTTCTGCTCTCCGGAAGAGGACGTATACAAAAATCTTAAAATTTACCAAAGTATTTTTCAGGAGGAAATGTATATATTAAAAAAGACCAGGAATGGTAACCAAAAGGAGCTAAATGGATAACCCATTCTGGTAGGTCTGGTTACTAAAAGAACATTTTTAATGGATAGGCTCCTGAATGGGATTTTGAAAATCTCAGACATCCGAGCGGGACATGGCACGAGTGATCTGCTGTCCGGAGATAAGCGGCTTCCGGGATATGTTCTCTGACATGAAGAAGTATATCCTTTACCGGTATATCTGTGCCGGGAATACAGGATGGGAAACACTCAGAACGTTTCGGGTGGTCTTCACTTTCCACTTCACTTCTGCTTTCTTTCACTTTTCAGTTTCTTTCCTGTTTCCAGGGTGTAGATCTGGTCATACACCATCACAGACAGTTGCTCTCCTTCGATCAGATGTATGGTAATATCGCTCTGGGTCACTCTGACCTGTATCATACATCCTCTGAAATAGAGATAGAAGGAATATGCCTCCCATTTCTCCGGTATGATGGGGCTGAACCTGAGTATATTGTTCTGTATCTGCATCTGTGCAAATCCCTGTACAATAGCCAGCCAGCTTCCTGCCATACTGGTAATATGCAACCCCTGATGTGCTTCGTTGTTGTAATCATCCAGATCCAGACGGGTAGCATGCAGAAAGAGGTCATAGGCTTTCTCCGTCTTCCCGATCCGGGCGGCCAGAATGGAATGTACGTACGGAGAGAGTGACGATTCGTGCAATGTCCGGGGCTCGTAGAACTGGAAATTCCTCCGTACCGTTTCCCTGTCGAAATGGTAGTAATAGAGATAGAGCCCCAACAGCACATCGCTCTGTTTGATGAAACAAGAACGTAGGATGCGATCCCAGGACCAGTGTTGATTGACCGGACGTTCTTCCCGCGGAATACGGTCGACCGTTTCCTGTACTTTGTCCAGATAACCTTCCTGTTGCAGGAATATACCCTGCTCCGTATCTTCCGGCAGATACATTTTCTCAATGATCTCCTGCCAGCGTTCGGTCTCCGGGAGGTCAAAACCGGTGATCCGGCAGGTGCGGGCATACTCATCCGGATAGTCCCGCGCGGTCATTTGGATATACTTTATAGTCATTTTCAGACATTGGATACAAGAATAGTTTGTATACCAGTTGTTGTTTACATTGTTTTCATATTCATTCGGGCCCGTTACTCCCAGCAGTACGTACTTCTGTTTGGCTTCCGAGAAGGAGGCGCGCTGAGACCAGAATCTGCAGATCGCGATCAGTACCTCCAGACCATATTTCGCCACGTAGCTCGTACTGCCTGTCATGATGGTATACTGATCTATCGCGTATGCGATGATGTTGTTCCGATGTATCTCTTCAAAAGTGATTTCCCACTCGTTGTGGCATTCCTCACCGTTGCTGGTAACCATGGGATAGAGAGCGGCTCCGTTGATAAATCCCAGTTTCTCCGTATTTTCAATCGCCTTATTGAGTTGGTTGTATCGATAGAGCAACAGATTCTTAACGATCTCTTTGGGATTGGAAAGCAGGAAGAAAGGGACACAGCACAATTCTGTATTCCATTGCGTGTTTCCTCCGTATTTCTCACCTGTAAATCCTTTCGCTCCGATATTCAGTCGCGGATCATCTCCCCGGTAGCTCTGAGATAGCTGGAATATATTGAAACGTATGCCCTGCTGGGCTTCCGGGTCTCCTTCGATCACCACATCCGTCGTTTTCCAGATTTCCTGCCATACCTGCCGGTGAGCGTCGATGAGCGCGTTCCAGCCTGTTTGTCTGGCTTCTCTGGCTTCTTTCACAGCTTGTTCTACCAGCTTTCTGCGGTCGCAATACAGGGTAGACACAATAGCCGTATATTTCAGCAGAGTTACTTCGTCACCGGGCTTTACATCTGTTCCGGCACTGAACCCCGTAAGTTTTTCCTTTTCAATCTTGATCTGGGTACCCGTTGCCGGTTTTCCGTTGCGTAGCCATTCGTATGTAAGCGCACAGGCCAGTTGGCTGTCTTCCCGTTTCACCTGAGCCCAGATGTAAGCATGGTCGTTTCGTGTTTCCGCTTTCAGGATATTCCACATTTTTTCATTGAAGTTGGACCGTTCGTAAGTGACATCTCCGTTGATATAGGGCACCAGTGAGATTTTTCCTTCGTAGTTAATAGAGGTCACCCGATAGCGGATCAGGCACAGATCCTGCTGTGCCATGCTGTTGATATGTTCTACATGGACGCGTAGTTTATATCCCTTCGGAGATTCCACGGTCATCTCCCGGTAAGAGATCCCTTCTTTCATATCCAGCCGGCGGGTGAACTGTTGCACATCCCACTCCGCCAGGTTCAGTTCTTCATCGATCAGTCTTACATATATACCGCTCCAGTTGGGCGCGTTGGGCACACGGGAGAAAAAGTTGGGATAGCCATTTTTCCACCAGCCTACCCGGGTACGGTCTGCATAGGTGAGCCCGCCTACGTAAGAGCCTGGCAAAGAGTCGTCTGTATAGGACTCCTCAAAGTTGCCTCGCTGGCCCAGCCGCCCGTTGCCCAGACTGAAGATACTCTCGGAGGCACGCAGGCGGTCCGGAACAAATTCCTCTTCTATGATGTTCCACTCGTCTGTTCTCAGGTATTTTTTCATAGCACGATCTTGTTGTGTTTTCTGGAGGGCCAAGATACAAAAAAATAATGCACCGCGCTCAAGCGATGCATTATTTTTTATCATTTTTATGTCAGACCTTTATTGGTTTACGATGTGCGATTTAAATTACCTGTCAGCCTTGCCGAACCGGCTATTCCAGTTCCCGGTTCAGAAGTGGATACAGGGAGCTAACCGCCTTATTGTAAACAAGCCTCTGTATGTTTAATTGTACCTCTTCTTGCTATCCGGCCTGTGTTGGTTTGGCGGTGGTCTCCTGAATGAAGTATACACAGACAGCACCCACGATCAGGAATACTCCGGCCAGTACCAGCATATGTACCTGGCGTCCGCCTACCAGGCTCAACAGAAGTCCTCCGCAGATTGCCGCGGCAATCTGCGGCAGGCAGATCGTACCGTTGAACAACCCCAGATACGCTCCCATATTCTTACCGGAGATGGAATTGGTCAGGATGGTAAATGGCATGGCCAGCATGGCGGCCCACGCGCATCCGATCAGCACATAGGAGATGAAAAGCATATACTGGTTGTGGAAAAAGAGCGTAGAGATAAATCCGATACCTCCGATCACCAGACTCAGCGAATAGGCCAGCTTGCGCGATTTGAACATGGGCAGTATCACAGCCCAGATCACCGAACCGATGGCCTGCAAAGCAAACAGTACCCCTACCCAGTTGCCAGCTTCCTGATATCCTTCGCTTTTCGGATCTGTCGTAGCCCATACGGTATCCGCGATAGCCCCGTTGGTATAAGTCCACATATACATAAAGGCTGCCCAACAAAAGAATTGTACCAATCCTACTGTCCAGAATACCTTAGGGGCGTTCCGGAGTAGCGAGAGAAAATCCGTCTTCTCTTTTTTCTCATCCGCCGTGATCCCGTGAAAGGCTTCGAACTCTTTCGGTGGTAGTTCCTTTACTTTGACTGTGGTGTAGATCACACACAGGATCAGGATGGCCGCGCCGATATAAAAAGAATAGATCACCGAATCCGGTACGGTTCCTTCCGCGGCCACATTCTGGATACCGATCCAGGTGAAGATAAAAGGGAACATATATCCCACCAGACTTCCGGCGTTGCACAGGAAACTCTGGATAGAATATGCCAGCCCTTTTTGTTTTTCGTTGACCATATCACCCACCATCATTTTGAAAGGCTGCATGGCCATATTGATAGAAGTATCTAAGAACAACAGTGAAATCAGTCCGAACATCATGGCAGCCCCTACAGCCATTCCGAAACTTCCGGCATTGGGTAGCAGGCACATCACTACCACTGCTATCAGCGACCCTACAAACAGATAGGGGATACGACGACCAAAACGGGTCCACGTTTTGTCGCTGGCAGAGCCTACGATCGGTTGCACGATGATCCCGGCCAGCGGTGGCAGGATCCAGAAATAACTCAGGTCGTGCGGGTCGGCTCCCAGGGTAGCGAATATACGACTGATGTTGGCACTCTGTAATGCGTAGGCGATCTGTACGCCAAAGAAGCCGAAACTGATGTTCCATAGCTTCCAGAAACTTAAATCGGGTTTTGTCTTCATGGGATTTGTAGTATTCGTCCCGGTTGTCCCGCAGGCATAGCCTCCAGAGGCCGTGGCGAATGGTTCAACATTTATTTATTATTTATTAATGAATCACTGTTACTTATTTTATTCAAAATTATAAAAGAGGCAGTTCCGATCAGGATCATTTGGTCGTTCCTCGGACAACCAGGTTGGTCTTTATAATCTTGTTGGCCCCTTTTTGTTGGATATTTTCTTTTTCTATCTTTTCGATCAGGATCTGGATGGCACACTTGCCTACTTCTTCTCCCCGTTGTTCTACGGTGGTCAGTTTCGGGTCTGTGCTTTGTGCAATGGCTCCATCTGTGAATCCGCAGATAGATACCTCTTCCGGAATCTTCAACCCCACCAATTTACAGGCATACAGGATGCCTGACGCCGTCTCGTCATTGATCGCGAAGAAACCGTCCGGACGATCTTCTCCTTCCAGTAGGGCAGGAGTAAGGGCAATGGCCTCTTCCCGGGTATCGCACAGCAGCATCATACTGTCATCCACAGGTATACGGTATCTCTTCATCGCGTCCAGATAGCCGTTGCGACGGTTCTTTGTGATTTCCAGATGAGGAGCAGCTCCGTAGAAAAAGATACGTTTGCATCCGGTCTGTATCATATATTCTACCGCCGCAAAAGAACTTGCGTAGTCATCTACCACCACACGTTCCGTATTGATGCCTGTGCAGATACGGTCGTAGAATACTACAGGTATATTATTGTTTAAAAGTTCCTGATAATGGTCGTATTGCGAAGTGTCTTTGGCCAGTGAAGCAATCACTCCGCCTACCCGGGCCGCCAGAAAGGAGTGCACGATCCGGGTTTCCCGTTCGTACAGTTCGTTGCTTTGCGCTACTAAAATATTGTACCCGTGCCTGGCAGCAGCCTCCTCGATACCACTCAGTACACAGGAGAAAAAATGATGTACCAGCTGAGGCACAATCACTCCTATGGTATTCGAACGGCTGGCCCGCAGATTTACCGCCAGTACATTGGGTTTGTAATGATGTTCGCGTGCGTACGTATGTATAGCATCCCGTGTCTCTTGACTGATGTCCGGATTGTTCTTCAAAGCGCGGGACACGGTAGAAGGTGATACTCCCAACGCACGCGCGATGTCTTTGATCGTGATCTGAGGTTTATTCATGGTACTAACAAGAAGTTTTACCAAAGGTAATTCAAATCCTTGTATCATCCAATACAGCATTAGATTTGCCGGGGATGCAACAACGGTTATGCAAAAATAACCGATCAGAGAATAAATGTTTGATTATAAGACATATTTATCCGCAACGGCACATGCAAACGATTGCATAAACCTTGTTGCAGTTTTATAACTTCTTTTACTTTTATAAACTATGATAAAGTTTATTTTTGCTTTGTCGTAAAAGGCCTTTGTGAGAACGGTCTTATTTCGATCAGAGAGAAATTATAATTATTATATTGTTAACTTTAATTTTTAGATGCATGAAGCAAGTTAATCTTAGAATCTATCGTGCGATTCTCCCCTTGCTATTGGGGCTTTTCTTGTCTTTGGGTGCGTATGCACAACAGGTCTCAGTGAGGGGACATGTGAAAGATACCTTTGGCGATCCTGTGATCGGGGCCAATGTGGTAGTCAAAGACAATTTCAGTATAGGTACGATTACAGACCTGGATGGTAATTTTGTATTAAGTGTTCCTTCCGGTTCTGTACTGCAGGTATCCTTTATCGGTTATAAAATGGCTGAAGTCGCAGCTGCTCCTACCCTGACAATTACGTTGCAGGATGATGCGATCATGTTGGATGAAGCTGTGGTCATCGGTTACGGTTCGGTCCGTAAGAGTGACCTGAGTGGTTCGGTTGTCGCTATCAAAGCTGATGAAATTAACCGTGGAGCCATTACTTCTCCTCAACAGATGTTGCAGGGAAAGGTGCCGGGATTGTTTGTGGAGCCAGGTAATGGTGCTCCGGGATCGGGGTCTACTCTGCGTATTCGTGGAGGTGCTTCTCTGAATGCCAGTAATGATCCGTTGATCGTTATTGATGGTATTCCTGTTTCTAACGATGCAGCTCCGGGTACTCCGAATGCGTTGGCGACGATCAATCCGAATGATATTGAGACATTTACCGTATTGAAAGATGCTTCGGCTACCGCTATTTACGGTTCGCGGGCATCTAACGGTGTTATTATCATCACAACTAAAAAAGGTTCTCAGAGAGGAGTGAAAGTAGACTACTCAAGTACATATAGTTTCAATCAGCCTTTCCAGAAAATCAAGACCTTGAGTGCGAATAAATTCCGTGAAGTGATCAGTGAAACTTATCCTATAGGAACTTCTATCGGAGACAATGCGCAGGCATTACTGAATATGTATCCGGAGCAGTCTACCAACTGGCAGGACGAGGTGTTGCGTACCGCATTTGGTACAGATCAGAATATAGGAATTTCCGGTAATGCGCTGAATACGCCTTTCCGTGTTTCTTTGGGCTATACCAATGAAAATGGTACCTTATATACCTCTAATTACGAGCGTTATACAGGAAGTATATCTGTAAGTCCTAAGTTTTTTCAGCAGCATTTGTCAGTAGATGTCAATGTAAAGGGTACCATCAATAACAATCGTTATGCAGATCAGGGTGCCATAAGTGGTGGTGCTTTCTATGATCCGACTAAACCTATTTACAACAATACAGGAGATTTTAACGGATACTGGAACCATACGTATGAAAATGGTGGTGCGCACGCGTTGTCAGCTGTCAATCCGTTGCAGCTTTTGTATGATGTGAATAATAAAGGTACTACTAAACGTTCCCTGGGTAATATTCAGTTGGATTATAAAATTCATGGTCTGGAAGATCTTCGTGTCAACCTGAACTTAGGATATGACTTTGCGCATACAACAGGAGATAATTATGTGGCACCCGGCTCTTTCCAGGCTGCAAGAGACACTCAGATGGAGAATATCGGACGTGGTACATCATGGGACCAGATCCGTCGTAACCATGTGTTGGATTTATATATGCAATATGATAAAGAATTACCTTCTATAAAAAGTCGTTTCAATATCATGGGAGGTTATTCCTGGCAGCATTTCTATTATCGCTCGGACGATGTAACTAAATCCAATCCTACAGAGGATCGGGGCAAACTGGAAAACTGGACCTATGATGACAAAGAAGACCGTTATATCTTGGACGGAGCCATCAGCCAGCCTAATGAAAACTACCTGGTATCTTTCTTTGGTCGTATGAATTACCATTTCATGGATCGTTATTTGTTGACAGCCACTCTTCGCCGTGACGGATCCTCCCGTTTCAGCAAAAATAACCGTTGGGGACTTTTCCCATCTGTAGCATTGGCATGGAGCGTGATCAATGAATCTTTTATGGAGTCTACACAGGGAGTACTTTCTAACCTGAAACTTCGTTTGGGATATGGGGTGACAGGGCAGCAGGAAATCGGTGATTACATGTATCTGCCTTCTTACAACCTGAGTACCAATCCGGGTAGTACTTATCTGGGAGATCCTTTGCTGAAACCCCAGGGGTATAGTCCTGATTTGAAATGGGAAGAAACGGCAACTTACAATATAGCTGTGGATTATGGCTTTCTGGGCAATCGTATCAATGGTAGTCTGGAGTTCTATAAGAAACATACAAAAGATTTATTAAATACAGTAAGTGCTCCTGCGGGAACCAATTTTGTGAATGAGATCACGGCCAATGTGGGTGAAATGAAAAACCGGGGAGTTGAATTCAATGTCAATGCGGTTGTTATACAGACCAGAGATTTTTCCTGGGACCTGGGGTACAATGTTACCTGGAATGATAGTAAGATCACTAAGTTGACTGTGAATCAAAATCCTGATTATCCCGGAGTTGATACTGGAGATCCGGGATACGGTACCGGTCTGAAAATACAGAAACATCTTGTTGGATATGCTCCGAATACGTTTTATCTATACCAACAGGTATATGACGAGGATGGGAATCCGATCCAGAATACATTTGTAGATCGTAATGGTGACGGACAGATTACAGAAGCAGACCGCTACCTGGTAAAGAATCCGGCAGCTAAAGTGTTTATGGGACTGACATCTTCATTCGCATATAAAAACTGGGATCTGGGATTCAATTTGCGTGCCAACCTGGGTAACTATATGTTCAATGCGTTTGCTGCTCAGAATTCGACCATACGTACTTTCAGTAATCAGGGATTCCTTACTAATCTGTACGAAGATGCACTTAAGACCGGGTTTACTCAGGAAAATTCTACAGAACAGCAATTGAGTGATATGTTCCTTGAAAATGCTTCTTTCCTGAGAATGGATAACATTACTTTAGGATATTCATTCAAAAGTCCATTTGGTATCAATGCTGTTTCCGGAGGCCGTCTGAGTTTCTCTGTACAAAATGTATTTACTATAAGCAAATACAGTGGATTGGATCCGGAAGGTAATGGTATTGATAAAGATATCTGGCCACGTCCGCGAACCTATACTATTGGTCTTAATCTTAACTTCTAAAAAATGAGTATCCATATGAAAACAAAATATATTTATTTACCGATCGTAGCACTCTTTTTGGCGATCACATCATGTGTGGGAGACTTGGATGTGCGACCTCTGGCAGAGAATGTTACCTCAGCAGAAGATGCGTACGCTACTGCCGATGGCTATAAACAAGCATTGATGAAAATCTATTCCGTCTGGGCTGTAGGTGGTCAGGATGGTACGGATGAATCAGATATTGAAGGGGTAGATGTTGGGAATGCCCAGCTATTACGTTCCTATTTTAATCTTCAGGTAGTATCTACCGATGAGTGTAAGAATGCATGGGGTAATGATGCCTGGGTACCTGAAGTCAATAATATGACCTGGAGTACAACTAAGTTGGAACCAGTAGAAGGGGTCTATCAATTCAGTATGTTCATTGTTTCACTGGTCAATGAATTTATGCGTAATATCCCGAATGCTCCCAGTAAAATCAATCAGGCTCAATATGCCGCTGAAGCCCGTTTTTGTCGTGCTCTTGCCTATTCTGTATTGATGGATATGTTCGGGCGGCCTCCTTTCATTACAGAGGATAATTACAGTCTTGATCCTTCGCAGATTTCCAGGACGGAACTTTTTAACTGGATTGAAAGCGAACTGCTGGATATTGTTTCTGATTTGCCGGCTGCCAGACAAGGTACTTATGGTCGCGCTGATCAGGGGGCCGTATATGCTCTTCTGGCCAGAAACTATCTCAATGCCGAGGTATATACAGGACAAGCTCGTTATACAGAGTGTATCACTGCCTGTAAAAATGTGATTGCTGGCGGATATGGACTGGCAACTATATATGAGGATCTATTTAAGGCAGACAATGGTCAAAATCCGGATACTCGTCAGGAAATTATTTTCCCGGTTTGTTTTGATGGGGTTGCTACTATGACATGGGGGGGGATGACAAGCTTTATTTGTGGTTCCCGTGGAGGTAGTGAAGTGGATCTGTATAGAGATGGCGTAAGCCAGGGATGGGATGGTTATCGCTCTACCAACAAACTGATTGAGAAATTTGATTTTGCGGATCCTTCTAATCCTACTGCAGATAATATTCTGGATGCCCGTGGTATTTTCTATTCAGAAGGAAGAAGTATGTACATTACTACTACTCCTTTGGGTACTTTCACCACGGAAGGTTGGGCTGTGTATAAATACAAGAATATAACCAGTACCGGCGAATTAGGTTCCAATGCCACTCATCCGGATACCGATTTCCCGCTCTTCCGTTTGGCAGATATCTATCTGATGTATGCAGAGTCTGTAGCCCGTGGCGGCCAGGGAGGAGATATGGCTACTGCTGTGAACTATGTAAATGCGCTGCGTACACGTGCAGGTATATCTACTATCACTGAAAGCTGGCTGACTACTAATAATTATCAGAACATTCTGGACGAACGTTCCCGTGAGTTATATTGGGAAGTTACACGTCGTACAGATCTCATCCGTTTCGGGCTTTATACTTCCAGTTCCTATACATGGCCCTTCAAAGGTGGTGTGGCTACCGGAGTGGGCGTAGATAGCCGCAATAATTTATTCCCGATCCCTGTAACAGATCTGACAGCTAATGGCAGTCTGACCCAGAATGATGGGTATTAATCATAAAAACGAATATGAATATGAAATATTTGAAATTTATATATACAGCTTTCGTAGCAGGTGCGTTTTTATTGAGTGCCTGTGAAACAGATCTTGGCAATAAAGTGGAATATGATCCTTCACAGACCGTTGCCAGCATATTGAACGGTATTGGCGAAAGTAATGATCTGGGTGAGGCCATGGAAGCGGGAGACTCTATTGTGTTCTCTTTCACGCTTCCTAAAGTAAACTATTCTGCCCAGATTACCAATAATATTCAGGCTGATCTGAAAGGAGAAAATTTTTCCAATCCGGTTATTGTTTCAGCTACTATTGATGAAGATCGGGTAGCTGTGGCCGCTGACGAATTGAATAACTCACTGGCAGGATTATTAGGAACATATGGGATAGAGGAGATAGCTGGAGAAACTTTTGAATTTGAATTCCGGATCTATTCTATTCTGAATTCTTCTGGTGATTTTGAATATCCGATTATTTCAAATGTCATTTCCAGTGAGATAACTTTGTCCGGAGAAGTGGAATATCCGAAGTTATGGGTTATTGGAGACTATTGCGGATGGAGTCATGATAATTCTCAATTCCTCTATTCGGAAAATAATGATGGAGTATACAAGGGTATAATTGTCTTTGATGGTGATGCTGCAAATGGATTTAAGTTGACATCTCAAGGTGATTGGAACGGAACAGAATATGGAGCAGAAGCGGAAGCGGAAGCGCCTACTGAGCCTGCAACGTTGCAGTTATACACCAGTGGTGGAACTAATATCATGGATTATGGTGAATATGCATATGAGTTTGAACTTAATACAACCACTAATATTCTGAGAGTTCTTGAAACTTATACACGCTGGGGACTGATTGGAGATATGACTAATGCATGGGCTTATGATTTGGAGATGGATTTATTGCAAGACAATGATGGACATTATCTGGGGATTACACTTGATGTGGAAGCCGGACAGGAATTCAAACACCGTGCTAATGGTGATTGGGTAGGCCTGGAAGTTTCGCCAAACAGCGTAGATTCCTATGAAGGATGTGGGGCTACAGAAAATGGAAGTAATTTTGTAATTCTTAATTCAGGGAACTGCACCATTAAATGGTACTTTAATAAAGTGAAACAAAAAGTAGTAGTAACGTATAATTAACAGATAAAATACGATTCTTTTTTTAAAGAGAGGCATACTTGTTATGTCTCTCTTTTTGTTTATTTGTTTTTACATATATGCAAATGTTCGATAGATAGTCATTGGCGGTAGATAGGTTAGAAATAGATATTGGAAAAATAAGGTGTTTTCTGGAGATTGGATTATAGTGTAAAAAACAGGAAGATGTTGTATACAGATAAATTTAAGAGGCTCCGATTTTAATTTCTTATCAGCTGAATAAGTATATACTCCTGTCTGTGACAGAATATCATCACTGTATAAATTCTGGCGGATTTCAGATCCTTATTATACACAGAGAATATATAAAAATCAGATACCTTTTATTATAAAGTCAGATGCCATTATAATAGAAAAAGATTTTTTTGCATACTGACATTTCTTTAGCAGAAAAAATGTATGTGGTATACAAGATTCATGTGAAAGGATAATAGATAAGAAAGAGTATAACTATTTTATATCCCTATGAAGTTTGCTATAACTTCAGTTTACCACACATAAGTAATCCCTACAAGTATTAGTAGGAAAATAGATAGATTTTTATCCTGTCTCTATTTATATAAGAAAGGAAATTTTATGGTTAGTAAATAGGCAAGCAAAGAAACACAAAATTCTATTTACTGTTTTATAGCATGAGTAATGAACCTGTTTTAAAATAAAAGTCTGATAAAAAAGCAGGAATCAGCCAAACGGGGACAACCGACTGATAATGTGCGGGTAAAGTTCTTTGTTTGGCTTTTCTTTTGGACGGCAAGAGCCACCAATAGCCAAAGATAAGACAAAGTTGAGTTACCACATCATTACCAACGGTGAAAATCCAAATTGGCTATAAGTCCCTAATTGTCTGCTTCTTGCGTCATTGCGTGTACCCTCCTGTAACTCAAAGTAAACTAATTTTGTAACAGTAAAACTTTGAGTAAAATGCGTAGCACTTTTAAAATTTTATTCTATTTGAAGCGTAATGCTTCCAAATCTGATGGAACAGTTCCCGTAATGGGAAGAATCACGATTGACGGAACTATCAGTCAATTCAGTTGTAAGATGAATGTACTTCCCAACCTTTGGGATACAAAATCCGGGCGGCTAACAGGTAAAACCGCATTAGCCCTAAAAACCAACCTGGCATTGGACAAAATTCGTGTCGATATTAACCGACACTATCAGGAAGTAATGCAAACGGACGGTTTTGTTACAGCCAATAAGGTAAAGAACGTCTATTTAGGATTAGGAGTAAAGCAAGATACATTCCTAAGCCTGTTCGCAAAACATAATCAGGACTTTTCCCGCAAGGTAGGATATAACCGTGCAGAGGGCACATATTCCAAATATTGCACAATATACAAGCACATGGAGAACTATATCCGTTTCGAGTACAACAGGGAAGATATATTTCTGAAAGAGTTGAACCTTGCCTTTATCAATGGTTTTGAACATTATCTACGGACTGAAAGAGAGTGTTCAACCAATACGATATGGATGTATATGATAGGCGTTAAACATATAGTAGCCATAGCCCGAAATTCAGGACAGTTAGCAATCAACCCTTTTGCCGGATACCTGATAAGCCCTGAAGTAAAAGACAGGGGATTCCTGAATAAAGATGAGTTGAACTTACTTGTGGGTGCCAAAATGAAGAACGCCCAATATGAACTGGTAAGGGATTTGTTTGTGTTTTCTTGTTTTTGCGGATTAAGCTACTCGGATGTTAAGAATCTGACAAAAGATAACCTTAAAACTTCTTTTGACGGTCATCTATGGATAATCACCCGTAGACAGAAAACAAACACCGATTCAAGTATCCGCCTATTGGAAGTACCTAAACGGATAATAGAGAAGTACAAAGGATACACGAGAGATAACCGAATTTTTCCAGTTCCAAGTAATGGAAGCTGTAACAATATCCTTAAAAAGATAGCCAAACAGTGTGGAATCAAAACACGGCTGACCTACCATGTCAGCAGGCACACATTCGGCACTTTACTGACTATCTCACAGGGAGTTCCGATAGAAACCGTTAGCCGAATGATGGGGCATACCAACATTAAAACTACTTAAATCTATTGCGAAGATAACCAAAGAGAAAATCTCGCAGGATATGGAAATCCTTTCGCATAAATTGGAAAGTCTGGAAAAGCAGATAACAGATAAGATATAAGTAAAAAACAGGGAGTAATCCCTGTTTTTTACTTACTTGCAAGTTTCTGATACACCACTGAATTTAGAAAATCAACTCGTCTATGTTTTGAAATAGGCAGTTCGACTCCATTAATAAAAAGTCGTCCACCTGAAACTTTATCTATGTGAGCAATATTAATTAGAAAAGATTTATGTATTCTAAAAAATGATTCTTTAGGCAATATATCTTCCAAAGAGGACATTGTTTGATGAATAACCAACGTGTTGTCCCTAAAGTGTAATTTTAAGTAGTTTTGCATAGCTTCGACAAAAAGAATATCTTCACAGTTAATTTTTTTTGAAAGAGTCGATTTGACGAATATACAAACTCCCCAAATTTTCTTTTTCATCTTTTTGAAGTAAGATCTGGGAGTAGAATAAGTTTTGTGCCTTCTGTACTGCCTGAAAAAACCGTTGAAAAGAAAATGGTTTTAACAGATAATCTACTACATTTAGCCGAAATCCATCTAAAGCATACTCTGAGTATGCAGTTGTTAAAATCGTCAACGGCGCACTATCTAAAGATTCTAAAAACTCTAATCCTGACAAATAAGGCATATTTATATCAAGGAACATCAAGTCAATTTCTTTTTTCTTTAAAATATCCGCAGCCTCAATAGCAGAAGAGCAAGTTCCTTCGACAACAATATAATTTATTTGTTCAAGATAGTCTGTAATAATTCTGATAGCGATAGATTCATCATCAACTATCAGGCACTTTAAAGCAACATCCATTTCTTTTTTAGCACAACGTTTGTCATTTATATGTGGATTAACAATTTTGAATTATAGATATTCTCCGTTTCCTGTATCTGTAAATCATATTTTCCGCCATACAAAAGGTTTAGACGATTTTTTAAATTTTCTAATCCTAAACCCGAATTTTCATTATTCTTCTTTATATAAGTGTTCAATTTGGAGTTTTCAACCTCCAAATAAACCTTATTCCCTTTTTGCTCTAAAACAATATTGATATATCCTTTATCTTTAAAGCCTTTTGAAACATGTTTAAAAGCGTTTTCAATTAATGGAATTAACAGTAATGAAGGAAATCTTTGAGTAGAATCTTCTATGCTCCAAGTAGAATTAATATCTATCTTATCCTCCCACCGAATTTTCTCAATATCAATAAAGTTTTTTAAGAATTGTACCTCTTCTTCTATGGAAACCGTTTCCTTCTCCCGCTGTAAAGCTGATAACGTAATATCTCTGAATATTTCAATAACAAAGTAGTTGCTAAGTCATCTTTTTTTTGCCACGTAGTAGTGGATATGATTCAGTACGTTAAACATAAAGTGAGGGTTAATCTGAGATTGGAGTGTGTGCAGTTGTGATTCCAAGTGAACTTTTTCCAACTTGTTATGCTCATAATAAAATCGCATACCACAAAAAGCAATATTCACAATAGTTGCAGTCAATAACTGGTCTACAAAATCAGAAAAGAAAGTATCATCCGAAGATACTAAGTTTGATGGGGCAAAAAACCAATTTGTTCAAGATGCCTAATCCCCAAAAGTATCAAAGAGAGAATAAGGGCTGTTAAAAGTGTCAACAAAATAAAGTGAATCACAAAAGTATTCATTCGTTTTGTCTGGATAGCCTTTGGCAATAGAAAATTGCACAAAATCAGATTGACTATAATTATTGGTGTTACATAACCGATTGTTACCAACACAACTTCTGACAATGGTGCTTTATGGAGCAACTTTATCCAAACAAAAACACCTATTGTTATCCATAACAAGATAATAAATCGGTTGTAATCTTTTGATTCATGCTTTTTCATACTACAAAGATAACTGTTTATTCTGTTGATTAATTGCCACTTGTCAAAAGTAAACGTCCATTTATCAAAATCCATGTCCTTTCATCAAAGACATTCTTTATAAGTATTTTTATTAGAAGATATTTGCTCAAAAACAGAGTATTTATCTTTAAATAAAAACAAATGAGAGTTAAATCATTTCTATTAGTTATGCTTCTATTGGCAATAGGTGTAAAGTTGAGTGCGCAAATATCCTTCAAAACAGAATACTTTGGCACATCAAGTTATTGGCATGAAACAGGAGGAGATTCACGCGAGAAAATAGGGAATTGTAAAGGTTCAGCTATTATTTATCAAGGTAGTATTAATATTCCAGTTTTGGTGAAGAACACAAAGTATAACCGACCTTCCGTATGGGGATTAGGAATTAGTGGAGCATACGCAAAACTTGATAATAAAAACTTCACAGCGCAATACCAAGGAATGGTAATAGATGAAATGCTAAATGGCACATTCGGGATTTTTCATATGCGTCCCATAGGCGAAAAGTGGAATTTGATTGCAAGCATCGGTGTCGGATTATTTACTCCAACTACGGATTTCTCCAAAATGAGAGGTAAAGAATTGATGGGAAACGGAGCTTTGATTTTTGTCCGGCAGATAAAACCCAATCTTGAACTTGGAGGTGGTATCGCTGTAAATAATAGCTTTGGTTATCCTATGGTTTTTCCGGGTATTTATTTTAACTGGAATCTTGAAGGCAAATTCGACTTTAAGGTTTCCGTAGTCGATGGATTGGAAGTCGGAGCAGGATATAATGTAAATGAGTTCCTTGATTTATCTCTGATAGTAGAAATGTCAGGACAATCTGCATATGTAATTAAAGATGATAAAGAAATGATTTTTTCTCACCAATATTTTATAGCAGGATTACGTCCGGAGATTAAATTAGGCAATAAGGTTTCAATACCGATAACAGCCGGGATGCACTTGATTCGTTCAGGATTTTTTAGTGATAGAACTTTAAAGGGAATGTTTAGCAATGACGATTATTACTTTCAGGCTGCTCCCTATGCTTCTATCGGTTTAAAAATAGGGTTTTAATACAAGGAGGGTATTTTGATGAAACATTTAATAAAGAAACATCCAATTCTCTTGTTTTGCATTGCAAATATTATTACATCTGTTTTTATGGTATCTTGTTTTTCTTTTAACGATATACCTCAGTGGTCACCAGCATTATATGCTATTATCATTACGGCATTTATAAAAGGCAAAACAGGTATCTGTGAATTATTTAATAGATTATCTTTTAGAAAAGAATTTGTTAAATGGTATATAATCAGTTTTTTTCTTCCAATAAGTCTTTGTGGGCTTTCTTACATTACTTTTTCATATATAGAGAATGGCAGAATCATACCTCTTTTAATAAACCATTCTACGTATGATTATCTGTTAATTCTGTTACTAATACTATTAGGTAGCATCGGAGAAGAGATAGGCTGGCGAGCTTTTATGTTGCCACGACTCCGAAAAAGATATTCTCTGTTTAGAAGTAGTGTAATCATTGGTTTGTTCTGGGGAATATAGCATTTGAATATCCAATCAGGATTCTTAGTTTTCATAACTTATCTCGCACTTGTTTTTACTTTTTCTATTATTACATCTTGGTTATATGAGAAGACAAGAGGAAATATCATTAGTTGCATTATTTTACATTCTATGATAAATATCTGTTCCATAATCTTTTTTGAAGGAATAGTCTTATCTAATAAAGAATCATTACAGGAACAATTTTTAACTATGTATCTAATGTTATTTATATTCTTTGCTGTACCCTCTATCTTCATTATTAAAAAGACAATTTCAAGGAAATAGTTGTACGAAATAATCTGATTAGTATTTTTTAATCATTTGGCATACAAGGATTTATTATATACAATCCCATTTATTCACAATTAAAACAGTATGCCTATGACTGAATTGTTAAAAACGAAGATTTTCAGGCTATTATCTGAAACTTCACCAGTTACGAACGAAGAAATGGAAAATGCCTATGGGTGCTTTATGGAACATATGAAAGTAGTCAGCCAATCTGAAAACTCTTGTTTCAAAATCTTTCGGATGCTGAATATTGCTCGTATTGAGTTAGTATTCCTACAATCGCTTTATCGGTACGAGGAGGGGGGGGGGATGTCCTAAAATTTGCCTATCTTAGAAAAGCTATCCTGTTCCTTGAATCGGAAATAGAACTACTAAAACTTCAAATTCAGTATCCTAAACAGTTACACTCTGACACTCTACCAACTTACAAATCGACATTATCACTCATCCCTAAATCCCTAAATCTGGGTGTTATGGGTATGACTGAGATTCTCACTTCATTAGATTTGTTGAAAGGGATAACCGATAACACCGGAGAGAATCCCGCTACGATAGCCCTTGCCGAAACCTTTGAACAGGCTTTCGGCTTTAGCTATAATGA